>Ga0075012_10005599_pt1 | contig 11505 bp, 7 predicted proteins | sample All_14_2_FD_71474 | JGI IMG/M metagenome (GOLD analysis project Ga0075012, IMG submission 71474) | Freshwater microbial communities in response to fracking from Pennsylvania, USA - Allegheny Zone_MetaG_DW_15 | ecosystem: Environmental > Aquatic > Deep subsurface > Groundwater > Drilled...
GCAATGGCTTTCGCCTCGTCCCCCACGGGGCGGCTGCGCTTGAGAACCACGAACGCCACCACCGCCTCACCGGTGGTGTCATCGGGGCGCCCGACCACAGCCGCTTCAGCCACCAGCTCCGTGCAGCTGACCAGGGCAGACTCAATCTCCATCGTGCCCATGCGATGACCGGACACGTTCAACACGTCATCAATGCGTCCCGTGATCGTGAAATAACCGGTATCGGCATCGCGAATGGCACCATCGCCAGCCAAGTAGTACTTGCCCTTGAAGTCGTCGGGGTAGTAGCTCTTCACGAAGCGTGCATCATCACCCCAGATCGTTCGGATCATGGAAGGCCAGGGACGTTTCACCACCAGAATGCCGCCTTGGCCATTGGGAACATCCTTGCCGGTTTCATCGACGATCGCGGCCTGAATGCCTGGGAATGGCAGGGTGCAAGAACCGGGCACCATGGGCGTAACCCCTGGCAACGGGGTGATCATGTGGCCCCCAGTTTCGGTCTGCCAGAAAGTGTCCACGATGGGGCAACGGCTGCCTCCCACGTGCTGGTAATACCACTCCCATGCCGCAGGGTTGATGGGCTCACCCACCGATCCCAACAAGCGCAAGCTGGTCAGGTCGTAGCTCTTGGGGTGCACGGCATCACTGGCCTCGGCAGCCTTGATGAGGGAACGAATGGCTGTCGGGGCCGTGTAGAAAATGCTGACCTTGTGGTTCTGGATCATCTTCCAGAAGCGCCCTGCATCGGGGTACGTCGGCACACCTTCGAACACAATTTCTGTGCCGCCCAGAGCCAGGGGGCCATAAGTGATGTAAGTGTGTCCGGTGACCCAACCGATGTCGGCAGTACACCAGAACACATCATCAGCCTTCAAGTCAAAAGTCCACTTGGTGGTCAAGGCTGCGTGAAGCAGGTAGCCTCCAGTGCTGTGCTGAACACCCTTGGGCTTACCAGTGGAGCCTGATGTGTACAGCAGAAACAGTGGATGCTCCGCTGACACCCATTCCGGTTCGCAGGTATCGGCCTGGCCGACGATCGCGTCGTCCATCCACATGTCACGGCCGTCGGTCATGGTGATGGCAGCACCAGAGCGCTTGACCACCAGAACCTTGCTCACACTCTCGCAGCCCCCCATGGTGAAGGCTTCGTCAACGATCGACTTCAATGGCAATTGTTTGCCACCACGCACCTGATGATCTGCCGTGATGACCACTTTGGCCCCGGTGTCCTGAATGCGATCGCGCAGACTCTGGGCCGAGAAACCACCGAACACCACCGAGTGCGTCGCACCGATGCGGGCGCACGCCTGCATGGCGGCCACACCATCGATGGACATGGAAATATAGATGACCACGCGATCACCTTTTTGCACGCCCTGCGCCTTCAAAGCGTTTGCCATTTGACAGGTCTTCGCCAGCAGTTGAGCGTAAGTAATTTTCGTGACCTCGCCGCCATCTGCCTCGAAAATAATGGCCGTTTTGTCACCCAACCCCTTTTCCACATTGCGGTCGAGACAGTTATAGGACGCGTTCAGCGTGCCATCCTCAAACCACTTGAAGAACGGTGCATTGCTTTCGTTGAGCACCTTGGTGAAAGGTGTCTTCCATGCCAGAAGCTCACGGGCGTGCCTTGCCCAGTAGCCTTCGTAATCACTTTCAGCTTCTTTGCACAAGGCGTTGTAGGCATCCATGCCTGCCACCGTGGCGGTTTTGACAAAGGCGTCGCTAGGGTTGTAAATCCGGACTGCGCCTGCAGCTTCTGTAGCACTCATGAGGTCTCCTGGAAAGTGTGGTTAAGCACCAAGTAATGTCAAGGCTGGCTCTTACAAACGACTGACTGCCCCTCTAAGCCCTCCATCAGACGGGCGCCTAAAATACATCGACGGCCTAGGCCTTGGCGGCTGTCCGAAGTCTGATATCGGTCAGACAGCGCGACATCAGCATCCCAGCCCCAATACGACCATATTCAAATGTCCAAATTTCAGAACCCGTCAACACCTCGACTCAGTCCATTGCCCAGGATCATCTTTGCCAGCCGCTGGTTGCAGCTCCCTCTTTACTTGGGCTTGATCGCGGCTCAGGGCGTCTACGTCTGGCATTTCCTGCTGGAACTGTGGCATTTGATTGAGGCCGCCTTTGGTAACGAAGCCGCGTTGAAAGCCCTGATCGCGAACATTGGGTATGTGTCTGATGTGCAGGTCACACACCTGAACGAAACCATCATCATGCTGGTCGTACTGGCACTGATTGATGTGGTCATGATTTCAAACCTGCTTATCATGGTTATCGTGGGCGGGTACGAAACATTTGTCAGCCGAATGTCCTTGGAAGGCCATCCCGACCAACCGGAGTGGCTGGACCACGTAAACGCCTCCGTACTGAAGGTGAAGCTCGCAACAGCGATCATCGGCATCTCGTCCATTCATCTCCTGAAAACCTTCATCAATGCAGCCAACTACGATGTGAAGATGCTGATGTGGCAGACGATCATTCATGCCGTGTTCCTCTTGAGCGCCATTGCGATCGCTTACACCGACAAACTGCTGAACAGTTCTCACGACAAGCACTGATTCTGACCAACAGGGGTCTGCTATACGCGAAGTTATGCCAGATCCCTGCAGGGCAAGTGCTTAAAATTTGACAGTTGACTTGGATGCTTAAGGCATTGCCTGCCCAACCATCGGACATGCGGCGTGACCATAGGCGCAGCAACCACAACAGCCTCACGACCCTACCCACATCACCATGACCACCATACGCCAAGCTGACCTGATCGAATCTGTTGCCGCTGCCTTGCAGTACATCAGCTATTACCATCCTGCTGATTACATAGCCCATCTGGCACGCGCTTACGAGCGCGAACAGAGCGCAGCGGCAAAAGATGCAATTGCTCAGATTCTGACCAACAGTAAAATGAGCGCCACGGGGCATCGTCCTATTTGCCAGGACACAGGCATTGTGAATGTCTTTCTGAAGGTGGGCATGGATGTGCGCTGGGAAGGCTTCAGCGGCAGCCTGGACGATGCCATCAATGAAGGTGTACGCCAAGGGTACAACCACCCGGACAACACCCTTCGCGCCAGTGTGGTGTCAGACCCCCAGTTCGAGCGTAAGAACACAAAAGACAACACGCCAGCTGTCATCTTTGCCGAAATTGTGCCGGGCAACACCCTGGAGGTGACTGTGGCGGCCAAAGGTGGCGGCTCTGAAAACAAGAGCAAGATGGTCATGCTCAACCCTGGTGACAGTGTGGTGGACTGGGTATTGAAGACCGTGCCAACCATGGGCGCGGGATGGTGCCCGCCAGGCATGCTGGGCATAGGTATCGGCGGAACTGCAGAGAAAGCTGTGTTAATGGCCAAGGAAAGTCTGATGGATGACTTGGACATGTATGAGCTTCAGGCCAAAGCCAGCCAAGGAGAAAAGCTCAGCAAGCTGGAAGAGATGCGCCTTGAGCTGTACGAGAAGGTCAATGCACTGGGAATCGGCGCCCAGGGCCTGGGTGGACTGACCACTGTGCTGGACGTCAAAATCAAAATGTACCCCACACACGCAGCGAGCAAGCCGGTGGCGATGATCCCCAACTGCGCCGCCACTCGCCACGCCCATTTTGTGCTGGATGGCTCCGGCCCAGCGTACATCAGCCCACCCAGCTTGGATCTTTGGCCAGACGTGGCATGGACGCCTGACTACGTCAAGAGCAAAAAGGTTGACTTAAATGCACTGACACCCGCAGAAGTGGCCAGTTGGAAGCCAGGGGACACCCTCCTGCTGAACGGCAAAATGCTGACGGGCCGTGATGCAGCCCACAAGCGAATTCAGGACATGCTGGCCAAAGGTGAGTCATTGCCAGTGGACTTTACCAACCGCGTCATTTACTACGTGGGCCCAGTTGATCCAGTGAAGGGTGAGGCAGTAGGGCCAGCAGGCCCTACGACAGCCACACGGATGGATGGATTCACTGAGATGATGCTGGCTCAAACAGGATTGATTGCCATGGTGGGCAAAGCTGAGCGCGGCCCTGTCGCCATCGAAGCCATCAAGAATCACAAATCAGCCTACTTGATGGCGGTGGGTGGCGCGGCCTATCTGGTGTCCAAAGCCATCAAACAAGCCAAGGTGGTGGGCTTTGCGGATCTGGGCATGGAGGCCATTTATGAATTTGACGTGGTAGACATGCCCGTGACGGTCGCGGTAGACGCTGGTGGCACAAGTGCGCACATCACAGGACCTGCCGAGTGGCAAAAGCGCATAGCTACCGGTGATTTCAAAGGCATCCCCTTGAGCAAGGCTTGAGGGGCGCTCTTCATATCCTCCATATCATGGAGGATATGAAGTCAAGTCAATCACTCAATGCAAATGGCGGGGTTTACGACCACCACCATGGCCCGAAGCCCCACCGCCAGAGCCTCTCGGAGGACGCCCCAGCTGCATTGAGTTGACTAACGCGTCAAAGCGATTGGTAAACAGCTGATCAATGGCCTGCACCACCGGGTCCAGTTCGCTTGCTTCGAAATGCCGCTCCATTAAGTGGGCCACATCTCGGACCAACATATCACGCTGAACCTGCAAAATGGCAGCCGGAGTAGGGCCCACAAAGCACATCATGAAATCATCGCGTGATTCATCTTGGGCACCCTCATCTTCCTCACTCTCATCGTATGCAGTGTCGTAAAAAGACACCTCGATAGGGGCTCCAGTGGCGGCTATTTCATTCAACCCCATGCAGGCCTCTTCCATCACTTGACGAAAATCCTCATCTCCTGGAACAGTCCAGCACATTTGCAGCATGTGCTCCTTGACATTGAAGCGTATCCCAGGCTCCTCCTCGTAACTGCTCCGAGCACCGGCAGCCAGTGATTTCGCACCGGCGTAGGTCCACAAAGGTCTTAACGCCTCTTGAACATTGGCCAAAACAACATCTGGACGCAAGGGAACATCCCCATGAACATGAATTTCAAAAGGCGCGCTGTACATCATGAGATGTCTCCGAAAAGCCAAGCTGTGAAAGCCTGACCTGAGGGCTGATTGATGGTGCCTCGGGCCGGGGTCGAACCGGCACGCCCCTTTTCAGGAAAGCGGCGGATTTTAAGTCCGCTGTGTCTACCCATTTCACCACCGAGGCGCTGGTCCATTGTGTAACAAAAAAGCCCCAACAACCAACGCTGTGGGGCAACTTGAACTTGACAGTTATGGAGGCGCGGCCCGGAGTCGAACCGGGCTAATCGGATTTGCAATCCGGTGCATAACCGCTTTGCTACCGCGCCGAAGATCACCATGGAAATGATCCACGAAAAAGGGAAGCGTTTGCTTCCCCTTTGAAAATGGAGCGGGAAACGAGACTCGAACTCGCGACCTCAACCTTGGCAAGGTTGCGCTCTACCAACTGAGCTATTCCCGCAAATCAACTGCTTGTTGAAGTCATCATTATAACTCGATTTCCACGGCGCTCCATAAATCAACGTGCGTGAATACATCAATGAGGAAGATGATCGACTGCGCTTTGTGACACGGCCTCAGCAACCACAACCGCAGGAACAACTTCTTCTTCAACCAATGGTGAAGGCTGCCTTTCCAGAGCGACCTCCAGAACTTTGTCTATCCAGCGAACGGCAACAATATCTAAGGACTGCTTCACGTTGTCCGGTATTTCCGCAAGATCTTTTACATTTTCCTCTGGAATCAAGACCGTCTTGATTCCTCCACGCAGTGCAGCCAGCAGCTTCTCCTTGAGTCCGCCAATCGCGGTGATCTCGCCCCGCAGGGTAATTTCACCCGTCATGGCCACGTCGCCTTTCACCGGAATACCGGTCAATGCAGATACCATGGCCGTGGCCATAGCAGCCCCAGCGCTTGGGCCATCTTTCGGTGTAGCACCATCTGGCACATGTATGTGAATGTCTCGTTTTTCAAAGAGCTCATCTTTGATGCCCCAGGCCCTTGCGCGGCTGCGAATCACAGTGCGCGCTGCCTCTACAGACTCCTTCATCACATCGCCAAGAGAGCCTGTGCGCGTGATAACACCCTTACCAGGCATCAATGCTGTCTCGATGGTCAACAGATCGCCTCCCACCTCTGTCCATGCCAAGCCAACAACCTGCCCCACTTGGTTTTGCTGTTCAGCACGACCGTAGGTGTATTTGCGCACCCCTAGAAACTCACTGAGATTCTCACCGGACACCAACACTTTGGGCGCATACTTTTTCAGCAACAACCCTTTGACAACCTTGCGACAAATCTTAGAAATTTCTCTCTCAAGAGAGCGAACACCAGCCTCACGGGTGTAGTAGCGAACGATGTCCCGGATGGCATCCTCACCAACCTCCATCTCGTCCGGCTTCAGTCCATTGTTCTCAAGCTGTTTTGGCAACAAGTACTTGATCGCAATATTGGTCTTTTCATCTTCCGTATATCCGCTGAGGCGAATCACCTCCATCCGATCCAGAAGAGCAGATGGAATATTCATGGAATTGGACGTTGCCACAAACATGACGTCACTGAGGTCAAAGTCGACCTCAACATAGTGATCTCCAAATGTGTGATTCTGCTCAGGGTCCAGCACTTCCAGCAAGGCGCTAGAGGGATCCCCACGGAAGTCCGTGCCGAGTTTGTCAATCTCATCCAACAAAAACAATGGATTCCGCGTGCCCACCTTGGTCAGGCTCTGCAAGACCTTGCCCGGCATCGCGCCTATGTAGGTCCGCCTGTGCCCTCTGATCTCGGCCTCGTCACGCATGCCGCCCAGCGCCATACGGACGTATTTACGCCCCGTCGCTTTGGCAATTGACTGTCCAAGAGACGTTTTACCTACGCCCGGAGGTCCCACTAGACAAAGAATGGGGGCTTTGAGCTTGTCCACGCGCTGCTGAACTGCAAGGTATTCCAGTATCCGGTCTTTGACTTTTTCCAAACCATGATGATCATGGTTCAGCACGTCCTCGGCATTTTGGAGATCATGTTTGATCTTGGTTTTTTTGCCCCAAGGCAGAGCAGTCAACACATCAATGTAGTTGCGCACCACCGTGGCTTCTGCTGACATGGGAGACATTAAACGGAGTTTTTTAAGCTCGGCTTCAGCCTTTTTCCGTGCCTCTGCAGGCATTTTGGCTGTCTTGATTTTCTTGTCGATCTCTTCCAGATCTGCACCATCTTCGCCCTCGCCCAACTCTTTCTGAATAGCTTTGACCTGCTCGTTCAGATAAAAATCGCGTTGGTTCTTCTCCATCTGACGCTTGACACGGCCTCGAATCTTCTTGTCAACCGTAAGGATGTCGACTTCGCGCTCCAACTGCTGGAACAGATTGCCCAACCTCTCATCGATGGGCGCGAGATCCAGAACCTCTTGCTTCAGTTCGAGCTTGAGGGGCAAGTGCGCTGCGATGGTGTCAGCCAGTCGACCCGGATCATCAATGCTGGCAATGGAAGTGAGAATTTCCGAGGGAATCTTCTTGTTGAGTTTGACGTACTGGTCAAACTGTTGCATGACGGCTCGGCGCAACGCCTCGACCTCGGTAGCTGCACCCGCCTGCCCAGAGGACACGATTTCCACCGGAAGCACATTTGCAGCAAAATGACTGGAATGGTCAACGACACTGATGACTTTGGCACGCTGCAAGCCCTCAACAAGCACCTTGACAGTGCCATCGGGCAGCTTCAGCAATTGCAAAATCGTGGCCACGCAGCCCATGTCAAACATGTCTGTCGCAGAAGGCTCGTCCTTTGCGGCGGTTTTCTGTGCCACCAGCATGATGCGACGCTCCGCCTCCATCGCAACCTCAAGGGCTTTGATGCTTTTCGGGCGTCCCACAAACAAAGGAATGACCATGTGGGGAAAAACAACCACATCGCGCAATGGCAGAAGCGGCAAGTCCACAGGAACGGACGGCAAAGTTTTTTGTCCAGACATGGATGGGTTCTTTCAGATAAAAGCGGCAGATGCGAAAAACGGGGCAACGGATATCAGGCTTGCTTGGCCGCTTCCCGATAGACCAGCAGCGGAGGCTTGCCGTCATCAATGGTGGACTCGTCAACCACTACTTTGGCCACATTTTGAGAGCTAGGCAGATCGAACATGGTGTCAATCAACGCCTGTTCAAGAATGGAGCGCAAGCCACGGGCACCGGTTTTTCGAGCAAGTGCTTTCTTCGCGATGGATCGCAATGCTGTCGGACGGACCTCAAGCTCAGCACCCTCCAACGCGATCAGACGCCCGAACTGCTTGACCACAGCATTGCGCGGCTGAGTGAGAATCTCAACCAATGCATCCTCCGTCAACTCATCCAGTGCGGCCACGACAGGCAAACGTCCAACCAGCTCGGGAATCAAACCGAACTTGATCAGGTCTTCTGGCTCAATCACTTTGAATGACTCGGAAATGCTCAGTTGCTTTTTGCTTCGGACAGCAGCCCCAAAACCGATGCCCGAGGCTTCAGTTCGGTTTTCCACGATCTTTTCAATCCCAGCAAACGCACCACCGCAGATGAAAAGAATGTTGGTGGTATCTACCTGCAAAAAGTCCTGATTCGGGTGCTTTCGACCACCCTGCGGGGGAATGGAAGCCATCGTGCCTTCCACAATTTTCAAGAGAGCCTGTTGCACCCCCTCTCCAGACACATCACGCGTGATAGAGGGGTTGTCTGCCTTGCGTGTGATCTTGTCAATTTCGTCGATGTAAACGATACCCTGCTGGGCTTTAGCGACATCGTAGTTGCAGGTCTGAAGCAACTTGGCAATGATGTTTTCGACGTCCTCACCCACATAGCCCGCTTCAGTCAAAGTGGTCGCATCGGCCATGACAAAAGGCACATTCAACATGCGAGCCAGTGTTTGTGCCAACAGTGTCTTGCCCGATCCCGTGGGACCAACCAGCAAAATATTGCTTTTGGCCAGCTCAACATCGTCTTTCTGGGCCGACTCTTTGTGACGCAAGCGTTTGTAGTGGTTGTAAACCGCCACTGAAAGTGCCCGCTTGGCCGTTTCCTGACCAATGACGTAATTGTCGAGGTTTTGCTTGATTTCAACTGGGGTTGGAAGCCCTTCAGCAGAAGCCCCCTCACCCCTGGTCAAACCAGGAAGCTCATCGCGAATAATGTCGTTACAGAGGTCAATGCACTCATCGCAAATAAACACAGAAGGACCAGCAATCAGCTTCTTCACCTCATGCTGGCTCTTGCCACAAAACGAACAGTAGAGCGTCTTCTCGCTCGCAGTGCCTTTTTTATCGGCCATGAATACATCCTGCAAAATGCAATATGCCCGACGCATCCGCATCGGGCTCTCTTGTTGCAAAACCGTCTGCCATCACCCCAAAACAACGAGGACTGAGACAGAGCTGAAGCTGGCGCATCAAGGGGCGCCGCGTTTGGAAATGACTTTGTCCACGAGGCCGTAGCTTTGAGCTTCTGCAGCCGACATGAAATAGTCGCGCTCGGTATCCCGCTCGATCTTCTCGAGCGGCTGGCCGGTTTGATCGGCAAGGATGCGGTTCAGGTCACCGCGAAGGCGCAAAATTTCCCGGGCATGGATTTCGATATCTGTCGCCTGCCCTTGAGCGCCGCCCAAAGGCTGATGGATCATCACCCTGGAGTTGGGCAATGAAAACCGCTTGCCTTTGGTGCCTGCCGCCAGCAGAAACGCCCCCATGCTGGCGGCCATGCCCATGCACAGCGTGGAAACATCGGGCTTGATGAAGTTCATCGTGTCGTAAATGGCCATTCCCGCGCTCACCGACCCTCCAGGAGAGTTGATGTAGAGAGAGATGTCCTTGTCTGGGTTCTCACTTTCCAGGAACAACAGTTGCGCAACCACCAGATTGGCACTTTGGTCGTTCACGGGGCCCACCAGAAAAATCACCCGCTCCTTGAGCAGGCGCGAATAAATGTCATAGGCGCGCTCTCCGCGACCAGACTGCTCAATCACCATGGGAACCATGCCCAAAGCTTCCGTATCAAGTGCGCTCATTAAATCTCCAGTAGCTTGAAGCTGTACTTTACCTAAATGTGGCTGTCAACCGGAGTTGAGGGCCAAGCGTCCGATTGCAATGCGGGGAATCAAAAAAGGCGGCCCTGAAGCCGCCTTTTGACAGAAGCACTGCACCGGGACACCGATGCTGCACCATTTGCCATCAACCCTGGCCCATGAGTTCGTCAAAGCCAATGGATTTGTCAACCACTTTTGACTTGGCCAGCACGAATTCAGTGACATTGTTTTCAATCACGATAGCTTCCACCTCGGCCATTCGGCGCTCGTCGCCGGTGTACCAACGGACCACATCAGCAGGTTTTTCGTAGGAAGCAGCCAATTCTTCAATATGCGCCTTGATTTGCTCGGGCTTGGCGTGCAATTCGTTGGCACGCACCAACTCGGCAACCACCAGTCCCAAGCGCACGCGACGCTCGGCTTGGGGAGTGAACACCTCTTCGGGAATCGGCGCGCTGTCGGCATCCTTGATGCCTCGCTGTTTCAGATCGGCGCGCGCACCCTGAACAAGGCGCTCGACCTCTGCTTTCACGCTGGCCTTGGGCAGATCCAGCTCCGCCTTTGCCACCAGGGCATCCATGACAGACTGCTTGTTGCGGGCCTGCAGGCGGAACTTGACTTCACGCTCCAGGTTCTTGCGGATATCGGCACGCAAACCTTCCACGGTGCCGTCCGCAATGCCCAGCGACTTGGCAAAAGCCTCATTGACCTCGGGCAAGTGAGCTGCCTCGATTTTGTTGACCGTGACCAGAAAGTCTGCCACTTTGCCTGCCACGTCCTTGCCGTGATAGTCGGCGGGGAAGCTCAAAGGAAAGGTCTTGCTTTCGCCCGATTTCATGCCGCGCACGGCATCTTCAAACTCCTTGAGCATCTGGCCTTCACCCACCAGGAACTGAAAGCCTGCGGCTTTGCCACCTGCAAAAGGCTCGCCATCGATTTTGCCCTCGAAGTCGATCGTCACACGGTCTCCGTCTTCAGCCCCAGCATCCTGGGCACGCTGCGCGAAAGTGCGTCGCTGCTTGCGCAGGATGTCCAAGGTTTTGTCAATGGCGGAGTCGCTCACTTCGGTGGTGAGTCGCTCGACTTCTGCAGAGGACAGGTCGTCAATTTTGACGTCAGGGTACACCTCGAAAACCGCATCGAACAGCATTTCACCTTCGGCTGCGCCCTCTTTTTCGGAGATGCTGGGCATGCCCGCCACACGCAACTGCGCCTCATTCGCCGCGGCAGCAAAAGCCTCACCCACCTTGTCATTCATGACCTCGTAGTGCACCGAATAGCCGTAGCGCTGGGCAACAACGTTAAAGGGCACTTTGCCTGGACGGAAACCGTCCATCTTCACCTGGCGAGCCATGCGTTTGAGGCGGGACTCCACCTCGTTTTTGATGACATTCACGGGCAGCGAGAGCGTCATTTTGCGTTCCAGCTTGTCCAGGGTTTCAACAGTCACTGCCATAGGAATCTCCTTGAAGAAGGGTGAGCGCCATGCGGATCAGGTTTTCCGCATGAGCGCCTGAAAAGAAT
>Ga0075012_10005600_pt1 | contig 11504 bp, 10 predicted proteins | sample All_14_2_FD_71474 | JGI IMG/M metagenome (GOLD analysis project Ga0075012, IMG submission 71474) | Freshwater microbial communities in response to fracking from Pennsylvania, USA - Allegheny Zone_MetaG_DW_15 | ecosystem: Environmental > Aquatic > Deep subsurface > Groundwater > Drilled...
TGTTTCCTGCGGTGCTCGTGGGCCTCGTCGTGCGCAAGCCCGGAGCCGCGCTCTACGGCGAGCTCGTCGCGTCGTCGGTCTCGGCTCTGCTCGGCGGCGTCTGGGGCTGGACCGCGATCTCGTGGGGCCTCGTGCAAGGACTCGGCGCTGAGATCGTCTTCGCCGTGCTGCTCTACCGCGCCTGGGGTCTCGTACCCGCAATTCTTGCCGGCGTCGGAGCCGGGGTCGGCATGGCCGTCATGGATCTCACCTTTTACTACGCGGGTGCCCGACCCGAGTTCATGGCCGTCTACGCCGTGAGCGCCATGGTCTCTGGTGCCGTCATCGCCGGACTCGGCAGTTGGCTCATCGTGCGGGCGCTCGCGCGCACCGGAGCACTGAGCCGCTTCGCTGCCGGACGCGAGCATGCGGTGAAGCGGTCGACGACGACAGCGTGATCACCACGCACACCGGAGCAGCGCTCGGCGCGGAAGGCTGGAGCTGGACTCCCGCGGGCAACGACTGGCCTGTGCTCGACGCGCTCGATCTGGCGATTACTCCGGGCGAGCGAGTGCTGTTGCTCGGGGCCTCGGGCAGCGGCAAGTCGACCCTGCTGCAGGCCTGGGCGGGGGTGCTCGGGGGTGACGACGAGGGTTCGGCTACGGGCATCCTCACCGTCGACGGACGGCCTGCGGCGCAGTCGAGGGGGCGCGTAGGGCTCCTTCTACAAGATCCGGATGCTCAACTCGTGCTCGCGCGCGCCCACGACGACGTCGCCTTCGGGCCCGAGAACCTCGGGGTCGAGACGGGCGAGATAGCGCGCCGCGTGCCTGAAGCGCTCGACTCAGTGGGGCTCAGGCTGCCCGCAGACGCTGAGAGCGCGCGACTCTCGGGCGGTCAGCAGCAGCGGCTGGCGCTCGCGGGAGTGCTCGCCATGCGTCCCGCAGCCCTGCTGCTCGACGAGCCCACGGCGCAACTCGACCCGGCAGGAGTGCGCGAGATCGCCGAGACCGTCGCGTCACTCGTGGCCGAAGCGGGCCTCACACTGGTCGTCGTCGAGCACCGGGTCGACGTCTGGGCTCCGCTCGTCGACCGGGTGATCGTGCTCGACGGCGGGCGGGTCATCGCAGACGGACCGCTCGACGACGTGCTGGCCGCGCGAGGGGACGAGCTCGCGGCGCGAGGTGTGTGGGTTCCCGGGCGTGTACCTGGGCGCGTTCCTGGACGTGTTCCCGGGCGGGTTCCTGGGCGCGTTCGTGGACGCGGTATCGAGCATCCACCCGCTGCGCTTCCGGCAGTCGGTGCGCCCGTCGTCGTGAGCGCCACGGGCCTTGACGTGCAGCCCGCGGGTGGAGAGCCGCTCGGTCACGCGATCGACCTCGAGGTGCGCGCGGGTGACGTATGGGCCCTGACCGGACCGAACGGCGTCGGCAAGAGCACGGTGCTACAGTCGCTCGCCGGGCTTCTGCCGCTCGCGGTAGGAGAGCTCGACATTCTTCAGCACGGCTCGCCCTCACTCTGGAGTTCGCGCGAGCTCGTGGCGCGACTCGGTGTGGTGTTTCAGAACCCCGAGCATCAGTTCGTGGCCGCGACCGTGCGGGACGAGCTCGGCGTGGGGCCGAGAGCGCTCGGGCGCGAGCTCGACGACGTCGAGCCGCTGTTGGAGCGACTGGGTCTGCGGCACCTCGCCGACTCGAGTCCGTTTTCGCTGAGCGGAGGGGAGCAGCGCCGACTGTCGGTTGCGACCTCGTTGGCCACTCGGCCCGCAGTACTGCTGCTCGACGAGCCCACCTTCGGCCAAGACTCGCGCACCTGGGCTGACCTCGTCGACATGCTCGCCGAGTACCGCGCTGCGGGCGGGACCATCGTCATGGCGACGCACGACCGCGCGCTGGTCGAGGCGCTCGGCGCGCGCGAGCTCGCGTTGCCGAGCATGCCGCGCGCTCGCGCCGGTGGCGTGTCGCAACGCCCCGGTCTTGGGGCTGCGGTGCGGCGTGTCGGCCCCGACACGCCGCAGCCCACTGCAGAACTCCGGGGCAGCGCGACAGTGCACGCCCCCGACTCGGCGAGTGCGGGCAGCGCGACAGTGCGCGCCCGCGACTCGGCGAGTGCGGGCAGCGCGCCGACCCGCGGCACAGACGTGTCGGGCTCAGCGGCGGCGCGAGTCGAGCATCCACCCGCCAGTCTCGTCGAGCGGCTCAACCCGGTCACTGCGATCGCGGCCTCGCTTGTGCCTGCCCTCGTTCTCGTCACCACGATCGACGTCGTCTCGGCGGCGGTCGCGCTCGGGTTGCAAGCTCTGCTCATTCCGTGGCTCGGCGTGCCGCTGCGCACGCTTCTTCGCCGCAGCGCCCCCATTCTCATCGCGGCGCCCTTCGCGGCGTTGACGATCGCGCTCTATGGCGAGTCGAGCGGTGCGGTCTACGCCGAGTGGATGCTCGTGCGCATCAGCGACGGTTCGCTCGAGCTCGCTCTCGCCACCTTCTCGCGCATTCTCGCGATCGGCCTGCCCGCGATGGCCCTGTTCGCTCATCCCGACGCGACCAGGCTGGGGGATGCTCTCGGCCAGAACCTCCGCCTGCCCAGCCGATTCGTGCTCGGCGGAGTCGCCGCCCTGCGCCTGCTCACCGTGCTGCGCGACGACGCGCGGCTGCTCGAGCGGGCCAGGCGCGCTCGCGGTCTCGGTGACCGCAGTCGACTGCGGCGCGCGCTCAGTCTCGTCGTCGCCCTGCTCGTGCTGTCGGTGCGGAGGGGCTCGGCGCTCGCGGTCGGCATGGAGGCGCGCGGCTTCGGAGCGCCCGGACCGCGCACGTGGACGCGGCCGTCGCCGTGGCGAGCATCCGACACCGCCGTCGTCATCGTTGCCGTCGGCGTCTCGATCGTGGCCGTCGGTACGGCCTTCATGGTGGGAACCTTCAATGGCATTCTCCACTGACGGAAACCGGGGCCGGCACCCCGGCCGCCCCCGCATTACTCTCATCGACGGCCGCAGCGGCTCGGGCAAGACCACCTTCGCTACGGCGCTCGCCGAGCGCGAGTCAGCGCAACTGCTCAGCCTCGACGACGTGTACCCGGGCTGGGACGGCCTCGAGGCCGCTGAAGCGCACGTGCTCGACCACGTGTTGCGCGCGCTCGCCGAGGGCCGCCCTCCTCGCGCGCGCACATGGAACTGGGTGGATGCTCGCCCCGGCCCCTGGCGCGAACTCGACCCCACCGTTCCGCTCGTCATCGAGGGTTGCGGAGCCGTGAGTCCTGCCGCCCGCGCGCTCGCCGACCATGCGATCTACCTCGAACTCGATGACGCTGAGCGCCGCCGTCGGGCGATCGCGAGAGACGGTGAGGCGTTCGCGCGTGAGTGGCAGCGGTGGGCCTTGCAAGAGCAGCGTCATGCTGCGCTTCACCACCCGCGCGAGACCGCCGACGTTGTCATCGCTGGGTGAGCCTCAGCCCGTCCACCGCTGCAGCACCGTGACGGGGTCAGCGAACCGCCAAGCGACGCCCGGCTCGGTGATCGTGCCGTCGGCGCGCACGCGCACGACCTGCTCGGTGCCGCCGTCGAGCGGGTCAGAGATCACGGTGAGGCTGCCGACATCAGTGCCCGCGATGACGGTGGAACGCGGTGGCACGCGCACCTGCAGTTCGGTCGACTCGAGGCTCCAGAGGTCGACTGATACGGCGGCGTCGGCGAGCAGTGCGACCTCTTGGCCCCAGTCGGTGCTGACTACCGCCACGCGCTGACCGGCTGAGACGACCTCGACAGCCTGTGCAGTCGAACTGAGCGAGTCGACGAGGGCGCGCACGGCATCCTCTGCCGAGGGGTAGCCCGGCTGGCCGAGCACCACGCCCGCAGCGAGCCGGTCGCCGACCGGCACGGCGAGCACGATGCAGACGCCAGCGGCATCGGTATACGACCGCACGAGCCCGAGGGCACCCGTCGACGGAACGAATGAGGCCTCGTCGACGAGGCGTACCCCCGCTGAGGTGTCGAGGGGGCGTCGCTCGACGAGGTCAGCGAGTACCGGGTTGGCGAGGGTCATCGCGGTAAGTCGAGCGAGATCAAGCGCGGTTGACCGAGAGTCGGCATCGAGCCCTGACCCGTCGGCGACGACAGTGTCGTCAAGACCCAGTTCCGACAGCCAGGCCGAGGCCGCCTCGAGGTACTGCGGCAGGCCGCCGAACACCTCGTCGATGAGCAGTTCGGCCGTGTTGTTGCCCGAAGCCAGCAGCGTCGCCTGCAACAGGTCGCGGCGCGTCCACGTCTCGCCGAAGGTCACAGGTACGGTGCGAGCACCCGCAGCGTTGAGCTCTCGGTATCGGGCAACGTGCGATTGGTCAATGCTCAGCGCTGTGCCCGGTTGCCCCAACTCCAGCGGCTCGGCGTCGAGCACCACGTTCACGAGCACGAGCTTCGCGGCCCCCGCGATGGGCCGAGCGGCAGCTGAGCCCGCGAGCACGGGCGGGGCCGACCCGACGACGACGGCGGTCGAGCCAGCGGTCGGCAACGCGAGTTGTGCGGCAACCCCCTCAGCGTCGGGCACATCGATCGTCTGCTCGAGGGTCCACGCGGGCACGGGGGTCAACAGGGCTGCAGCCGCATACACGCTCGCCGCGACGAGGCCGACGGCGAGCATCCCGCTCATGATGCGACGAGTCGTGCGCGCGGTGCTCATGCCCACCCCAAGCGATGCAGCTCTTCGTCATCGATTCCGTAGTAGTGCGCGATCTCGTGCACGAGGGTGATGTGCACTTGCTCGCGCAACTCGTCGAGGTCTCCCTCGGCGACGGCCAGCAGGGGCTCTCGGTAGAGGATGATGCGGTCAGGCAACTCGCCGAAGCCGTACTGCCCGCGTTCGGTGACCGCGACGCCGTCGTAGAGACCCAGCAGGTCGAGTGAACCGTCTTCTGGTCGGTCTTCGACGACGAAGACGAGATTGTCGAGACCGTCGACCATCTCGTCGGGCAGCTGGTCGAGCTCGTCGATGACGAGTTCTTCGAACGCTGCCTGGTCGAGATCGAGAGGTTCGGCGTCGGGCATGCCGCCATTGTCGCGCACGCGAGTGTGGCCGAGGTCAGCTGGCCTTCTTGCGCGGCTTCTTCGACGCAGCTGGCTTCTTCGACGCAGCCTTCTTCTTCGACGCAGCGGTTTTGGTCGATGCCGAAGCTTTCTTCGATGCCGAAGCCTTTGCCGAAGCCTTCGTCGGGCTCTTCGCCGGGCTCTTCTTCGACGCGCGGTTGCGCTCGACGCTGCGCTTGAGAGCTTCCATGAGGTCGAGCACATCCCCGCCGGCGTCGTTATCGTCACTCTCACCGAAGGTCTCGTCAGTGTCGAGCGCGTCACCTTTGTCGAGTTTCGCCTCGATGAGCTGCCGCAACTGCTCTTGGTATTCGTCGCTGAACTTCTCTGGCGAGAAGTCGGCCTCAAACGATGTGACGAGCGCCTGGCTCATCTCGAGTTCTTTCGCCGAGATGCGAACGCGCTCGTCAAGCGACGAGAACCGCGCTTCACGCACTTCGTCATCCCACAGCAGCGTCTGCAGCAACAGCACGTCGCCGCGCACTCGCAACGCTGCGAGTCGTGTCTTCTGCCGCAAGGCGAAGAGCACCACGGCCGTGCGATCAGTTCGTTCAAGCGTGCGGCGCAGTAGTACGTAGGCCTTGGTCGACTTTCCGTCTGGCTCGAGAAAGTAGCTCTTCTCGAACATGATCGGGTCGAGCTGTTCGCTCGGCACGAACTCGACGACGTCGATCTCTCTGCTGCGCTCGCTCGGCAGGGTGTCGAGGTCGTCGTCGGTGAGTATCACAGTCTGCTCACCGTCGTCGTAGGCCTTGTCGATGTCGGAGTAGTCGATGATGCGACCGCACACTTCGCACCGTCGCTGATAGCGGATGCGCCCGCCGTCGGCGTCGTGCACTTGGTGCAGCGACACATCGTGATCTTCGGTCGCGCTATACAGCTTGACCGGCACGTTGACGAGACCGAACGTGATCGAACCTTTCCAGATCGCTCGCATCGACCCAGACTGCTGGGCGGCCCTGGCAGAAACCAGCCCCTTGCGCAAGCCGTTCCGGTATGCAATCAACAGGTGGATGCTGGAGCCATGGTTGAGGCGACGACATCACGATCGGCGGGCTCGCAGCGGGTCGAGGTCGACGGTCACGTCGTGAAGCTCACCAACCTCGACAAGGTGCTGTACCCCGAGACCGGCACGACGAAAGCTGACGTCATCGCCTACTACGCAGCGGTTGCCGACGTCATGATGCCGCACCTGCTGCGGCGCCCGGTGACCCGCAAGCGCTGGGTTGACGGCGTGGGAACAGCCGATGACCCGGGCGCGGTGTTCTTCGAGAAGAACCTGCCATCGAGTGCTCCACAGTGGGTCGACCGAGTCGAGGTGCAACATCGGTCGCGCGTCGTGACCTATCCCGTCGTGTCGACACCAGCGACGCTCGCGTGGTTCGGTCAGGTCGCCGCGCTCGAACTGCACGTACCGCAGTGGCGATTCACCCCCGACGGTGAGGCGGGCAACCCTGACCGTCTCGTGCTCGACCTCGACCCGGGGCCAGGCGTCGGGCTGGCAGAGTGCGCCGCCGTGGCGCGTGAGGCGCGCACGATTCTGCGCGATGTGGGGCTCGACCCGGTTCCTGTGACGAGCGGTAGCAAGGGCATCCATCTCTATTGCGCGCTCGATGGCACGCGCTCGAGTGATGACATCTCGGCGTTCGCGAAAGAGCTCGCTCGTGCGCTCGAAGCCGACCATCGCGATCATGTGGTGAGTTCGATGGCTAAATCACAGCGCGAGGGCAAAGTGCTGATCGACTGGAGTCAGAACAACGCAAGCAAGACCACGGTGGCTCCCTACTCGCTGAGAGGCCGCACGCGCCCCACAGTTGCTGCCCCCCGCTCGTGGCGTGAACTCGCGTCTGCCGAGCTGCGACAACTTGAGTTGCATGAGGTTGTGGCTCGACTGTCACGTCGAGGCGATCTGTTCTCGGCGCTACTCGCGGTGCCAAACCGCGACCCGCGCCACGACAGGTTGCAGGTCTACCGCTCGAAGCGTGACCCCGAGCGCACGCCGGAGCCGGTGCCGATGGGGCCGCCGCCTGCGGCGTCGGCGGCGGAAGAACCGATGTATGTGGTGCAAGAGCACCACGCGCGGCGCACTCACTGGGACTTCCGCTTGCAACACGACGGCGTGCTCGTGAGTTGGGCGCTCCCCAAGGGCATGCCGCAGTCGGCGACAGAGACGAGGCTCGCTGTGCCGACCGAAGACCACCCTCTGGAATACGCGGAGTTCGCCGGCACCATCCCGAAGGGGGAGTACGGCGCGGGGGAGGTGACGATTTGGGATTCGGGCACGTACCGCGTCGAGAAGTGGCTCGACGGCCGTGAGGTCATCGTGACACTCCAGAGTGAGCGCCGCGGGTCTCGCCGCGTCGCGCTTATCCGCACGGACGATGAGAAGTGGATCATGAAGCTTCTCGAGGGGGCCAGTCGCACCGCCGACAGTCGCACCGCCGATAGTCGCAGCGCCGGTAGTCGCACGTCACGAAGTCGTCGAACACTGTCGGGTACATCGCGGCGCGCCGACAACCCCTACGCGCCCATGTTGGCGACGCTCGCGAGCGAGTCAGACATCGACCACGACGACGACTGGGCGTTCGAGATGAAGTGGGATGGCATCAGAGTCATCGCCTCTGTCGACGATCACGGCGTGCAGTTGCGCACGCGCAATGGTGTTGATGTCTCTGCGAGTTATCCAGAGTTGGCGGCGCTCGCCGATGCTGTCGATGGTTCGGCAGTGCTCGACGGCGAACTTGTCGCGCTCGACCGCGCCGGCAGGCCCTCGTTCAGCAGGTTGCAGCGACGCATGGGGGTCACGTCACCTCGAGACATCGAGGGAGTGCGCGGGTCGACTCCAGCCACTTACATGGTCTTCGACGTGCTCGAACTGGGTGCTGATGCCGACTCGCGTCGCTCGTGCACCGCCCTGCCCTACGACGAGCGCCGCGAGTTGTTGCGGGAACACGTGAGATCGTCGGGTGCTGTGCAGGTGCCCGAGGCGTTTCATGGTGACCTCGACGAAGCCATGCGCACGAGTCGTGATCTCGGCCTCGAAGGTCTCGTCGCGAAGCGGCGAGACAGCATCTACCGGCCGGGGCGGAGGTCACGGCACTGGCTCAAGCTCAAGCACGAGCGCTCGCAGTCGGTAGTGGTCTGCGGTTGGCGGCCGGGCACGGGCGACCGAGCCGATCGCATCGCCTCGCTGCTGCTCGCGGTGCCTGACGAGGGTGCACTGCGCTACGTGGGTCGAGTCGGCACGGGTTTCGACGAGCGCGCGCGTCGCGAGCTCGTGACGCGGCTGAGTCGACTCGAGCGCTCGACGGCTCCCGTGCGCGACGTGCCGACGGCCGACGCGGCCGATGCGCGCTGGGTGACGCCGAAACTCGTGGGCGAGGTCGCGTTTGCTGAGTGGACGGATGCCGGCCGGTTGCGGCACGCGACGTGGCGGGGCTGGCGACCCGAACTGATTGTCGACGACGTGCGCATCGAGTCGACTTAGCTCTGGCGAACGTCGTCTGCCTGCTCGAGCACCCGCACCAGATCGTCTTGCACCCACCCCAAAAAGCTGTAGACCTCAGCCAGCATGCTCAGGTTCTCGCCTGCCGACCCGAAGGGCTCTTCGTCGTCGACGATGCCGAGCCGCTCTGCCACGACGAGCCGCAGCGAGCCGATGCCCCGCACCCAGTCGAGCGCTTGTTCGGCGGTGACTCGCACCGGCTGGGCGTTCTCGGCATTCGCGATGGGGTCGACGAGTTCGGCGAGCGTGCGGGCGAAACCGGTCTTGCGTTCCACGAGTCCGCGGCGGCTGAGCCGGCGCCACTCGTCGGCGAGCTCGGGGTCGTGTCGGTAGGGGTCAGGTAGCAGCGCTCGAAGCGCGGGGTCAGCGTCGGCACCCGGTTCGAGCGATTCGGCGAGCAGAACCTGCAACTGCCGCGCGAGCGTTGCGAGCAAGGCTGCCTCTTCTGGCTCGATGATCGCCTCCCACACCGTCGTGTCGCTGCCAGTGCCCTCGTCGGCGACGGGTTCGAAGCGTCTCACGCCGGCGCTCGCTCGACTGTGGCCTGCAGCCCGTACTCGTGCATGGCCTCGGCGTGGCGCTCCATGAGCTCGCGGTTGCCTTGCGCGACGACTGCTCGACCTTCGTGGTGCACCTGCAGCATCGCGCGTTCGGCGGTCTGGGCGTCCATGCCGAAGTGGCGACGGAACACCCACGCGACGTAACTCATGAGGTTGACCGGATCATTCCAGACGGTCGTCGTCCACGGCACTTCGGCCGCGTGGCGCTCGTGCGTGCCCAGCGCTTCCTCGGTGTCGACATCGCTGTCGATGAGGGGAACGGCGGGCATCGCGGGCATGCTCCCAGTCTGCCAGGGGCCGCTGGATGCTGCGCCGAGCCCGCGCCGAGCATCCACCTGCCCGGCGGAACCCGCGCCGTGACGACTCGAGCCCCGGCTGCGCTGTGCGCGACCGGGGCTCGAAGGGTGATGCTACGTGGGGTGAGTAACGGGGCTTGAACCCGCGACCTCCTGGACCACAACCAGGCGCTCTGCCAGCTGAGCTATACCCACCATGTTCGTCCCGCAAGCGGGCCGACAGTCGATTCTAGTACAGCGCGGTGCTCTGCCGCGCACGGGGTGCTTAGCCGAGTCGGTGAGCCCATTTTTCGATGACGGCCGCAGCGGCCGCTTGAGCGTCTTCGCTCGTTGGCCCAGGGTCGAGCACGAATCCTGCCCGACGGTAGTAGTCGAGTTCACGAATCGACTCGAGAATGTCGGCAAGAGCGCGGTGGCCGCCGTTCTTGGCGGGAGCGTTGAAGTACACGCGCGGAAACCAGCGGCGCAACAGCTCTTTGATGCTCGACACGTCGACCGAGCGATAGTGCAAGTGACCGTCAACGCTGGGCATCTGCCGCGCGATGAAGGCTCGGTCGGTGCCGATCGTGTTGCCGGCGAGCGGCGCTTGGCCCGGTGTCGGCACGTGTTCGCTGATGTAGGTGAGCACCTCGAGCTCAGCTTCGGCGAGCGGCATGCCGTGGGGCAGTTCGTCGAGCAGTCCGCTTGAGATGTGCATCTCGCGCACGAAGTCGCTCATGCTTTCGAGTGCTTCAGGGCGGGGTGCGATGACGACCGAGAACCCTGGATGCACGGGCTCGAGCTCATAGTCGGTGATGACCACGGCAACCTCGACGAGGTCGTCTTTCTCCAGATCGAGACCGGTCATCTCGCAGTCGATCCACACGAGACGGTCGGTCGTTGAACTCACCTGGCCAGTGTAGTCAGGGTGGACGACGGCCACTGCGCGCCCGCAGGTCGGGCGCGTAGCCTGGGGGAGTGCGACTCGAGCTGTACACCTCAGCCTTCTGCGAGCCCTGCCATCGGGCGCGTGCCGTCGTGGCCGAAGCGCAGAAGCTCGTGCCGGCTCTCGAGGTCGACGAGTTCGACGTCGCGGCCCACCAAGAGCGAGCATCCGATGAGGGCATCAGGAGCACGCCGACCATCGTGATTCGCGCTGCTGATGGTTCGGAGACCCTTCGCGCTGAGGGCGTGCCGACGCTCACCCGGCTGCTGACGGCGCTCGCGCAGGCCGTCGACGCGGGCTGAGCGCTACTCTGGAGACGCGCCCTCGTAGCTCAGCGGATAGAGCAGGAGCCTTCTAATCTCTTGGTCGCAGGTTCGATTCCTGCCGAGGGCACGTGCCGACTACTGACGCCGACCTGCAACGCCGCATTGACCGCGCTGTCGCAAAGGCGACGGGCCCACGCACGAGCGGCCCCGAACTGCGCGTGCACCTCGCCGACGGGCGCCTAGCCCGAGCCGCCGCACCCGATGCCCACGACACCCACGCCGTCGCGAGCGTCACCAAACTCGTCGCCGCCGTGTGGGTGCTGCGACACGTGCACGAGGGGGTGGTCAGCCTCGAGCAGCCGCTCGCGAGCATCCTGCCCGAAAGCGATCTGACCGGCCTCAATCGGCACGGCGGCACCGATCATGCCGCGAGCCTCAACCTGCGCGACGTGCTCGCGCACACGAGCGGCATTCCCGACTACTACGCGCGCAAGCGGCTCGACCCGCGCGGTGACATCGCCGCGACGACCGCCGCCGACCCCGGCTGGACCTACGACGAAGCCCTCGACATCGCCCGCGGCCTCGGCGCGAACTTCGCTCCGCACAGCGGCCGCATGCAGTACAGCTTCACCAACTACCAACTCGTCGGCCGCGTCATCGAAACGCTCGCCGGGGTGCCGCTCGCCTCGGCCCTGCGGCGCGACCTCTTCGATCCGCTCGGCCTCTCGACGTTCGTCGAGAACAGTGCAGGCGAAGTCGGAGGAGCCGTACTGGCCGGGTATGGCCAGATCGGGCTGTCGACCTTCCTCGAGAACCGGGCCGGTGTCACAGATGTCGCCGGGCACAGTGAGGCGATTTTCGCCACCGGTGGCGAGATCGGTGGAGAAATTGTCGAGATC
>Ga0075012_10005602_pt1 | contig 11503 bp, 14 predicted proteins | sample All_14_2_FD_71474 | JGI IMG/M metagenome (GOLD analysis project Ga0075012, IMG submission 71474) | Freshwater microbial communities in response to fracking from Pennsylvania, USA - Allegheny Zone_MetaG_DW_15 | ecosystem: Environmental > Aquatic > Deep subsurface > Groundwater > Drilled...
GCGAGGCGCCCGCTTTCCAGCCCGCTCTGGATGCTGTTCGCCGGCGCCGCGCTGGCCGTTCTTTATTTTTACCTCTCCGGCGGGCGGAGGAAAGGGAGAAGGAAATGACCATAGATTACGCCAGTTTTTCCCGCGCCTCCGGGCTGATACACCTCATCCAGGGCGCGGCGCTGCTGCTGCTGGGCGCGGCCGAGGCCTACGCCGCGGATAACGCCGGCAGGAAAGCGGCGCTCGCCGCCGGCGGGGCCCTGGCGCTCTCGGGCGTGGCCATGTTCGGGGTCATCCTGGCTTTGCCGGGCGGCTGGGATATGAACCAGCTCTCCGAGGCCCTGGCGGCGCGGCGGGGTTTTTACCTTTTCATCGCGATGGCCTGCGTCTTCTGCGCCGCCGGGCTCAGCCGTATTACCGGGATTTCCCTGGGCAGGCAGGGCGGGGGCTGGCAGGGCGTGTTCCTGGCGCTGCTGGCCTTCGCCGGGCTGCTGTATTTCGCCCTGGGCTGGCGCTTCCAGGACCAGCCCCGAGAAGCCCTGGTCTGGCATTACGCCATGGGCGCCACGCTGCTGCTGGCGGTGGCGGCCAGGGCCGCCGACTCTTTGCTGAAGCGCCGGCCCCTGCGTCTGGCCTGGGCGGTGCTGCTGCTGGCCACCGGCCTGCAGCTGGTCACCTACAGGGAGGGCCCGGAAACCTTCGCTCCCAAGCTGGTCACCCTTGAGGTAACCTCCGAAGCGCCGCCGCCGTCCGTAAACGATGCGAAAACTGCTGATAAAAAACGCGCTGCTGATTGACCCCGTACTCGGGGAAAAGCGCGGCGACCTGCTGCTGGGGAGCGGCCGCATAATCCGCGCCGGCGGCTCCATTCAGCCGCCCCCCTCCTGCGAGGTGTTCAACGCTTCCGGCCTGTGGGCTTTCCCCGGCTTCATAGACGCGCACGTGCACGCCAGGGAGCCGGGCGGCGAAGCCGCCGAGACCCTGGCCAGCGCGGCCCGCGCCGCCGCGGCCGGCGGGATTACCGCGGCCCTCCTGATGCCCAATACCCGGCCGCCCCTGGCCGCCCCCGGCCTGCTGAAAAAATACAGGGCCAGGTCCGCCCGCCTCCCGGTAAAGTTTTATTTCTCCGCGGCCGCCACCGCCGGGCGCGCCGGCCTGAAGCCCGGCGCCCTCGCGGCGCTTAAGAAGGCCGGGGCCAGGGCCTTTACCGACGACGGCTCCTGCCTGCCCCGCGCCCTGCTGCCGGTGCTGATAAAAGAGGCGGCCCGCCTGGGCCTGCCGCTGCTGGACCACCCTGAAAACTTCGCCCGCACCGGCCCCGGCGTCGTCAACGCCGGGCCCGCGGCGCGCCGCCTGAAGGTGCCCGGCATTCCCCCGCAGGCCGAGCTGCTGGCCGTGCTCGGGGATATCCTGGCCGCCGCCGGCGCCGGGCCGCTGCACCTGCAGCACCTCAGCCTGGCCTCCTCCGTGGCGGCGCTGCGGGCGGCCAAGGCGGCCGGCTGGCCCGTCACCGGGGAAACCTGCCCCCATTATTTCACGCTTTCCGACGCGGACATAAAGCGGGACGACGGGAATTTCAAGATGAAGCCGCCGCTGCGCTCCCCGGCCGACCGGGAGGCGGTCGCCCGCGGCCTGGCCGACGGGACCATCGACCTCGTCGCCAGCGACCACGCGCCGCATGAGGCGAGCCGCAAAGCGAAAGGGCTGCGCGGCGCGCCCTTCGGGATCATCGGGCTGGAAACCCTGGCCGCGCTCTGCGTGACGGAGCTGGTGCTGAAGCGCCGCCTTGCGCGCGCCCGCCTGGCTGAGCTCCTCAGCCTCAACCCCGCCCGCCTGCTGGGCCTCAAGCGCAACGGCCGCCTGCTGCCGGGCTACTGCGCCGACGTGACCCTCCTGGACCCGCTCTCCGCCAGGCGCGTGCCGGCGGCCTTCGCTTCCAGGTCCAGCAACTCCCCCTTCAGCGGCCGGCTCCTCAAAGGCTGGCCCGCCGCGACCGTGGTCTCGGGCAAGCTGGTCTTCGGCGCGCGTTGAGCGCCCCCCGCCTTTTGCTAGAATTGTGGAACAACTATGGGATTTCTATACCGGAAGCTAATACGCCGCCTGCTTTTCAGCCTCAACCCGGAGCTCATCCACGACGCCGTCATCCGGACGGCCACCGCCGCGCAGCGCGTTGAACTGCTCAACGCCGCCGTGCGCCTGCTGACCAGGGCCAGGGACCTGCCCGTGACCGTGGCCGGCATCAAATTCCGCAACCCCATAGGGCTGGCGGCCGGCTTCGACAAGAACTGCGAGGCCGCCCGCTTCCTGGCCGGCCTGGGCTTCGGTTTCCTGGAGCTGGGCACGGTGACGCTGCGCCCGCAGCCCGGCAATCCCAAGCCCCGCCTTTTCCGCCTGAGCGAGGACAAGGGCATCATCAACCGCATGGGCTTCAACAACGCCGGCGCGTGGGAGGCGGCCAAGTCCCTGGAGCGCCTGCTGCCGCTGCCCGTGCCGGTGGGCATCAGCGTGGGCAAGAACGCCGACTGCTCCCTGGAAGAGGCGCCGAAGAACTACCTGGAAACGCTGAAAGTGATGTACGATTTCGGGGATTATTTCGCCGTCAACATCAGTTCCCCCAACACCCTGCAGCTGCGCTCGCTGCACGGCGGGGAAAAGCTGCGCCGCCTGGTGGAGCCCCTGCTGGACTTCGCCGCCGGGCAGAAAAAGAAAAAGCCGTTCTTCGTCAAGATCGCGCCCGACCTGGAGGACAGGGAACTGGCCGAGGCGGCGGAGCTGGCCGCCGGGCTGGGCTTCGGCCTGATCGCCACCAACACCACGGTCAGCCGCGCCGCCGTGCCGGCCTACTGGCGCTCCTACGAGGGCGGCCTCAGCGGCCGGCCGCTGCGCGAACTCTCCAATACCGTGCTGGCCAAGACGGCCGCGCTGGCGAAGGGCCGCGTGCCGCTCATGGGCTCCGGCGGCGTTTTCGACGGCGCCAGCGCGCTCGAAAAGCTCGAGCTCGGGGCCGACCTGGTGCAGGTCTATTCCGGGCTGGTCTACGAGGGGCCTTTCCTGGTCAAGGAGATCCTGGATTACCTCCGCCGCCGCAAGTGGTCCCCCCGCCGCTGAATTTCCCGCCGCCCGTCAAAACAGATATAATTTAGCCGGCGCCTTCCCGCGCCGCTATGCATAAAACCGAACTGATCGCCGCGCTGGATACCGATACCCTCAAAGCCGCGGAGAACCTCATCGACCGCCTGGAAGGCAGCGTTAAGTATTTCAAGGTCGGCTCGGTGCTGTTCACCGCCGCCGGCCCCGCCGCCGTGGACCTGGTGCACAGGCGCGGCGGCAAAGTGTTCCTGGACCTGAAGTTCCACGACATCCCCAACACCGTCAAAGGCGCCGTCAGGCACGCGGCCGCCATGGGCGTCTATTCCGTCTCGCTGCACCTCTCCGGCGGGGCCGACATGGTGAAGGCCTGCGCCGACCTGGAAAAGCGGCCCAAGCTCTGGGGCATCACGGTGCTTACCAGTTTCGACGAATACGGCCTGTTCCGCTCGGGCTTCCGCTGCGGCATAGACAAGACCGTCAGGCAGCTGGCGGCGCTGGGCCTCGACAACGGGGCGGACGGCGTGGTCTGCTCGCCGCTGGAGGCGGAGCGGCTTAAGAAATTTTTCGGCGGCAGGATAAAGCTGGTCACCCCGGGCATCAGGCCGGAGGCGCGGGGCGACGACCAGAAGCGCGCCGTCACCCCCGCGGCGGCGCGGGCCGCCGGCGCGGATTACATAGTGGTGGGCAGGCCCATTACTGCCGCTCCCGACCCGGCCGCCGCGGCCGCTGAGATACTGGAGGCGCTCAAATGACGGCCGAGTCCGACCTGCGGGCCTATCTTTCTTCCTCCGGGGCTTTCCTCGACGGGCATTTCCTGCTTTCCTCCGGCCTCCACAGCCCCAATTACGTGCAGTGCGCCCAGGCGCTCAAGAACCCGGCCTGGGCCGGTCGCATGGGGGCTGCGCTGGCGGCGGGCTGGGCCGGGCCCAAGCCCGACCTGGTGCTCTCGCCCGCCATGGGCGGCCTGATCATCGGCCACGAGGTGGCGCGCGCCTTCGGCGTGGATTTTATTTTCTCCGAGCGCGAGAATAACGTCATGACGCTGCGCCGCGGCTTCGCCCTCCCCAAGGGCGCGAGGGTGGCCATCGTGGAAGACGTCTTCACTACCGGCAAGTCCACCCTGGAGACGGCCGCCCTCGCCGCCGCCGCCGGGGCGGAGACCATAGGGGCCCTGTCCGTGATAGACCGCATGGGCGAAAAAAAGCTCCCTTTTCCCTCGTTCAGCCTGCTGCGCCTTTCCCTCACCGCCTACGAACCTTCGGCCTGCCCTCTCTGCGCCGCCGGCGCGCCCCTGGTCAAGCCCGGCTCGAGGAAATTCCCTTGAGGGCGGCCGCGCTCCTCCTGCCCCTCTGCCTCTGCGGCGCCGCCGCCGTGAAATTCGACGCCGAAACCAGGGAATTCGCCTCCTCCAACCGGGCCTTCGTCCTGAAGGCCGACTATTCCGCCAGGGGCGGCTGGGGACCCGCCCGCCTGGAGCTGCGTACCGCCGCCGGCAAAAAGGTTTCCTCCTTCGTCGCCGACAGCCCGCCCTTCACCGCGGCCGTCTCCGGCGACGGCCGGCGGTTTATCTTCTTCTGCGGGGCCTGGGGGCAGGCGGTCAGCATCTACACGCTGAACGTGCACGCGGCCTCGGGCGAACTGCTGGCCACCCACAAGCTGGAGATGAGCGGCCCGGCGGGCGAGGACTTCTCGGCCGACTATTCGGTTTACGCCGTGGGCGCCAACCAGGGCGACAAGCGCGTGATCCTGGCGCTGGAGACGACCGGCGGCAAGGCGCTCTGGCGCGCGGAGTTCAAGGAAAACCTGGCCGGGCTAAAGCTCTCCCCTTCCGGCGACAGGCTGCTGGCCGTTTTCCGCCTGGACGGGGCCTCGCGGGCCGCGGTCTTCGACCGCAAGGGCAAGGCGCTGGGTTCCGTCACGGTGAAGACGGGCAACGCCCTGGTGCCGCGGGGTTTTACCGCCGGGGGGGCGGGCTTCGAACTTTGGGAAGAGGCAACGATTTACGACGAGAAGGACGGCTACTGGCACGCCAAGCTGCTGAAAAAGCGGTACTACGCGCTGACTCCCTCCGGCGTGAAGGAAACGGAAGTCAAAGAGGTCAACGAGTACCTGAAGTGAGCGCTCAGGTCCAGAAGACCAGCTTGTCGAAGAACAGCAGCGCGCCGGCGGCGGCCAGCACGATTCCCGCGACAATTTCCACGTAACGCATGGCGCTCCGGAACCGCGCCATGAAAGCGAAGAATTTCGCGGTCAGCGCCGCGGCGGCCAGCAGCGGTATGGCCATGCCGGCCGCGTAGGTCACCAGCAGCGCCGTGCCCTTGGCCGCCGTGCCGGACACGGCCGCCATCCCCAGGATCACCGCCAGTATGGGCCCTATGCAGGGCGACCAGCCCAGCGCGAAGGCGAAGCCCATCAGGAAGGACCCCAGCGGGCCCTGCGCCAGGCCGCGGGTCGAGAAGCGCTTCTCGTAATTAAGGAAGTTGAGGTTGAGCAGGCCCGTCATGTGGACGCCCAGCAGCACCATGGCCGCGCCGAACACCTTCATCAGGGTGTACTTGTGGTCTATGAGCAGCTCTCCTATGCCGGAGGCCGCGGCGCCCATGGCCGCGAAGGCCAGGGTGAAGCCGGTTACGAAGATGAGCGCGTTGCCCACCACCTTGCGGGTGACCACTTTGGCGTCGCCCTTCACTATCTCGCCGGCCGAAAAGCCCGACAGCATGGACAGGTACGCCGGCAGCAGGGGCAGGATGCAGGGCGAGAAGAAGGACGCCACGCCGGCGCCGAAAGCCGCGAAAAATTCTCCCATCAGTTCTTACCAGCCTTTCCCCTGGCGGGGGCCGCTTTAAAATCTATCCTGAAGATATCCAGTCCGCCCCATGGGCCGGCCTGCACCCAGAACACGGCGGGGAACTTTTTTCCGGCCTCGTCCTTCAAGACCACCGTCACCCCGCGCTCCCCGTTGCCGCCGGGAGCGGTTTTCCTCTCCACGGAGGCCAGCTGCAGCCGGTAGACCTTCTTGGAGGCCTTGTCCTCGAGGAAAAAAGAGCCCTTGAGCTGTATATCCCTGCGGATGTAATCGGTGACGAAAGCGGCCAGGTCCTCGTCGCTCTCCTGTACCAGCGGCTGCTCCTCTTCTTCGTCGGAGCCCCGCGCGGTGTCGGTGGAGGCGACCGTTTCCGGCAGGCCTTCCTCTTCGAAGGCCGCGCAGGCCGGGGCCGCCAGGCCGAACGCCAGGACCGTTAAAAGGATCAGTTTCATTTCTTCCTCCGTGAATCGGACTCCCTTACTATCTTCATCGGCTCTTTTTTGATGTGCGGCCAGTGGGCGGTCTCCACGTAGCCCATCACGGTGTCCCAGTGCCCCTGGCTCTTGAGGATAAAATCGCAGACTTCCCGCACCGCGCCCATGCCGCCTTCCTTGGCTGTCACCAGGTGCGCCGCGGGCTTCACTTCCTCCTGGGCGTTGGCCGGGGCGCAGGCGAGCCCGGCACGCTTGAGCACCGGGATATCGGTCCAGTCGTCGCCCATGTAGGCCACGTTCTCGGGCTTCAGGCCGGTGGCGGCCAGTATCTGCCGCAGCGGCTCGAGCTTGGAGAGGAAGCCCTGGTAGGCGTAGCCCATGCCCAGGCCGCGGGCGCGCTCCTCGGTGCCGGGCGACTCGCGGCCGGTGATCACGCCGGTGACTATGCCGAACTGGTTGAGCAGGCGCAGGCCTATGCCGTCGAGCGAGTGGAAAGCCTTGAACTCCACCATACGCCCGCCCTTGCCCGGGATGTAGTACATCTTGCCGTCGGTCAGCACCCCGTCCACGTCCATCAGGAAGAGCTTTATCTGCTTCGCGCGCTGCGCGTTCAGGCGGACGTTCTTGTTCATACTTTCATGATCCATTTTTTCGCCAGCTCAAGCTCCTGCCTGCGCGAGGCGTAGTTTTTCGGGGCGGGGCCCGTGTAAGTAAAAAGATACCAGTTTATGGTCTCCTCCAGCCATTGCGCCGCCGGGGTGGAGGCCCAGCCCAGCTCTTTCTCGGCCCTGGAGATATCGAGCACGAAATCCCCCCCCATGGAGAACGGGGAGGCCTCGAAATTAAAACCGTTCTCTTTGAGCCAGGCGTAGTCCGGGCAGAGCACTTCGGCTTCCTTGTGCATCACGCGGGCCGAGACCTTGATGAAGTCCTCGAGGGTTATCGGGCTTGAGTCCCCCAGGTTGTAGACCTTGCCGTGCGGGGCTTCGGCGCCGATCAGCGTTTCCATGGCGCGGGCCAGGTCCTTCGAGAAGATGTAGCGGTTGGAGAAGGCGGCGCCCGGCAGGAACAGCGGGCCGCCGTCGGCGAGGCGCAGCCAGTAGGAGTAGGCCCGGAGCGTGGGGTCGTTGGGGCCTATGACCACCGGGGGGCGTATGATCGCGGCCGGAAAGCGCGTTTCTGAGAAAGCTTTCAGGAATTCCCTTTCTGCCGCGTGTTTCCCCAGGCCGTAAGCGTATTTTTCCTTGAGCGGGGACTTTAGCTGCAGCAGTTCGGTCTGGTTTTCCCTGAAAGGGGAGTTCGCGCCTTCCAGCAGGGGGTAGACCGAAGCGGAAGAGGTGAAAAGGTAGAGGCCGGTGCGGCCGTTAAAGACCTTTATGGCCTTCTGGGCGTCCTCCGCCGTATAGCAGATGTTGTCTATTATGGCGTCCCAGGGCTCCACCGACATGCGCGAGAGGTCTATTTCTACAGAACGGTCGCCGCGCGCCTGGCGTATATCCAGCGGGAGGCCGTCCACCGGCACGCGCCGGGAGAAGACCGTCACTTCGTGCCCGGCCTGGTGCAGCCGTATGGCGGCTTCCTTGCCGAAAAAGCTTGTGCCGCCGAGTATGAGTATCCGCATATTAAGGTGATATATAGTATATAAATTTTGGTTAGCCATAAATCTCGCCGGCGCTGTCCTTGTTCGCGGGGCGAGCGCAGTTTTGGGGCTTCTCGGCCCCCAGGGCGTCCCCGGGAATGATTTGTGCCCGCCGCCATGGCGCGGGCCGGCTCTGTTGGCGGTTGTGTGGCCCTGGTGTTTCGTTCATGTTTATTCCGGTTAACACAAGTTAACCAATTCGGGTGGCAGGCTATTGTCCGCCTGGAACTTTGTAGCCGCCGGTTAGTGGCTTGTAATACTGGTTAACATAAGTTAACATTATGGTATGGCGCGGGAGTATTATTCATTGCCCGAGGCTGCGGCCCTGCTGGGCATCAGCCGGATAGCTGTTTTTAAGAAAGTAAAGAAAGGACAGTTGCCGGCGCTGCGCGTGGGCCGCAACTGGGCCGTGCCAGCCGCGGCCCTGGCGCCGGGCGCAGCGCCTGCCGCGGAGCTGCCCCCCCGCCTCCGGGCGAAGCCGCCAGAGCCGCCGCAGGCCGCGCCGGACGCCGAGCTGGACTCAATGGGCTGGGATTAGCCCGCCGCGGCGGGATTCACGTGCAGACAGGTTGCCCCGGCAGGGCCATATAGTTATAATCTCCCCATGGATAATTCTTTTTTTGACGATCTCAAGGACATCCTTAACGAATTTGGAAAGCAGAACCAGGGAGGAAAAATGGAAAAAGATCTTATGGGCAAGCTGATGCTGCCCGTTATCGCGGTCGCGGTCGTGGTCGTGGCCATGTCGTCGTTCTTTATAGTCCCGCCGGGAGAGGTGGCTATCAAGACGCGCCTGGGCTCTATCGTTGACTCTTACAGTGAGGGCATGCACTTCAAGCTGCCTTTCTTGGAGAGCGTGACGCGCTTCTCCATACAGATACAGCGCGCCGACATCAAGACGCAGGCCTTTTCCAAGGACCTGCAGACCATGAACTCGCACCTGGTGGTGAACCACCGCATCGAGAAGGAGACAGCGGTCAGCATTTACCGCAACCTCGGCCCTTCTTATGTTAGCAACATCGTGGATCCCGCCGTGCAGGAGGTTTTCAAGGCCATTGCGGCCCGCTATTCCGCCGAGAAGATCATCTCGGAGCGCAACCAGCTGGTGGAAGAGATCAACGCCGAGGTCAAGGAGCGTTTGGACAAGAAGAAGATTATCGTGACGGATATTTCCGTGACCGACCTGGACTTTACCGACCAGTTCCTGAAAGCCGTGGAGGACAAGCAGGTGGCCGAGCAGCAGGCCAAGATGTCCGAGAAGCTCGTGGAAAAGGCCAAGCGCGACGCCGAGCAGGCCATAGCCAAGTCCCGCGGCGAGGCCGAAGCCCTGCGGATGCAGCGCGAGCAGGTCACCCCCGCCCTCATCGAGCTGCGCAAGGTGGACGCCCAACTCAAGGCCATCGAGAAATGGAACGGCGTGCTGCCGGGCTATGTGGGCGCCGGCGTGCCGTTCATCTCCATCGAGAAAGGCAAATAATATTGACACGGCAAGTGTCCAAAGTCCCCCGGCGCAATAGGGCGTAAAAATCCCCCCCGCCGGGACCAAAGTCCCCCGCTCCGGCGGGGGATTTTGATAAAATAGTTCCAATAGCCCTTTAGGAGGACTCATAATGAAGAAACTTCTTACCGCTTTCCTGCTGCTGTTCCTGGCCCTGGCCTACGGCACCGTGACCGGCGCCGGCCCGCTCTGCGGGACCGCTTTCGCCGCCACCATGCCCGACGGCAATGACGACCCGGACGGCGGCGATTCCGATTCCGGCGGCAACGGCGGCCCGGACGACACCAGCGACGACGGCGGGTGCGGCGGCGGCGGTTCCGATTCCGGCGGCGGCTCGGATCCCGACGGTTCCGGCGGCGGCGTGCTGTTCTGAGCCCTGTTCTGGTTCTTGAAAAGGCCCGGCTCGCCGGGCCTTTTTATTTTGCGGGAGCGGCGGCGGACTGTTATATAATTTCAGGATGAAGATATTGAAGAAAGCCGGTTTTCCCCTCCTCCTGCTCTCCGTGGCCGGGTTCAACATCGCCCCCCGCTTCCAGGGCGAGGCGGTCTTTAATGTTTCTCTCGTCGTCATGGTGCTGGGCGGCATACTGCTGGTCGCCTCCCCGTTCATCGGCCGCGGCGACGCGGAAGGCGATTTGCCGGCCGGGGCGCCTCCCGCTCCGCGCGCCGGCGGGGGTTTCCCGGCCGGCGCCTCCGGCGAGCCTGTGCCCCGGCCCCTCGGTGTGGCTGTGCCGGATTTTGTCCCTCCCTGGGCGGCATTGACGGGCGGTTTTGCCAGCGCTGCGGGCCTCATAGCTTTTTTCGTGGGCCCGAACGGCGTAAATACCTATACGGTCGTCTCTTTTTCCCTTATCCCGGGCGGCGTGCTGTTTATCCTCGGGGCGTATTTTTTCTATGGCTCCCCCGCCACCCGCCGCAATATCGTGCGCGGCGGGCTGGCCCTGCTTTCCTTCCTGCTGATAATCGGGGCCATCTTCCTCGGGGTTTTTATCGCCGCGGAAGCCTTTGCCCCTGAAAATAACGCTAAATTCGGCCTGCTCGCCGCGATATTGCTCGTTTCCGGCATGGTCGGGGCCTACCTGGGGCTCAGGTATTATCAGAGCGCCGAAGGGCGCACTATAGGGCGCGAAATCGGCTTCGTGGACGCTTCGGGCGGAGGGTCGGACGGGATCTATGACTCTAAAGGCGTGATGAACGGAGTGGAGGTCTTGTTTAACGTGGAGCAGGGGTCCCCGGGCAAGCGGTCCCCGGCTGTTTTCAGGCTGGAGGTGCTCTGCCGCTGCCCCAATGTTTCCGGCGTGCGGCTTTCGGTCAAGCCGGAGGGGCTTATCGTGATAGCCCTTGGTTCCCTGCCCCGCGTGCCCGACGTGCCGCGCTGGGATTTTTACGATGTTCGCTGCGAGCCCCCGGAAGCCGCGCTGCGCCTGCTGCCCGACGCGCGAAGGGGGATAAATGTGTTTTCTGAGGAAGCCGGGTTCGAATCTATGTCCCTGGAAGGAACGGAATTTAAATTCGTCTTCAGCCTTCAGGGATATATCGGGACGGCCTATACGCGCAGGGTCCTGCAGGAAGTCTCGCTCCTGGCCTCTCGCTTTACCTGATCTTGTTTTGGGATATTTTTGGCCGCAACTTTTTTGAGGGTTGCGGATATTGTTCTGTTATGTATTGATATTATTTATAAAATATGTAAAAATAATTAAATACAGAGTTTGAAAATTAACTTAGTAAATAGAGTGGTTAATAAAATGAATATACCCGACAATTGCCCTTCTTGCAGCGGAAGAATGATGGTCGCGGAACTTTGTTGTTCGGATTGTAAGACGACGGTCCGTGGTAATTTCGAGCTGCCTGTTTTTGCTTCACTGACGCCGACGGAGGAGGACTTCCTGCGTGTGTTCCTTGCTGCTCGCGGCAGCATCAAGGAGGTGGAGCGCCGCTTGGGGATTTCTTACCCTACGGTAAAGGCCCGTCTTGAGGCTTTGCTTAATAAGCTGGGGCTGGGGGCGCTGCAGGCAGAGGCGAAGCAGCGCCGCCTGGAGGTGCTGGGC
>Ga0075012_10005604_pt1 | contig 11501 bp, 6 predicted proteins | sample All_14_2_FD_71474 | JGI IMG/M metagenome (GOLD analysis project Ga0075012, IMG submission 71474) | Freshwater microbial communities in response to fracking from Pennsylvania, USA - Allegheny Zone_MetaG_DW_15 | ecosystem: Environmental > Aquatic > Deep subsurface > Groundwater > Drilled...
CGCGTGCGCGGGCGATGCAGAATACCAACCGCATTGGGGTCATCACTCCATTCTTCACCGCTCCTTCGTTCGTACAACGTCTGCGTGGCGTAGCGGGCAGACTCTCGCGTGAGAATTACGAGTTGGTCATTTACCCGGTCGATTCGGAAGAACAATTGCAGGGCTATCTCTCGTCCATTCCCGTCATGCGAAACTTGGATGGGCTCATCATCATGTCTTTGGCGGTGGAGAGCAGTGATGTGGAGCGCCTGCTCAGCAACAAAATGGAAACGGTACTGATCGAGTTCTCAAACGACCAGTTGAACAGCATCGTGATCGATGACTATCAGGGCGGGCGCATTGTGGCAGAACACCTGATTCAAAAGGGATACAGGTCCTTTGGCTTTTTGGGCGATATCGAGCCTCCCGAGCGGAACATTATTCACCCTGTGCGTTCCCGTTTGGCGGGGTTTCAATCTGTGTTGAAAGATGCGGGATTGAGCTTCCCTTCCCAAAATATCAAGCAGGCATTTTATGCTCATGAAAGTTCACGCGAAGCTGCCCATGAACTGCTTACCATGCCCGACCGTCCTTCTGCCATTTTTGCCGCATCCGATAACCAGGCATTGAGCATCATGAAAGTGGCGCGTCAGTTGAACATGCGCATTCCCGATGATGTGGCCGTGGTTGGATTCGATGACATTGATATGGCAGATTATGTCGACCTCACCACCGTCCGCCAGCACTTGGATGAATCTGGCAGGCTCTCTGCTGAAATGGTTCTCGGTCGCATCGCTGATCCTTCACGTGCCACACAGCACATTTACCTTCCCCTCAACCTGATCGAAAGACAAACGACATAAATAATAATGAATGATGAATGCGGAATGATGAATTATTCTGCATTCATCAATTTGCATTCTGCATTTCCTTGAGGTTTCATGCCTATTCACACATCTCCCAACTACTGGATCCTTGAAACGCGCCGCAGCGCCTACGCCTTCGGTCTCAATAAGGCCAACCTGCTCTCGCATTGTTACTGGGGCAAGCGCCTGCCCTTCATCAACGACTACCCCGCGCCCTTCGAACCTGCTCACTGGGCATCCACTGACGGGTACGACCACTTCATCCCCGAAGAATATCCCGGCTACGCGGGCACCAAATATACGGACCCGACTCTCAAAGTGACCTTCGCAGACGGCGTGCGCGATGTGGTTCTTTCTTTCGTGGATTTTAAAACCACCGCCTCGCCCCAGCCGACGCTTGCTCTGCGCTTCAAAGACTCGTACTACCCGCTGCAGTTGACTCTCCATTACCGCGTCCATGAAGAATATGACCTGATCGAACGCTGGGTCACGCTCGAAAACCTCGGCGCGGACTCCATCACCATCGAGCGCGCCTTCTCCGCCAAATGGACCTTCCCACACGGCGACGGTTACTCGCTCACGCACATGTACGGGCGCTGGACGGATGAATTCAACTTGCAGCACGAAACGCTCACCCCCGGTTTGAAAGTCATCGAAAGCCGGCGCATCATTCCCAGCCATCGTGCTGTGCCGTGGTTCACGGTTGAAAAAGATGCGAGTGAAGATCACGGTGATGTTTTCTTTGGCACGCTCGCCTGGAGCGGCAATTTCAAGATCACCGCCGAAGTGACCGAGTTCGCATCCACCCGCCTGAGCATTGGGTTCAACGATTGGGACTTCGCCTGGCAGCTCAAACCGAACGAACCGCTTGTCACGCCGTCTGCGATCTCCGGCTACACCCCGAACGGATTCGGCGACGCCAGCCGCATCTTCCATGATTATGTGCGCAATGAACTCCTGCCGCATGGCAAGGTGCTGCACAAGATTCTCTACAACTCATGGGAAGCGACACTCTTCAATGTGGACGAAGCCTCGCAATCACATCTCGCTGAGATCGCCGCGAACATGGGCGTGGAACTCTTCGTGATGGACGATGGCTGGTTCCACAACCGCAACTGGGACAATGCCGGTCTGGGCGATTGGTTCCCCGACAAGAAAAAATTCCCGAACGGACTCGGCGGCTTGATCAAACGCGTCAACGATCTCGGCATGGACTTCGGCTTGTGGGTCGAGCCGGAAATGGTCAATCCTGATAGCGACCTGTACCGCGCTCACCCCGATTGGGTCATTCACTTCCCCACTCGTGCGCGCACCGAAGCCCGCAATCAACTCATGCTCAACATGGCGCGTACTGATGTGCAGGATTACATCATCACCACGCTCGATAAAATCCTCAGCGAGAACAACATCGCTTTCATCAAATGGGATATGAACCGTCCAGCCAGTGAACCGGGTTGGCAGGATGCGCCCGGCGACCCGCGTGAGTTGTGGGTGCGCTATGTTTATGGCTTGTATCGTGTGTGGGGTGAACTAAGAAAACGCCACCCGAATGTCATTTGGCAAAGCTGCTCCAGCGGCGGCGGACGACCAGATTTCGGCATCCTACAATTTGCGGACCAGGTTTGGGTCAGCGATAACACCGAAGCGACGAAACGCCTTTCCATTCAAGAAGGCTTCTCGCAATTCATGCCTGCGATCACCATGGAAGCCTGGGTCACGGACGCGGGCAAAGAGATCGTGCCGCTTGAGTTTCGTTTTCATGTGAGCATGTGCGGCTCTCTCGGCGTAGGCGGAAACTTACTGGAATGGAATCAGGCTGAACGTCAGGTGGGAGCCGAGTGTATTCAGTTGTACAAAGCGATCCGGCACATCATCCAATTTGGCGACCAGTATCGGCTCATCTCTCCCCAACATCACGATTACTCGGCGGTGCAATACGTCAGCAAAGATAAAAGCGAAGGCGTCTTGTTCGTCTTCCGCACGCACATCCCCGACCCGTTCAACATCCCCATGCTCACCCTGCGCGGACTCGACCCTGAAGCCTTGTACAGCGTCGAAGGCTTTGAGCAACCCCGCTCTGGACTGGCGTGGATGCAAGCGGGCTTGCGAGTGGAGTTGAAGAATCTACAAAGTAAGGTGATAAGGATCTCGCGCCTCTCAGCCTGACCTCGAAGTGGGTGACCGCTTCCAAACCTTTCCTCCTCTGACACCATTGGTCAACCCAATGGTGTCTTATTTTAAAAATTCCCTCTTGACTCTGGTATCCGAAAGTGCTATAGTATTTTTGTGAAAGTGCTTTCAAGGTAACACTTTCAAGTGCTTTGATTCACATCACAGTTGTTCCATCCCCGACAGGAGGTGCGCTTTCGCTAGATACGATACCTGATTCGAATGAAAGGCAATATCCACTTTTTTGTAAATTTCGTGAGGAGAACAATGAATAAGAAATCCCTTTTGTCCCTTTTAAGCCTGCTCGTTTTGGCTTCCATGCTTCTCGCAGCCTGTGGAACCCCCGCTGCCACCGAAGCCCCTGCTGAAGAACCCGCCGCAACTGAAGCTGCTGCAACCGAAGCTCCTGCTGCCACTGAAGAAGCCACTATGGCTGAAGTTGATTTCGCTTACCCTGCCGGTGGCGCTTTGGAAGAAGCCCTCAAGGGCACTTATGCTGGAACAACTGTCACCGTTGATGGTGCTTTCGAAGGCAACGACCCCGACGGTGTGAAATTCGCTGAATCTGTGAAGGCGTTCGAAGAAGCGACTGGTATTGATGTTAACTACATTGGTAACAAGGAATTCGAAGCCACCATCTCCGTCCGCGTAGATGCTGGTGACGCCCCCGATATTGTGGACTTCCCACAGCCTGGTAAAGCCGCTCAGTTCGTTGCTTCCGGCGACATTGTCCCTGTCAGCGACTACCTCTCTGATGAATGGCTTGCCCAGCAGTACAACCAAAGCTGGCGCGATATGGTCACCTTCGACGGCGCTGAAATGGGTATCTTCCACCGCTTCAATGGCAAGAGCCTTGTTTGGTACCCCAAGAAGGCATGGGATGCCGCTGGCTACCCGATTCCCCAGACCTGGGAAGAATTGATCGCTTTGAACGACCAGATCGTTGCTGACGGTGATACCCCTTGGTGCATCGGTATTGAATCCGGCGCTGCCACTGGTTGGGCCGCCACCGACTGGACCGAAGAAATGATGCTCCGCACCACCTCCCTTGAGAACTACGATGCCTGGGTTGCTGGCGACTTGGCATTCGACTCCCCCGAAGTCAAGAAGGCTGTCGAAACCTGGAGCGCCATGTGGTTCAATGATGCGTATGTGTACGGTGGTCGTTCCTCCATCGTCACCACCTTCTTTGGTGATTCTCCCACCCCCATGTTCGATGCCGACGGCCCCAAGTGCTGGATGCACAAACAGGGTAACTTCATCACCGGCTTCTTCCCCGAAGGTGTTGTGGCTGGCGAAGACTATGGTTTCTTCTACTTCCCGCCTGTGGATCCCGCTTACGGCAAGCCCTTCCTCGTAGCTGGTGACTCCATGTACATGTTCAACGATCGCCCCGAAGTCCGCGCGTTGATGGAATACTTCACCGTGCCTGAATCTGCGAGCGGTTGGCTCCAGGGTGGCGGTGCGTTGGCTGCTCATCAGACCGCCACACCCGATATGTACGGTGTGGAACTCGAAAAGGGCATTGCTGAACTCGTAGCGCAGGCAACCAGCTTCCGCTTCGACGGCTCTGACCTCATGCCCGGCGAAGTTGGTGCAGGTTCCTTCTGGGAACACATCTCCAGCTATGTGGCAGGTTCTGAAGATATCGACACTGCCATGCAGGCGATCGACGCAACCTGGCCGAAGTAGTAAAGTGAAGAATTAAAATGCTGGGGTGGAAGGTTTGAACCGCCTTCCACCCCCATTTTTATCCTTGTTCGCAAAGGAGACGCGCATGGAACCGCAAACTAGAAAAGCAGCAGAGAACCAATCACTAGGGGGAGGCATTCTGGCTTTCATCGGACGTGTACTTTTGGCAGTTGCCATCCCACTCATTTCATTTTACGTTTTGTATCTTGGTTTCCTTTTCTTGCGAGACAGCAACGCTCCACGCGAGGTTATCGTCCTTGTCGCGATCATTTGGGGGGTTGGGGGTGTTGGTCTTTTATATTGGGTCTTCAACTGGCTGGTGGAAAAACTCCCCAACCCGTGGAAGGGCAAGTTAATACCCTTTGTTTTTGTTGGTCCTGCCATGGCGATCCTCGCCTGGTATTTGGCGATCCCGACTTTGCGAACCTTTTACATCAGCTTGTTCGACCGTAACGGTCCGCCCGATGGGCTCAATTTCTTTCAACAATTAGCCAGCGAAGCATTCGTTGGGTTCGGTAACTATAAAGAAGTATTTACCCAGGATTTGATGCTTGAAGCCTTCCGCAACAATGTTATGTGGATCATCTTCGGCAGCACGTTTTCGGTGATCTTTGGTCTTCTCATCGCTGTCCTTGCGGATCGCAGCAGTTTTGAAAAGATTGCCAAGTCCCTTATCTTTTTACCGATGGCGATCTCCTTCGTCGGCGCAAGTATCATTTGGAACTTCATCTATGAATACCGACCTGAAGGACAAACCCAGATCGGTCTATTAAATTCGATCGTAACCGGGCTGGGAGGCAAACCCCAAGCCTGGCCGCAGTGGGTGGATATTGCTCCCTGGAACAATCTCTTCCTCATTGTGATCGTGGTTTGGCTGCAAGCAGGCTTTGCCATGGTCTTATTCTCTGCGGCATTGAAAGGCATCCCCGAAGAATTGATGGAAGCAGGACGCATCGATGGCGCCAACGAATTCCAGATATTTTTCGGCATTATGCTTCCTTACATTCGTGGCACACTCATCTCGGTCTGGACCACGGTTGTGATCTTTACTTTGAAAATATTCGATGTCGTCTGGGTGATGACCGGCGGACAATTTGGTACGCACGTGATCGCCACCCAGTTCTATCGTCAATCGTTCACCAATCGCAACTCTGGCTTTGGTTCTGCCATTGCCATTGTGTTATTGCTCGCTGTCATTCCCGTCATGATCTATAACTTGAAGCAGTTCAGAGAGCAGGAGGCATTCTCATGAGCGGACAAAAGAGACAAAAACGAGTTGGCAAGCTTCTTGTCGACCTAACCCTCCTGTTGCTCATCGTCATTTGGACGGTGCCCACACTTGGCATTTTTATTTCATCCTTCCGCAACCGCGACAAGATCGATACCAGCGGTTGGTGGAATGTTTTCCCGCACCGTGAATGGCAGCCCGTCAGCGAGCTTGATCCGAAAGCATTGGGTCTAAATCCTGATGGTGTCATGGATATCGAAGGTGTTTCTGGAACTTTTGAGGAGTTCCGTGCGGGTGTTGAATCTCCCGATGGAAAACGCATTACCTGGGTTGGCAACAAACGCATTGGAAAGATCGAAATTCAGGAACAGGTCTGGATGGTGGATTGGGACTTCTCTCTCGATAATTACAGACAGGTACTTGGCGGGCAGGAATTTGAATTCAAACGCCCCGATGGCAGCGTGGAAGTTGTCCCTGGGGACAACATGGTCAACGCCTTTTTGAACAGCCTGGCGGTTGCCATTCCATCAACGGTCATCCCAATTCTGATCGCAGCCTTTGGCGCTTATGCATTTGCATGGATGAAATTCCCGGGACGCCGCGCGATGTTCATCGTGGTCGTTGCGCTTCTGGTCGTGCCATTGCAAATTGCCCTAGTGCCGATCTTGCGAGACTATAAAACCCTGAACCTGAACGGTACATATCTTGCCATTTGGCTGGCGCATACAGGGTTTGGTCTGGCTCTTGCCACCTACCTGTTATACAACTACATTAGCGGACTGCCGCGTGATATTTTGGAGTCTGCTTTCATTGATGGTGCTTCACATTTCACCGTATTTACGACGCTTGTCCTGCCCTTGTCCGTTCCAGCGCTTGCTTCCTTTGCTATCTTCCAATTCCTCTGGGTCTGGAACGATTATTTGGTGGCATTGATCTTCCTGGGTGGCAATCCAGAGTTTGAGTTGGTGACCCAACGCATGGCTGCCATCGTCGGGTCGCGCGGACAGGATTGGCACTTGCTGACCGCCGGGGCGTTCGTATCCATGGTTTTACCCCTCATTGTGTTCTTCAGCTTGCAGCGCTTCTTCGTTCGCGGGTTGCTTGCAGGCTCAGTCAAAGGCTAACAAGGAGACGAGTGGACTGGGCAACCCAGTCCACTTTTTTTATATGACGATATTGAACTTTCCAAAAGATTTTATTTGGGGTGTGGCAGCCTCGGCTTATCAGATCGAAGGCGCATGGAACGAAGATGGTCGCGGCGAAAGCATTTGGGACCGCTTCGCGAAAACACCCTATCACATCCTTAGCGGCGAAAATGCAAGTAAGGCTTGCGACCATTACCACCGCATGCCAGAAGATATCGCACTCATGTCTGAGTTTGGATATCCCTACTATCGCTTTGCCATTTCATGGTCACGGGTGGTACCGGGCGGTGAAGGCAAAGCAAATAAAAAAGGGCTCGACTTCTACGACCGTCTCGTAGATGAACTGCTCAAAGCAGGCATTCAACCCAAGACCACTCTCTATCATTGGGATCTTCCCCAAAACCTTCAGGATAAAGGCGGATGGGCGAACCGCGAAACCGTAGATCGCTTTGCCGAATATGCAAGCCATGTTTTCGAACGCCTCGGAGACCGTGTCCGGTTCTGGTCCACCCACAATGAGCCTTGGGTGGCCGCCTTTCTTGGGTACGCCACTGGCGTGCATGCCCCTGGCATCTGTGATTATTCTCAAGCCTATCAAGCTACGCATCACCTCTTGCTTGCTCACGGACGCACTGTGCAGATCTTCCGTCAGGGCGGTTACAAAGGTGAGATCGGACTCATTCTTAACCTCAACGGCTTGATTCCCGCCAGCGACAGCCAGGCAGATATCGACGCCACCCAGCGTGTTCATGATGAGACACATGCCCTGTTCCTCGACCCGATCTATAAAGGAACATATCCTCAAAAATTATTCGACTTCATCGGCTCTCACCAGCCGAAAATTAAATCCGGCGATATGGAACTGATCGCCCAACCGACAGATTACCTCGGACTCAACTACTACAACACCGATCTCGTTTCGTATGACGTCTTCGGCGGTTTGAACAAGGCACGCCTCACCCCCTACAGCGCCGCAGGCTGGGGACGCACCCAAATGAATTGGGGCATCGACCCAGATGGCATCAAACGTGAATTGATCTACGTGAAAGAGAATTACGGCAGTCCCAAAATGTATGTCACCGAGAACGGATGCGCCATGCCCGATATTCCAGACGCCAAAGGCTTCGTTGCCGATTGGGACCGCATCAACTACCTGCGGGCGCACATTCATAAAGTTCACGAAGCCATTGAAGCTGGTGTGGACGTTCGCGGCTACTTCACATGGAGCATCTTCGATAACTTCGAATGGGAACGCGGCTATGGTCCCCGCTTTGGGTTGGTGCGCGTCAATTACGAAACCATGGAACGCATCCCCAAGCAAAGCGCCTATTGGTTCCGAAACATCATCAAAGGGAATTCGATCACCATCTAGTTGAGCTATTTGGCGCTTATCTTTTGTAAAGGACATTGCAGATGAAGAAAACCTGGTGGAAGGAAAGCGTTGTGTACCAGATCTATCCTCGCAGTTTCAAGGATAGCAATGGCGATGGCATTGGCGATCTGCGCGGCATCATCCAAAAGTTGGATTATCTAAAAGAATTGGGCATCGATGTAGTCTGGCTTTGCCCGGTCTATAAATCGCCGAACGATGACAATGGCTATGATGTCAGCGATTATCGCGACATCATGGATGAATTCGGCAAACTGGCAGACTGGCAGGAACTGCTCGATGGTTTGCACGAACGCGGAATTAAATTGATCATGGATCTGGTGGTCAATCACACCTCTGATGAGCATGCCTGGTTCGTGGAGGCGCGCAGATCCAAAGACAACCCCTATCGCGATTATTACATCTGGCATCCCGGCAAGGACGGAAAAGAGCCGAACAATTGGGCATCTCATTTCAGCGGCTCGGCTTGGCAATACGATGAGCCTACTGGCGAATACTACATGCACCTCTTTACGAAGAAACAGCCAGATCTCAACTGGGAGAATCCAAAAGTCCGCGCTGAAGTGTACGACCTGATGAAATATTGGTTGGATAAAGGCATCGACGGCTTCCGCATGGATGTGATCAACATGATCTCCAAAGTGCCGGGCTTCCCTGATGTGCCCGCCCGCAGTGCAGATCGCTATCAAATGGACAACCGCTACTTCATCAACGGTCCGCGTCTGCTGGAATTCTTTCAGGAGATGAAACGGAACGTACTCTCCAAATACGATATTTTGACCGTTGGTGAAACGCCGTCGGTCACGCCGCAACATGCCATTGATTTCACCAATGAAGAGACCGGCGCGTTGAGCATGGTATTTCAATTTCAACACATGGATGTGGATGCAGATACCTCTGCGGGGAATGCCCGTTTCAGTATCAACCCGTGGAGCCTGCCAGAACTGAAGCGCATCATGACCGGTTGGCAAAAAGGATTGGAGAATAAAGGTTGGAACAGCATATACCTGATGAACCACGACCAGCCGCGCGCTGTCTCTCGTTTTGGAAACGATAAAGAATATCGCATCGAATCGGCGAAAATGCTGGCGACCTTCACCCTGATGCTACAGGGCACGCCATACATTTATCAAGGTGAAGAGATCGGCATGACCAACGTCGCCTTTGAGACGATCGAAGATTATCGCGATGTGGAAACTTTGAACTGGTACCGCGAACAGACGGAACTTCATAGGGCGAACGCCCACGACCTGATGAAAATAATCCATGCCAAAAGCCGGGATAACGCCCGCACCCCGCTTCAATGGGACGACAGCGAGAATGCCGGTTTTAGCAGTGGAACACCGTGGATCAAGGTCAACCCCAATTACAAGAGCATCAACGTAAAGAACGCTTTAGCAGACTCGAACTCCATTTTTAACTATTACAAGAAACTGCTTCAATTACGCAAGCAGAACCCTGTGATCGTTTATGGCGTGTATGACCTGCTTCTCGAAGAGCATGAGAAACTTTATGTCTTTACGCGCACGCTGGAGAATGAACGCGTGTTGGTCACTCTTAATTTCACCGGTGAAAATACTTCCTTCACCATGCCCAAAAGCATTTCATTTTCTCAAGCGAACCTGTTGCTCGCCAACTACGAAGTGAGCCCGGCTGAAGATATTCACAATATCTCACTGCGCCCATATGAAGCGCGCGTCTATCAATTGAATGGATAATTAAGACAGAAACCTATGACAAATAACCTCTGGTACAAGAATGCAGTTTTTTATGAAATATCCGTCCGCTCGTTCAAAGATAGCAACGGCGACGGGCGCGGCGACCTGCGCGGGTTGACCGAAAAGCTCGACTATCTGCAAAGCCTCGGTGTGGATTGCATCTGGTTGATGCCGATCTATCCATCACCCTTGCGTGATGACGGCTATGATATTGCAGACTATTACAGCGTAGACTCAGCCTACGGGTCGCTGGATGATCTCAAAGTCCTGATCGAGGCGGCGCATCAGCGCAATATCCGCATCATTATGGACCTCGTACTGAATCACACATCCGACGCCCATCCCTGGTTCCAAGCCGCGCGCTCCGACAAGAACTCGCCTTACCGCGATTATTATGTGTGGAGCGACACAGACCAGATTTACAAAGATGCGCGCATCATTTTTGTAGATACCGAAAAATCGAACTGGACGTGGGATGAAAAAGCCGGGCAATACTTCTGGCATCGCTTTTATTCGACCCAGCCAGACCTGAACTTTGACAACCCCAAGGTACAGGAAGAAATGTTGAACGTGGCGCGCTTCTGGCTTGACCTCGGTATTGACGGTTTCCGTGCCGATGCAGTGCCATACCTTTTTGAACGTGAAGGCACCAATTGTGAGAACCTGCCTGAAACGCATGTGTATTTGAAAAAACTGCGCGTCTTCATGGACGAACATTACCCCGGGCGCATTCTGCTTTGCGAAGCGAACCAGTGGCCCGAAGATGTGCGCCCATACTTCGGCGATGGCGATGAGTTCCACATGGGGTTTCACTTCCCGATCATGCCGCGCATTTACATGGCACTCAAAAAAGGACGCTATGAAGATATGGCGCAGATCATGCGTCGTACGCCGTCCATTCCGGAGAATTGTCAGTGGTGTACCTTCCTACGCAATCACGATGAGCTGACCTTGGAAATGGTCACCGAGGAAGAACGTCAGTGGATGTGGAAGGAATACGCGCCTGAACCGCGCATGAAGCTCAACTTGGGTATTCGCCGCCGCCTCGCGCCTCTTTTGGATAATGACCGTCGCAAGATCGAATTGGCGAACTCGTTGTTGTTCACCTTGCCTGGTGCGCCCATCATTTATTACGGCGACGAGATTGGCATGGGCGACAACCTCGACCTGTTCGACCGCAACGGGGTCCGCACGCCCATGCAGTGGGACGATTCGCTGAATGGCGGGTTTTCTGTAAATGGAACTCCATTCAGCAAGATGGTGGAGGGCGCACTTGATTATCGTCATATCAATGTTGCCAGTCAGTTGAAAGAC
>Ga0075012_10005606_pt1 | contig 11499 bp, 9 predicted proteins | sample All_14_2_FD_71474 | JGI IMG/M metagenome (GOLD analysis project Ga0075012, IMG submission 71474) | Freshwater microbial communities in response to fracking from Pennsylvania, USA - Allegheny Zone_MetaG_DW_15 | ecosystem: Environmental > Aquatic > Deep subsurface > Groundwater > Drilled...
CGAGCTCCGCGATGCGGAAGGGCTGACCGGTGATCTTGTCGAAGGGCTGGGCGTCGACGAGGAGCTCGGCGCGCAGCAGCTTCACGAGCTGACCGTTGTTCATCTCGGGGACCATCACCTGGCCGAAGCTCGAGAGCAGCGACCCGAGCCCACGCGGGAGCGGCCAGATGTTCCGGAGGTGCAGGTGCGCGACCTTGCGGCCCTTGCTGCGGACCTGCGCGACCGCCTGCTTGATCGCGCCGTAGGTCGAGCCCCAGCCGACCACCACGAGCTCGCCGCCCGGCTCACCGGTGTCGAGCGTCGCTTCGGGCACGTCGTTCGCGATGCGCGCGATCTTCTCCGCGCGGAGCTTCGTCATCGCCTCGTGGTTCGCGGGGTCGTAGCTGATGTTGCCGCTGTGTTGGCCCTTCTCGAGGCCACCGATGCGGTGCATGAGCTCCGGGGTTCCGGGTTTGACCCACACGCGCGCGAGCGTCTCCGGGTCGCGCATGAACGGATGGAAACCTTCCGGCTTCTCCGTCAGGTGCTTCGCGGGGAAGGGTGCGAAGTCCTTCATGCTCGGGATCTTCCAAGGCTCCGCGCCGTTGGCGAGGTAACCGTCGGTGAGCACCATGACGGGCGTCATGTACTTGGTCGCGAGACGCACGGCCTCGATGCCCATGTAGAAGCAGTCGCCGGGCGTCGCGGCCGCGAGGACGACGAGCGGAGCGTCGCCGTTGCGGCCCCAAACCGCCTGGAAGAGGTCGGATTGTTCGGTCTTGGTGGGCAGACCGGTCGAGGGGCCGCCGCGCTGCACGTCGCAGATCACGAGCGGGAGCTCGGTCGCGATCGCGAGGCCGATGGCTTCGGTCTTGAGCGCGACGCCGGGGCCGCTGGTGCCGGTGACGCCGATCGCGCCGCCGAAGCTCGCGCCGATGGCGGACGCGACGGCCGCGATCTCGTCCTCCGCCTGGAAGGTCACGACGTCGAACGCCTTGAGGCGCGCGAGGGCGTGCAGGAGGGTCGAGGCGGGCGTGATGGGGTAGCTGCCGTAGAAGAGCGGGAGCTCGGCGAGCTTGGCGCCCGCGACGAGGCCCCACGCGAGCGCGTCGTTGCCGCTGATCGTGCGGTAGGTGCCCGGCGAGAGCTGGGCCTTGGGCACCTGGTAGATGCCGATGCCCTGCGGGAGCTCCGCGGTTTCGCCGTAGACGTGGCCAGCGTTCAAGGCCGCGACGTTGGCCTCGGCGAGGTTCGGATCTTTCGCGAACTTCTTGCGGATCCACTCGACCGTCGAGTCGCGCTCGCGGCCGAAGAGCCAGAACATCAGGCCGAGGGTCCAGAGGTTCTTGCAGCGACCGGCGGCCTTCGCGCCGAGGTTGAACGCGGCCACCGACTGGAGCGTGAGCGCGCTGATGTCGAGCGCGAGCACGCGGTACGGCTCGATCGTGCCGTCCTCGAGCGGATTGGACGTGTAGCCCGCCTTGTCGAGGTTCGCGCTCGTGAACGCGCCGGTGTTCACGATGAGCTGCCCGCCCTGCTTGAGCGCGGGGAGGTTGACCTTCAGGGCGGCGGGGTTCATCGCCACGAGCACGTCGGGCTCGTCGCCGGGCGTGAGGATGTCGTGGTCGGCGAAGTGAACCTGGAAGCCGCTGACGCCGTAGAGGGTGCCGGTCGGGGCACGGATCTCGGCGGGAAAGTCCGGGAACGTCGCGAGGTCGTTCCCCATGAGCGCGGTGGCGGACGAGAACTGCGTGCCCGTGAGCTGCATGCCGTCGCCGGAGTCGCCGCAAAAGCGGATGACGACGCTGTCCAAGAGCTCGCGCTTCACGTCCTTCGAGGAGGTCTGCATGGCGGGCCTTCGTATAGGGGGTGTTCTTCGCCGCTTCCACCGGAAGCGAGCCGTCCGTCACAGGTGCCGGCCGCGCCGTATCCGGACGCGGCGAAGCGCATGTTGGACGGGCGTTCGCGTCCGCGCCAGAAGAAATTGACGACTATCCCTACCGGAAAAGTCGGGTATTTTGCTCGGGTGGGCTCGATGCCGCGGATGGGGACGTGATGGATCGAGAGCTTTTGGCGGGTGGGGTGAAGGTTTGCGGTGTGACCTCGATCGAGGACGCCCGCGCCTGCGTGGACCTCGGGGTCGCCGCGCTCGGGCTCAACTTCTGGTCCGGCACCCCGCGGCGGGTCTCGCTCGAGGTCGCGCGAGGTATCGCGGAGGCGCTGCGCGACCGGGTCGAGCTGGTGGCAGTGTTCGTGGACGCGGAGCGCGCGGAGATCGATCACGTGCGCGAGATCACGGGGATCCGCGCGGTGCAGCTCCACGGCGCCGAGTCGCCGGACTTCGTCGCGGCGCTCGGGCCCGACGCCTACAAGGCGGTCGGGGTGGTGGACGCGAGCGACGTGGAGGCCGCGCTCGTGTTTCCGGGAGAGAAGCTGCTCCTCGACGCGCGGGTGCCGGGGGCGATGCCGGGCGGCACGGGGCACACGTTCGAGTGGGAGCTCGCGATCGAGGTCGCGCGGCGGCGACGGTTGATCCTCGCGGGCGGGCTTCATCCGGGGAACGTCGCGGAGGCGGTCGCGCGGGTGCGGCCGTGGCGGGTGGACGTCGCGAGCGGGGTGGAGAGCGCGCCGGGAAAGAAGGATCTCGCGAAGGTGGCGGCGTTCGTGCGCGCGGCGACCGGAATCTGAGGTTCGTGGAGCGCGAGCTGTCGCGGCGAACGAGCACGTGAGCGCGAACGAGCACGCGACCGTAGCCACGAAGCTGTGACCGCGGTCGTGAACGGACGCGAACGTGAACGGGCTTGGCAGGCGCGTCGGGCTCGTGGACGCTCGCGCGATGCGGACCCTCGTCGCCGTCGTGTGTGTGCTCTTCGTCTCGTGTGGCGGATCGACCGAAACACCTCCCGAGGAGCCGTCGACGACGAACGGTGGGGAGGTCACGAGCTCCGGCGTGCGTGCGCGCGAACCGCACGAGATCCCCCGTGCGCCCGGGGTGTGGGACGAGATGAGCCACGACGAGAAGGGGCGCTTCATGGCGGAGTCGGTCGTCCCCTACATGCGCGAGCTCTTCCGCGAGTACGATCCCGAGGCGTACGCGAGCTTCGGCTGCGCGACCTGCCACGGGCCCGACATGAGCGAGCGCGAGTTCGCGATGCCGAGCACGGGCTTGCTCGCGCTGCATCCGAGCGGCTCCGACGAGCAGCGCGCAGTGGTGGCGGAACAACCGCGGATGACGCGCTTCATGTTCAACCACGTGGTGCCCGCGATGCGCACGATGCTCGGGCAGCCGGAGCTCGACCCCGCGACCGGCGAAGGGTTCAGTTGCTACACGTGCCATCCGCACGCGGAGTGAGCGCGGCGGGGTGAGCGTCTCGCGGAGTGGTGCGGTCCGAGTGACGCCGATCGCTTTGCCCCTCGCGTCGTTGTGGTAGGTTCGACCCACTTTGCGCGCGCGCGTCTCGCAGCCTCCCGACGAAGCACCGTTGCGCGCGTTGCCGACGCTCGGTGTGCTCACGCTCGCGTGCGCGCTCGTCGATCTGATCGGGCGCCGGCTCGTGGTGCGCGTGATCTCCGATCGCAGCCTCGCGACGCTCTCGCACGACGTGCTCGTCGATCTCGGACGGGGGACGCAGTTCGTCCGCAACCTCGCGGCGTTCGCGGGGCTCGTCGCGCTGGCGTCGGCGCTCGGTGGGTTCCTGCATCCGCGCGCGCCCGTACCGACGCCGCAGCGCGTGGGTCTCGCCGGCTTCGCGGGCGTGTTCCTCCCCACGATCTTCCTCTCCGCCGTGCTGCCGGTGGAGCGGACGACTCCGATCGTGGTGCTGGTCGCGTGTGGCGCGAGCAGCTTCCTCGCGATCCTGTTCGCGCTCGGGGCGATACGCTGGCGTGGGCCGGTGCTGCTGCGCGCGGCGGTCGGCGTGCTCGCGCTGGCGGCGTTCTTCGGCTTCGCGTCGACCGTCTTCCTCGTGCTCGCGCGTCTGCTGCTGTGGGACACCGGCTACTCGGTCGGGATGACGCTGCGCCGGGTCGGGGAGGTCGCGTGGCTCGCGACGCTGGTCACGTCGGCGCTCGTCGCGTGGCCGATCGATCGCTCGCGGCGCGTGCAGGCGGTCCTCGCGGTGGTGGTCGCGCTCGCGACCGGTGGCGCGGTGGTCGCGCTGGCGACGCTCTTCCGGCGGGCCTCGGTCGAGCTCTACGCGGACCTCGTCTACGGCGCGACACACCTCGAGCTCGCGCTCGACTCGATGCCCGTGGCGTACCCGGCGCTCGTGCTGGCGAGCTTGCCCTTCGGGCTCGCAGGGCTCGCGTCGGGGGACGCGGGACGACGCTTCGCGGGCGTCGCGTTGCTCTTCCTGGCGGCGGGAGGCTTCTCGCCGTCGACCCCGCTCACGCTGCTCTTCCAGGCGCTCGGCGTGGTCCTGCTGGCGCGTGCGTTGGTGGGCGAGGCGATGGCGAACGAGCCCGCGCTGCCTTCGTTGCGCACGCTCGAGGCCGAGCTCGACGCCGAGCCGACGGCTTGAACGAGACGGCTCGAACGAGGGCTGGGTGGGTGAGTCGACGCGTTCGGTGGTAGGCTGACGCCGCGATGGGGAGACTCGCTTTCTTGGCCACGTTCGGCGTGCTGCTCGGTGCGTCGAGCGCGTCGGCTTACTCGAACTATCCCGACAACGTGCCCAACGGGCGCGACGGTGGGGGGACGGGTCGCTGCATCATCTGCCACTCCAGCGACGCAGGCGGTGATGCGCGCAACGCGTTCGGCCTCGCCTTCGCGGCCAACGGCTACGTGTGGAGCCGCAACCTCGCGGAGCTCGACTCGGACGGTGACGGGTGGACCAACGGGCAAGAGCTCGGGGATCCCTTCGGCGATTGGACGGCGGGCGGTGGCGCGCCCCCGTCGGTGTTCCGCGGGCGGCCTGGCTTCTCGAACAACGAGCCTGCGGACTTCAATCTGTGTGGTGTCGCTGCCTACAACGACTGCGCGAGCGCGGGTGGAACGACGCGCGGCACGTGCTCGGACGGCTTCAGCGGTTCGGGTCAGTGGACCTGCGGTTGTGGCACGGGGTCGAGCGGCACGGGATACCGACGCACGACGGGCCACAACTGGGGCGGAGGCGCGGGAACACGGCGGTACGACGTGGTGACCTTCCCGAGCGCCGGGTGTGTCGACGTCAACGAGTGCGCTTTGAATCCGTGTGGGGTCGGGACGTGCTCGCAGCTCAATCCCTCCGCGGGGTACACGTGCTCGTGCCCGAGCGGGTACTCGTTCAACGGGATCACGTGCGTCGACGTCAACGAGTGCGCGACGGTCGGTCGCTGCGGCGTCGGGACCTGCATGAACTCGGCGGGCAGCTTCACGTGCACGTGCCCGATGGGCTACGGCTTCAACGGCGCGACGTGCGTGCTCTTGAACGCGTGCCTCGCGAACACGGACGACTGCGACGCCAACGCGGACTGTGCGGCGGTCGGGATGAGCGGCTGGAACTGCACCTGCCGCACCGGATGGCGTGGCGTCGGGAGCGCGGCGAACGGCACGGGCGACCTCTGCGCGGACATCAACGAGTGCACCGAGATGGCCGGCATCTGCGGGGTCGGCACGTGTCGCAACAGCGCGGGCTCGTACGCGTGCACGTGCCCGAGCGGCTACGTGTTCGCGGGCGGCACCTGCCAAGACGTCAACGAATGCCTCGCCGATCCGTGTGGGTTCGGGAGCACCGCCTGCACGAACACGGCGGGCAGCTACACGTGCACCTGCGCGTCGGGCTTCCGCTTCCAGGGCGGTACGTGCGTCGACGTCGACGAGTGCGCGGGCAATCCGTGTGGCGCGAACGGGACGTGCTTCCAGAGCGTGGCACCGCCGGGTGGGTTCACGTGCTCGTGCAACGCGGGCTACCAGTTCACGGGCGGGACGTGCCGCGACATCGACGAGTGCGCGTCGCCGGAGATCGCGCTCTGCGCGACGGATGCGAGCTGTACGAACACGCCGGGGAGCTGGGTGTGCGCGTGCAACGAGGGCTACACGGGCGACGGCTACACGTGCTTCGACCTCGACGAGTGCACGACGGGGATGAACGACTGCAGCCCGGTCGCGACGTGCACGAACTCGGTCGGAAGCTTCTCGTGCGCGTGCACGGAAGGCTACGAGGGCAGCGGCGTGACGTGCCGCGACGTCGACGAGTGCACGAACGGGACCGCGCGTTGCGAGCCGGGCGAGACGTGCGTGAACCGCATCGGGATGCCCTACGAGTGCGCGTGCGCGCGTGGGTTCGCGCGGGATCCGGAGTCGGGCGAGTGCGTGCGCACCTGCGGCGACGGCGCGCGCACGCCGGGTGAGGAGTGCGACGACGGCGGCACCGAGGACGGCGACGGCTGTGACGGATCGTGCAGCGTCGAGCCCGGCTACACGTGCTGGACGGTGGATGGGCCGAGCACGTGTCTGCGCACGTGCGGCGACGGCGTGATCCACCCGAACGAGGAGTGCGACCGCGGCGAGGAGGGCAACTCCGACACCGAGGTCGACGGCTGCCGAACCGACTGCCGCGAGGCGCACTGCGGCGACGGAGTGATCGACTCCGGCGAGGTGTGCGACGACGGTGAGAGCAACAGCGCCACGCGACCGAACGCGTGTCGTCCCGAGCGCTGCGAGCCGGCGTTCTGCGGCGACGGAGTGCGCGACGACGGCGAGACGTGCGATCCGGGCGGCGGCGCGCCGCTCGACGAGCGCCTGTGCGCGGAGTGCACGAGCGACGCAGGCGTGACGGTCGACGGCGGCGTGGACGAAGGCGACGGCGGCGGAGGCTGCGGCTGCGCGACGAGCGGCGACGCGTCGGGCTCGTTCGTGGCGGTGCTCGGAGCTTGGCTCCTGATGCGGCGTCGGCGTCGGCGTTGAGACTCGTGCGTGGACGAGCGCGTACTACCGGTACGAAACGTGGAATGAGTGAGCGGCGGGTGCATCCGCCGCTCGTCATCGAGACCGCGTACGTCGCGATCACGCCGCGGACGACGTCGCGCAAGACCGACCTGGAGCGACCCAGTCGAACCGACACGGTTCCACGTAGCTCTCCGCGTGCGCGACGTTTCCCACGAGCCCCGAGGCGATCCATGCACCGATCCCGACCCACGCGCGCCACGGCTTCATTGCCACAGCGTAGCCAGCGCCCCCGCATCACCGCATCACCCATTCGAGGTAGGGGCGGCAGCGGAAACAGGATTCCGACCGAAACGGCTTCCCCTGGGCGAAGACCGATCGGGTGGCGCACCTTCGACGTGGCGGCCGCCACGCGATCGCCGCCAATCCGCCGCCACCCCTCGCGCATGTATGCGGAATCCTTGATGCGGGGTACCGGCACGAAAGGTGTTTTGAGCGGCGGTGGTGCATCCGCGGCTCATCACCGAGAACGCCTGCGTCGCGATCACGCGGCGGACGACGTTGCGCAAAGCGTTTCTGTTTCCGTGGGCGGGAGCGGGAGACACGCTGGAGAGCGGCGCGGCGACGGCGTGGTCGCAGCTCGGATCGACGAGCTCGGTCGCACCTACTCGCACGGTCGCGAACGCGGGCGACGGCGAGCGGCCGCGCTGGGATCAGGTCGGTCAGATCTTCGCGTACGCGGCGGGCCTCGCGCAGCGCGCGACGAAGATCGACTGGCACCAACTCGTGCTCGTCGGTACGCACCACCACAGCCAAGCGACGCCTCGGGACCGCGAGCTCGCGGAGACCACGCGCATCCTGCATCGGACGACCGCGTGTGCGATCAACGCCGAGCTGCGGAAGAAGGGCTTCGATGCACCCGGATCGGTCTGGGACAAACGCCAAACCCACTGGAAGACCCTCGTCGACGTAGAGGCGGTCGGATCGCGTCTCGTCTACGATCACCTCAACCAAGTCGCAGCTGGATGGGTGGAGCACCCGCTCGATGTTCCATTCGGTCACCACCTCGGTTTCGAGCTCTGGAAGGCGGGAGGCATCGCGGTCCCGAAGACGAGCTGTTGACCGCGTTCTTGCTTCACGTCGGCGACGTCCGCGATCACCTCGACGATTTGATCCTCCACGCGCGCGAGCGGCTCGAGAAGAAGGCGCGACGGGAGGGCGCCGGTCGCGACGAGGACGTGATCCTTCGTCAACTCTGGCACGACGCCTTGCACGACGACGAAGCGGCGGAGGGACACGACCGCGAGTGATGGGCGGGCTCGCGCTCTCGCGCACACGTGCGTCCCCAGGCTGAGCCTTGCGGTGCCGTCGCGCCCGCGAGATCGTCGCTCATGGCCAACGTTCTGGACGCGTTCGCTCGTCACGCCGGGAGAGCGCCCATGGAGGCGCTCTTCTATTGGTCGGGTGGCCCGATCGAGGTGGGGCCGCGTGTGTACTTCGCGTCGATGTTCAGCGGAGTGACGGCGTTCGACACCGACGAAGGGGTGGTGCTCGTGGACTCCGGGCTCGCGCGGCTCGGGCCGATGCTCTCCGCGATGATCCGGCAGCGCACGAAGGCACCGATCCACACCGCGATCTTCACGCAGGGGCACGTGGATCACGCGTTCGGGCTCGACGCGTTCCTCTCGCCGCAGCAGCCGCTGCCGAAGGTGGTCGCGCATCGCGCGATGCCAGCGCGCTTCGCTCGGTATCGACGGACGGCGGGACACAACCGCGCGCTCAACGCGCGGCAGTTCGGCGGGTCGGTGCGGGAGGCGGAGGGCGCGATGCGCGACGACTACGACACGTTCCGCGAGCCGAAGGTGCCGCCCAATGTGCTCTACGACGAGCGCGTGGATCTGCGCGTGGGTGGGCTGACCTTCGAGGTGCATCACGCGCGCGGCGAAACCGACGATCACAGTTGGGTCTTCTGCCCCGAGCGCGGCGTGCTCTGTCCGGGAGATCTCTTCATCTGGGCGGTGCCGAACGCGGGTAACCCTCAGAAGGTGCAGCGCTACGCGTGGGAGTGGGCAGACGCGCTTCGCGCGATGGCGGCGAAGGAGCCGCGCACGATGTGTCCCGGGCACGGTGGGCCGGTGGTCGACGATCCCGCGCTCGTGCGCACGATGCTCGTCGAGACGGCGGACTACCTCGACGCGATCGTCGACGCGACGATCGCGGCCATGAACGACGGTTCGCCACCGCACGTGGACGTCGTGAACCGCGTCGCGATCCCGTGGTCCGACCGCCCGTGGTTGCAGCCGCTCTACGACGAGGGCGAGTTCATCGTGCGCAACGTGCTTCGCTACTTCGGTGGTTGGTGGTCGGGTCGGCCGAGCGAGCTGAAGCCGCCGCCGCGCGAGGCGCTCGCGCAGGAGTGGGTCGCGCTCGCGGGCGGCGTGGGCAAGCTGCTCGATCGCGCGGAGGCGCTCTCGGAGGAAGGCGAGACGCGCCTCGCGTGCGCGCTCGCGGACCACGCGATCGAAGCGCGCGCGGGAGACCGCGAGGTGGGTCGTCGGGTGGCGCGCCTCTACCGACGACGCGCGGAGGGCGAGGACTCGTTGATGGCGCGCAACTTGTTCCTGTCGGCCGCCGCCTACGCGGAGGAGGGGCGCCCGTTCCGGTAGCGGCACGTCGGCTCGCGAGGCGCGAACCGAAGCTCGAGCGGGGTTTCCTTCGACGCTTCGTTCCAGTACTTCGTTCCTTCGATGAGCTTCGGCGGCGATCCCACGGTCGGGGGTTGGTTGGTGGCGGTCGCGTACGTCGTGGCGGGCGGATTCGTCGCGACGCGCTGCTCGCGCGCGACGGGAGCGCGCCGCCGTATGCTCGGCTTTCTCGCGCTCTTGCTCGTCGTGCTCGGGCTCAACAAGCAGCTCGATGTCCACGAGGCGGGGTTCGTGGCGGCACGTGAGGCGGTGCGAACGTTCGGTTGGGACGACCACAAGCGCGCCTTGCAGCTCGTCGCGGTCGGGCTCGTGCTCGCGGTCGGCGCGATCGGTCTGCTCGTGCTGCGGCGCCTCGCGCGCGGCGTGGGGGCTTGGCCGAGATCGTTCCGTACCGCCGCGCTGGTGTTCCTCGGGTTCGTGGCCTTGCGCGTCGCCGCGTTCGTCGGGCTGCTCCGGGGGCTCCCGTGGCTCGAGGACGTGGTGCTCGTCGGGGTCGAGCTCGCGATCGTCGCGCTGGTCGCGCGTGGCGCGCATCGGTGGACGGCGTCGACCGAGGTGTCTGCCCGCGCGTGAGTCGCGGCGTCTGCCCGCGCGTGAGTCGCGTCGGTGCGTGTGGCGCGCGCGAGTGAACCGGTGTCGACCTTCGTCCGCGCCAAAGCGGACCCCGTCGACGGAAGTCGGCGGCTGACCCCGCCGACTCGGGCGACAAGTCGGCGGCTGACCCCGCCGACCCAAACAAGAAGTGGGCACGTGGCCGCACCGCACCGGAAGGCGGCAGTCACTCGAGCCCGGCGGTCCAGAAGGCCGTGGTGTCGCCTCCGCTCGCCGCGTGCTGGGCGTACGCGACCCAGAACGCCTGCGTCGCGTCCTCCGCTTCGGTGCGGAGGCGGGACGTCTCGCGTGCGGCCTCGTGCTTGCGTTCGCGGAGCAACTCCACGCGCGCGCGCAGAGGCTCGAGGTCGTGATCGCCGCGGTCGTGGCGCACCGCGCTCTCCGCGTAGACGGCGGTGCGCTTCGCTTCGCTCAGCTCGACGACGAGCAGACCGTGTCCGACCTCGCGCTCTATCCGGCCGCGAACGAAGGCGCGGATCTCGCGGTCAGCGTGGTCGGTCACGAAGGCGAAGACCTGCGCGTGCGGCTCTGGCTCTGTCCACCCGCGCCTCGCCGCGCCGCGCCCTGCGACGAGCCCGAGCCGGGCGTGTTTCCGCACGTCTGGCTGCTCTTCGAGCGTCCCTTCTTCGCGAGCCGCACCTCGCGTTGGTCGGCCGCGTTCGAAGGTGCGTACCCGGACGAGACCGGATGGAGCACGTCGCCGACGTGGCGCGACGAGCCCGCGCTGCCCTGGGCGCCCCTGCCTCCGCTGCGCGAGCCCTGCGATCCGCGGCTCGGCGAGTGCCTCGATCCGACGCGCGTCGACGGCTGCGCGACGTGGGTGCCGGCGTGTCGCGCGCTCGGTGGGGATCGTACCTGGCCACCCGAGCAGAGCTTCTGCATCGACGGCGTACACGACGCGGACGACTGCTGAACGACGAACCGTCTGGGAGGCGAGGACGCGCCTGGGGTCGCCAACCCTCGACTCGCCACGCCGCGTAGCTTCGAAGGCTACTCGAGCGCGGCTCGCTCCGTCCGCGTCGCTCGGGCCTCGTCGCAGCCCATCCCACGAAATCCGACCGTTTCTTCGGCCGAATCGAGCGTGCCTCTCGCGTCCGGCGGCCGGGACCCGCGCGGCACGAGACGTGCGAACCCAGCCGCGATGCGCTCGTCGTGGATCCTCGCCGTGCTCCTGTCCGCCTGCGCGGGGGAGGCGCGTTCGACGGGCGGCGTGGATCTCCAAGTGCTCGTGCGCACCGACCTCGCGGTGGGGCTCGAGTTCGCGTGGGTGGAGATCTCGTTGCCCGAGCGCGGGCTCACCTCGCGCGTGCCGGCGGTGCTCGGGACCTACCTGCACGC
>Ga0075012_10005609_pt1 | contig 11497 bp, 8 predicted proteins | sample All_14_2_FD_71474 | JGI IMG/M metagenome (GOLD analysis project Ga0075012, IMG submission 71474) | Freshwater microbial communities in response to fracking from Pennsylvania, USA - Allegheny Zone_MetaG_DW_15 | ecosystem: Environmental > Aquatic > Deep subsurface > Groundwater > Drilled...
GAACAACGCCCTCACCAGCCCTGCCCGCAGCGTGTCTTCCGCATTGTGCAGGTCCTCGGGCGTCGAGAGGTGGAACCACAGCCCGTCATGCACCAGACCGAACAGCCGCCCGTTCTCGATCGCACGGTCGTACAGGAGGTTGAGGCTGAAGGCCCCTTCGGGCGCACCGTCGAACAGGGCCGGGCTGAGGATCTGCACCCCGGCGTAGAGGTAGGGTGCGATCTCCCGTTCCTTCGGCCGGCGCATGCGCCCAATCGGGTCGATCAGGAAGTCGCCCTTGCCGACCACCCCTTCCACCTGGGTGGTGCGCACCATCAGCAGCAGCGCGTCCATCTCCGCCGGATCGAAGATGGCGGACAGGCGCGTCAGGGCCCTGGTCGGCCCGTCCAGCCAGAAGGCATCGCCATTCACCACGGCGAAGGGATCAGGGCCTAGCTTCGGCAGGGCGAGCTTCACGCTGCCGCCGGTTTCGAGTAGCGCCTCCTCCTTCTGCACGGAGACATGGGAATCCGCGCGGCGGGCCATGGCGTCCGCGACCTGGTCGCCATGCCAATGGGCGTTGACGACAAGGTTGGTGACGCCGGCGGCTTCGAGCCGGTCGAGCGCGTGGTCAAGCAGCGAGCGCCCGTCCAGTTCCAACAGCGGCTTGGGCCGAGCATCGGTCAACGGCCGCATGCGGGTGCCGAGGCCAGCGGCCAGCACCATGGCGTGGGTCAGGGCGATCATACGGGCTCCGTCACGGCCACGGGGTTGCAGCGCAGCCGGGGCGGCAGGCGCGCATCGAGGAAATCGCGCAGAGGGCGCGTCGCGGGATGTTCCAGCGCGGCGGCGAGCAAGCGCCAGCAGCGCGGGCCGTGCACCAGGTAGCGCGGCTTGCCGTCGCGCAGCGCCAGCCGCACCCAGAGGGCGGCGACGCGCAGGTGCCGCTGCGCGGCGCAGGCGGCCATGGCGGCGGCGAAGGCATCGCGGTCCACATCGCCGCGGGCGTCGAGATAACGCTCGATCGCCGCCTGCCGCACGGCGGGGGCGACATCGCGGCGCGCATCCTCGACCAGCGAGATGAGGTCATAGGCCGGATGGCCGATCGCCGCGTCCTGGAAGTCGAGCAGCCCGGTGCGGCGCGGGCCGTTGCGGTCGGCAAGCTGCATGAGATTGGCGGGGAAGAAGTCGCGATGCACGAAGCCGCCGGCATCGGCGAAGGGGGCGAGCATGCCGCGGATGGCGGCGTCGCAATGGGCGCGCGTTTCGGCATCGGGCTCCGCGCCCATGGCGGCGGGCCACCACCAGTCGAGGAAGGTCGCCGCCGCGGTTTCCGACATGCGCGTCGGACCCCAGGGCGGCAGGCCCGCGGGCGGTGGGGAGGCGTGCAGGGCGGCCAGCGCCTCCGCCGCTTCGAGGTAGAGCGGCAACGGATCGGCCCCGGCATCGAGCAGCGAGGCGTGGGTGGCGTCGCCGAAATCCTCGATGACCAGGAAGCCCCGGGCCTCGTCAGCCGCGATGATCTCCGGCGCCGAGAGGCCCAGCCCTGCGATGTGGCGTCCGATGGCCACGAAGGGCCGGACATCCTCGGGCGGCGGCGCGTCCATCAGCATGGCGGGGCGCGGTCCGCCCCGCAGCCGCGCATAGTGGCGGAAGGACGCGTCGGAGGGCAGCGGTTCGACGCGCGCATCGCCGAAGCCGGCCTCGCGGAGGAAATCGCTCGCGTCCCTCATGCCGCGAGACGGTCCAGGCGATCGTCCCAGCCCGCCAGATGCACGCGGCGCGCATCCTCCTCGCGGCCGGGTTCGAGGGTGATGCGCAGCGCATCGGCGGGCGCCAGCGCCCCGAGCCGATCAGGCCATTCCACGAGGACGATGCCCTCCCGCGCTTCCTCCCAGCCGAGCTCGTCCAGGCCCGCAGGCCCATCCAGCCGGTAGAGGTCGAAATGATGCGCTGGGCCGGCTGGCAGGTCGTAGGACTGCACCAGGGTGAAGGTCGGGCTCGGCACTTCCAGGCCGGGATCGCCGGCGGCGGCGCGCAGCACGGCGCGGGCCAGTTCCGACTTGCCCGCCCCCAGCGGACCTTCCAGCAGCACCGCATCCCCCGCGCGCAGCAGCCGCGCGAGGCGCGCGGCCAAGGCGTGGGTGGCGGGGAGATCCTGCAGGTCCAGCGTCACGGTCCGGGGCATGAAAAAGGGCGCCGCCCGTGGGCGGCTTTGATCCTGAGCGCACTCCGTCTATCACGCGGGCCTTGAGTCGGGGGAGTGGCCATGGCCGCCGTCATCGAAACGGATGTCGCAATCATCGGCGCGGGGCCTGTCGGGCTTTTCGCTGTCTTCGAATGCGGCATGCTGCGCATGAAATCGGTGGTGATCGATGCGTTGGACGCGGTGGGCGGGCAGTGCACCGCGCTCTACCCGGAAAAGCCGATCTACGACATCCCGGCCCATCCGGCGATCGCGGCCGCCGACCTGATCGGGCGGCTGGAAGCGCAGATCGAACCCTTCGCGCCGACCTTCCTGCTCGGCCGCAAGGTGGAACGCCTGGCGCGGGAAGACGGGACCATCGTCCTCGGCACCTCCGCCGGGGACACCGTGCGCTGCAAGGCGGTGATCATCGCCGCTGGTGCCGGGGCCTTCGGACCGAACCGGCCGCCGCTAGACGGCCTGCCGGGCTATGAGGCAAGCGGCGCCGTGCGGTACCTGGTGGCGCGGCGGGAGGAATTCCGCGGCAAGCGCGTCGTGATCGCCGGCGGCGGCGATTCCGCCGTGGACTGGGCGCTGTCGCTGAAGGACGTGGCCGCGAAGGTGACCGTGGTGCATCGCCGGCCGAAATTCCGCGCTGCGCCCGAAACCGCCGCGCAGCTCGACGCCGCCGCCGCGCGGGGCGAGGTGGAGATGGCCATCCCCTACCAGCTCCATGGGCTGAAGGGCGACGGGGCGCGGCTGGAGGCGGTGACGCTGGCGACGCTGAAGGGCGAGGAGCGCGACATTCCCGCCGATCATCTGCTCGCCTTCTTCGGTCTGTCGATGGAGCTCGGCCCGATCGCGGAATGGGGGCTGGGGCTGGACCGCAACCACATCACGGTCGACCCGGCGACCTGCGCGACCACTGTCGAGGGCGTCTTCGCCATCGGCGACATCGCGACCTATCCCGGCAAGCTGAAGCTGATCCTGCAGGGGTTCAGCGAGGCCGCGATGGCCGCCCACGCCATCCATCCACGGGTCTTCCCGGGCGAAGCGCTGCATTTCGAGTATTCGACGTCGAAGGGCGTGCCGGCGGGATAGACGCGTCGGCATCGGCCGGGTGGCGCAGGGTCCGGGCCCGCCATGGCGCCCGGCCTGGCATTACCTGCCGCGCCTGCCCTCCGCCGGGTCTGCGCAGAAGATCGCGATCTTGTTGCCCAGCGGATCGCGGAGATAGGCGACATAGAAGCTGTCGCTGTAGTCGTCCCGGAAGCCCGGGGCGCCCTCATCGGACCCACCCGCCGCCAGGCCGGCGGCGTGGATGGCCCGGACCATCGCGTGCGTTGCGGCCTCGAACGCCGTCATCGAACCGTTGCCGACAGTGGCCGCCCGTCCGTCGAACGGCTTCTTCACATAGACCGCGCCAGGACCGCTGGCCCAGGCCGGCCGGTCCGGCGCGGTGAATGCGACGCCGTCAGCAACGTCCTGCTTCGCATAGCCAAGGGGAATCAGAATCGCCGCGTAGAACTGCCCGGAGCGTGGCACGTCATTAGCGCCGACGGTGATGTATCCAGGCATCCGGTCACCCCCTTGTCGACGGCGTAGCGCCGCCCCGCTTCGTGTCATAGCGACGGCCCCTAAGCGGGACCGTTGGTATTGGCTTTTGCATGTCCTCAAACGCTGGGCGCGCCGCATTCACGGCGTCGGCTCGAATCCAAGCCTCGTGCCGTTGGTATCAGTCTCCCAGTTCGTGCAGCACCGCGGCCCCGGTGCGGATGCCGCTGTGAAAGCAGTCCAGCATCAGGTTCTCATTCGGCGCGTGGTTCGCCTCGTCCGGGTTGGCGTAGGGCGTGACGAAGGCCGGGATGCCGAGGATCTTGGTGAAGACGTAGCCCGGCAGGCTGCCGAAGCCGGCTGGGATCAGCAGCGGGTCCTCGCCCTGCGCCGCGATGAAGGCGCGCACCAGCTTCGGCGTCCAGGGCGAGCCGATCGGCGTCTTCGACGGCTGCATGCCCATCTCGAAGGTCACGAATTCGACCTCGGGCGCATGCTGCGCCACATGGGCGGCGACCTTGCGCAGGATGTCCTCCGGGTCCTGGTCGTGGACCAGGCGGATGTCGCATTTCACGAAGGCCTCGCAGGGCAGCACGGTCTTGGTGCCGGGCCCGCCATAGCCGCCGTGGAAGCCGTTGATGGTCAGCGTCGGCCGGAAGCAGAGCCGGTCGTAGAAGGGCCGGTCAGCCGGCGCATCGAGCCGCGACAGGCCGAGGCTCTTCTTCACCGCCTCCACATCCAGCGGCAGTCGCTCGATAGCGGCGATCTCCTCGGGCGCGGGGGGTTCCACGCCGTCGTGGAAGCCCGTGATGGTGATCTCGCCCGCCGCGTTCTTCATGGTCCCGAGCAGATGCACCAGCGTCCAGATCGGGTTCGGCACCACGCCACCGAAATTGCCCGAATGCACGTCGCGCACGGCATGCCGGCAGCGCAGCTCGAAGGAGACGACACCGCGCGAGCCGAACTTGATCGCCGCGGCGCCGGAGGAATGACGCGGCCCGTCCGCGGTGATGGCGAGGTCTGCCTTCAGCGTCGCGCCGTGTTCCCGCACGAAATCGGCGATGTGCGGGCTGCCGATCTCCTCCTCGCCTTCCAGCAGCAGGATGATGTTGCAGGGCAGCGTGCCATGCACCTTCAGGTGGGATTCGATGGCGAGGATCTGCGCGAGATGCTGGCCCTTGTTGTCGCCCACGCCGCGCGCGTAGAGCCGGCCGTCGCGGATCGTGGGCTCGAAGGGCGGGGAGATCCACTTGTCGAGCGGATCGGGCGGCTGCACGTCGTAGTGGCCATAGAGCAGCACGGTCGGCTTGCCCGGCGCCTTCTGCCAGCGCGCGACCACCATCGGGTGGCCCTTGGTCGGCATCAGGCTGGTCTCGAGCCCGATCTCGGTCAGCATGCCCACCAGCAACTGGCCGACCTCGGCGATGCCGATGTTCTGCGCGCTGATGCTCGGATGACGGAGATAGGCGATCAGTCGGTCCAGGAAGGCGTCGCGGTTGCGGTCGATATGGTCGAAGACGGCGGTCAGGTCGGATGCAGCCATGAATCGTGGTCCATCGAGAGAGGGAAGACTCGGTGCCTGTGTCGCAGGGTGACGGGTGCGGCGCAGGTCGCGCCGCGGTGCCTCATGCCCTCGCTGCCACCGCCCGCGTGCCGATGCCCCCGCCCCCGGGTGCCTCGGTGGCTTCGAGTGCCGTTTCCAGCGCCCGGCGCAGCCCGACCAGCTTGCGTTCGTTCTCCACCTTCAGCCCAAAGACGTCCTTCACATAGAAGACGTCCACCGCGCGCACGCCATAGGTGGTGATGTGCGCCGAGGCGATCTGCAGGCCCTGGTCGCTGATCGCCGCCGTCACGTCATGCAGCAGGCCGGGGCGGTCGCGCCCGTTCACCTCGATGACGGTGTGGGTGTTGGAGGCGTGGTTGTCGATCACGACGCGCGGCGGCACCGTCACCGCGCGCAGCCGCGCAGGCTCGCGCTTCAGCTTGCGGATCTCCTCGCGCAGCCGCAGGCGGCCGGACAGCGCCTGTTCCACCAGCACGGCGAGGCGCGCGAGGCGGTGCGGCGCCTCGAAGGCCCCGCCCTGCGCGTCCTGCACCCAGAAGGTGTCGAGCGCCATGCCATCGGTCATGGTGTGGATGCGCGCATCGACAATGGTCGCTCCCGCGACGGCGAGCGCCCCGGCGATCTGGCTGAACAGCCCGGGATGGTCGGTGCAGTAGACCGTCACCTCGGTCACCGCGCGGCTTTCCAGCACGCGGGTCCGCACGGTCAGCGGCGCCTTGGCCTCCCGCGCCTCCTGGATCATGGCCGCGTGGCGCGCATGTGTCTCGGGATCGAAGGACAGCCAGTAGCCGGGATAGCCGAGTTCGAGGAAGGTCGCGATCTCCGCCTTGGGCCGGTCGGCGAGCAGCAGCGAGGCGGCTTCCTTCGCGCGGGCGACGCGCACATCGCGTTCCGGCACCGACAGCCCGCCGGCGAGGACTTCCGCGACGCGCCAATACAGCTCGCGCAGCAGCGTCGCCTTCCAGCCGTTCCACACCTTGGGGCCGACCGCGCGCATGTCGGCGACGGTCAGCACCAGCAGCAGGCGCAGGCGTTCTGGCGACTGCACCACCTCGGCGATGTCGAGGATGGTCTTCGGATCCTCGATGTCGCGCTTGAAGGCGGTCTGGCTGATCAGCAGGTGGTGCAGCACGAGCCAGGAGACCGTCTCCGTCTCCTCCGGCGTCATGCCGAGCATCGGGCAGATGGTCTGCGCCAGCTCGGCGCCGATTTCGGAATGCTCGCCGCCACGGCCCTTGGCGATGTCATGCAGCAGCACGGCGACATAGAGGGCACGCCGCGACTGCAACTGGCCGATCAGTTCCGAGGCGACCGGCGCGACCTCGTTCAGCTCGCCGCGTTCCAGCGCGCCGAGCACGCCGACCGCCTCGATGGTGTGCTCGTCCACCGTGAAGACGTGATAGGTGTCGAACTGCATCAGCCCAACGATGCGCTGCCAGTCCGGCAGCAGGCGGGAGATCAGCCCCGCCTCGTTCAGCAGGCGCAGCCAGCGTTCGGGATCGCGGCCGGTCAGCAGGTCGATGAATTCCGTGCTCGCCGCAATCTCCCCGCGCAGGCGCGCGGCGTGACGGGCGTGGCGGACGATGGCGCGGAAGGCGAGCGGATGGATGTCGAGCCCGCGGTCCCGCGCCATGCGGAAGATGCGTAGCATCAGCACAGGGTCGATGGTGAAGTCATGGCCAGGGGCGGCGATGACCTTGCCGTCCGCCAGGGCGAAGCCCGCTTCGGTGAGCGCCTTGTCGGAGGCCGGCACCACTGCGGGGGGGCCGAGCGAGGCGCGCTCGATCGCCGGTTCCAGGATGCGGGTGAAGCGCGCCACGTCCCGCACCATGAGGAAGAAGTGCTTCATGAAGCGCTCCACCCCATCCTGCAACCCGTGGCGGGTATAGCCCATGCGGGCCCCCACCACGGGCTGGAGGTCGAAGGTCAGGCGCTCCTCGGCGCGTCCCGTCACGATGTGCAGGTGAAAGCGGACGGTCCAGAAGAAGTCCCAGGCCCGCTTGATGGCGCGCGCCTCGACGGCGGTCAGCAGGCCGCCGCCCGGGCTGTGCGGCCCGACCAGTTCCGGCATGCGCTGCACGTTGAAGGCATAGCGGGCGAGCCAGTAGAGCGTCTGCAGGTCGCGTAGCCCGCCGCGGCCTTCCTTGACATGCGGCTCGACTAGGAAGGGGCTTTCGCCGTAGCGGGCGTGGCGTTGGTGGCGCTCGGCACGCTTGGCGTTAAGGAAGGATTTCAGCCCCCATTCCGCGCGCGCGGCGCGGAAGGCTTCGGCGAAGCGGGTGAAGACGGGTTCCGCGCCGGCGATGTGGCGGGCATCGAGCAGCGCCGTCAGCACCGTCGCGTCGCCCTTCGCGTCCACGATGCAGTCCGACCGGGACCGCGTGGCATGGCCCACCTTCAGCCCGAGGTCCCACAGCAGGTAGAGCATGAACTCCACCGACTGTTTGCCCCGCGTGCTCATCCCCGCATCGGTCAGGAACAGTAGGTCGATGTCGGAGAAGGGCGCGAGGACGCCGCGGCCATAGCCGCCGGTCGCCACCAGCGCCCAGGGCTTGTCCCCCGCCGCCGCCGGCAGCATGGCGTCGGTATAGGCGCGGATGCCGACCATCACCGTGTCGGTCAGCGCGGCGAGCCATCGCGCCGCCGCCAAGCCGGACAGGTCATGCACCTCGAAGGCCTGCTGCACGCGGTTCTGGACACGGCCGAGATGGCGGCGCAGCAGGGCGACGGCCTCCTCGCGCGGAACGGGCTTTCCGCCCGGGACGAGGTCCGCGAGCAGATCGGCCAGCACGACAGGGGGTTCGCCCGTCACCGGAACCGGCCGCCTGGCCGGGCCCTCGGCGGGTCCGGCAGCGGTTCCGGCATCGTCCAGGGATGTCATCGCGCGGAACACTAGCTAGTCCTTGTGCGGCGCGACAGGCCCCAGCAGCGATTTCAGACGGTAGAGAATGTCAAGCGCTTCTCGCGGACTGAGCGAATCCGCATCCAGCGCCGCCAGCTCGGCCAAAGCGGGGTGTTCGGGCGGCGGGGCCGGGGGCGGCGCGGCGTGGGCGAACAGCGGCAGTTCCTCGGATAGCGGATCGAGGCCGCGGGCGCGGGCTTCCAGCGCCTTCAGCACCTCTTGCGCGCGGGTCAGCACGGGTTTCGGCACGCCGGCAAGGCGCGCGACATGTACGCCCCAGGACCGTTCGGCCGCGCCGGGACCGACGCGATGCTCGAAGACCACCTCGCCGCGCCATTCGCGGACCTGCATGGTGGACGGGGCGAGTTCCGGCAGCTTGCCGGCCAGCGCCGTGAGCTCATGGAAATGCGTGGCGAAGATCGTGCGGCAGCGGATGCGGTCGTGCAGCGCCTCCAGCACCGCCCAGGCGATGGCGAGGCCGTCCCAGGTCGCGGTGCCTCGGCCGACCTCGTCCAGCACGACCAGCGACCGGGCGGTCGCCTGGTTCAGAATGGCGGCGGTCTCGGCCATCTCGACCATGAAGGTGGACCGGCCGCCGGCGATGTCGTCGGCGGCGCCGACGCGGGAGAACAACCGGTCGGTCAGCCCGATCCGCGCGGAATCCGCCGGCACGAACATCCCGGCCTGGGCGAGGATCACCAGCAGCGCGTTCTGCCGCAGGAAGGTCGATTTGCCGGCCATGTTCGGCCCGGTGAGCAGGCAGAGCCGCCGCCCGGCCGACAGGTCGCAGTCATTGGGCACGAAGGCCGGGCCGCGGGCACGGGCGAGCGCCGCCTCGACCACCGGATGCCGCGCCGCGGACACGGCGAAATCCCCGCGGTCCGTCATGTCCGGCCGGCACCAGCGGCCATCGGCCGCGAGTTCCGCAGCCGCCGCATGCACGTCGAGTTCCGCCATGGCCATGGCAGCGGCGGCGACACCCGGGGCGGCCGCCAGGCACAGCCGGCGCAGATACTGGGCGATGACGCGCTCCCGCTTGCCGGCCTGCTCGCCGGCCTCGGCGACCCGGCGGTCGAGATCGGCCAGCGCCGTGCAGGTGAAGCGCATGGCATTCGCCATGGTCTGGCGATGGACCGGGGCCTGGGGGCCCTCCTTCATGCCCTCGCGCAGCAGCTTCTCGCCGGCGGCGGACGGGACCTCGGCGAGGAAGCCGAATTGCTGATGGTGGCGGATCTTGAGGCTCGCCACGCCCCAGGCCTGGGCGAGATCCATCTGCAGGGCGGCGATCGCCTCCCGCGCGCCGTCGCGCAGGCGGCGCAGGGCGTCGAGCTCGCCGTCATAGCCGGCGGCGACCAGCCCGCCATCGTCCAGCCGGGCGGGCAGCGGGTCGGCCAGGGCGCGCTGCAATTCGGCACGCGGGCTGTCGGCGGGGCGCAGCGCAGCCCGGGCTCCGGAGACCAGGGCGGGAACGGGCGGCACGCCGGCGGCGGCGTCCAGCGCGGCCTGCATGGCTTCGGCCCGCGCCAGGCCCTCGCGGATGGCGCCAAGGTCGCGCGGGGCGAAGCGGTCCAGAGACAGCCGCGCCAGGGCGCGCGCCATGTCGGGCGCACCCTTCAGCGCGGCGCGCAGGCCCTGGCGCACCGTCTCCGCCGCCAGCAGGAAGGCGACGGCGTCATGGCGGGCGGCGATGGGCGCTTGGTCCGCCAGCGGCGAGGCCAGCCGAGCCGCCAGTTCCCGCGCCCCGGCGGGCGTGACGGTGCGATCCACCGCGCCCAGCAGCGCATGGCGCGGATCCCCGCGCTCGCTGCGCAGGATTTCCAGGCTGCGACGGGTCGCGCCGTCCATCTGCAGCACGCCGCGCCCGCCGGACGGCACCGGCGGCGACAGGCGCGGCATGGCGCCGACCTGGGTCAGCTTCACATAGTCCACCGCCATGGCGGCGGCGGCGATCTCCTCCGGCGAGAAGCTACCGAAGCCTTCCAGTGTCGCGACGTCGAAGGCCTCGGCCAGGCGCCGGGTGCCGTCGCGCGGGACGCCGAGATGGGCGGTGCGCTCGGCAAGCGGCAGCAGCGTACTGGTGCGGGCGAAATCCTCCGGGGCCAGGATCTCGGCCGGCTCTAGCCGGGCGAGCAGGGCGGGCAGATCCTCCGGCGCCAGGCTTTCCGTGGCGAAGGCGCCGGTGGTCACGTCAAGCCAGGCCGCGCCCAGCCGGTTGTCGACCGGCGCCAGCGCCAGAAGCCAGGCCGAGCGGGAGGCCTCAAGCAGCGCCTCCTCCGTGACCGTGCCGGGCGTGACGAGGCGCGTGACCTCCCGCCGGATGGTCGGCGCCTTGCGGCGCTTCTGTTCCTCCGGCGTCTCGGTCTGGTCACAGATGGCGACGCGGAAGCCCTGGCGGATCAGCCGGGCAAGATAGACATCCACCGCCTGCGCCGGCACGCCGCAGAGCTTCACCTTCTCGCCCTGATGCTCGCCCCGGCTGGACAGCGCAATGTCGAGCGCGGCGGATGCGACCTCCGCATCCTCGAACAGCATCTCGAAGAAGTCGCCCATGCGGAAGAAGATCAGCGCATCGGGATGCGCCGCCTTGGCGACGAACCATTGGGCGATGGCGGGGGTGGCCCCTTCCGCCGAACGAAGGGGCTTGTGGTGCTGGCTCGGCGCGCCTGTCATGCTCCGGGTCTAGTGCACTTCCCGGCCAGGGGAAATCGCCCGGCCGGGCGATGGCCTTCGCGAACCGCCGAATGGGAGGGAATGATGCGACCCGAAGGGCTCGACCACGCCAATGTGCGGCTGCGTCCGCAGGACCTGCCTGCCGCGCTGGCCTTCTACCGCGACCTGCTGGGGCTCGAGGAAGGGCCACGGCCCAACTTCACCTTTCCCGGCGCCTGGCTCTATGCCGGCGGGCGGCCGATCATCCACCTGGCCTGCCGCGACACGGTGGAGGCGCCGACCGGCCCCTCCCCCAGCGTCTCCTTCGAACACATCGCCTTCCGCATGCGCGGCCTGCCCGAGGTCCGCACCTCGCTCGCGGAGAAGGGCATACCCTATGCCGAGGCGCCGCTCCCGGGCTTTCCGCTGCATCAGCTTTTCCTGACCGACCCCTTCGGGCTGCGGGTGGAGCTGACCTTCGACATGTCCGACCCGACGAACACCGGCTGACGTCCCGCCGGACGTGGGTATGGCCACCGTGTCAGCGAGCAGTCGCCACCGCCGCGCCATCAGGAGCCACCGCCGCCACCTCCGGATCGGATGCGCCGCCGACCCGCGCCTGCTCCTGCATGCGGGCGAGCCGCGCGAGATCCTCCTCCTGCTC
>Ga0075012_10005611_pt1 | contig 11490 bp, 14 predicted proteins | sample All_14_2_FD_71474 | JGI IMG/M metagenome (GOLD analysis project Ga0075012, IMG submission 71474) | Freshwater microbial communities in response to fracking from Pennsylvania, USA - Allegheny Zone_MetaG_DW_15 | ecosystem: Environmental > Aquatic > Deep subsurface > Groundwater > Drilled...
ACATAATTCAGGAGAAAAATTACATTATTCTCACTTCTGGGTTAAAGAGGCGATTTATTGAATCCAGGTTTTTTTAACCTGTTAAAGGATTATTTTTTGTTGATTGAAGCCAGTTCTTTCAGCACTTTTTCAAGATCCTCCATATCGGATTTGAAATCACGTTTAAAGGTTTCCCAATCGGTTCTGCTTTTATCATAAGCTTCCAGTCGGGTTATAAATGCCTGGTTTTGTGTATTTAATACCTTGATCTTTTTTGTATAAAGGGTGTCGAGCGTAGTGCCGGGCTCACTGAGCTGAACCGATAATTCAGCCAGCAGCATTTCGTTGCTGCGTATTTTAGCCTCTGCTTCAGTTCGGAATGTTTCCCATTCGTCAGTATCGGGTATTTTGGAACCTAACGAATTGGCAACCAGCGGAGGCGAAGTAATAACCTGGTTAGCAGCCATCTCTTTTGCTGAGTCAGCTTCTTCTTTCTGAAAGGCTGACTGGCAGGCAGTGAACAGGGTTCCAAATACAAGTAACAATAGCAGAACCAAGGTTGAGATTGACTTTTTCATTTGGGGAGGTTTTTGCGTGAATGTGTTTACGTGTTAAAGTATTGATTGCCGGCACTAAATGCTATCCAAAAACTTATTGGCGTTTTGCAATTCAATGATAAGCGGATAGCAAAAAAGCGGGATTAACCCGCCTTTCGAAACATTGAAATGTTTAGTTTTTATTGTTAACGGTTATGTTTTTCAATGCCTCACCAAGTTCATCCATATCGTGGTTAAATTCGCGTTTGAATTTTTCCCAATCGGTATGACTTTTATCATAAGCATCGATGCGGTTTTGAAGTTCCCTGTTTTGAAGTTCCAGTTCCTCAATTCTGTTTTTGTACAGATCATCAAATACTTGTCCAGGTTTATTCATTTGTACCGTTAATTCTTCAATCCTGATTTCATTGTTTTTGATTTTAGCTTCAGCATCCGTTTTAAATGCCTGCCATTCTTCAGCAGTTGCTACAACCTGTTCTTCAGCATTCGCATCCTGTGATTCAGTGGTGGTATTCTCTTCCTTTTGAGCAGCTGAATTACAGCTTGTAAAAATTGCACCTGTCATAAGTAATGACATAGCTGCCAGAGTAAAAATTGATTTTTTCATTTCAGTTGGGTTTGGTAGGTAAATATTGTTTTCAGTTGATTTTTAAAAGTGCCGTTCAGCTCTTTAATTGGCTAACCGGCACTTTATTCCGGGATATCAATGGTTAAAGCTCTGCGATAAGTTTCTGCAAATCACTTTTTGTTTTACCAAGTGTAATTTGAAGCCTGCCAAGCATTTCATCTTTTTTACCCTCTTCGAACATAAGGTCATTGTCCGTTAAAAATCCAAATTTCTGTTTGAGTTTGCCTTTCTGCTCATTCCAGTTTCCTTTTGCTTCAGTAGTATTCATAGTTTTATATATTTAATCCCGCAACAGGCGGGGCATGTGTGAATTAATTTTCACTATGCAAAATTGGGCATGATCAGGCAAGAAAGCATTACACAATTTTTTAAAAGAGTTACACCTTTCACATATTCTTACTCATCATTTGATTCATACAACCTGAGCTGATTCCTGAGCATGATAATTTCGCTCTGCAGCGAGGTAATCTGCTGCAATAAATGCGTTATGGTTTCAATTCCCTCGATGTTTATATCCATATCGTAATGAAAGCGGATGTACTTCTCAACCTGCCGCAGCTGGCCTGATTCGATAAAACCGGTTTCTTCAATGGTATGAATTTCGATCAGCCCGGTTTGCTGTAACGAGCTTATAAATGCGATTTCAATGTTGTGATTGGCGCAGAACTCATCAACAGCAATTAAATATTCGGTTTGCATGGCTAATGTTTTAAGATTTTGATAATTCGGTAAACAATTCTTTCTGCTTTTCCGTAAGATTGGTAGGAGTTTTAATGTTCCAGGTCACAATAAAATCACCGAAACGGCCTTCGTTTTTATACACGGGGAACCCTTTGCCTTTAAGTTTTACTTTATTCCCATTCTGGGTTTCGGGCGCTACTTTTAATTTTACCTGGCCATCCAACGTATCAATCGTAATTTCGCCCCCAAGCACTGCGGTATATAAATCAATGTCAACTGTAGTGTACAAATTATCGCCTAAACGTTTAATGCTGGCGTTATTTGCAATAGAAAATGTTATAAACAGATCTCCGTTTGGCCCGCCATTTCGTCCGGGACCACCATGACCCGGGATTTTTATGGTCTGCCCGTTCTCGATTCCGGCAGGAATTGTAATCCTTATCTTTTTGCTGTTAACTGTTAAAGTTTGTTTTTGCGACTTATATGCATCAATAAGGTTTAACTGCAGTTCAGCTTTAAAATCTTCGCCGCGGTACCTGGCTTGCCTGCCCCGGCTTCCGCCTGAAGCACCCCCAAACAGGGTTTCGAAAAAGTCGGAGAAATCGCCTTCGGATTGCCCTCCTGAAAACCTCTGTCCGCCTTTATTTGATGATGGTTCGCGGTATTGCTTCTGTTCTTCAAATTCATCAGCATGTTGCCAGTCCTTGCCATACTGATCGAATTTCTTACGCTTTTCGGGATCACTCAGTACTTCATTGGCCTCGTTTATCTGCTGGAATTTACTTTTGGCATCCGTATCATTCGGATTTAAATCGGGATGATACTTGCGGGCTAATTTGCGGTAGGCGCTTTTAACGTCTTTGGCAGTTGCCGTTTTTTCAATACCCAGAATTTTATAATAATCGACGAAATCCATGGTTTTGGGGGAATATCTTTTAAAGTTAATTTCGGATCGAGCTTTAGGCTGAATGGGTTGTTTTTATCTTTTTCTTTTCAGCCGTGCCCGGATAAAAACTTTCAAAATCTCATTAAAGAAAAGCGGAACAAGCCCGAGGGAAATAACAATTAACCAGGCACGCAGATCAATCATTTGCAAATGGAAGGCACGCTGCATGGCCGGAATACCAATAACCAGCAGTTGTAAAAGTACTCCCAGCAAAATGGCACCCGAAAGGTATTTGTTGGAGAATACGCCAATCTGAAAAATAGATTTTAAACTGTTGCGCACAGCCAATGAGTAGAACAACTGGGCGATAACCAGCACCATGAAAGCCATTGTTCGGGCATATTCTACCGTGTTAACCGGAACTGAATTGCTGAAGGGATTGTATCCGTGTTCGTAATACCCGAACCAGAAAGCAAAAATGGTTAATCCGCCGATTAATATTCCGCCTAAGATAACATGCATGCCTGCACCGCCAGCGAAGAAACTCTCTTTTGCATTGCGCGGTTTTTCTTTCATCACATCAGGGTTGCCCGGATCCATGCCCAAGGCAATAGCAGGAAAGGAATCCGTAATCAGGTTTATCCACAGCAGCTGGGTGGCTATCAGCGGCGCTTCCCAGCCTATGAGAAGGGTTACGGAAACGGCTATCACTTCTCCCAGATTGCAGGTAAGCAGGAAGATAACCGTCTTTTTAATATTGTTGTATATATTCCGGCCTTGTTCAATGGCTGAAACAATAGTTGCGAAGTTATCATCGGTAAGTATCATATCTGCTGCCCCTTTGGCAACATCAGTTCCGGAAATGCCCATGGCAATGCCGATATCGGCACTGTTTAACGAAGGCGCGTCGTTAACCCCGTCGCCGGTCATGCAAACAATATTGCCATGCGATTTCAACGCCTGTACAATTTTTACTTTATGTTCGGGCGAAACACGCGCGAATACCCGGTAATTTTCAATTTTGCCGGCAAATTCCTGATCAGTTAATTCATCAATTTCGTGGCTTGTCAGCACCTGGTCCAGCGTTTCGGCAATTCCCAGTTCATAGGCTATGGCAAAAGCAGTGTTTCGGTGATCGCCGGTAATCATAATAGTAGTTATGCCAGCCAGAAAAGCTTGCTGAATAGCAGTTTTCACCTCGGGCCGGGGTGGATCGATCATGCCAACAAGGCCGGCGAGGATCAGTTCCTTTTCCATTTCGGAGGCATCAATAACAGAGTCTGCCGGTTTATAAGCAACGCCCAAAGTACGTAGAGCATTGCCGGCCATATTCTCCGCTGCTTCAAGGTATTGTTTCCGGTGTTCGTCAGTAAAGGGAATTACTTTTCCTTTTTCAAGCACATGTGTCGAAATAGTAAGCAGGCTTCCCAGGGCGCCTTTGGTAAAAACCGTGTACTTCCCGTTTTCCAGGTAGAGCGTCGACATCAGTTTGCGGTCCGAATCGAAGGAAAACTCGCCAACGCGTTTGTACCGGGATTTTTCGATCTCGCGGTTAATTCCCAGGTCATCGGCTAGCAGCAGTAGAGCAATTTCGGTCGGGTCGCCGGTTCCATGCCCTTTTTCAAAAGTTGCATCGGAACACAGAAACATGGCTTTCGACAGAAAAAGGGCATCTTCGGAAGCGTCGTTTTTTTGATTGCGTACAACCGGTAATTCGCCTTCGAGATTGAAAATAGTTGTTACGGTCATTTTGTTCTGAGTCAACGTACCTGTTTTGTCAGAACATATAATATTGACAGAACCGAGTGTTTCGACTGCAGGAAGTTTCTTTATTATGGCATTTTTCTTCGACATGCCGGTTACCCCGATGGAAAGAACTACTGCAACTATGGCTGCCAGACCTTCGGGAATTGCTGCTACAGCCAGCGAAACCGACATCAGGAACATTTCCTGCAATTCCCTGCCCTGCAATAAGGCAATGAAGAAGATAATAACACAGATAGCGATAGCTATTACACCCAGTGTTTTCCCTAATTTATCAAGCCTGATTTCGAGCGGGGTTTTGGACTTTGTTTCGGTGTTTATAATGTCGGCTATTTTCCCGATTTCGGTTTTCATTCCTGTTTCTACCACCACCCCTATGCCTCTGCCATTGGTAACGGGAGTTGACATAAATGCACAATTCGCCCGGTCGCCGACAGGAGTTTGGGGATCGCTGTGAATAAGGGAAGCATCTTTTTCGGAAGGAACTGATTCGCCGGTGAGGGCCGATTCTTCGATGTGGAGGTTTGCCGATTCGATAAGCCGCAGATCAGCAGCAATAATGCGCCCGGCATCAAGGATAAGGATATCGCCGGGCACTAATTCCGCTGAATAAACTTCTTTTACCTCGCCGTTTCTGCGGACAAGAGCTTTCGGGAAGGCCATTTTCTGCAATGCTTCAATAGCTTTGCCGGCCTTAACCTGCTGAACAACACCAAGTACAGCATTAATGGTAATTACAAGCATGATGATGACAGCATCCGTGTAATGGCCTAAAAATACCGTGATAATTACCGCCGCAAAAAGTATATAGATAAGCCAGTCGCGGAGTTGTAAAAGGAACAGGATGAGAATGCTCTTTTTCTTCTTCGCAAGCAGTTTGTTTTCGCCATAGATTCCCAGCCGGATTTTAGCTTCCGTTTCGGGAAGGCCCTGCAGCGGATCGACTTTTAATTCCGTGAGAACTTCTTCTATTGATTTGGAATACCACATTATTTACTTTTAAATGAGCACCCTTAATCCTGTTTTTTCATTGGTACTATGAAAAGCGGAATTGTTGTATGACGCAGCACTTTGTTGGTAACGCTTCCCATTACAATATCTTCGAGCCACCGGCTGCTGTGCGATCCAATTACGATCATACTTGCGTGGAGTTTCGTTGCTGTTTTTAATATAGTATCGGCATAATCGCCCTCTTTCAGCAGGATCTGAATGTTTTCGTCACCCAAACGGGTTTTTTCTTCGGCCAGAAAATTCTGAGTTAATTCTTTAAGCCGTTCCGCAGTATCCAGTTGTGAGGGTTCCACTCCGAGCGAACCGGTAAGTCCGACAATAGGTGAGTATTCGGCAGAGGAATAATAAACAGGATCGGATATTACGTGAAGAAGTATAACTTCGGCATTCATGGATTTGGCCAATGCATAACCGGTTTCTGCAACTTTTTTGGATGATTTGTCATAATCCAATGCAATAAGTACTTTTTTTGTTTTAGTTGATTTTGTTTTTTCTAACTTAATCTGTTCCATTTTTGGTTGTTTTTAATAGTTATAGATAACTTGTGATTATAAAATCCCTTGTCTTAAGGCCTTATGAAAGTTACTTTTTCTTCCCGGTGTAGTATTTCATGGCTTCGGGCATATATTGGTTCATCTTTTTCATCCTGGTTTCATCGGATGGGTGAGTGCTCAGGAATTCGGGCGGGCTTGCGCCTCCGGCAGCTGACATCCGTTGCCAGAAAGGAATAGCCTCGCGCGGATCGTAACCGGCCATAGCGGCAAATATTAATCCGTATTTATCAGCTTCCGATTCCTGCTGCCGCGACCACGGTAACATAGCGCCTACCTGGCTTCCGATTCCATATGACATCAGAAAAAGTTCCTGTGTTTGCTGCGGTTTCTGTGCCAATGCAACCTGCAAAGCCACGCCTCCCATTTGCTGAACCATAGCCTGGCTCATACGTTCGTTGCCATGCTTTGCAATGGAGTGGGCAATTTCGTGCCCCATCACTATTGCTAAACCTGCTTCGTTTTGAGTTATAGGCAGCAACCCGGTATAAACAACAACTTTGCCTCCGGGCATGCACCAGGCATTGGCATCTTTGCTGTCGACGGTGTTAAATTCCCAGTTATATCCTTCGAGTATGGATGTTTTTCCTTTGCTATTGTAGTATGATTTTATTGCGCCCGAAATACGAGCCCCAGCACGATCGACCATCGCAGCATCTTTGCTTTTTGATGAACTCAACACCTTATTCTCTTTTAAGAAGGTGTTGTATTGGCTTACTGCCATGAGCTGCAATTCCGATTCGGGCACCAGGCTCAATTGTTTGCGGCCTGTTACCAGGTTTTGTGCACATCCTGCAAGCAGAAATAGTATCAATGTAATGCTTATAATCTTTTTCATTGTTCCCGGAATTATGTTGTGATATTTTTTGTTGTTTATTTACCCTTGATTTTTATGGCTGTTTCAATTGGTCTGCCATCATCAAGAGTTTGTAGTTCTATCTTTACAAAGTTAAAACCCTCTGTGAGCAAACATGTTATAAAACTTTTGAAAAGGTTTACATCATTCACACATATTCATGAATACAAAAAAAAGAGCTGTTGAAACCAACAGCTCTTTGCTTTTTTTAACTATTAAGATCGATTATCCGTAAACGATTAGTATGATGTTTTTAATTCAACTCTCCTGTTTTTGGCACGACCTAAGGAAGTATTGTTATCAGCTACAGGTTTACTTTCGCCAAAACCAACTGCAGTAAGACGCGATTCCATGATGCCTTTACTCATCAGGTATGATTTAACCGATTCGGTACGTTTTTGCGACAGGTTGAGGTTATAATCATCTGCACCCTGGCTGTCGGCATGGCCTTCGATCTGTAAGTTGGCAGCTTCGTACTTTTTAAGTATAAGTGCAAGTTCATCCAGTTGAGCCAACGAAGCAACTTTGAGTTTGTCGCTATCGGTTTCGAAGAATATCTTACTTGCAATGTTAGTTATCTTTTTTACATCTTCTTTGGCCATTTCGGGGCAACCTTTGTTTGCAATAGTGCCTTTAATTGTAGGACAGCGGTCGTCTTTATCCGAAACACCATCTCCATCGGTATCAGGGCAACCTTTAAGAGCCAGACTACCTGCTTTATCCGGGCAAGCATCTTCTTCATCCAGAAGGCCGTCTTTGTCAGTATCAATAGGACAGCCCATTGCATCTACTTTATAACCGGTTTTTGTGGTGGCACATTTATCGTCAATGTCAGCAACTCCGTCTTTGTCAGCATCGGGGCAACCTTTTAGTGCGGCGAGTCCTGCTACATCAGGGCAACGATCATCTTTATCGGCTATGCCATCGCCATCGGTATCCGGACAGCCTTTAAATGCCTGTAAACCTTTTACATCGGGGCAGTCGTCGTCTTTATCAGCAATACCGTCGCCATCCTTATCGGGGCAACCGTTTAAATCTTTTGTGCCTGCAACATCAGGGCAGGTATCGAGGTAATCAGCAGTTCCGTCGGCATCTTTATCCAGAGGACATCCATCTTTATCAACTGCTACACCTGCAGGCGTGCCGGGACATTTATCGCGGTAATCAGAAATGCCGTCCATGTCGGCATCTTTTTTCTTGCCAAAGTTGAAAGTTAAACCTAATGAGTGAAGCAGGTACATATCATTTTCATCACCTTCAACGCCATCCCTGTTATCAGCATTGGAATACATAAAAGTTTCCTGTAAATTTAGTATTACCGATTTGCCGAGTTTGAGGTTTAAACCACCGCCAAAAGATGGAGCTATGTAATCAACTTTCTTTTCGGTAACATCCAGGTTTTTGTCGAACAGAGCTACACCGCCCCCAACAAATACATAAGGAATAATGAATGATTCAGGGTTTAAAATATTAAACCTGAAGTTGATGGTAGCCGTGGTCAGATTTCTGCGGAAGTCGCCTGATTCCCTGTTATAGCCTACCGTTCCTTTGGTTGCCATAAGGTTTAAGTCGAAATGGCTTAAAATATACCTCGATATGGATATTCCGCCCATTCCATAAAATGCCATATCGGTTTTGTAAAAATCATTTCCGAGGTCGCCTTTGTATTGTGTAGCACCTCCATGTAATCCGATGTTCCATTTCTTGTCAATTGTTTGTGCATTAAGTGCGAATGCAAGAGCAATGCACATAACCACAAAGAGTAGTTTTTTCATAGTTTTTACTTTTTAGTTTAACGGCACAAAGGTCAGGTGCTACAGGCCCAAATAAGTTACAGAATATTATTTAAGACTTACATAATTCACATGAATGCGTATTGATTCATGCAGTATCAGGATAGTTTGAGCCTGTTCGTTTATACTATAAGGTAATATCCTTTCAATAAACCGTATCAATGAACTTTTTTATCAGGTAATTGAATTCAAAGGGATTTTCGAGGTTGCTTAAATGGCCGGCATGTTCTATGATATTAAGTTTGGAATCAGCGATGTTTTCATTCATTGTTTTAGCTGACGAAACAGGAGTAATTTTATCATCAATACCAACCAGTATGAGCACAGGTATTTTTATTTCTTGTAAATGGCTGCATGTTTCCCGGCGAATGGCTAAAGCATGCTGAGTATTATAAATGGATTGACTTGAAGTATTAACTATCATTCCCGTTACCAGTGATATTTCCGGACTTTTGGAAATTTAAGAATCTGCAGTAAACAGGTTTTTAATGCTTTCATTGGCAAAATTCACTAAGCCGTTAAGCTTAACATCCTCAATAGCTAAAATTCTTTTGTGTTTCGCTTCGATGGTATCAGCTGCGCAGCTGGTATCGCTGAGTATAATTGCATCAAAGAGGTCAGGGCGCAGTAAAGCTGCATTTATAGCTATATATCCGCCCATTGATAATCCGCACAATATGGTTTTTTTAATTGCCAGCTTGTCCATAAAACCAATAAGGTCGCTTACAAAAATATCGATGGAAAAATGTTCGCTCCCTGAATCGGAATTTCCATGCCCCCGGACATCATAAGCTATTGCCCGGTAATGGTCCTTGAGTGCATCAATTTGCTTTTCCCACATTGATTTGTTGAGCGGAAAACCGTGAATAAAAATAATTGCCGGAGCTTCAGCAGGTCCGGTATCGGTGTAACTGATTTTTATATTATTTACTGTTGTTTTCTGGTCAATTTCTGTAAGTATCATAAAATCTGCCTTTTTATTTGCGATGAATAAATTGTGAGCAATCAGTTATCCTGTTACTGCCGGAGCTTTAGAATCACAGGCCTGTGCGCCACTGTGTTAATTGTACCCCCGGCGCTGCAGGCAGATTTAATACAATGACAGAGAATTTATTTAACCGGGCTAATACAATAGCATAACCGATTAATCAAATCTGAGATCTGTTAATTATAAGTCTTTGACAAACCTGGATTTACAGCATCAGGTTTAATCCTGCATTGGAATTAATCCGGTTTGACTTTAAAAGATTAATTTGGGTTTAATTTGCCAGGTATTCAATTTGAGTTGCCAGGTATTCCTCCAGCCCTTTTTGTTCAATTTCTTTGCGCTGTAGTTCTGTCCAGCCGAGATGATTCTCTTCTTTTTTAAGTATGCGGGTCAGCAAAGCGGCAGTAGCATTATCATCCGCTTCGTAGGCAAGATGTATGGCTTCGTTATAAGCATGGATTGTGACCGGGTGTTCGTTTTTGTTTTTATTCACCAGATCTGCAACAGTTTTTTTTTATCATTATCCCTTTAAGAGAGGACAACGCAGATGAATTATCCAGAAAACTGATTCTCTCAATAAGCCATTCGGCAAGTTGCATCTGATCCATGGCCATATTTTGAATAGCCAGGTGAAGGTTGCTGTATCCAAGGTTTTCGCACATTTCCGAATCCACCATAAACTTATTTACTACTGTGAGTTTTTCAATCAGAAGCGAATTGAGAGCTTTAAGTAAATCTTTTTTCTGTTCCATGTGAGTATAATTAGTAAGCTGTTTTGTAACCTGATACGCTTTTTGTGGGCTTGCCTGCCATTTCTTAATAAAGTTTCCTGATATCCATCAGTGTCATCGAAGGTTCGATTCAAACAGATTTTCCTGTTTTTACAGATCCGACATTAAGATGGCGAAATTAAGAAGCAGCGCTCCGGAAACCTTTACACAATTTTGAAAAAGTATTGTAATATTCACACATTAAACCCAAATTGCGCTAATGCGTACTTCGGGTTACACCCAAATTAAAACCAGTGTAAACTCCTCCCCAAGAAATCGGGAAGTAAATCATTTATCAGATTTTCTTTGCTGAATTTGGGTAAAATGAAACAAATTATTTCGCAACGGATGACAACAATATGCTGTAATATGTTGTGCTGTCAATTCCTGCTGTGTCAGTCGGGTTGCAATCCTGCCGAAACTAAACTCACCATTTGTTTTGATGAGCGAAGCATCCAGGCAATTTTTTCGTGTTTATCCATTATTCCTCGTACTAAAAATGCCGTTACAGGTTTCCTGATTTTATCGGAACTGATTATGATATCGTGTTGAATAAACCGTATTATAGATTCGTGATCTCTCAGAAGCGCTTCCATAATTTTATCTGAATTATTATAATCGGGAGTCTCTTCACTCATAATAACAATGTTCATGAAATCCTTCATCGAAACTAAAACAGGTTGGCCCATTGAACGAATGTGGCTTGCCAATTCATCCATTATTGAACTTAGAGTTTCGTGCTGGCCTTCAAAAAACTTCTGAAGGTGGTAGTTCGCATGGTCATTTAAATTCCATTGGGCGCAACGTGTTTTGGTATGCAGCACATATTCATCAGCTAGAAGTGTATTTATTAGGGTTGCAACCTCTTGCAGCTCTGGCTTGGTAGGGTTTGGTGGCGTTTTCATAATTAAATCTGAAAAGTAGTAACTCTGATGTATCAGAAATGCAAATTTAGAGTCCTCGCATTACCTTTCTGTTATACAATTTTTAAATATGTTTACATGTTTTACTGATTGTGTTTTTCAG
>Ga0075012_10005613_pt1 | contig 11487 bp, 7 predicted proteins | sample All_14_2_FD_71474 | JGI IMG/M metagenome (GOLD analysis project Ga0075012, IMG submission 71474) | Freshwater microbial communities in response to fracking from Pennsylvania, USA - Allegheny Zone_MetaG_DW_15 | ecosystem: Environmental > Aquatic > Deep subsurface > Groundwater > Drilled...
CGGCCCGGGCGGGGATGGGCGATCAGATGCAGGGCGCCCGCGACCGCATGGCGAAGCGGGCCCCGCTCGACCTGGAGGGCGAGAGCGCCAAGGCCGGCAAGGGCGGGCACCAGCGCCACCCAGCCGAAAGCACTGCCGCCGAGCGCTGCATCGACCGCCACCGCCAAAGCACCGCCGGCATAGGCCAGCAGGAACAGGGGCAGGCGCAGGAAAGCCCCGCCGGACAGGGCCGCCGGCTTCACCGGCCGCCGCCGCCCGCGCACCAGCCAGCCGCCGGCCACCATCGCGGCAAAGGCCAGCGCCACCGCCGTCCAGAGGATGGGCCCGCGCCACGCCGGCACGCTGCCCAGCAGCAGCAGACCGGAACCGGCGATGAAACCGCCAGCGACCAGGGCATGCATGCGTGCTGCCGGCCGCTTCCGCGCGACAATGTGATGGACATCGACCAGATAGCGCCGGGGCAGGGCGAGCACGCCTCGCCACCAGTCAACCGGGGCTGCTTGTCCCGCCCGCCACAGCCGGGCCCGCCGCCACAGGCCGACCCCGGCCAGCCCCAGGGCCAGCCAGAGGCCGACAATCAGCGCCGGACCTGCCATGGCCTAGATATCCTTGCACAGGCGAAGCGCATCATAGAGAGCGGCATGAATATTCCGCCCGGCCACCGCATCGCCGATCCGATAGAGTTTCAGCCCCGGCTGATCCGCCAGGGGCTGGGGCCGGCCGGCGACCAGGGCCTGCTGGTCGATCTGGCCGCGGTTGACGGATCTGGCCTTCAGGTCGAAATAGAGACCGTCCACCGGTACCGTGCCGCGCTCGACGATGACCTGATCGACCAGGCGTTCCTCCTCCTCGTCGGTCATGGTGTTGCGCAGCACCGCCACCTTGCGGTTGCCTTCGGGATAGACCTCCACCAGTTCCAGGTTCGGGCTGACGATGACGCCGAGCCGATAGAGTTCGCGAAGGTGCACCGGCTGATTGGTGGTGCCCACTTCCTCCGCGGCCATGCGGTCATGGGTGACGAGTTCGACCAGGCAGCCGGCCTTGGCGACGATTTCGGCGATGGAGGCACCCTGATGCTGGCCGGTCTCGTCGTAGAACAGCACGCTACCCGATGGTGCCAGCTTGCCGGTCAGCACATCCCAGGACGAGGCGGTGTGATCCGGCAGGTCGCCCGGCAGGCCGCCGGTGGCCAGGATCACCACATCTGGCGCCGACGCCTCGATCAGGGCGAGACTTGCCTCGGTGTTCAGGCGAAGCTCCACGCCGAGCCGGGTGATCTGGCCGAGCAGCCAGCGCGGAATGCCCGACAGGGCCTCGCGCCAGCCGGCCCGGGCCGCCAGATTGATCTGGCCGCCGACCTTGCTGTCCTTCTCGATGAGGGTGACCGCATGGCCGCGCTCCGCCAGCACCCGGGCGGCTTCAAGCCCGGCCGGCCCGGCGCCGACCACCACGGCTTTCAGGCGCTTATCGGCGGGCGGAATGACATGGGGCATGAAGGCTTCGCGGCCGGTTGCGGCATTCTGCAGGCAAAGCGCATCGCCGCCGACATAGATCCGGTCGATGCAGTAACCGGCGCCGACACATTGGCGGATATCGTCCTCCCGTCCCTCGCTCAGCTTCCGGACCAGATGGGGATCGGCGATATGGGCGCGGGTCATGGCGACCATATCGACATGGCCCTCGTGGACGATGCGGGCGGCGGTGGCGAGGTCGGTCACGCGCTGGGCGTGGAAGACCGGAATATCCACCTCGCGCTTGATGCCGCTGGCCAGCGACACGAAGGGGGCGACCGGAAAGGCCATATTGGGCAGCACCACCGCATGGGCCATGTGGTCGCGCGCCTGACCGCCCAGGATATTCAGGAAGTCGACCAGCCCGCGCCGGGCGTAATCGCTGGCGATATGAAGGCAATCCTCGGCGGAGAGCCCGCTTTTCAGCATTTCATCCGCCGACATGCGCATGCCGATGACGAAATCGTCGCCGACCGCCGTGCGCATGGCTTCGAGTACCTCGATCCCGAAACGCATCCGGTGATCGAGCGAGCCGCCATAGCGGTCGGCGCGGCGGTTGACGTCCGGTGCCCAGAATTGATCGACCAGATGGCCATGGGCGGCGGAAAGCTCGATCCCATCCAGCCCGCCGTCGCGGGCGCGCCGTGCGGCGGCGGCGAAATCCTGGATGATGCGGGCGATCTCCTCGTCTTCCAGGATCTTGGGGATCGACCGGCTGGCCGGCTCGCGGCGCGGGCTGGCGGAAACCGTGGGGAACCAATTGTCCGTGTCCCATTTGGTGCGCCGGCCCATATGGGTGAGCTGGATCATCAGCTTGGCGCCATGGCCGTGGACCCGGTCGGCGAATTGCTGGAACCAGGGGATGATCGAATCGTCTGCCACGGAAATCTGGTTCCAGGGCGTCGCCGGGCTGTCCAGCGAGACCGAGGAGGAGCCGCCGAACATGGTCAGGCCGATGCCGCCCCGGGCCTTTTCCGCGTGATAGAGCTGGTAGCGCTCCTGCGGCTTGCCGTCCTTGCCGTAACCCGGTGCATGGCTGGTGCTCATCACCCGGTTGCGGATGGTCAGGCCCTTGATGGTCAGGGGCTTCAGCAGGGCATCGGCATGGGCGATCATCGGCGGGGTCCCGGATCAGGAGGCGCGGCCGGCGTGCAGGCTGCGCTCGGTGCGCGGCGGGCGGCCGAACTGGCTCTTGTAGGCGGTCGAGAAATGGGCGGAAGACTGGAAACCGCAGGCGAGGCCGATGTCGGTCACCGGCATGGCGGTGAGACGCAGCAATTCCCGCGCCCGCGTCAGCCGAAGGTTCAGGTAATAATCGGCCGGAGAAGTGCCCAGGTGGCGCTTGAACAGGCGTTCCAACTGTCGGCGGGAAATGCCGATGGCATCGGCCACTTCGGGCATGGCCAGCGGCGTTTCAATATTCTCCGTCATCAGGCGGGCGGCATCGGCCAGTACCCGCTGGCCGGTGGCCGGCAGGGGACCGGGAAAGCGCTGACGGTCCTCGCCGCCGCGCACCCGATCGACGATGAATTGTTCGGTCACCTTGGCCGCCATGTCGCGGCCCAGGCGGGCGCGGATCATCGCGATCATCATGTCGAGGGGGGCGATGCCGCCGGTGCAGGTCAGGCGGTCGCGGTCGATCACGAACAGATCGTCGGTGAAATCGACATCCGGGAATTCCTCGCGGATGGCGGCCAGATTCTCCCAATGGATGGCGCAGCGGTAATCGTCCAGCAGGCCGGCTTCGGCCAGGGCGAAGGTTCCGGTGCAGAGGGCGCCCAGCACCACGCCCTGGCGGTCCAGGCGGCGCAAGCTCTCCAGCAGGCGGCGGTCCACCGCATGCCGGACATCGACTCCGCCGCAGACGAAGACACAGTCGAAGGGCCCGGCATCGGCCACCGAATGGGTAGGCGTCATGGTGAAGCCGTTGGAGGCGACGGCCGGCGTGCCATCGGGTGTTACCACAGCCCAGGCATAGGAATCGATCCCCGAGACATAATTGGCCATGCGGCAGGCTTCGATCGCATTGGCGGTGGCGATCTGGGAGTAATTCGGCAGGGTGAGAAAGCCGAAGCGGCGCAGGGCGGCGATATCGATGGTGGCGGAAGCCATCTGTGCTGGTTTCCTATCGTTCGATCACAAGGTCGGTCAGGGGTTTGGAGCAGCAGATGAGCGCCAGACCCTGATCGATCTCGCGCTGGCGGATGCCGCCCGCATGTTTCATCTCCACCTTGCCGGTGGCGATCCGGCTTTTGCAGGTGCCGCACAACCCCTTGGTGCAGGAGGATGGCAGGCGCATCCCCGCGGCACGCGCGGCTTCCAGCACATTGCGGTCGGCCGGGCAGTCGATCACCCGCCGGCTTTTGGTGAATTCGACGCGGAAGCTGCGGACGCCGGTATCGGCGGGTGCCGCCTCGGGTTCCGCCCCCGCGCCGAAATCGAAGCTTTCCTCGTGGTAATGCGCCATGTCGAAGCCGGCCGCCGTCAGCAGGGCCCGCACCGCCGCCATATAGGGGGCGGGGCCGCAGGTGAAGACTTCCCGGGCAGCGAAATCCGGCGCCAGGGCGCGCAACGCATCGATGGTCAGGCGGCCGCGCAGCCCGGCCCAGGATTCGCCTGGGCTGTCGGCCTCGCAGAGCGCATGGCTGCGGAAACCCGGCAGGTTGCGGGCGATCAGCGCCAATTCCTCGCGGAAGATCAGGTCGGCTGGGCTGCGGGCACTGTGCAGGAAGACGATATCGGTATCGAGCGCCAGGTCATGGGCCTCGCGGCTCATGGCCATCAGGGGCGTGATGCCGGAGCCGCCGGACAGGAACAGATATTTCCCGGCTGGGTGATGGCGGTGGCAGAAATCGCCCATCGGGCCGGTGGCCCGGATTTCCATGCCGGGGCGGAGATTGTCGTGCAGCCAGTTGGAGACCGGCCCGCCCGGAACGCGCTTCACCGTGATGGCGATCCGGTCGGGCCGGGTCGGGCTGGATGAAATCGTGTAGCAGCGATTGACCGTGCCGCCCGGCAGCGGCACGTCAAAGGTCAGGAACTGGCCGGGGATATGCTCGAACCGCGCCCCATCGCGCGCGGCGAAGATGAAACTCTTCACATCCGCCGTCTCGTGGCGCACCTGGCGGCACAGCAGGATATCGTCGCTCTCCGGGTTCCACAGGGTCATGGCGTCAGGCCCCGAGACCGGCAGCGAGACGGCTGATGTACCAGTTGCAGAATTGATCGACCAGGCCTTCGGTAAAGGGCGAATAGGGGCCGGGCTCATAGGCCGGGCTGCGCGCGCCGGCATGGGCCAGTTCGACCAGATCCGCATCCTGGCGGTTGGTCGCCTCCCAGACCCCGGTCAGATTCTCGATGTCGTAATCGACCCCTTCGACCGCGTCGCGGTGAACCAGCCATTTGGTCCGCACCAGGGTGTTATGGGCATCGAGCGGAATGACCGAGAAGGTTACGACATGGTCCGACATGAAATGATGCCAGGAATTCGGCTGGGTCCAGAACGACAGGCCGCCCAGTTGCGGATCGGTCAGATTGCCGAGCAGGCGGCGGCAGGCCACCTTGGTGTCCAGGGTCTGGGACTGGCCGCTGCCGTCGATCGGCAGGCGCTGGGTGCGGAAGCCCGTCACCATGTCGTCCAGATGTTCGACCACGCGGGACGGCAGGCCGCCGGCCTCCCAGCGCGCCCCGAGGTCGCAGACCATCTGGTCATAGCGCTGCGCCTGGAGCAATTCGGTCGCGTCCACTTCCTCGGGCGAGAAACCGAAGCCATAGGCGAAGAGGGGAATGGTCAGTTCCGGATGGTTGCCCGCGCAGTGGTAACACTCGCGGTTATTCTCCATCGTCAGTTTCCAGTTGCCCTTCTCGATCAGGTCGCTCTGGTGGGCGATCTTGCAGTTGGCAAGATCATGGGGCGCCAGATAGGGCGTCATCACCCGCGCCACGGCGTCGAAATCGGCGGGCGGCTCATCCGCCAGGCAGATGAAGAGCAGGCCGGCGAGGGAGCGGAGATGGACCGGCTTCAGGCCATGGCAGGATTTGTCGAAGCCCTTGCCCATATGTTCGGCGAACAGCAGCTTGCCATCCAGGCCATAGGTCCATTGATGGTAGCGGCAGACCAGATTGCCGACGGTGGCCTTTTCCGCATCGACCAGCTTGGCGCCCCGGTGCCGGCAGACATTGTGGAAGGCACTGATCTTCATATCGTCGTCGCGGACGATCAGGATGGACCAGGGCCCGATATCGACGGTGAAGGCATCGCCCGGTTCCGGCACATCGGGCTCCACCCCGACCTGGATCCAATGCCGGCCGAAGATCAGCTCGATATCAGCCGCGAAGACATCCTCCGCGCCATAGAAGGCCGCATCGAGGCTGTAGCCGGGGCGGCGCCCCGCGATCAGGGACTGAAGTCGGGAGCGCTGCCAGGCCACCATGTCGAACCCCTTGGGTCAAGCGTTGGTCACGGTCTGATTGTGGTCCGATGCCGATCGCCGAACCTTATCATGGCCGACGACTTTTTTCGAATTTGCGACATCACTCGAACAGCCGGCCGGCGGCCATGGCGCCGATGCTGTTGCCCCGATATGCCGCCCTTGCATCGGTCGGTGTATAGCCATGCTCGGCCTTGAACTGGCGCGAGAAATGGGCGCAATCCGAAAAGCCGGATTCAAGGGCGATCTCGGTCACCGTGCGTTCGGTGGTGTCGAGCAGGAAGCGGGCATAGCGCAGCCGCAGCGCCCGGTAATGGGCGGCGGGACGCTTGCCGATGGCGGCGATGAAAAGCCGTTCCAACTGGCGGGTGGACAGGCGCAGGCGGTCGGCGATGGTGCCGATGGGCAGGGGCGAGGCCAGGTGCTGTTCCATCAGCAGCAAGGCGCGGCGCACCCGGTCGTCGCCCACCGGATCGGCCACCGGCGGATGGGGCTGGGCGTCATGGCCCAGGCGGGCCTTGTCCAGCAGCATGACATGGCGGCTTTTCTGCGCCACGGCGCGGCCGATGTGCCGTTCGATCAGGAAGGTGGCGAGATCGGCCACGCCGCCGCCGCCGGAACAGGTGATGCGGTCGCCGTCGACGACATAGAGCCGGTCGGCAATCGGGTGGTGATGGGGAAACTCGTTCAGGAAATCCTGGTGGTGATACCAGGAGACGCAGCAGCGCCGCCCGGTCATCAGCCCGGCCCGGGCCAGCACGAAGGAACCGGTGCAGACCCCGACCAGGGTGACCCCGGCCTGGGCGGCGCCCTTCAGGTAATCGACCGTGGCGGCATCGAGTTGCGGCCCGGCGTGAAGCACGCCGCCGACGACGACGATGTAATCGAATTCGCGCGGATCGATCAGGCCGCTGGTGCGGGTCACGGCAATGCCGCAGCTCGCCTTCACCGGTTCATAGCGGGCCGACATGATCGACCAGCGGCACAGGATGGGACGGCTGCGGTCCCCTTCGTCGGCGGCCAGGCGCAGGTGATCGACGAAGAGCGAGAAGGCGGAAAGGGTAAAATTATCGGCCAGCACGAAGCCGACGGAAAGCGGCGGTCGTTGCGGGGCGGCGGTCGTCGGCATGATCACCTCCTCAGCATTCGGTCAGATTGACGGCAAGGCCCCCTTGGGAGGTTTCCTTGTATTTGGACTGCATGTCGGCCCCGGTCTGGCGCATGGTCGCGATCACATGATCGAGCGAGACTTGATGGGTGCCGTCGCCGCGCAGCGCGAGGGAGGCGGCGGTGATTGCCTTCACGGCGCCGAAGGCGTTGCGCTCGATACAGGGGATCTGCACCAGGCCGCCGATCGGATCGCAGGTCATGCCCAGATGGTGTTCCATGGCGATTTCCGCCGCATTCTCGATCTGTTCATTGCTGCCGCCAAGGGCCGCGGCGAGGCCCGCGGCGGCCATCGAACAGGCAACCCCGACTTCGCCCTGGCAACCGACCTCGGCGCCCGAAATCGAGGCATTCATCTTGAAAAGGCCGCCGATGGCCCCGGCGGTCAGCAGGAAGCAATGGGCCCCGGCCCGGTCCGCCCCCGGGCAATGGTCCCGGTAATAGCGGAGTACGGCCGGCACCACGCCCGCCGCGCCATTGGTCGGTGCCGTCACCACCTGCCCGCCGGCGGCATTTTCCTCGTTGACCGCAATGGCATAGAGGCTGATGCGATCCATCACCTCATGGGGCGCGCGGGCATTGTCGGCAGCATCCAGGCGCCGGCGGAGACTGCCCGCGCGGCGCTTCACCTTCAGGCCGCCGGGCAATTCCCCCTCGGCGGCCAGGCCCCGGTCGATACATGCCATCATGGCGGCATGGACGCGATCGAGATGGCCCGCGATCTCGGCGGCCGGGCGCAGGGCGCATTCATTGGCGAGGACGAGATCGGCAATCGCCAGCCCTTCCCGGGCGCAGCGCAGCAGCAGATCGCGGCCGCTGCGAAAATCATGGGGGACGGCCCGGGTCTCAGCCGGGGCCTTGCCGACCTCGCCTTCGGGCAAGATGAAGCCGCCGCCGATGGAACACCAGGTTTCCGTCGCGAGCGGCGGCCCGGTTTCGCCGAAGGCCGCGAAATGCAGCGTGTTCGGGTGGCGCGGCGGTTCGGCGATATTGTCGAAATGGATGTCTGCCGGCGTGAAATCGATGCGGTGCCGCCCGCCCAGGTGAAGGTGGCCGTGGCCTTCGATGCCGGTCAGCGCCGCATCCGCCTCGGCGGCGGTCATGGTTTCGGGGTCGAGACCGGCCAGGCCGAGCATGACCGCCCGATCGGTCGCGTGACCCTTGCCGGTCCAGGCGAGGGAGCCGTAAAGCGTGACCCGGACCCGCCGGACCCGTTCATCGAGCGAGGCCGCGAAAAGCCGCGCCGCCCTCATCGGCCCGACCGTGTGGGAGGAGGAGGGGCCGATACCGATCTTGAAAAGCTCGAAGACTGAAATCACGGACCGGCCCCCCGTCGTCAGGTGGTGAATTCGCGCTGTGCTTCCAGCGTCAGGCCCCAGACATAGGCGGCAAAGGACCGCCAGCAGCCGACATAGAAACGCTCCGCCCCCAGCCGCCACAGCAGGATTTCCGCCTTGCCATAGAGCGTGCGGGTGCACATGCCGATGGGAAAGCGCGACAGATGCAGGTCGAGCAGGCAATGGGCGTTCAGCACCGCCTCGACCGCCGGGCCCTCGATCTCGAAGGCGACATTGCGCTCCCCGACCGCGACCAGCGAGTGGGGGATGGGGCCCAGTGTCTCGGCCAGAGCGGCGGCCAGTTGCGGACCTTCGGTTTCCGGCGCCATCAACTGCCATTCATCGGGCCCGAGCCAGAGTACGGCCCGCTGGCCGATGCTGGCGGAACGGCAGGCGTCCTGCGGCAGGGGGACGCCAAAGGCCCGGCCCGCCGCCTCGATCCCCGCAGCATCGCGAAGGCGCAGGATATAGGCGGCGGCCGGCCCACGCGGGGCCAGGCGGGCGGCAGCGGCCGGCGGTGCGCTCACGGCGTCGAAGGGGCTGGTGCGGTCAGGCATCGAGACGCACTCCTTCCGGATCATAGAACACGGGGGCGACCACCTTCACCGCCAGGCTGCGGCCGGGCATCGGGATATGCAGGGTCTCGCCCAGGCGCCGGGTACCGTCGGCGACAAGGGCGAGGGCAATCGGCTTTTCGAGCACCGAACTCCAATAGGCGGAGGTGACATGGCCGATGGAGGTCATGGGCACGGGCTCGGCCGGGTCGGCCACGATCTGCGCGCCTTCCTCCGGCACTTCCGTGCTGCCGATCACGTCGAGGCCGATAAGCTGCTTCCGGCCGGGCGCCACCAGGGCCGGGCGGGACAGCGAGCGTTTGCCGACGAAATCGCCCTTGGCCTTCGGCACCATCCACGACAGGCCGACATCCGCCGGCACCTGGGTGCCATCGGTCTCCTGGCCGACGATGATATAACCTTTCTCGGCCCTAAGGACATGCATGGTCTCGGTGCCATAGGGGGTGATGCCGCAAGCCTTGCCGGCGGTAAAGACCGCCTCCCAGACCTGCCGCCCGAAGGAGGCGGGAACATTGATCTCGAAGCCCAATTCGCCGGTGAAGGAGACCCGGAACAGGCGGGTGGGCACGCCGGCGATGAAGCCTTCCCGCACACTCATGTGCGGCATGGCTTCGGGGGAGAGGTCGATGCCCTCGACCAGCGGTGCAATGACCTTGCGGGCATCGGGGCCCTGGACGGCGATCACCGCCCATTCCTCGGTGGTCGAGGTCAGCCAGACATTGAGATCCGGCCATTCGGTCTGGAGATAATCCTCCATCATGTGCAGCACGCGGGGCGCGCCGCCCGTGGTGGTGGTGACATGGAAACGGTCCGGGGCCATGCGGCCGACCACGCCGTCATCCATGACGAAACCGTCCTCCCGCAGCATCAATCCGTAGCGGCAGCGCCCGACCTCCAGCTTCAGCCAGGCATTGGTATACATGCGGTTCATGAAGAGGGCGGCATCGGGGCCGACGACCTCGATCTTGCCGAGCGTCGTCGCGTCGAAAATACCGACGCCGGCACGCACTGCCCGGCATTCCCGGGCCACCGCCGCATGCATGTCCTCGCCCGGCCGGGGGAAGTAACGGGCCCGTTTCCAGAGGCCGACATCCTCGAATACGGCACCCTGTTCGACCGCCCAGGGGTGGATCGGCGTGGTGCGCACGGGATCGAACAGGTCGCCCCGGGCGGTGCCGGCGAAAATGCCGAAGGTGGTTGGCGTATAGGGCGGGCGGAAGGTGGTGAGGCCGACCTGGGGAACCGGCTTGTCGATCAGGCCGGAGACGATGGACAGGGCATTCAGGTTCGAGGTCTTGCCCTGATCGGTCGCCATGCCGGTCGTCGTGTAACGCTTGACATGTTCGATGGAGCGGAAGCCCTCGCGGGTGGCAAGCGCGATATCCTTGGCCGTCACATCGTTCTGGAAATCGACGAAAGCCTTCACCCTGGCCGGGTTGCGGCCGTGGGGCAGGGCGCCGGTAAAGCCGCCGGGGCCGGCATCGAGGGCGGAGACGGCGAAATCGCGGGCATGCTCGACTTCGCTGCCGGCAGCATGGCCATCGGCCAGCACGGCGGCAAGGGCAGTCACGCCCCGGCAGGCGCCGGCGGACCGTTCGGCCGCAGCAGAGGCGCCGGGCAGGAAATTGCCGCTGGCCTCGTCGAAGACCAGCTTGCCCCGGGATTGGGAGAAGAGGTGCAGCGACGGCGTGAAGCCGCCCGACATGGCGACCAGGTCGCAATCGATCCGGCGGTCGGCGCCACCCTTGGCCGGGGCGATGGTGACGCTGGAGACCCGCAACCGGCCTTTGGTGCCGGTGATGACATGGCCGGGCAGAATGGTCAGGCCGGCGGTGCGGGCGGCGTCGATCAGCGGGCCGGCGGGGCGTTCGCGCAGGTCGACGATGGCGGCAATGGCAACCCCTGCGCCATGAAGGTCGAGGGCGGCGCGATAGGCTTCATCGGCAGCGGCCGCGATCACCGCCCTTGTCCCGGGCTTCACGCCATAGCGGCAGGCATAGATGCGGGCGGCATCGGCCAGCATGATGCCCGGGCGGTCGTTGTCCGGGAACACCAGCGGCCGTTCGATGGCGCCGGCGGCGATCACCAGGCGCCGGGCCCGGACCTGCCACAGGCGTTCCCGGGGCAGACGGGCATCCGGGGCGGCCAGGTGATCGGTCACCCGCTCGGCGAGACCCAGATGGTTATGGCCGTAATAGCCGAAAGCCGTGGTTCGGGGCAGCAGCAGGACATTGTCGCGCGCCGCCAGCAGGGCCAGGGTTTCCGCCAGCCAGGTCGAGGCGGCCTTGCCCTCGATGGTCGATTGCCCGTCGCCGAGCAGGGAGCCGCCCATTTCCGCCTGCTCGTCGCAGAGAATGACACGGGCGCCATCGGCACTGGCGGCCAATGCCGCCGCCAGCCCGGCCGGCCCGGCCCCGACCACCAGGACATCGCAATGGGCGTGGCGCTGCAGGTAACGGTCGGGGTC
>Ga0075012_10005615_pt1 | contig 11486 bp, 8 predicted proteins | sample All_14_2_FD_71474 | JGI IMG/M metagenome (GOLD analysis project Ga0075012, IMG submission 71474) | Freshwater microbial communities in response to fracking from Pennsylvania, USA - Allegheny Zone_MetaG_DW_15 | ecosystem: Environmental > Aquatic > Deep subsurface > Groundwater > Drilled...
CCGAGCACGGCTGGGACGCACACGACACCGATGGCAGCAACTTGCGCTACCAGCGACTGCGTCGCCTCTACAAGCCATTTGTGTCGCACTACGTGGCGGTCTCGCAGGACATACACGACTACCTCGGTCGTGCTATCGGTGTTCCTGAACAGCGGCGTTCGCTCATTCCCAACGGCGTCGATACCGACCAGTTCCACCCCGCAGCTGCCCGCCGCCAGTCGGTAAACGGCTGCCCGTTTGACCCGGCGATCCACCAGATCATCGGCACGGTGGGCCGACTGCAGACCGTGAAAAACCAGCCTTTGCTGGCCGAGGCGTTCGTGCAGTTGCTGCAGCAGCACCCCGAACTGGTTGAGCGGGTCCGTTTGGTCATCGTGGGCGAAGGTCCTCTTCGCGCGAATGTCGAATCCATCTTGAGCGAGGCCGGCATGGCTGCGCTCGCTTGGCTTCCCGGTGCGCGCAGTGACGTTGCCGATGTGCTGCGCATGTTCACGGTGTTTGTTTTGCCGTCGCAGACCGAAGGCACATCCTGCACTCTGCAGGAGGCCATGGCCACCGGGTTGCCATGTGTGGCCACCGCAGTGGGCGGCAACCCAGCCTTGCTGAGCGACGGCTTGGGCATGTTGGTGCCGCCTGGCGATGTCACGGTGCTCAGTCAATCGCTGTACGACGTTGTCACGCAGGCGGACGCTCTCCACACCACCGGACGCAGAGCACGGGAGCATGCGGTCCAACACTTCGGGATCGGTTCGGTTGTTCGCGAATATGAACGGCTTTTTCAGGTCTCAGCAACAGGGAGGCGCGCTTGACGAAGTCTTGCTCACTCCTGTCGCAAACGCTCTGTCGGGTCAGCGACGTATTACGTGGCTACTTTGCTGACCACATACCGGTACTTTCCCGACCGCTCCGGTGCGATCTCGTTCACCAGTTGCACGTTCACGGTCACGGTCTGTCCAAGGCGAGCCTTGGCACCTCGCTCGATCTGCACCAGGTTGGCTTGGTCGAATCTTTCATCCGTCACCAGCAAGATGTCGGTGCGCTCCAGACTTTCCTGAACAATCTTGAACTGCTTGACCCCTGCCAGGTCGCGCACGATGTAGATCAGCGACAGGCCGTGCATCACCGTCCCGTCGTGTGCCACCAGAAAGTCGGTGCTGCGACCCTGCAGCTCCTTGAGCAAGGGCAGGGTGCGACCGCACGCGCAGGGCTGGTCGTCCAGCGCGGCGATGTCGCCCGTGCGGTAACGAATGAAGGGGAAGTCCCGCGTCGCCAGGTGGGTCACCACAATTTCTCCGCTTTCTCCATGCGGCAGCACGCGCCCCTGCGCATCGACGATCTCGACAATCACGTCTTCATGGGTCAGGTGCATGCCACCGCTGGGGCATTGGTGGGCGATGAACCCCGCGTCGCGCCCGCCGTATCCATTGGCCACTGGGCAGTTGAATATCCGCTCGATCAGCTCGCGCTGGTGGTCGTAGAGGCGCTCGGACGTCACGAACGCCACACGTATGCCCAGGTTGTCCATCCGAATCCTGTGCGCCTCGGCGTGCCGTGCAATGTGGGCAAAGGCAGACGGGTAGCCAAACAGCATGGCCGGTCGCGTGCGTCGGATCTCATCAATGAAGCCCGCTACCCGTTCCGCCGACATTTCAAAGGCTGGCAGCAGTCGGGTGCGCATCAGTGCATCCCGCCAGTGCCGAACGCGGTCTTGCGATGTCAGTTCGATGGGCGAGCCCCAGAGAACGATTTCGGGGTCGCCAATGTCCACACCCCACCAGCGCGTCGCGCGCCACTTTGCGGCCACGTCGTGGCTCACGCGCTCCTTGCCAATGAAGAACACCAGCGGCTCACCGCTGGAGCCCCCGGTGTTGAAGCGGGCCAGACCTTGTGCCGTGTCCGACTTCATGGCCTCCGTGTGGGCGCGGATCTCGACTTTCGTCAGAAAAGACAGGCGTTGCAGGTCGCTGATGCCGGTGACCGAGTCAGGCTTGAAACCAAGCCTGTCGAAGAGGGTGCGGTAGTAAGGCACATGCTGCGCAGCATGTGCGAGCAAACCGCGCAGGCGTTCCACACGCAAGGCTTCCAGCCGCTCAAGCGGCCAATACTGGCTGGCCTCCATCTCGCGCCGCACGCGCAACGTGGTGTGCTGCTTCAGGCGTTCCTGGATCGGGAAGATCAGGTCGGATATCAGTCGGGTGCGGAGCGTCATATGTGCATGTTAGACGGCCCGAAGCACGCTTTCTCCTTGAAAAGGGTCTTGCGTGCGACAAACGGCCAATCTCAGGAAAATGATCATGGCCGAGCGTAAAGACTATCAGCAACACATTCATGTCTTCCGTGGCTTGGCGATCATGGGCATCGTCATGGCACACACGATCCCTTCGCTTGACTGGAGCCAGGCACCCTTGACCGGCCGGTTCATCGACGCCCTCGTCAACGAAAGTTCGGTCTTTTTCTTCTTCATCGCCGGCTACCTGTTCCAGCATCTCAGCGCAAGGTTCGTCTTTCAAAACTACCTGCGTCAGAAGTTCTTCACAGTCATCCTCCCGTACCTGATTCTTTCCATCCCCGCGCTCATCATCTTCACGCAGTTCACCCAGCGCACGGGCATGTGGTCATGGTTTTACGACCTGCCTGTCTGGGAGCAGGTTGGGCTGTTCCTCCTCACGGGCAAGCATCTGGCGCCCCTGTGGTTCGTACCGACCATCACCCTTTTCTATCTGGTCGCGCCGCTGCTGCTGTGGGTGGATCGGAAGATGCCGCGCCTTTATTGGCTCATTGTTCCGCTGCTGCTCTTGTCCACCTGGCTGGGGCGCGACGGCCCTCATGGGCCGATCGACAAGGCCATCTATCTCTTGCCGGCCTACCTGCTGGGTATGGCTTTCTCTCACCACAAGGCTCAAGGTATGGCCCTGGTCCAGCGCTGGTGGTGGGCCCTGTTGGCGGTGGTGCTCGTTTCCTGCGCAGGCCTGGTTCTCCAGTGGCCCGATCCGCCGCATTACCAGATGCCTACGAAGGCAGCGGCTTGTCTGTTGCTGGTGTGGTTGCTGTACCGGCACCACCACCGGGTAGGGCATCGCCTGGACTTCGTGGCAGAGGTCAGTTTCGGCATCTTCTTCATCCATGCCTACTTCATATCCGCCATCAAGGTGGTGACGGTCTACCTGGTCGAAGGGTCCGTCTACAAAGGCGTTGGTGGTGAAGTGATTCCCGGCAACCTTCTCACCCTGCTGCTTTATGCCGGTGCGGTTCTGGTGTTGTCGACCGTGACCATCTGGGTGGTCAAGAAAGTCCTGGGCAAACACAGCCGCAAGCTCATCGGCGCCTGACACATGCGCATCCTCCACGTCCTTGACCATTCCATCCCGCTGCACAGCGGTTATACCTTCCGCACCGCGGCGCTGTTGCGCGAGCAGCGGGCCCGCGGCTGGCAGACCTTCCACCTCACGTCGCCCAAGCAAGGCAACACCGCGCAGTTGCAAGAGTCGGTCGACAGACTCGACTTCTTCCGCACCCCCGCATTGCCACCAGCGGCCAGCGTGCCGGTGTGGAACGAGGTCCGCCTCATCCGTGCTTTGACTCGTCGGCTGCAACAGGTGGTCGAGCAGGTGCGCCCCGACATCATCCACGCTCATTCACCGGTGCTCAACGCCTTGCCGGCTTTGCAGGTGGGTCGCCGCAACGGCATCCCGGTGGTGTACGAAATCCGCGCTTTCTGGGAAGACGCGGCGGTGGACCATGGCAGCACACGCGAAGGCAGCCTGCGCTACCGCGCCACCCGGGCGCTGGAAACCCACGCCATTCGCAGAGCTGGGCATGTGTTCACCATCTGCGAAGGCTTGCGGGCCGACATCGTGGCGCGTGGCATCCCGTCGGCCAAAGTCACGGTCATCCCCAATGCGGTCGATGTCGAGGGCTTTCAGCTCGCGCAGGCGGCCGACCCAGCCTTGCAGGCCCGGTGGGGGCTGCAGGGCCGCACCGTGCTGGGTTTCATCGGTTCCTTCTACGCCTACGAGGGGCTGGACCTGCTGGTCTCGGCCATGCCGCAACTGGTGCGGCAGCGCCCCGATGTGTGCCTGCTGCTCGTGGGCGGCGGACCACAGGAGGCCGCTCTCAAAGCGCAGGTGCAGATGCTCGGCCTGGCCGACCGGGTGGTGTTCACCGGCCGCGTGCCGCATGCCGAGGTGAACCGCTATTACGACCTCATCGACGTGCTGGCCTATCCGCGCCACTCCATGCGCCTGACCGAACTGGTCACACCGCTCAAGCCGCTGGAAGCCATGGCCCAGGGTCATCTGTTCGTGGCTTCCGATGTGGGCGGCCACAAAGAATTGATCCGCCACGGCGAAACCGGCTGGCTGTTCAAGGCCGACGACCGCGACGCCCTGGCTGCCGCTGTGCTGGACATGCTCGACCACCGCGACCGCTGGCCACAGTTGCGCGCCAACGGCCGCCGCTTCGTGGAAGAGGTCCGCAACTGGCGCAACAGCGTCGCCCACTATGAAGCGCCGTACCGGGCGCTGCTCACACAAGGGAAACAATGAAAGTCATGCTCGTTTTCGGGACGCGTCCCGAAGCCATCAAGATGGCCCCGCTGGTCAAGGGCCTGCAGGCCTGCCCGGACCTGCAGACGGTGGTCTGCGTCACCGCCCAGCACCGCGAAATGCTCGACCAGGTGCTGCGCCTGTTCGATATCGTGCCCGAGCACGACCTCAACATCATGAAGCCAGGCCAGGACCTGTTCGACATCACCGGCAACATCCTGCACGGACTCAAGGGTGTGTTCCAGCAAGAGCAGCCCGACTTGGTGCTGGTGCATGGTGACACCACCACCACCTTGGCCACCAGCCTGGCGGCGTACTACTCGCGCATCGCCGTCGGGCATGTGGAAGCAGGCCTTCGCACCGGCAACAAGCACGCTCCCTTCCCGGAGGAGATGAACCGCAAGCTCACCGGTGCGCTGGCCGACATCCACTTCGCGCCCACACCCGCTTCGCAAGCCAACCTGCTCCGCGAAGGCGTGGCGGCCGACACCATCCACGTGACGGGGAACACCGTCATCGACGCACTGCTGGCGGTGGTGGACAAACTGCGCAGCGACCAGGCCTTGCAGGCAGAGTTCGCCCAGCGCTTCAGCTTTCTCGACCGAACCAAGCGCCTAGTGCTGGTCACCGGTCACCGGCGTGAAAACTTCGGGGAGGGGTTCCAGAACATCTGCAACGCGCTGGCCGACATCGCGGCCGAGCACGCCGACGTGCAGGTGCTCTACCCGGTGCACCTCAACCCCAACGTGCGCCAGCCCGTCAACGACATCCTGGCCGCTCGCGGCCTAGCCAATGTGCACCTGATCGACCCGGTGGACTACCTGCCGTTCGTCTACCTCATGGACCGATCGCACATCATCGTGACCGATTCCGGCGGCATCCAGGAAGAGGCACCATCGCTGGGCAAGCCGGTGCTGGTGATGCGCGACACCACCGAACGGCCCGAGGCGGTTGAGGCGGGTACGGTCCAACTGGTGGGCACCTCGCGCGAGAAGATCGTGGCCGAGGCGCGGCGGCTACTGGCCGACGAACAGGCTTACGCGACCATGTCGCGGGCACACAATCCTTATGGAGATGGCAAAGCGGTTGAGCGCATCGTGCAACACATTTTGAGTATGCAAAACTGAGGGAACAGAAATGGCAAGAGAACTGCAAAAAATCGTCGTCATGGGTCTGGGCTACATCGGCCTGCCCACCGCCTCCATGCTGGCCACCAAGGGCCACCAAGTGCTGGGGGTGGATGTGAATGCCAAAGCGGTGGAAACCATCAACTCTGGGCGCATCCACATCGTCGAACCCGATCTGGACATTCTCGTGCGCTCGGCCGTCAACAGCGGCAACCTGCGCGCATCGCTCACGCCGGAAGAGGGCGACACCTTCATCATCGCGGTGCCCACGCCGTTCAAAGAAGTGGATGGCAACCCCAAGGCGCCCGACCTGAGCTATGTCGAGGCCGCCACCCGCGCCATCGTACCCTTCGTCAAGGAAGACGACCTGGTCATCCTGGAATCCACATCACCGGTGGGCACCACCGAGCTGATCGCGAAGATCATCACCGAAGGCCGCCCGGAGCTGGCCGGCAAGGTCCACTTCGTCCACTGCCCCGAACGTGTGCTGCCCGGTCATATCCTGCGAGAACTGGTGGACAACGACCGCATCATTGGCGGCACCACAAAAGCAGGCGTGGCCAAGGCCAAAGCGCTGTACAAGACCTTCTGCAACGGCGCCATACTGGAAACCGACAGCCGCACCGCGGAGTTGTCCAAGCTGGTGGAGAACTCCTTCCGGGACGTCAACATTGCCTTTGCCAACGAACTGTCGGTCATCTGCGATCGCCTCGGCATCAATGTGTGGGAAACCATCGCCCTGGCCAATCGCCACCCTCGTGTGAACATCCTGCAGCCTGGTCCTGGCGTGGGTGGCCATTGCATCGCGGTGGACCCGTGGTTCATCGTCTCCAGCGCGCCGCAAGAGTCACGCCTCATCCGCACCGCGCGCGAAGTGAACGACGCCAAGCCGCACTGGGTGATGGAGAAGGTGCGCGCCAAGGCCCAGCGTTTCAAAGACCCGGTCATCGGCTGCCTGGGCCTGGCCTTCAAGGCCAATATCGACGACCTCCGTGAGTCGCCTTCGATGGAAATCGTTGAACAGCTCATGCACTGTGGCATCGGCACCATCATGGCCTGCGAGCCCAATGTGACGCAAGACAAGGTCAAGTTCCCGCTGCACGACCTGAAGGACGTGCTCAAGCAGGCCGACATCCTGCTGCTGCTGGTGGACCACGACGAGTTCAAGGACATCGACCCGCAGGTGACCAAGGACAAGGTGGTGATCGACACCAAAGGGGTGCTGCGTTGAGTCCCGGTGGATCGCCTCCGGCGGTCGTGGTGTTTTCCAGTCTATTCCCCAGCCGGGTGCAGCCGAACGCGGGTGTGTTTGTGCGTGAACGCATGTTCCGTGTGGGGGCCCATGTGCCGCTGTGCGTGGTGGCGCCCACGCCGTGGTTTCCACTCCAGTCTTTGTTGCGCCGTTGGCGCCCGCACTTCAGGCCCACGCCGCCGGCCTTTGAACAGCAACAAGGCTTTGACGTCTGGTATCCGCGGTATTTCTCGTTTCCGGGGGTTTTCAAGTCGCTCGACGGGTTCTTCATGGCGCTGGGTGCCTTCCGGCGGATCAGGCAACTCCAGCGATGCGGGCGTTTGGACGTGCTCGACGCCCATTTCGGCTACCCAGATGGCCTGGCCGCGGTTTTGCTCGGTCGCTGGCTCAAGGTGCCGGTGACCATCACCATGCGCGGCACCGAAGGCCGCCATGCTCGAACACCTGGACTGAGTGCCCGCCTGAAGCAGGCCCTGATGGGTTGCCAGCACGTCTTTTCTGTTTCCGCGGCACTGCGACAGGTGGCGGTGAACCTGGGGGTTCCCGGTGAAAAGGTCGAGGTGGTCGGCAATGGCGTGGATGCGGACAAGTTTCGCCCCATGGACAGAATCGCGTGTCGCCGGGCGCTGGGCCTGGCGATGGATGTGCCGGTTCTCATCGGCGTGGGTGGCCTAGTAGAGCGCAAAGGGTTTCACCGGGTCATCGAAGTCCTGCCAGCCCTGATCCAGTGCCACCCGCAACTGGTTTACCTGATCGTGGGCGGCCCTAGCGCAGAGGGTAACAACCGGGCCGAACTGGAGGCCCTGGTGGCGCAACTGGGGCTGGAGCCGCATGTGCGCTTTCTCGGCACCCGCAAGCCCGAGGAACTGTCCGCCGTCCTCAGCGCGGCCGATGTGTTCGTGCTGGCCACGCGCAACGAAGGCTGGGCCAATGTGTTTCTGGAAGCCATGGCCTGCGGCTTGCCGGTGGTGACCACCGATGTGGGGGGAAACCGCGAGGTGGTTTGCCGTGCCGATCTGGGAGCTGTTGTCCCGTTCGGCGACGCCGCGGCCCTTGGCGCGGCTTTGAACGCTGCTTTGCAGCAGCCCTGGGACCATGCGGTTATTCGGGCCTATGCGGTGAACAACGCCTGGGACGAGCGCGTGTCGCGGCTGAAGGCCGCTTTTGAGCGGATCGTCCGCAAGTGAGGAAGCATGGGTGAAGCATTGATACTGCTGCTGAACTTGCTGGCGGTCACCTACCTCTGCTGGCTGCTCGTGCGGGCAGACAAAGGCAAGGGGAACCCAGGCCGGCCGCTCGGTTTGTTTGCCTACAAGGATGAAGACAAGTCATGAGAGACCTCATGATGTTCGGGATGGTGTTTGCCTGGGTGCCCATGGCCCTGATGAACGGGTTCGTGGCGTTTTTGCTCTGGATCTACACCACATTGCTGGCACCTCAGATCTACCTCTACGGCTTCATGGCGGGCTTTCGTTACGCCTTTGTGTTTGCCGGTATCACGCTCGGGCTGCTGGCGTTGAAGCGGGTGAAAGAGCGCGGTCGCTTCATCATGGATGGATCGGGCGTGCTGTTGCTGATGTTCATCGCCCATGCCTTGATATCTGCGCTGATCGCCATCCAGGGCAACCCCTTGGTGCCGTTCCGATTGGAGTACTTCATCAAGGGCATGGCGCTGGCCTTGGTCGCGCCCTTCTTTCTGACATCGCGCCGGCGCCTTCACGTGACCATCATCGCCGTGGTGGCGGGCTTGGGGCTCCACGGCGTCGTGGAGGGCGCCAAGGTGATCTCTTCTGGCGGTGCCCACACGGTCTACGGTATTCCTCGCACCACTTTGGGGGACAACAACCTGCTCGCCCTGGGCATGGTGATGCTGTTGCCCTTGACCTTGTACCTCGCCAAGTACAGCGCCAACCAGGTGGCCAAGTGGGCTGCATTGGGTGTGTTCGGCCTGTGCGTGATGACGGTGTTGGGTTCCAACTCCCGGGGCGGCGCCCTGGCGCTGGCGATTCTGGGCGTGTGGTACTGGTTCACCAGTCCGCGCAAGCTGTTGTCCACCCTTTTTGTGGCGGTGGTGGCCGTGGGGGTGGTGCAGTTCGCGCCAGATCGGTGGTTTGACCGCATCGAGTCCATCAAAGAAGCGGGGGAGGACCAATCCTTCATGGGGCGCGTGGCCGCCTGGAAGGTCAGCGTCAACATCGCCAACGACAACCCCGTTTTTGGCGCGGGTTTTGAAGCCACCCAGGTTTCGTGGATCTGGGAGAAATACAAGCACCAAGACAACTTCATCGACATCCAGATACCCGCCAACATGACGTTCAAGGCCGCGCACAGCAACTACTTTCAAGTAATGGGCGATCTAGGCTATGTGGGGCTCTTCCTTTTCCTCGCCTTGATGACGTCGGCCTTCATCGCGCGCTGGCGGATCAAAAGCCTTGTGCGGCAACTGCCAGGCAACAACGCCTGGGCCAGCGATCTGTCCACCGCGATCACCCTTTCGCTGGTCGCTTTCATGGCGGGGGGGGCGGGGGTGAGCCTAGCCTACTATGAACTGGTTTACCTCCAGATCGTCATGCTCTCCATCGTCCGGCACCTGCTGACCGAGCAGTTGAACCTGGCGAAAAGTGTGCCCCTGCGGATAGCCGAAAACCCGGAACTGCGCCATGCTTAAACTGATTTCCCATGGCAAGCTGACCACTTTGCTGTTCCACAAGGTGCCACAGGTGCGGCACCCGCTGGTGCCTCAGGAGCCGGCCCTGGCCGACTTTTCGGCCGTGCTCGACGCCACCATGCGGCGTTTTCGCATACTGCCGCTGGACGAAGCGGTGACCGCCCTGCGGGCGGGCAACCTGCCTTCCAACGCTGCCTGCATCACCTTTGACGACGGATACCCGGAATGGCGCACCGGCGTGGTGCCTGAGCTGGAGCGCCGGGGCGTGCACGCCACGTTTTTCATCACGGTCGGCCAATACAGCGGCCTGCCCATGTGGAACGAGCGCATCCTGCACGCGGTGGAGGCCGCGGCCGCCGACACACCGCCCCTGCGATGGGACGGTTTGCCGCCACTGCACTTTGACGGCGCAGACCAGCGGCGCCGCAGCATCGAGTTGCTGGACGCCCACCTGAAATACCAAGACCCGTTGACAAAGGAGCGGCTGCTGATCGACCTGGAGCGCCACAGCGGCAAGCAGTGCCAACAAGTGCCCACCATGAGCGTGGAAGACCTGCGCCACCTGCACGCCAAGGGTTTCGGCATTGGCGGTCACTCGGTCACCCACCCCATCCTCAGCCGCTGCACGCCCGAACACGCCTACCAAGAAATTGCCGGCGCCCGGGAACAGATCGAAGCCTTGATCCGCGGCCAAGTGGCGGCGTTTGCCTACCCCAACGGCACGCCGGGCAAGGACTTCGGCCCCGAACACATTGAAATGGTGCGCCGGGCCGGCTACCGGTTCGCCGTCACCACCCAGCGGGGCTTCGCATCGGCTGACACATCCCTGATGCAGATCCCCCGCTTCACGCCCTGGGGCCCGACCGCTGGCCGCATGGACGTGCAGTTTCTGCGCAACCTGCTGCGGCAAGGCACCCTGCTGCGGGAAGAGGGCGGTGCCGGGCGCCGGGCGCTCATGGTGGCCTTCCACTTCCCGCCACAGGCCGGCAGCAGCGGCATGCTGCGCACCCTCAACTTTGCCAAGTACCTGCCACCGCTGGGCTGGGACGCTTCGGTGCTGGCCGCCACGCCGCGCGCCTTTGAACAGCAGCGCAACGACCTGGTGGGCAGCATTCCGGCGCGCACGCGCGTGGTCCGTGCCACCGCGCTGGACGCATCACGCCATTTGTCCTGGCGGGGCAAATACCCGCGCTTGCTGGCGCTGCCAGACCGCTGGTCCAGCTGGGTGTTGCCCGCCGTCTGGACGGGGTTGCGCGAGATACGCGAGACCCGCCCCGACCTGATCTGGAGCACCTACCCCATTGCCACGGCGCACCTCATCGGTGGTGCGCTCTCGCGGCTCAGTGGCCTGCCCTGGGTAGCCGACTTCCGCGACCCCATGATCAACCGCGACTACCCCAGCGATCCGCTGCAGCGAAAGGTCTGGCAGTGGCTGGAGGCCCGCGTGCTGCGCCACGCTTCGGCTTGCGTGTTCACCACGGCCAGTGCGGCCCAAACCTATGCCGGGCGCTACCCCGAACAGGCGGCCAAGTGCCATGTCATCGAAAACGGCTACGACGAGGAAGCCTTTGCCGCTACCCTGCCCAACCGCGAGGGCGTACCAGAGGGCCGGCAACTGTGGCTGCACAGCGGGTTGATTTACCCCAGGGATCGCGATCCATCCACCTTTTTTGCTGCGGTGCGATCGCTCATCGACGACGGCACCTTGCGTTCACAGGACCTCTGCATCCGCTTCAGGGCCCCGCAGCATGGCGACGAGGTGCTGGCATGTGCCCGCCAACAAGGCCTGAGCGATTGCGTAGAAGTGGCGCCACCCGTTCCCTATCAGCGTGCCATCGCCGAGATGATGGCGGCCGACCTCTTGCTGGTGTTCCAGGGCAGTCACTTCAACACGC
>Ga0075012_10005617_pt1 | contig 11483 bp, 7 predicted proteins | sample All_14_2_FD_71474 | JGI IMG/M metagenome (GOLD analysis project Ga0075012, IMG submission 71474) | Freshwater microbial communities in response to fracking from Pennsylvania, USA - Allegheny Zone_MetaG_DW_15 | ecosystem: Environmental > Aquatic > Deep subsurface > Groundwater > Drilled...
GTGCAAAAGAGGGGCCGTCATATCCTGCGTTTTCGCGTCCCCATTCCACCAAAGCGTGAACCAACTTGAGTGCAACGCCTGCACCGCAAAGATGACGTGCTGCAAAAGGGGTTCCAGGCAATTGTGGGTTCACAATCACGCAGGCCGATGGCAAAATCTCTCCAGGCGCATGGTGATCTGTAATGATGACATCGATACCTTGCGCCCTAAGTTGATCCACCACCGCGCAGGAACCGATGCCACAATCCACGGTTACCAGCAGTTTCGGCAGTGAGTCAAGGGATTCCAGGCAATGCTGGACACCGGACATCGTGAGTCCGTAACCATCGCGATCACGTCGCGGCAGAAATGGAACAACATCACCACCAAGACGCCGAAACGCATCGACCAATATCGAGGTTGCGGCCACACCATCGACATCATAATCGCCATACACAACGATTTTTCCCTGTGCGCGAATCGTCTCCCAGATCCACGCAGCAGCGGCCTGAATGCCTGGCATCTGATAGGGATGACTCCATTGGGCGTTGAAATCCAATTTCAGAAATTGCGCAACCGCAGCCGAATCGCGATATCCACGCGCTATAAGGAGTCGCGCAAGCGGCATCGGCAACGCAAATTCACATGCAATGTGCTGTGCGCTTGAATCACATTCTGCTGATTGTGTCAGATCCATAGTGAACGTTAAAAAGTCCGGCCAAAATTACGTTCTTGAGGAACGGCAACGCTGTTGGGCATGTCCATCCGCGGTTTATCCAAAAGTGCACGATGGCTTTTTTGCAAGGCAGAAAGCAACTGCTGATACGTTGGATGCTGTTTCGTCAACAGCGGCATTTCTGCAAGGCCCTCTTTTTTTGCGGCTAATCCGTACCCACCCTCGACTGGGGTGAGGTGTGCCGTCAGCAAGCGACTATTTTCAGGGTGCGTATGATTGATCCACTCCAAAGCAGAAGACCATTTACGCCATCCCTCCTCAGCGTCAAGCGGTGGATGGCAACGGCTGCACGAGGTTTCGTAGACACGATTCAATTCGGTAAACCATGCTTCATGGACAAGCTTTCCCTTTTCATTGAGACAGGTCCAGGGATCACGTCCTCCGACGGTGTGAGGCCGCGACATGTCAAAACTCGGATAATAGATCACATTTGAATCGATCCATGCATAGAGCCGGCGTCGGCTCTCGCCATCCATATCGACATCGTGATGCTTTCCCTCAATCAGCTGCGTGAGCCGACTCACAAAAGATCCGGTTTGGAGTGCAGGGAAAACGCCCGTAGGCCCTTTGTTGATGTAAAAATAATCCACCCAGTTACGTCCACATAACACCTCATACGACATGCAGAAGAAACGCGTCTTATCGCCGGTCAGATCGATACGTTTTGGGGGCGTGGCACCGGAATGGCAACGAACACAGTAGCGATCAAAAACCGGCTGAACCCATCGGACATAATCAACGGGACCTCGACCCCACGATGGCGCACGTGGCTGATCGGGTCTCCGATTGGCGCGCAAAACCGTTTGCGCAGAGACTGTCGGAGCGCGCAAACGCGATTCATGACAGCCGACGCACGCCACAGTCTCACCGGAAGCCACCTGAAAAACAGAGCCCATCCGCTGAATCTCTTTTCCAGCATGATCCAGTGCAATAAAGTATAATTCGCATTGCGTGGGGACCTGGAAATAGGCCGAACCGTCTGGAGCAACAGGCACTTCGCCGACAATTTCCTTTGCATAGTAGGTGCCGTAGCTCATCACGGGATAGTGGTCATGGAACCGCGGCCCCTCCGTGTTATACGTTTTCGGCAGTGTCCGTATAATGCGCAACGCCGCGACTTGCCCATTCGTAACGCCCTGCTCGGCAAGTCCATCATACACGTTCTGCACATAACAGAGTCCCTCTTGATGCGTCTGTGGTTCAGCGATGGGCGCATGCACCATTGGACGTGACGCGCGAACGCGCAATGGAACCGCGCTGAAAACATGATCGCCAACAGGCAGCGCATAACGATCGCCGGCATAGGTACATACATGCAGGCGAAAGGCTTTGTTCGTTCCTGATGTGGTCATAAACGAAGCGAGAAACAATCCATCCCGCAGCGGACAGGGATCGGTTACCGCTTCTGGGTAAAAGAGATCGCCGGGCCCCCAGTTGCAATCACGCCAGTTTTTCCCTGTACGGATCTCATAAGGAGTCTCAAAGGTAACCTTGCGCATCGCGGCACAATTTTCGATCCCTTTTGACCGATGAAGCAGGGCGACATCACCAATCGGAGGGTGGTGATGCGCTGCCATGGTCAAGAGCACATCATCGGTATTCGGAACCTGACGCCCGCCATAACGTGCATTCGGAATCGTGAGGGTATTGCCATAATAAAGCCGCATCTGGCGTCCATCGGGCTGAATGGTCCAAAGCCCCTGCCACATGAAGATATTCTTATCCTGATACTCCCACCGGGTAAAGAGAATCGTCCCATCGTCCATGACCGAGGGTTTCATTGAACACAGCGTCGTGAAATCGATGCGCGTGATCGCATGACCATCGGCATCGCACGCATACAGGGCAGATGCGAGAAAATCCTGGCAGTACGAATAAGCCTCGACGCGCGATGAACAGAAAACGATCCGTCCATCCGGCGTATATACACCATTAAAATCATGATAAGGGCCATCGGTCAATTGACGGAGTCCCGATCCGTCCACCCGGATTTCCCAAAGATGAAAGGGCGCACGGACATCGACTTTGTACGTAAAGAGAATCTTTGTACCATCCCACGAGAGATCGATATCCCAGATAAACCCAGTTTCCGTTGAAAAAAGTACGCGCACAGGCTCACTATCGCGCTGCGGATCATAGATTTCAATGGATGAGCCCTTCTCCGTTCGCCGGGAAAACTGCGTGGCATTGGTGCCGCGCAGTCCATACCCTGACAGGCGTCGAACAAAGATGCATTTCGGGATTTGCGCGCGGATTTCTGCAGGCAAATCTGCGTGAACACCTGCATGTACGCGCTGAGCCCAGCACGACATCCACACCAGTGAAATGAGGAACATGCACTTCAAATAACGCCCAACACGCCGATTGTGTTTCACATGTACCTCCATTGTTTCACAGACTCCCGACGCTTAATCGCGGCCCTTGTTCCACGCCACTACATGATTTCCGGAGGCGAGATCATCCACGACAATACGCCCATTCGCATACGCAAAGGAACAAGGCCTACCATCCACCGTGATCTCGTCCGGCTCGGCAAGCAACGGAGGCAATTCCACACGTGCTGTCGTATTCACAGGAATGGAGACAATCAGTTTATAGTGGTGACCCTTTTTCTGTCGAATGCCCACAGTCACCGTGCCACGAATGGTCGGAACCGAACCTTGGAGTCCTTCAATCATTCCAGCCTGCGGACGGATCAAGATCTTTTCGAACCCGGGCTTGAGTGGACGGACACCCAGAATATAACGCGGAATGATGTTGGCCGGAACAGCGCCTAATACGGAAACAATACCACCTTGCGTTGCGGGATGTGCATTCCAATCCGCCTGGACCAAATCGCGTCCCTCCTGGCTCATACCGTACCATCCACGTGGACCTTTTGCTGTCAGCAGTTGAATCGCAGTCTCCTCCAGATCCGCATTGAAGAGTGCTTCCAACAAAAATTGAGCCGCAAAAGGGCTGCATGCCATACCATACGTTGAAAGGACATGTGCGATGCGCTGTTTCTCCGTATCGGGAACAACGCCGCAGGCCAGCGCATACATGTTGGCATGAAGCGAAGCATGCCGGGAACCCACATGATCGACGTAACGTCCGAGGTAGAGATCATAAAAAGCGGCATGAAAGCCCGCTGCGACCTTCTGTGCCAGAGCCGCATAGGTCACCGCTTCAGTCTGACGTCCCAAGGCCTCGGCAATCTGTTGCATCTGGATCAGGTTGCGATAATAGAGCGCATTTGCGACCGCTTGTACAGTCCCCGTCTGAAACCCGTCGCTCTGTTCCGCGGAGAGATCTACCTGCTCGTGCATTGCACGATCCAGCAGGTTTGTCCCTGAGACGATCAACCCATCCTCTGAACGAGCCAAGGCATTCGGCAAAAAAGTCTGACTGAGCTGCGCATACCAACGTGCTAAACCATTGGTATTGCCGGTGTACATCCATTCTGTCCAAACCAGATCAATCGTCAGCTGCCGCCATTGCAACACATCTGACGGCTTTTTGAGCAAATCATCCAAGGTGTTGCGCGTCAACGTAAATTCACGATCAAGGCACGCATGTCCAAGCTGTGCGACATACGCAGCGGGCACGCTCACGCGACGGCGCTCATCTTCGATGTACCGTCCCGCATAGGACAATGCCTTAATCGTCTGTTTGGCCGCAGAATAGATCCGATCCAACTCAGGAAGGTCGCAGACAAAAGCACTCGCCTTATCGTCAAACGGATAATGCACCATCACCTGTCTCAACGACTCTTGAGTGATCGCCACCGAACTCTTTTCAATTTCAGCATAGCGGAAGGGTATCAGCGATCCCAACTCCGCTGAAAGCGGAACCGCATCTTGATTCACATCCGCTGAAGTTAATAGCGGATAGCGGAAAATCGCGGCTGGCGTTAAATAGCCTTTGAGGGTCATGGCGCGATAGGGTGGCGGAGGCATTAAATTGACTTGCTGACTCGGCGTTGCCACTTCGCCCAGATGCACGATGTAGGCGCCGGTATCCGCTTGAAACTCCGTATAACTCGGCACAATTTCTAGCCACCCAACGCGCGTACGTCCAAAATCAACAAAGGCGCGATGCAGCCGGTTGGAGGTGATTCTTTGCGGCTTAAAGACGGTTTGAACCGCAGCGTAAGGTTGCATTGAGACTGCACCAGCGCCTTCCGCCTGTATGAACGCAGCCGTGTAAGACCAAGGTCCCACGTTGCCTCGATGATCCCACACTCGAACCCGCCAACAGATCTGGCGGCCTACAGGAAGCGTTTTTCCGCCATAACAGACAAAAAGTGACTGCGGCGAAACCACGCGACCAGAATCCCACAAGTCAGGCGCATCGGTACGCAATAACCGCGTCTCCGTCGCCACGTGAATCTGATATCCCGTCTGCGCATCGCTCGGCTCGCCCTGTTTAAAACACCATGAGAATTCGGGACGCTCCATCGCATTGGTCATCAACCCAGGTTTCGCATGCAAATTGCACATCAACTCCGTGGGCAGTAATGCCCAGCAACGCATTCCCGCAAACACCGCCAACAGAACAACGAATCGGCTCATCATCATAACTTGCATCCCATCCTCGCACGGCAAGATTCCAGTCCTAACAATGCAAAAGGGCGTCAAGCGACGCCCCTGCGACTTTCACAGTGCTCGTATTGAGCATACGACAGACGGCTTAAAACTTCCAGCCCAAACCCACCGTGTAACGCGTATCCATCTTTTCAGTCTCAGCGCGAGCCTGGGAATCGTAAAGCATCTGAACCTTGGCCTCCGCAAACCACTGCGAAACCAGCTTTGCACGAACACCCGCATCGGCATTGACCAGAAATTCACTCGCTGTCTCTAAACTTGGCAGGATTTCAAGATTGTGGAACCCTTCCACGTCGTCGCTGAATTTATACAACACATGATACGCTCCACGAGCAGCCAGAAAATCCGAGGTTTCTTCAGGGTTTGTATATTTTTCCATCACCGACGTTAAGCCTGCTTCAGTAAAAACATTCCACGCATCGCTTTCCGCCCATTGGTAACCAAGACCAAGACCTGCCGTGATGCGGCGATCAAGAAAGAGCATGCGATCCTTGAAATAACGCGCAGTCCCGTACGCATAGATCTTCTTGGTTAGGAAGTAGTCATATTTGCCCTCCAGAAAGAAATTGTCGTCCGTTGTCGATTTTTCACGCGTATCCAGCGCACGTTGCTTACCATAGTAATACCCTGCGCCCAACGCAACGCGCGAATCTTCGCTCCGTCTATGTGCATCCGCAGTGATCGCAACTGTACGCGATTCCGTATTGCCGCGCATCTCGACAAAACTCCCGACAATGGATCCTGTCCACGCGGGTTTCGCAGGATTGATTCGAGCAATTTCATCAAGCGCCATTTTACTTTCCGCCCCGTCGGCTTGCACAACCACGACCGTTCCAGTGATCGCCAATGACGTGACACTTTGTACAACAACGCCATTCGTCGTCATAAGCGTCATCGTGGTATCCGAGGAGAAACTTTGAATATCCTCCATCTTTAAGACGAGCGCGCCTGCGACCTCGGAGGTAAAGTGCATTTTACCGTCCTTCATCTCTCCAATCTTCCCCGACAGACGATCACCGCTTTTGAAGAGCACAACATCGGACAAAACGACACTCGCGAAAGCGCTAACCAAGCACAGTGTATAAATTTTTTTCATGCTGAAAGTATATCGACAAGGATTGAAGTGCGCAAGTCTCTTTCCACTTTGACCTGTCAAATTTTCACCTGCGTATGCGACTTTTGATGTTTTACTTGATACTACAAATAGAATCGCTTAGACTATCCCCTCGTTATCAAACGTTATTGAACTCGTTAAGGAAAAAAACGATGACTACGTCCCAACCTGATATGCGCAAATACGATCCGGATGCCCATGGATTTTTTGGTCGTTATGGTGGAAAGTTTCTGCCACCACAACTTGAAAAACCGTTTGCGGAAATCATTGAAGCCTATTCCCGTATTTATAATGACGCTGCGTTCATTGCGGAACTGCGTGCGATCCGCAAGAACTTCCAGGGACGTCCGACACCACTCTATCACGCACGCCGACTCTCCATGAATCATGGTGGCGCGCACATTTATCTCAAGCGCGAAGATCTGAACCACACGGGAGCGCATAAAATCAACCACTGCATGGGTGAGGGATTGCTCGCAAAGTTCATGGGGAAGAAGAAACTGATTGCCGAAACCGGCGCAGGACAACACGGCGTTGCCCTGGCCACTGCCGCGGCATACTTCGGTCTCGCCTGCGAAATTCACATGGGTGAGGTGGACATTGCCAAGCAACAGCCTAACGTGAGCCGCATGAAAATGCTCGGCGCAAAAGTTGTGCCTGTCTCGCACGGTTTAAAAACCCTGAAAGAAGCGGTGGATTCCGCCTTTGAAGCCTATCTGGCAGACTACGAAAATTCCATTTACTGCATTGGTTCTGTCGTAGGGCCCCACCCATTCCCGTTGATGGTCCGCGATTTTCAGAAGGTTGTCGGCCTCGAAGCACGCGAACAATTTATCGAGCAGACGGGGAACCTTCCGACCGCTGTCTGCGCCTGTGTCGGCGGCGGTTCCAATGCCATCGGGATCTTCCATGGTTTTCTCGATGATGCCGTCAAACTTTATGGCGTCGAACCACTGGGACGCGGCCCCGACAAAGGCGACCATGCAGCAACCATGACCTATGGCAAAGAGGGCATCATCCACGGCTTCAAGTGCTACCTGCTCCAGGAAGATGATGGTTCCCCCGCCCCAGTCTATTCCTGTGCAAGCGGTCTGGACTACCCTGGCGTAGGTCCTGAACACTGTCATCTCAAGGATACAGGCCGCGTGAACTATGTGACCGCCTCGGACGATGAGACAAAACAGGCCTTTTTCCGCCTCTGCCGCGAAGAAGGCATTATCCCTGCCATTGAAAGTTCACATGCGCTGGCCTATGCGCTGAAATTGGCGAAGGAGATGAAGACTGGCTCCATCATCGTTAACTTGAGTGGACGCGGCGATAAGGACCTTGATTATGTGCTTGAGCACTGGGGCACTGGCGAAGCGTAACGAACGGACGGAATTGTAGAACGCCGTTGTTTGGACCGTCGTTCGTGACCCGCGCAAAACCCGCTTGCATCAAAGCGTAAATCAAGGTAACGTATGCGCACGAGGTAATTATGATCGTTTTTTTAGTGGGGACGCTCGTGGAAAAATCGCCGACATCGCTGACGCTCGATGTTCATGGCGTCGGTTATGAGGTTCTGATTTCACTCAGTACCTATGATCGCCTTCCGGCAACAGGAAGCACGTGTACAATTCTTACCCATCACCATATCCGTGAAGATATCCAGCAGCTGTTTGGTTTTGCAACAGCCGACGAAAAAACCATGTTCCTCCGGCTGATCAACGTCAATGGCATCGGCCCTAAAACAGCACTTATGATTTTAAGCGGGCTAACCGCGTCTGAGCTTCTGACCGCCATTGCCAACAACGATGTCAAGCGCATCAGCGCGGTGCACGGCATTGGCAAGAAAACGGCGGAACGGCTCATTGTTGAGCTCAAGGACAAAGTCGACCCTCTGGAGGTCATTGCGCTTCAGACCGCAGGAGGAGGTTCGGTGCAGGGCGCGATTCTGCGCGATACGGTTCTCGCACTTGTTTCATTGGGATTTCCGCAGGACCAAGCAAAGAAAATGGCGCAATCCGCACTGGATAACACGCCTGACGCGCAGGATCCGGAAACGCTTCTGCGCAAAGCGCTCAGCAGCAAATAAAGGCGCATCTACCGCGTGTAGACGCGTTCTACGCGGCTACCAAAGGAACAAATAATCTCATACGGATGTGTCTCTTTGATTGCCGCCCAGTCCTCGACAGTCACACGTTCATCATCCTGCCGCCCCAAGCAGATCACCTCGTCACCTACCGCAGCCTGCGCAACGTGTTCAAGCGAGACGACCGTGTAATCCATAGAGATGCGTCCCAGTACGGGGCACCGCTTCCCATGAATAATCACATAGCCTGTATTTGACAAAGCAAGGGGAAGCCCATCCGCATACCCTGCGCTGACTACGGCAACGCGCATCGGATGCGCCAGCCGATGCGTATGCCCATATCCGATTCCCGTCCCCTGGGGCAAATCCCGAATGGAGGCGATGCGCGTTTTCAGTGTGAGCACTGGAATCACATGCAGTGAACGCTGTCCGGCGGTATCAAATGAACCATGCAGATTGATCCCTGTCCGAACCACATTAAACGGCGGTTTACAGGCCCGGGGATAATTGTTAATCGCATCGCTGTTGGCGATGTGCCGCAACGGAATCACAATGCCATCGTGCGATAAATCCGCGAGCAGTTCACAAAACCGTGCGATCTGCTGATCGGTTAACTCCGAAGCCACATCATAGGCACAGGGAAAGTGTGAAAAGATCCCGTCAAACGAAAGGTTGGGTAAACGCATCATCGCGCGAATGATCTGCGGCGCATTCTCCACCCGAATACCGAGGCGTCCCATCCCTGTGTCGATCTTCAGATGTACCGCAGTCGTTACGCCCTGCCGCACAGACTCGCGTGAGATCATCGTCACGGTCTCAAGATCGGTTGCGGGCAAAATAATCCGGTTTTCGACCATCGCCGGAATCTCATCCGGCAGGATGCTGCTCAGCACCTGTACCCGTCGCTGCAGAGGAACCAACTGGATGGCCTCATGCGGCTCAGCGACGCCAAAATGATTAACTCCCGCCTCCGCAAGTGCCTGCGCGATCGGCAACACGCCGAGACCATATGCATTCGCTTTGAGCACTGCAATCGTGGTGGCAGGCGCAACGGCTGCCGCAATTTTCCGATAATTTTCAGTGAGAGTTGTGAGATTGATTTCTAACCAGACACGTCGAGGAATCGCATTCATGTTCGCTTACCAATATCCGAGAGGAACAGAGAGCGTGAGAGGCCTTTTCCCTTCACGTTCAAGTTCAGCAACGAGTGTGGAACCGCGAATAATGCGGCCTTCATACGCGATGACGGTCGTACACCGCGCTCCAGGTTGAAGATTAACCGAAAAAGACTTTTTCGCAAGACGCACGCCATCAGGTGCAGACAACGTCAATGTCCCCGTAAGTCCTTCGCTCAGCGGAGCAGCGCAGACCACGCGGAAAACAGTTTCCGCCCCCGTTTTCTGGCGCGTCACATTGATATTCGGCGAACAAGCGTCCGGCACATAGGTCAAAATCGGAACCTGCGTATACCCCATGGAACTGTGCGTCAGACGCATCCGATAAGCCGAATCGTGCAACAAGGTTACACGCCGATCCATGGCTGGCAACACGGAACGGTAAATGCGAATCGCCCCCGGAACAGAGACAATAATCTCCTCACGCCAGTCGCCCAGAATATCGCCAACCGCAATCACGGAACCTTCGACGCGTTCACTAATCGAACCACCTGCATAATCGGTGATGCGACCATCAATGATCTCACGCTGCAGATCGCCATCCCAGAAAACGGTAAACCGACCAAAGCTGAAGTTGACCTCATCGCCCTTTTTCAGCAGTTCCCCCGTTGCCGACAAAAGCCACCGACGATTGGTCTTTTGATGATCCTTTTCACAATCCGCACCATAGATTTCAAGTCCGGGCGACAATACATCCAGATCGCTACAGATACCCATACTGTGCACATGCGTGGAGGGCTCTGCGAGTTTCCAGAGAGAATCACCGGTCTTCGGGTCAACACAGCAAAGCCCACCCCCCTGAGGTTTGGCCGTCTCAATCACATACGCCAGCTCCATGCCCGGACGAACAGGATCAATGTCCCCGTAGTAGTGCGCATCGGGATGACCGGCTCCGGTCGTCCACAACACCGATCCCGTGTCATCCAACGTCAACGATCCCAGACCGATCTCGTCGCGTCCATCACCGTCGACATCCGCGATCACGCAATTGTGCGCGCCCTGTCCCCAGAAGCGTCGCGGCAGCGCATCATTGTCAAACATCCAGACGCGTTCCAGACGCATTCCGGCCAACTGCAATGCCTCGACGATCATGCGCCCATAGGTACCGCGCATGATGATCACCGCAGGCGTCTTACCATCCAGATAGGCAACCGCCAACTGGTTGCGCGATGTCTTGTTGTAGCCTTCATCCGCAAACAGCGCCCGCGCAATCCACGGTGCACGAGCAATCTCCCGTCCCGTTTCGCCATCCAACACGGCAACCCATTCATCGCCGCTCTGGACGCGGCCATCAGCATCACGGAAATCGCCTGTATCAGGGCCGATTTTGACAATCACTTCGGCTTTTTGATCCCCTGTCACGTCAGCAACAATATAGGGGGAATACCAGACGCCCTTCTCAATATTGACACCAAGGTCGCGCGTCCACAGGCACTTGCCTGCTTGCGTATACGCCTCGAGCCGGTACGTCGTGTCGGAGCGTTTCCAGTACGACTCGGCAGGATCAATACTGCTGTTCGGCGTCTTAACGACAAACTCGAGCTGTCCATCCCCGTTTAAATCCGCGAAGGCAATTTTCGAGAAGGTCGCGTTTGTGGCGCTCAGAGGAATCGAAAGTGAAGGCAGCGCAGTTGTCGAACGGACAACGCGAGCGGTCGCCAAATCCACGCCATTCTGCGTCAACACGTAGGCATCAATCGGCTGGTTCGTCGAGGAATCGCAGAAATCCGTCGTCTGGACCACCGTCTGCGCAGTAGCGCGTACGCGCTACTGCGCAGACGGTGGTCCAGACGACGGATTTCTGCGATTCCTCGACGAACCA
>Ga0075012_10005618_pt1 | contig 11482 bp, 8 predicted proteins | sample All_14_2_FD_71474 | JGI IMG/M metagenome (GOLD analysis project Ga0075012, IMG submission 71474) | Freshwater microbial communities in response to fracking from Pennsylvania, USA - Allegheny Zone_MetaG_DW_15 | ecosystem: Environmental > Aquatic > Deep subsurface > Groundwater > Drilled...
GCTGATATCTGTTTTGGTATGCTATAGCATATTAGCACTATTATAGCCCACGTAAATCTTAATATTGTTGACATTCTGCTTGTCATCATAATATTTAAAATATTTTCAATATAGTTATCTTTTTCTGCAATTTATGATGATTTATTAGGATTTTTTTGATGTTATTTAATTAAACGGAAAGCAATTCGCAAAGTTCTATTCGCAAGCTACTTGAACAAATAAAAAAAGTGAGACAAAATTGCCTCACTCTAAATGCTGTTGAAAATATTATTTCACTATAAACTTCTGCGTATGCCTACTTTTGTTGGTGTTAAGAGCGATAAAGTAAAGCCCAGTTTTTTCGTTGTTTGGGATCCAGTTTAGGGAGTATTCTCCTTCAGAAAATTTTCCCGAGGCCAGAGTAGCTATTAGTTTGCCGTTTATATCGTGCATAGTTAAATTTATTACGGTTGGACTTTTTAGATTAAAAGAGATTGTTGCTTTATCCGTTACAGGATTTGGAGATACTGGCCCTAATATAATATCATGATTGATGCCGTCGGTAAGATTAATTCCTGTTATTGATGGGCTTCCAGCCTCTTTCCAGGCAGTATACATTAACTCCGATAATGCATGCGAAGCATTTTTGAATAGTACAATAGTAAAATTTCTTGTTTTTTCCCATAATGCATTTTTATAAGCATCGGAGTAATAACTTGGGTTAATGCTTTTTGCATAGTTGTCGGCTTTGATAACCGAGTCTAAATATTGATAGTTGTGGTAGATGTAGTTGAGAATGTACTGGTTAACGTTTTGTATTTGGTTAATTTCTTTTCCGCTGTAAACAAAGTCTGCTGCATGTGCATTTACCATGGTGCTTTCGTAACGGGAGTGAATTCCGTCGTTCCCGGTAAGTTGTCCGTTGTAGTTTTTTGTGATATGTAAAGGCATGTGTCCATCTGCAACATAGTGGCCAAGATCGGCCGCAAAAAGTTTTGCCCTTTCCCAGTTGTTTTTTTGTAAGTTTGATTTAAGCGAGTCATACGCGGTTTTAGTTGCCCATGGAAGGATTCCCCAGTTGTAAACATTATTATACCCATGAACAGTTATTGCTTCGCTAAGCGTTTGTGGTATATAACCTGCATTCAAAAATTCGGGGTAGTAATCAATGTCAATGTAATGCTTTGGACTTTCTGTAGGGTCGCTACTTTTTCGGTAATCGGCATCGGAAGCATGGTCGGCTAAGTAAGAACTCCATGATTGAAACTGTTGCATTTCCTGGTTGAATGAGTAAGAAGCATTGCCATTTATAATCCTATGTCCTGTTCCTCCCCAGCTAATAAGCGCAAGACTAAACGAAATAACAAAAATCCACTTGAAAAAATTGTTCATCACTAAATGTTTAATTTTACTAATACGTAATTTTATGTTATTTTGTTTGATATTGTTCTAAGGCAATAGTTTATTCAGCAGAGGTAGAATGAATTCCTTTATTTTGCACTCATTCTGGATTATTTTTCTCTCAGTATTTTTAGGGAAATAGTATGGCTAAGATTTTAAGATTAATGGAGTTCTATAGATTGTCTGAGTTTGGAGCGTTTTCTGGACTTTTTCAACTTATTGCTTTTTGTTCCAAACTAATTGTCCGCTTTCGTTGCGACTTATTTTTCCATTGTCGAGCAAGTAAGTTATTACTTTTATAACCCTGTCGGGATTTTTTTTAAGGCTATCGATTAATTCCTCGTCGGAACAAGGCTGTTTTAATATCTCAGTTTTTAATCCTTCCAGAATCAAATCAAACTCATATTTACTCATGTCGAGTTCGTTTCGCTGTGTGCAAATGTCGCATTTTCCGCATCGGAAGGCATCCATTTCGCCAAAATACTCACTCAGCAGTTGACTTCTGCATTTGGTTTGAGTTTTAGCGTAGTTCAAGAGTGCTTCAGTTCTGCTGATAAATCGGTCGTGAAGCATTTTGTATGAGTTAGGATTAATCCGAAGGTTTTTTTCATCGAGGCGCTCCTCGGTCATTATTATTAGTGGAGTTCTTTTTTTTGGAATGAAATTTATAATTTTATGTCGACTCAATGTTTTTAAGTTTTCAATTACAGCTCCTGTCGGAATTCCTGCTAACCGACTAAGGTAAGCTTCCTCAACTCTTACATATTGAGAAAAAACTCCTGTGAAATTTCGAAGTATTACTTTTATGAATCTGTCCAAGTCGGCATGTGCAACCTGATACTTGTAAAGTTCGTTTTTTTCAACCGTAAAAATCAGCCGACTGGGATTGTCTAGTTCATCGGTGAGTTCAATGTAGCCTTCGCGTTCGAGTATTTTCAACGAATTGAATGCCTTTACGGAATTAAAATGATAAACTGAGCAGAAGTCCATCAGGTTGAAATCGTATGTTTCGCCTTTTCCTGCACCAATAGTTATGTTTAGGTAGGATCCAAGCGCTTGATAGGTGCGTTTAATATCTTCAATCGGAGGAAACGATGTTTCCAGGCGTTGGTTAATTTTTAGGCTATCGGTTTCGTTGAACAATAAAACAGCATAGGCCAATTTTTGATCCCTGCCTGCACGACCCGCTTCCTGAAAATATGCCTCCGGGGAGTCGGGTAAATCCATGTGCACTACGAAACGAACATCGGGCTTGTCGATTCCCATCCCAAATGCATTTGTGGCAACAATAACCCTTGTTTTGTTCGATTGCCAGTCGGTTTGTTTCGCATTCCGAATTTCCATGCTTAAACCGGCATGGTAAAAATCGGCACTGATTCCTTCCTTACGGAGCATCAGAGCAATTTCCTTTGTTTTATCACGACTTCGTACGTAAACAACACCTGTTCCTTTTATGCTGTGGACTATTTTTAACAGATGCTTACTTTTATCCTCAACATTTCGAACTAGGTAAACTAAGTTTTCGCGGGCAAAGCTCATCCGAAATACTTTGCCATTTGAAAAACCCAATTTTTCCTGAATATCGTTTACCACTTCTGGTGTTGCCGTGGCAGTTAATGCTAAAAAAGGAACATCGGAGGGAAGTATTTGTCGTAATTCGGAAATGCGAAGGTACGATGGTCTAAAATCGTAACCCCATTGCGAAATACAGTGCGATTCATCAATTGCAACAAGGTTCACCTTCATTTTGCGGAGCCGCTCTCTAAAAAGGTTTGTCGATAAACGTTCAGGTGAGAGGTACAGAAATTTTACATTTCCATAGGCGCAGTTGTCGAATTCTATATCAATCTCATGCGACGATAATCCTGAGTGAATAGCTGTTGCTTTGATGCCTCGTTGCTTTAAGTTCTCAACCTGATCTTTCATTAAAGCAATCAGTGGTGTAATAACCAAACAAACACCCTCCTTTGCTAGCGCAGGCACTTGAAAAGTAATGGATTTTCCTCCTCCTGTGGGCATTAAGGCAAGGGTATCGGTTCCATTATAAACCGATTCAATAATGTCGCGTTGAATTGAGCGAAATTTACTAAACCCCCAGTATTGCTTTAATATTTGTTCAAATTTATCCAAATGCAAATTATTTATTACAAAAGTAGCTGATTAAGTTGGAAGTAGAAAGTATGAAGATGAATGTGGGTGCTTTGAAATAGATAAAGTGCTGACGCTATTAGAGAAGCATATATGAGTTGTAGTTTTCTTGATTTTATCAGTACGAACTAGTCTTTTACCCCTTTCTACTTCATTCTCCCTACTTTCCGCTTTTAACTTTTTATCGATAACCCTTTGCCTTTCACATAATATAACATTCAATTTGTAGATTGATTATGGATAACAATTGAGGTTCCGGTAAAATTTTATAACTTGCCGCATTTTTAAACAATAACCTGTTCAATATGTCATTCTACAGCAACAAAGTAATAGCCGATGGGCTTACATTTGACGATGTGCTACTTGTTCCAGCATACTCCGAAGTATTACCACGCAACGTAAACTTATCAACTCACTTTAGCAGAAACATAGAGATTAAAGCACCTATTGTTTCAGCAGCAATGGATACTGTTACAGAATCGGCACTTGCTATTGCAATTGCTCGCGAGGGTGGAATTGGAGTTATCCATAAGAATATGACCATCGAGGCTCAAGCAAAACAAGTAAGTGAAGTTAAGCGTGCCGAGAACGGTATGATATATGAGCCAGTAACAATTAAGCCAGATGCAACCGTTGGCGATGCCCTCGCATTAATGCGAGAGTATCATATTGGAGGAATTCCAGTTGTTGACGGTGGTGGCTTACTTATTGGAATTGTGACAAACAGAGATTTGCGCTTTCATGAAAACATGAAAACTCCAATTCGAGAGGTGATGACCAGTAAAAATATCATCACTACCACAACTTCGATAGATTTGGAAAGAGCTACATCAATTCTGAAGGAACATAAAATTGAAAAACTTCCTGTGGTTGACGAAAATAATAAGTTAATCGGTTTGTTAACCTATAAGGATATAACCAAAGTTAAGGATAACCCTAATGCAAGTAAAGATACTAAAGGCCGTTTAAGAGTGGCCGCTGGTGTTGGTGTTACCCCTGATACGATGGCTCGCGTAAGGGCTCTTTACGAATCGAAAGTTGATGCGGTTGTAATCGACACTGCCCATGGACATACAAAAGGGGTAAATGAAATGCTTAAACAGGTTAAGCGCGAATTCCCCGATTTAGATGTTGTGGTTGGAAATATTGCTACTGCCGATGCTGCAAAAATGTTGGTGGATAATGGTGCCGATGCTGTAAAAGTGGGAATTGGCCCTGGATCAATATGTACCACAAGGGTTATTGCTGGCGTTGGCGTTCCACAACTAAATGCTATATGGGATGTTGCTAATGCAATTAAGGGTACTGGTGTTCCAGTTATTGCCGACGGAGGAATTCGTTACTCCGGCGATATTGTAAAAGCGTTGGCTGCAGGTGCCGATACCATTATGGCCGGTTCGTTGTTTGCCGGAGTGGAGGAGTCGCCCGGAGAAACAATAATTTTCAACGGGCGTAAGTTTAAGTCCTATAGAGGAATGGGCTCACTCGATGCTATGCAGCAAGGTTCTAAGGATCGTTATTTCCAGGATGTTGAGGACGATATTAAAAAGTTAGTGCCCGAAGGAATTGTGGCTCGTGTACCATATAAAGGAACTTTAAACGAAGTTTTCTATCAAATGATAGGTGGACTTAAAGCCGGTATGGGATATTGTGGCGCTCCAAATATTGAGAAACTTAAGGAGGCCAAATTTGTAAAAATTACCCATGCAGGAATTATTGAAAGCCATCCGCACGATGTTGCCATTACCCGCGAAGCTCCAAACTATAGTCGCGATGGTGGAGCGTAGAGTTTTTAATTAGTTAATATTTAGGTGTAATTTTTTTTATTTCTTAAACTTGATACGATGAAAAGACTTAGGAGTTTGGTTCTGACGGCGGCAACAATTATACTGTGCAGTAGCTATTCTTTTTCTCAGCAATTGTCTTCAAAAGTATTGCTTACAATAGATGATACTCCCATTACAGTTGATGAGTTCAAGAGTATTTACTTGAAGAATAACACATCAAGTATTTCTGTCGATAGGGTTGCAATGGAAGATTACCTGAAACTTTTTGTCAACTTTAAGTTAAAAGTACAAGAGGCTCGAAATCAAAAAATTGATACATCTGCTGCATTTGTTACAGAGTACAAAGGTTATATCAATCAGTTAGCGCAGCCATACTTAACCGATGCCGCAAGTGATGTGCAACTGCTCGATGAAGCATACGAAAGGATGAAGTACGAGGTGAGTGCAAGCCACATATTAATTAATATTCCTGAATCTGCATCGCCAGCCGATACTTTGAAATTATATAGAAAATCCCTGGAAGCAAGATCTAGGGTGATAAAAGGTGAAAGTTTCGGATCTGTTGCAATTTCAACAAGTAACGATCCGTCTGTATCACGAAATAGCGGTTTTCTTGGGTATTTTTCTGCTTTCCAAATGGTTTACCCTTTTGAAACAGCTGCATATAATACTCCTAAAGATTCAGTCTCACTCCCAGTTCGAACACGTTTTGGTTATCATATTATCAAAGTTCACGATAAAAGACCTGCTCGGGGTCAAGTAAAAGTGGCTCATATAATGATCCGTGTTCAACCTAATTCCAATCCTCAAGACGCAGAAAATGCTCGGCAAAAAATTGTCGATATTCATAATCGAATCAAATCGGGTGCCGATTTTGCAACAGTAGCTCGTGAGGAATCCCAGGATCCTGGAACAGCTAAAAATGGAGGAGAATTACCTTGGTTAAGTTCCGGACAGATAATTCCAGAGTTTGAGCGAGTTGCTTTTGGTTTAACTGCCGATGGCGAAGTGTCCGAGCCATTCCAAAGTACCTATGGCTGGCACGTGGTTAAACGTTTAGGAAGGAAAATGGTTGGTACAAAGGAGGAGATGCTTCCAGAAATAAAGTCGTTGGTTGCGAAAGACTCAAGAAACATTAAATCCAGAGAGTCATTTTTGAAGAAAATCAAAGTTGAGTATGGCTTTAAGGAGGATACTGCAAAATTGAGTTTAGTTCAATCAATAATTGATTCAAGTTTTTATAAAGGCACATGGAAGGCACCCGTCTTAAAAAACAATGCATTCCTTTTCAGTTTTAGTGGAGGAACATATAATATTTCTGATTTTACGAAATTTATTGAAGGAAATCAGAGATTTGTAGGGCAATACTCAATATCAAACTTCGTAAGGTTAGCCTACAATGAGTTTGTTAATAGCACACTAATTACTTACGAAGAATCTAAGTTAGGTGAGAAGCATCCTGAGTTCAGACAACTTTCAAAAGAATACCTTGAGGGAATGATGCTTTTTGAGATAACCAATAACGTGGTTTGGAAAAAGAGTACCGATAGTTTAGGAATTGTAAAATTTTTCGAAGCAAATAAGGGTAACTACACCTGGGGCGAGCGCATTCACTATGCTGTATACACAACAAATGATGCCAAGGTTAAAGACAAAATTGTGGCAGGCCTTGCAAAAAGAAAATCAAAAAACATCTCTCCCAGCAATTATATTTCAAAGTTTAATATAAAGAGTCAGGTTGTCTCTGTTGAGGAAAAATCTGCAAATAACGATAACCCTGAGATTGCAAGTTTTAAAACTTGGAAGAATGATAATAATGTAAGCGTTCTGGACAATGGTCAGTTTGTTGTTACCGAAATTTTGAAAGTAACTAATGGTGATCCTAAAAGTTTAGATGATTGCAAGGGACAGGTAGTTGCTGATTATCAGCAGAAATTGGAAGAAGAGTGGATGGTTTCGTTGAAAAATAAATATACAGTTAGTGTAGATGAAAATGTTTTTAATGAATTGGTTAGCCAATTCTCCAAAAAATAATTACAAAAGGTAGGTAGTATGAAGGCTCTAAAAATAAAGTATTATCTCTTTTTCATAGGAACAATGGTTTTCCTTTTTTCGTGCTTTAGCGAAAAGGATAAACCTAAACCTATTGCTAAAGTTTATGATAAGTACCTTTACTCAACCGATATCGAAAAACTTTTTCTAAAAGGGGTGTCGAAGGAGGATAGCGTTTTAATAACAAAAGCTTATGTTGATAAGTGGATTCAAACGCAATTACTCTTGAGAATGGCTGAGCAAAACTTAAGCGATTCACAAAAGAATGTTGCGCGTCAGCTCGAGGATTATCGTACATCATTGTTAATTTTTAAGTACGAGCAGGAGTATATAAATCAAAAGATGGATACTTCAGTAAAATACGACGAGTTGGAGCAATACTATACAAATAATAAGGAGAATTTTGTTCTCGATGAAACTATTGTTAAGGCCTTATACATAAAGTTGCGTAAAGAGGCTCCTCAAATTCAAAAAATTAAGGAATTATACAAATCGAGTAACGATGAAGATATTAAGCAACTCGATAATTTAGCCTACCAATCCTCGACCAAATACGATTATTTCGGCGATAAATGGATTTCTCTTTCGTTTATACTTCGCGAAATACCTTATCCAATTGAGAATGTTGAAGAAGTACTCCTAAAGAATAAGAGTATTGAGATGGAGGATGGCGATTATCTTTATCTTGTAAGTTTCAGATCTGTTTTAACTAAAGGCTCTATTGCACCTTTCGAATATGTAGCTGGAAGTATCAAGGATATTGTTCTTAATTCAAGAAAGCAAAAGTTAATTCAAGGATTAGAGCAGAGTATTTATAATAGAGCACAGGATAACGCCAGTTTTCAAGTATTTAAGTATTAATTGTAGATTAATAATAAACTAAATAAACTTTTAGCATGAGATTTTTAAGGTTTTCAGTTATTTTACTAATATCCTTAGTTTGCATTTCAGGTAATTTGAAGTCGCAGGATGTTATTGACCAGGTAATTGCTGTTGTTAGTGGCGAAAGAGTTCTACTTTCCGATATTGAGCAGGAGGTAATGAGAATGAGGATGCAAGGTGCAACAGAATCGGAGTATGATAGGTGCAATATTCTTGAACAGATTCTTATTCAGAAATTGTTGTTAACTCAGGCTAAAATTGATAGTTTAACTGTAAACGATGCCTCTGTCGAAATGGAGATTGACCGCAGACTGCGATACTTTATTAATCAGATCGGATCCGAGAAAGCATTGGAGAATTACTTTAAAAAGCCACTTTACGAAATTAAAGACGATTTGAGGGAGTTAATTTCCGAGCAGCAGCTAACTCAGCAAATGAGGCAAAAAATTATTGATAAGGTTAAAATTACCCCATCGGAAGTTAAGAGTTTTTATAAAAAAATACCATCCGATAGTCTTCCTCAAATTCCTGAATTGTACGAACTTCAGCAGATAATGATTTTTCCTCCTTCAACCGCAGAAGCTAAATATCAGGTAAGAGAAAAATTGCTCGAAATTCGTGAACGCGTTCTTAAGGGAGAGCGTTTCTCTACACTAGCCGTTGCTTACTCCGAGGATAGAGCATCTGCAATAAAGGGTGGTGAACTTGGTTTGCGTTCTCGCGATGAGTTGGTGAAAGCGTTTGCCGATGTTGCATTTAATCTTAAAGAGGGACAAGTTAGCCAGATTGTTGAAACCGAGTATGGATTTCACATTTTACAAATGATAGAACGTAAGGATGATAAAGTAAATGTTCGCCATATACTTATGAAGCCTCAATATTCATCCGATATGATGTCGCAGGCAATAAGCAGGTTGGATAGTATTTCAAATCTAATAAAATCCGATAGTATTGCTTTTGAAAGAGCAGCTATGCGGTTTTCCGAAGATAAAAAGTCAAACCTAAACGGTGGTTTGGTTATAAATCCCTATACCAATACATCGTTTTTTGAAAAGGATCATCTTCAGCCAGCCGACTACTATGTTATTAAGGAATTGAAAGTTGGTGATATGAGTGCACCTTTTGAGTCGCGCGACGAGCATGCTAATGTTGTGTTTAAAATGTTGAAACTGAAGAAAGTGGTAAAGGCTCATAAGGCTAATATTAAGGACGATTACGACATAATTCAGAATATGGCCAAGCAAAATATGGAGAACGAAATACTTGAAGATTGGCTAACAAAGAAGCAGAAAACAACTTTTATAAGAATAGACAAATCTTTCAGAAGTTGTAATTTCGAATCAAAAGGTTGGATTAAGTAGCGGTTTGAATAATGTATTTGTATTATAGAAATGTAAGGATTTTTCTTGCTCTAATTATACTTATACTCTTAAGCAGCCATCAGTGTTGGGCTCAACAAAAGAGTAAGATTATACTTAGGGGAGCTAATTCAATGAAGAACCTAAAAGTTAATGGTCAGGAAATAATCAGATATATTGGAAACGTAAAGTTCGAATACGAAAAAACCGTTATTACATGCGATAGCGCTTACTCAAATCCAAGCGAGAATTGGTTTAATGCATATCGGAATGTCGTTGTATCGCAGGAAAATTCAAAGCTTTATGGCGATGTACTATATTTTGATGGTAAAACATCTCTCGGAAAGTTAACAGGACGTGAAGTTCGATTGGTTGACGAGGAAGCTACTTTGGTAACCGATATAATGTACTTTAACTCCAAAACAGGGTTTGCTTATTACAATTCAGGTGGAAGTATTACCACCAAGGATTCGCGTTTAACTAGCCAACGTGGTTATTACGATCGGAACAAAAGTAATTTAGCGTTTGCGGGTAATGTTGAAATGCATAATGCGGATGGACAGATATTCACCGATTCCCTAAGGTATGATACAAAAATAAAATTAGCTAGTTTTTTTGGCCCAACTTTTATTTATAATAAGGACAACTTTGTTTACTGCGAGAATGGTTGGTACAATAGAAGTCTAGAACAATCCAGTTTCCAAACAAATGCATATCTAATTAATGGTGCTCAAAAGTTATTTGGCGATAATATATTTTATGATAAAGTAAATGGTTACGCAAGGGCATTAGGTCAGGTAGTTGTTGTCGATACTGCGAATAATACCTACGTGTATGGCGATAAGGCAAACTATTGGGATAAAAAAAAGGAAGCAGAGGTAACCGATAATCCTTACGTAATGATGCTCGAAGGTTCCGATACTTTATTCCTTCGTTCCGATAAGTTGTTTCTGAAAACAATAAAAGATTCTACCATTAACACTCCTGATTCTACCTACAGACTTATAAAAGCAATTGGAGATGTTAAGTTTTACAGATCCGATGTTCAAGGAGTTTGTGATTCAATGATTTTCAATACGCTTGACTCTACTCTTACCATGCATATTGAACCTGTTTTGTGGAACGATGTCAATCAAATGTCTGCTAATCATATTAAAATGTATTCGAGTGACAAGAAAATTAAGCAGATAGATTTTGATGGTGCAGCGTTTGTTGCCTCTTTCGAGGAAAAGGATCGTTTCAGTCAAATGCAAGGGAAAAAGATTTATGCTCGTTTTACAAACGGTAAATTAGCAAAACTAGATGTTGTTGGGAATGGTCAAACTGTTTACTATACTCGAGAGAACGATACAATAACAATGGTGAATAGGGCAGAATGCTCAAGCATTACAATTCTGGTAAAGAATAATAAGCCCAGCCGAATATCTTATCGCGAGAAAGTATCCTCAAATTTTTATCCGGTCGATAAAATTGATAAAGAAGAAGTTACTCTAAAGGGATTTCGTTGGCTCGATGGTCTTAGGCCACTAAATAAGTACTCCATAGTACCAAAAACATTAACCCTTTTCCCTGACGAAAAAGGGAAAAACCACAAATTTAAGGACTTAAGCTTAAACTAAAAGAGAGGTTATTCACCTCTCTTTTAGTATTCATCTTCGTTGAAGAAAAAATCTTCTTTTGTTGGATAGTCGGGCCAGATATCTTCTATGCTCTCATAAATCTCATTTTCATCCTCCAGTTCCTGAAGGTTTTCAATTACTTCAAGTGGAGCGCCGGAGCGGATGGCAAAGTCAATTAATTCCTCTTTTGTTGCTGGCCATGGCGCATCTTCCAATTTTGATGCTAATTCAAGTGTCCAGTACATAGTTTATTATC
>Ga0075012_10005621_pt1 | contig 11479 bp, 8 predicted proteins | sample All_14_2_FD_71474 | JGI IMG/M metagenome (GOLD analysis project Ga0075012, IMG submission 71474) | Freshwater microbial communities in response to fracking from Pennsylvania, USA - Allegheny Zone_MetaG_DW_15 | ecosystem: Environmental > Aquatic > Deep subsurface > Groundwater > Drilled...
GTTCTTCAGCGAAGGCGGGTGCAAATGTAAACCCCTACCAGTCAAACCAACAAGATTTTCCTAAAAAAAAGCCCGCCTTAAAAATCACCCAAACTTGTCTCCGGTAATTGAGCCAACGCAAGGTCATGTTGTTCCTGATTCGGGGCTTTTCCGTGCCATTTATGGGTTCCTTGCATAAAATCAATACCGTAACCCATTTCGGTTTTCATCAAAATTACCACCGGCTTTCCTTTTCCGGTGCGGCGTTTGGCTTTACGGAGCATGGCGATCATAGCGTCCAGGTCGTTGCCATTTTCAAGGATTAACACCTCCCATCCAAAAGCCTTCCATTTTGCGGGCAGGTTGCCCAGGCTCATCACCGCGTTGGTTGGGCCGTCGATCTGCTGACCATTCCAGTCCACGGTCACAATCAGATTGTCCACCTTGTGGTGAGCAGCCGACATGATGGCTTCCCAGCATTGGCCTTCATCCAGTTCTCCATCGCCTGTGAGACAAAAGATCAGGCGATTGTCGCCGTCCAAACGTTTGGCCAATGCGGCGCCAATAGAGGCAGAGATTCCCTGTCCCAAAGAACCTGATGCCATACGGATACCAGGCAAACCCTCGTGTGTAGCGGGGTGCCCCTGCAGTCGGGTATTGAGCTTCCGGAAAGTTTTTAGTTCAGCAACCGGGAAATAGCCGGTTCGTGCCAGTACTGAATACCACACCGGAGAAATATGGCCGTTGGAGAGGAAAAACATATCCTGCCCTTTGCCATCCATTTTAAAAGGTTTGGCTTTGTGTTTCATCACGTTGCCATAGAGTGCCACAAAATATTCGACGCATCCGAGAGAACCGCCCGGGTGACCACTTTGGCAGTTGAACACCATTCGTACGATGTCGCGGCGGGTCTGTACAGCCTGTTCTTTTAGTTTGGAATAATCAGCCATGATTGGTGGGTTGGTAACTGGTTATCCGTTCAGAGAAGTGAACGATTTAATTGAACGGCAAAGGTAGAAACTTGAACCGTGCCCCCAAAGAAAAAAGGCTGCCCCGTATGATGCGGGGCAGCCTTTGCTGTCATGGTTAAACTGAGATGTGCTAATCTGAAAGATCAGCGCACCCAAACAACCCGTTTCAATTGGATTAGCTCCAGATATTCGGGATAACGAGTACCTGACCCACATCAATCTTATCCGGATCGTCGAGAATATCACGATTGGCATCAAAGATCGCCTTATATTTCATCATATCATCGTAGTAATGTTTGGCGATCTTGCTGAGGCTATCTCCTTTTACTACCGTGTGCTTGGTGTAATAATTCGTGTTGGCCACTTTGATATCCGCCATAATATCCGCCGGTTTATCACCACCGACCGCTTTAATAGCATCCCAAAGTTGATCTTTCTGGTAGGTATCTTCTGTTGTACCCCACATGCGGAGTACTCCATCAGCACCTTCTTCAACTTTCCCGTCGCGAACTCCAAGTTTTTCGCCGAGGGCAAGTACACTTGCGTATTTGTCTTTTGCTGCCATGATTGAATAGAATTTTTAGTGTGTGTTGATTGATTGCAGTATTGCTGGGTTTAGACGTTCGGACTTTTTCAAGTCACTTTCTGATAGCGCAAGATAAGTAGTTTTGATCCAAAAACTGCAGCTATGAAGCAATTTATTCAAAAATAAAGGCTTTATCTGTTAAAAAATAAAGCTCATCACAACAACATCTTGATAGCGATCAGACCGCAGCAATGATCTCCAGGGACCTTATCTATTGGCCTTTCCTTATTCCTCCCGCAAAAACGAGGGCACCTGAGCTGCACGCCGCGCCGGAAGGTAAGATGCCAACAATCCAATCCCCAGAACTGTAAGTGTTACCGGTAAAAAATCAGATGCCCGCATCGCAATCGGATAACTATCTACCAAAAACCCTTCTGGTATGGTGACGATACCCAGTTCCTTTTGGGCAATGTAAAGGGCTCCGGCTAACACCAGGCCAATGCCCATGCCCAACAGGGTGAGCAATGCTCCCTCCAGGAGAAATATGCGGCGTACGGTGGAGTCTGTTGCGCCCAAACTTTTTAGTGTACTAATGTCCCTTTGCTTGTCCAGAACGATCATCCAGAGCGCACCAACGGTGTTAAAGGCCATCAGCAATAACATAAGGCTGGTAATGGCAAAGCCCATCCATTTTTCCAGTTGCATTACCTTAAAAAAAGCCTCGTTTTGCTCGTACCGGTCTTTCATGATAAACCCTTCGCCAAGTAATGCGCGGGCCTGATTTTTTACCTGCACCATATCTGCCCCTGGGATACATTTAATTTCCAGAGCAGACACCAGGGTAGGTGAAGCCTCCAGCAATTCCCGGACGAAAGCCAGATTTGTCAACACATATTCATTGTCAAACTCCTGCTGGATCGCAAAGGTGCCAACCGGACTGGCGAGCCGGGTTTTGAAGGGTTTATCCAGCAATCCGGTCTGCTTTTCCGGCATATACACCGTAATCGTCGAAAGAGGGTTGTCCACATTGACACTCAGCTTATTGCGTACGCCTGCGCCTAAGACCAGACAATTGCGTTCATCCTCTTTTAATAGATATTGCCCTTCGCGCAAAGTGGTATCTGAATCAATCCCGTTGACCCTGGCAAAAAGACTGTCCACTCCTTTTAACACCCCAAAATCCTGAGATCCATTGTGCTCAAAAAATGCAATTTCCTCCAGCGTTTCACTCACGATCTCCACGCCTGGCAGGGCCCGAAGTTTGCTCAGAACAAGGCTGTCTGCCTCAAAGGTTTTGCCTTTCGCCGGGGTTATTTTAAGTTCAGGATTAAAATGCCCGAAAAGATTGGACAACAAGTCCTCAAATCCATTGAAAACAGAAAGCACCAGGATAAGCGCTGCAGTACCAATGGCCACCCCGAGCACCGAAATGCCCGTGATGATATTAATGGCATTGGTGCTGCGTTTTGCAAACAGATAGCGCCGGGAGATGAGGAATGGAAGATTCATAGGAGCGCAAAGGTAGTGGGGATTGTGGATTCGGTTCTTGGAGGATTCTGCGATGTAGTGTGCTTCGAATTTGGGCTCCCTGGTATCCAGAAATACCCTGATTCACTTCAATGGCCCCAATCCAGCACGCCAAGTACCCGCGCCGCTGCATCCGTGGGCGACATCCGACCAGCAAGTACTTCCGCTTCCACTTCTGCCAGTTTTGCCTGCACCCCGGGGTGCTTGTAAAATCTGGATCTCAGACCTGCTTCCAGTGAGTCTTCCAGCCAGTACCGGGCCTGCTGGTGACGGTTCTCCTGAAAAAAGCCGTTGGCTAAGGTGTGTTTTTGAAACTCCAATACGGCCGTCCAGATCGAATCTATCCCGAAATTTTCAAGGGCGCTGCAGGCGAGCACCCGCGGCTGCCACCCACTGGGCTTGATTGGAAAAAGGTGGGCTGCGTTCATATAATGCCCGCGGGCCTGATTGGCCAGCTGAATACGGTCTCCATCAGATTTATTAACGACCAGTAGGTCAGCCATTTCTACAATGCCACGTTTAATCCCCTGTAATTCATCACCGGCCCCGGGCAGGAGCAACAGGATAAACAGATCGGTCATGCGCTGGGCTGCAATTTCAGATTGCCCCACCCCAACGGTCTCCACAATAACGGTGTCGAAGCCTGCCGCCTCCACCAACACGATGGCTTCCCGGGTTTTACGGGCCACCCCGCCCAGCGAATCACCCGAGGGGGAAGGCCGGATAAATGCACGTTCAGAAGCCGAAAGCCGCTCCATCCGGGTTTTATCGCCCAAAATACTGCCGCCACTTACTGCACTGGAAGGGTCAATGGCCAAAACTGCAGGTCGCATTCCCTGTTCTACCAGATACATCCCCAGTGCTTCTATGAAGGTACTTTTCCCTACGCCAGGCGCCCCGGTGACGGCAATGCGAAGAGCACCTAATGTTGGGGGCTTCGCGGATACAGTTAGGGTGGGCAAAAGTTGCGCGATGATCTCCCGGGCCAGGATCTGATGCTCTTCCCGGGCACTTTCCACCAGCGTAATGGCCTGGCCAAGCAATACTCGGTCAGAGGCACGGATTCCTTTTACAAATTGTTCGACACTGGGAAGCGTTCGGCGCATGGTGCAAAGGTAGGACTTGGAATTTGAGTGGAAAGCGATATATGTTTGGCAACAAGTTTAAAAATCACCCACAAAAAAGAAGCGCGGTTCACAGGAGTAATCCCGCGAACCGCGCTTTTGTATCAAGTCTCAGGTTTAAAACCTGATCAACCCTTATTCTACCACGATCATTTTCTTCGTTGCGCTGTTTGTCGCCGTATTCAGTTGGTAGAACAAAATACCAGCCTCTAATTCAGCGCGCTGAAGCGTAATGGTGTTAAAGCCTTTTGCAAACGAACCACTCAGGGTCCGAACCACACGACCTTCTGCATTGGTGAGGGTCAGGGTAGCTTCGGCAGCTTCTGGCAGGTTGAAGGAAATGTTGGTGAAGCCCTTGGTTGGGTTCGGAGCATTTTGAAGCAATTCAAAACCTGCACCTGCAAGCGTACTGCCGCTGTTTCCATTAAAGCGGAGCACAACTTCTTTCTTCGCCATTTCTCCTCCCACCAAAGTGTATGCTTCCGTGCGTGTAATGCTATTACCAAGGCTGAGCATCTGGCTCAACTGACCGGCACGGGTAGCGCGGAAACGGAAGGCGAATTCGCCGGCATCCGTATTGACAGAAGCCGTGATAGCATCCGCGAACGTAGCAAAGTTCTCTTTGCTCATTTCATCGCCTGGCAGCACTTCCAGAGTTTCCAAGCCGTTCAGGTTCAGAGTAAACTGGTAGCCGGCCAATTTCTCAGCAGCTGCCATTTTCACTTCAACGATGTCGCCGGCCTTCAGGTCGCGATCGTTTACGTCAAAGTAAACGTTGCCCAGACCACGATCGTCCACATTTGCCAGGGAGTTCGGAACAACCGTGTTGTTCACGTCGCCAATTTTGACCCCTACAAAATCATCGTTGAGGTTTGACATTTGCATATCCTGAACAGATTTCGTCTCCGGGAACTGAGCCTCAAATGGATTGAGGATGTTCGGGAAGGCGTAATACTTGTCCACAAAGCGCCAGGATGTATTGTTCGGCAGGTCCTGATAGATCCCAAGAATGAGCTTGCGGAGTTCAACAATGTCAAAGGTGGTGATGCTACCACTCTTGTTTGCATCCGCTGCGATCATTTTATAAGGACTGTCAAATGGAGACAGACCCAAAATGTGCTTGGAAATCAACACCAGGTCATAAGTAGTAACCCCATTAAGCGGATTGTCATCTTTCTCAGGAGCAACAATATAATCTGATCCAAGTGGCAACGCATTGGCAAAAATGAAATTACCGAGGTTGTCGGTCAGGTCTGTAACCGTTGGAGCCGCAAGACCATTCGGCAGAATACCGTACAGATTCACCGTGGCCTCTTCTACACCTTCCTGGTTTTCAGTTTTCAAAGCGCCCGCGATACCCGGTACCGGATTGCCGCTGCAGGAGCCTAAGTTGTCTTGCACAAGTACGTAGGTCTCGCAGTAATCTGCATTGCCTGCTGCATCCATTGCCCAGAGTTCAACACACTGCGAACCGAGTTCGGTGCAGGTGAAGGTCACCGTTGTTTGCGGGGTGCCATCAGGATTGATCGGGAAGCCGCTGCCTGTACCACATTTGCGGATACCGATCTTGATCTGGTTCGCTGGAGTGCAATTGTCTTCCGTGTACTCCAGGAAGTCAGAAGCCCAAAGCGTGATCATACCAGTAGGCATGATGTTGACACTCAGTCCGTTCATGCAAACCACGGTTGGCGCCTTGCAATCTTTAACGGTAAAGGTATATTCGTATTCAGCGTTGTTGCCGCAGCCGTCTGTGATGAACCACTTGATCTTGTGGGTGCCGTGTGGCAGTTCTGGCACTACAAAGTTGTTCTGCTGCTGCTGGGTATTCCAACGAACGCAACCAATTTTGTTACTGCCGTTCACGGTTTCCTGAATCGCAAATCCAAATTTCTGGTTGGGTGCAACCGGACGCTCATCAAATTGACGCGGCGTGCCACCCAGGAAATTCGGAGTGTTCAGGTTGTTGTACAATACATTGTTCCAGCCCAAACCAGCAAGACCGGTATTGACCGAATTTACCACGGTTTCCATCGTGCCATCGCCATCCAGATCCAGGAAAAGGAGGTATTCGATGTTTACATTGGTGCCAGAGCAAGCATCTGTTGCCGTGATACAAAGATCCGTTGGCTCTTCGCAAAGGTCGTGGGTCTGAAGACCATTGTCCCACCAGTAGGATTCATTCCAAAGCAGTCCGCTATTGTTGGTGAGCCAGTTTTGGTTGGCGCAGGTTGGTGCAACATACGTGCCTGTAGGCGCCTGACCGTCCTGAATTTTGATGATCTGTTTGTAGCGGTAGCAGTTTGCATCCTTATCATAGAAGGTGCAGAAATTGGTAGCTACCGGATCCGTTGGATTGATCTTCACCACCGTTGGCGCCCAAGGAGCCAGGGTTCCGCAAGCAGAAACAGTTGGACCAGGGAGGTTTAAGGGAGAAGTCGAGTTTGGATTCGGATTCGGGTTTGGAACATCAATGCATCCTCCGTTCGGAGTATAGGTGCACCAATTGATGATCGTCCAGGTACGCTCGATCTTGAAACAAGCATCCGGTACAACCGTGAAGATCTCATCCTGGAAAGAAACGCCCAACAACTCACAGTCTTTTCCGAAGAAAATTGGCTCACCATAAATTCCGGTGCCGTTGCAGGAAGTTACAATGGCATCATTCGGGAATTTTACGAAGTAATCCTGTTCGTAAGTAACGATAATACGCTGGGTGCACTGGCTGCTCTGTCCGTAGCAATCCCAGGCGCGGAAGGTCCGTGTAATGGTCCCTTTGTTACAAACAGTATCGAACAGGGCGTAGTTAGCAGAATGCGACAGACCAATCTGACCCTGGTAAACTTTGGTGGAATCCAGGCAGCAGTTGTCAGACACCTGCGCTTTGCCATAAGCCCACAAGCTTGGATCGAAGTTTTCGCAGTTAACAAAAACCTGAGCCGGTGGAGTGCAGGTTGGCTTCAATTTGTCTTCTACCAGTACAAGCACCATACAATCATTGGAGTTAAATTCTCCAAAGTCGAGGTCAACACTTCCTGCAGGAACCGGGATGTCATAAACACGTAGGATGACCTGAATGGTATCTCCTACGTCCTCACAACAGAATTTTACCTGATCGTGGAATTGGTTTTCATCCTGACAACCATTCGGATTCATCCGGCGAGCCTTGAAGGAAACCGGGGAACAGTTGTCGTAAGAACCATCGTCAAAGGTCGATGCATTCACTAAGGCCATACCATCCACACTCAAGGCAACCTGGGTTACCTGATCACAGGCAACTGTAGGAGGAGTTCCGTCTTCTACGGTCACATCAAAAACGCAAACGGTCGTATTCCCGCAGTCGTCTTTGAGAATATATTTTACTTGTGTAACGCCAATGCCAAGGTTGTCGGCATATCCTAAAACGGCAAGGGTATCAGAATCCCATGGGTTATTGCCAGGGAAAGAGGTAAACGTACCAAAAAGAGATTGCGAAACACCATTGAAATCGAGCCACTGTGCCTCAACAGAGGACAGGCGGGAGCAATTGTCCCGAACAATGAAATCCGGCAGATCAAAATCAAGCTGACAATCGTTGGCGTTGGTTCCAACGGTCAGGTCTTCCGGACATTCCGGAACAGGACCTTCCGAATCTAATACATTGATCACCTGAACATGGATCAAAGGATTCTGAGGACCTGAAGGCAAACACCAGTCATAGATGGTCCAGGTACGAAGGATCGTGTAAGAACCGTCGCAGATCTGGAGTGGCAGATCCTGGTAGGTACCATTGAGTTCACAGAAAGTACCATTCGGCCAAACATTCCAGTTGAGACCGAAGTCTGTTACATAAGGAATGCCCGTTTGGGCCGGGTCTGTAGCAGGATTGGAGCAGTCCACTGTAACATTTGCCGGAAAGAACACATCCACGGTGTGGCGGCGTTCGAAATAAATGTACTGATTGCAGGTAGAAGAGTTGCCACTTTCATCCACGACCGTCCACTTGCGAAGAACATATGCGCTGATATCCGACAGGTTGTTAATGGTGCCATTACAACCAAGATCAAAAAACTGATCAATGTACGTCAGGGAAGTGGAGGTGCAATTTTCAACAATCGAAGGATACGCTTCTGCAATGTTGACCACATTGTCCAGATAGTCTGGCGTGTAATCCGTCATGGCACAGTTCAGAAAGATATCCTCACAAACCATAGATGGTGGGAGCAGATCTCTGATTTGAGCATTGCCGGAGCAGGAGTTGCCGGAGATCAGGTCTTTCACCCGAACCTGAAGTGTGAGGTTGATGTGTGCTGCGGTGGCTACGAAATTGCCCGTAGCAGGAACCCAGGCTCCGTTAATCTTGGCCTGAACCTGAAAGTTGCCGTTTGGACAACCATTGCCCTCCAGGATCATGTCGGGCATTAGTTCTACCTCACAATCATCGTCCAGTGTGATTTGCACCAGATCGTTGCAAATCATATTGCATTGTGCTGTCGTGACATTAGTGGCTGAAAGCGATAAAGCAAATGCCAGCACCCATCCCAAAAGGTTAAAAAACTGTGTAGAGTTCGCTTTTTTCATGCGTAAAAGATTAATAAAAATAGTAATCGATTTGAATGCGTTTTTGTCTGTCAAAACTCCGCTCCAATCTAGAGGCTTCTCTAAGAGGGACAAAGTTAAAAAACACATAATGAGATAAACAAGCTTTTCGGTAGAAAGCTTGCGTGTAATAGGACCCTTACCAAAACAATGCCAAACCAGTGACAATGACTAAATCTGGCAGAAAAATTCAAGAAAATAGCTCTGGCAGGTCAAAAACAAGGTTTTTGGCACCTTTCCGGAAATGCTGATAACAAATTATTTGCAATTCCAGGCACAAGGTAGTGGATGCGCGTGGCATTTCAGCCGGAGGGCCGGCAGAGCGTAATTTTTTTGTTCGGGCAGGAAGGTGATTGCCTGAAAATGGAGGCGGAACAACCGAAAATGGCGGCTTTTTTGCCGGGGTATTTGCCTAAACCAACTGGTTTTCAAAAGCCAGTTTGATGAGTGCACCCGTACTGTTCACCCCAAGCTTACGCATGATGTTTTTTCGGTGAACACTGGCGGTCTGATCGCTGATAAAGATGCGCTCTGAAATTTCTTTATTGGTCAATGCCTGGCCAATAAGTTTCAAAATCTCCACTTCCCGACGGGTCAGGCCATGCTTTTGCGCAAAACGCACGTCGGGAGACAGCCCATCCATCGTACTTTGTTGATCCATGGGCACCAGGCCCTTTCCAACAAAAGTGCGTCCTTCAGCCAGTTCGCCCACTGCCTGCATCAACTCGTCCTCAGAACCGGATTTAAGCATGTAACCATCTGCCCCGGCCCTGAAGGCAGCCTGAATATGCGTGGGATCCAAAGAACCATTGAGAATCAGTACACGGGTTTTAGCGCCGGCTTGCTTGACCGCAGAAACGATCTTGAGACCTTCCGCATCCGGAAGATCAGGATCCAGCAAAAACAGGTCGGGCTGTGAGGCTACCAGATATTCTGCAACCTGGGGCCCGTTGTTGGCCACGCCGTTGATGTGGTAGGCAAATCGTTCGTTGTCGTGGTGCGACAACATAGACCGCAAGCCCTCTACAAAGATGGGATGGTGGTCTGCAACAAAGATATCGAGATGGCGGAGCATGGTATGCGAAGATTAGTTAAAGCACACCCTGCAACTTTTATACCATAACAAAAACTTGTAAACTCTTGGCCCACCCTGATCACCGTACGTTAAAGAACCTCATCTTATAATCCGTTTTAACACGTCCGGTACGGATTGCCTCCATTCTGCGCTGAATCAAGCGTTTTTTAAGCGGTTTTAGCCTTTCTGTAAAAAGCACCCCTTCGATATGGTCGTATTCATGCTGGATGACCCGGGCATTGATTCCTGTAAATTCAGCTTCGTGTTCCTGAAAATTTTCATCCTGCCAGCGGATACGAATTCCCTCGGATCTTTCCACATCCCCACGAACATCCGGAATACTCAAACAGCCCTCCTCGTAGGTCCAGGGAGTATTGTTTTCCGACAGGATCTGTGCATTGATGAACACTTGCTTGATGGGCATATCCGTCGGGGATATCTGATCCTTTTTCCGCGTGACCTGTTCGGTGTCAATTACAAAAAGCCGGATGCTGTAGCCAACCTGCGGCGCGGCAATCCCTACCCCGTCGGCATGGTACATGGTATCCCACATACTGGCAATAAGTCCTTGTAAATCAGGATATTCAGCGTCAATACTGACCGCAACTTTTTTTAAAACGGGTTGCCCGTAGGCATAAATCGGAAGGAGCATTTTTGCTGCTTGTTGTTTGAGTTTTTGTAACGAAGTACAGGTTTAACCAACGGTATTTTTATGGAAGGCAGGCTGAGAATTTACCAATAGTTTTCCTCCATATACTGCTCTAAAATAAGGGCGGCCGCAATCTTATCCACCAGGGTTTTGTCCCGGCGTTTTTGTTTTTTAATGCCACTTTGGAGGATGATTTTTTTGGCATCATTGGACGTATTCCGCTCGTCCTGACGAATAATAATTTTTTCGGGAAAAAGTTTTTGCAATCGTCTGGCAAATGCATCCACCTGAGGGGCAATTTGGGAAGGATTACCATCTGCATGGAGTGGAAGGCCCAACACAAAGTGCTCCACTTCCTCTTCAGCACAATATTTTTGGAGGAACTCGATCACCAGATGTGTCGGTACTGTGGTGAGCGGACTGGCGATAATTTTCAGGGGATCCGTCACTGCGATGCCTGTTCGTTTCAATCCAAAATCGATAGCGAGAATTCGTCCCATAAGTTGGCACAAAGGTAGTCAAACTATGAAGTAAACGAAAATGCGGACTCAGGTGATCCGCTGACCGCCTGGCAACACCCGTAAGAGCGAAATGACCAGGAAGGTCAGGCAAGCAATCAGAATAGCCAACATCGGACCCACGAAGAACGGATGCGCCATACTGTGCCAATACCCCGTCCTCCCCCACCAGTCCATGACCAGCACGTGGGCAAAATAGATCCCGAAACTTGCTGCAGTAAAATCTCGTTCAATATCCAGGAGCGGTCTGTTATTAAAGGCCATTTTAGCCAGCAAAAACCAGCCAATGGCCGAAAAAGCGACGTTGGGTGTGAGATAGTCGTAGAAATAAACCTGGGTATGACCGTTTGAGAAAAAAGTGTTGAGGATATAACTAAACACCATGGTACCCAGGGTACCCAGCCCAATCAGCAGCCACGGCGCATACCGGGGAAGCAAAATCCTGGTCTCCTGGGTTCCGGAGTTTTCTTCCTGGGCTGTTTCTGATCCATCTTTCATCCAAACCCGGGTTCCGAGGAAGTATCCCAGGACAAAA
>Ga0075012_10005624_pt1 | contig 11475 bp, 11 predicted proteins | sample All_14_2_FD_71474 | JGI IMG/M metagenome (GOLD analysis project Ga0075012, IMG submission 71474) | Freshwater microbial communities in response to fracking from Pennsylvania, USA - Allegheny Zone_MetaG_DW_15 | ecosystem: Environmental > Aquatic > Deep subsurface > Groundwater > Drilled...
GTGTCCTCGATGATGCACCTGCTCGGCGTCATCAGCCTCAAGGACCTGAACTGGCGCTCGCGGCCGTACTCGGCATGGCTGGCCTACGGGCAGTCCAAGCTGGCCAACCTGCTGTTCACCAGCGAGTTGCAGCGCAAGCTGGCCGCCGCCGGTTCACCGGTACGCGCCGTGGCCGCCCACCCCGGCTACTCGGCGACCAACTTGCAGGGCCAGACCGGCAACCCCACCGGGGACCGGTTCTGGAAGGCCGCCAACAGGGTGGCCACCGACGCCGATTTCGGGGCCCGCCAGACGCTGTACGCGGTGGCCGCGGACGTCCCCGGGGACAGCTTCATCGGCCCGCGGTTCGGCATGCGCGGACCGACCGGCCTCAGCGCGCGCAGCCCGCTGGCTCGCAACACCCGGACCGCGGCTGCCCTGTGGGCGCTGTCCGCCCAGCTCACCGGCACCGAATTTCAGATCTGAGGCGACGGTGGGCTACCCTGATGCCGATCACGGCGAGGGTGGCCCGGCCACCGTTATCGACGGGAACTTGTCTGTTCTTCCCTGGCCGTGCGATTTCCCTCACCGGCACAGGAGTAAGAACACATGGCCAAGAACTCGGCCCCCAACAAGCTGACCGCGACCGTGCGCACCCGCACCGGTAAGGGCGCCTCACGCCAGGCCCGCCGCGACGGCAACATCCCCACCGTGCTCTACGGCCACGGCACCGATCCGCAGCACCTGGAGCTCAACGCCCGCGATTTCGCGGCCGTGATGCGCCACTCCGGCACCAACGCCATCCTCACCCTGGACATCGAGGGCACCGAGCAGCTGGCCCTGACCAAGGCGCTGGACATCCACCCGGTGCGCCGCAACATCCAGCATGTGGACCTGCTCGTGGTGAAGCGTGGCGAGAAGGTGCACGTCGACGTCAACGTGCTCGTCGAGGGCGAGGCCGCCCCGGGCACCCTGGTCACCCAGGATGCGAACACGATCGCCATCGAGGCCGAGGCGATGTCCATCCCCGAGCAGGTCACGGTGTCGGTCGAGGGCGCCACGGCGGGCACCCAGATCACCGCGGGTCAGCTGGAGCTGCCCAAGGGTGTCAGCCTGACCGTCGATCCCGAGACCCTGGTGGTCAACGTCGTCGCGGCGCCGACCGCCGAGGACCTGGAGAGCGAGGGCGCCGGCGAGGCCGACGCCGCCGCGGCACCGGCCGAGGAAGCCGCCGACGGCGCTGCCACCGAGGGCGAAGCCGCCGAGTAACGGCGTGCTTCTTCCGAACTGATGGCCGAACCGTTGTTGGTGGTCGGCCTGGGCAATCCCGGGCCGAACTACGCCAAAACCAGGCACAACCTTGGTTTCATGGTCGCCGACATCCTGGCTGCACGCATCGGTTCGGGGTTCAAGGTGCACAAGAAGTCCGGTGCCGAGGTGACCACCGGTCGCCTCGGCAACCGGGCCGTCGTGCTCGCCAAGCCGCGGGTCTACATGAACGAGTCGGGCCGCCAGGTCGGCCCGCTGGCGAAGTTCTATTCGGTGGCGCCCGCCGATGTCGTGGTGTTGCACGACGAACTCGATATCGACTTCGGGCGGATCCGGCTCAAGCTCGGCGGCGGCGAGGGCGGTCACAACGGGCTGCGCTCGGTGGCCGCAGCACTGGGCACCAAGGAGTTCCAGCGGGTCCGCGTCGGGGTGGGCCGCCCGCCCGGGCGCAAGGACCCGGCGGCCTACGTGCTGGAGAATTTCTCGGCGGCCGAACGCCCGGAGGTCCCCACCATCTGTGAGCAGGCCGCCGACGCGACCGAACTGCTGCTCGAGCACGGCCTGGAGGCCGCGCAGAACACCGTCCACGCCTGGTAGCCGGACCCGCTCAGGTCGATTCGATGCGCTTGGCGGCCGCGAATTCCCCGCGGATCAGCCAGATTCCGAGCGCGAGCACCGCACCCACCTCGAACGCGACAATCCCACGTTCGACGATCCCCAGCGGGATGATGCGATACCAGCGCAGATCGGTGAGCATGCCGATGACGATGGCGCCGAACAGCACCGACAGCCAGGCCAGCGAACCGTAGGCCAGCCAGACCGCGGGTCGGGCCTGCCGGTGCCTGCGGGCGATGACCAGCACCGCGGCCGGCAGCGACACGAAGGCCAGTAGGGTGGCCAGCCGGTGGATCGATCCGCTGGTGCTCGGTCCGATCTCCCAGTTGTGTTTCGGGAACGCGGCCACCCCGACCAGCCCGATCACCCACAGCGACAACAGGATCGACCCGACCGACAGCGGCGCCAGCACGCCGGCGCGGATCAACCCGACCAGCAACAGCATCGAGCCGACGGCCAGCGCCAGCACTCCGGTGAGGAAGGCCCAGCCACCCGCGGTGTAGACGTACTCGGAGATGGTCGCCATCCGCAGTGTGCGGCCGGGCCGGTGCGATTCGCCGCCGAGGACGGCGTCCAAGGCCAAGATGGCGACCACCGAGGTGGCCGCCCCCAGCACCGCGATCCAGCCGCACAACGCGTGAGAAGCACGGTCCATCACACCAGGGTACGGACGCCCCCGATGTCGGCCTACCAGGACAGGATGATGCCCGACCTGTTGTTGCCGCGCGGGATGGACTCGGCCACGTTGGGCGCCCGGGTTCCCGGTACCGCCTTGATGGACACGCTGCCGTTGGTCTGGCATCGGGTGACACTGCCCGCGTCCTGACAGGTCGGCACGGCGTTGGCCGCCGGCGCCGAGATGAGGGCCGCCGCGACGGCACTGCCGACGAACAACACCGCCGGATACTTCGCGTAATGGGTCACGACACCTTCTCCCGCCGAGAATCGGCTGCTGGCAAGGACACTCACGGGCAGGACGACGCCAGCACTCGGGCGGCGGGGTCGAGTGCCACACCCGCCCGGGTGGCGTTGGCGAAGGCATCCTCACGTGCGGCCGCGATGGTCCCGCCGGCACCGCCGGCGACCAGGCCGCTGCCGTCATCGGCCCCCACCGTCACGACACAGAAGACGTCGTTGGTGACCTCGTCGCTGCTGCACTGGTCGGCCCCGGCACCCTGACAGAGCGACACCACGTTGGCCGCGGCCACCTCGTTGGTGGGCCCGGTTGCCGTATAGCCGACCAGCAGGCCGTCCACCAGACCGGAACCGACGGCCCTGGACAGGTCGGTGTCCTCGACGACCCCGCCCGGACCTCCGGCCCAGGCCGCCGCCGCGCAGAGCATCGCCGCGGCAACACCGACGGCAGAGAGCGCGCTCACCGTGACCGTAGAACGTCCGCGCAGCACGAAGCCTCCTATTTGACGACCGCGTCAGCGCGGATCACCAGGAGGAATGTACCCCGTTGCGGGAGAAGGTGCCGGGTGTCGGAACGATTGGCAAAAAGGAGGGGTCAGCCGGTGACCAGTGCCACCGAGTTGGCTCGGCGCAGCTTGCCCGACGGCGTCTTCGGGATGGTGCCCGGGCCGAGCACGACGACGTTGCGGGGGCGCACGTCCACCTCGGTCACCACTTCGTGGGCGACCTGGTGCTCGATGCGGCGCACCGCGGCCGGATCCTGGTAGGCGTTGGATTCGACTGCCACGGCGAACGTTTCGCGAGAATGGCCGGCGTCCAGGCGCACCGCGACGGCGCAGCCGGGGCGCACCCCTTCGACGCGGCCGGCGGCCCGCTCGATATCGGTCGGGTAGATGTTGCGTCCGGCCATGATGATGACGTCCTTGACCCGGCCGCACACGACGATGTTGCCCTCGTCGGTGATGTAGCCGAGGTCGCCGGTGTCATACCAGCCGTTCTCGTCCTGGGTCGGCAGGAAACCCGCCATCGTGATGTAGCCCGGGGTGACGGATTCGCCACGCAGCTGGATGACACCGACACCGCGGGCCGGCAGCACGGCGCCGTCCTCGTCGACGATGCGGGCTTCCAGATCGTTGAGCAGTGGGCCCAGCGACGCCAGCCGGCGGGTGTTGCCCTTACTGGACGGCACCGCGCGGCGCAGCGCGGCCAGCAGGTCGGCGTCGACCTCGTCGACCACCAGGCCGGCGTTGCACGGTGAGAAGGACACCGCGAGACAGGTCTCGGCCATGCCGTAGGCGGGCAGGATCGCCGACGCCGGCAGACCGAACGGCTTACCCGCGTCGATCAGGTCCTCGACATCGGCGGGCTCCACCGGCTCGGCGCCCGAGAGCGCGAACCGCAGGGTGGACAGATCGAACTCGCCCGGCTTGGCTTGGCGGCGCAGCCGCTTGGCGAACAGCGCGTAGGCGAAGTTCGGGGCCGCCGTCATGGTGCCCTTGTACTTGTCGATGAGCTTGGCCCACAGCAGGGTGTCGCGCAGGAAGTCCATCGGGGTGACCTTCACCAGCTCGGCACCGAAGTACATCGGGATGGTGAGGAAGCCGACCATGCCCATGTCGTGGAAGCAGGGCAGCCAGCTGACCATGACGTCGGTGTTGACGTCGTACTGGGCGCCGATGAACATGGCCTCGGCGTTGGAGTAGATGTTGCGGTGCGTGATCTGCACGGCCTTCGGGGAACCCGTCGAGCCGCTCGTCAGCTGCATCAGCGCCAGATCGTCCTCGCCGGTCTCGACCGGGTCGATCGGGTCGGCGGCCAGCAGGTCGGCCACCTTGAGGACCTTGATGCCCTTTTCCTCGAGCACCGGGATGGCGACGATGAAAGGCTCGGAGACGATCACGGCCTTGAGTTCGATCATGCCGATGACGGTCATGGTGTCCTCGGCCCACACGACAAGGTCGGTGCGCGGGGTCGGCTGGTGCAGCATGGTGAGGCTGCCGCCGCGCATCCACACGCCCTGGGCGGTCGGTGCGATCTCGACCGGGAAACCGGCCAGCACGCCGACGGCATCGCCGGGGCCGATACCGGCCGCTGCCAATCCACCGGCCACCCGGCGGGCCCGCTCGTGCACCTCGGCCCAGGTGTGGCGGACCGGCTCGTACGGCTCGCCGGTGACCATGCCCCGGGTGCTCTCTTGGGCGCTGCGGTACATCTTGTCGGTGAATCGGCTCACGACGACCTCCTCGGTGTCTGGGCCGGGTCACGTGCGACGTCGGCGCCAGTTTCCTTGCGCGTTTCCCTATGTTCCGCCTGCTAGTGCACTCTTCGAGAGAGGCGCGCACACACAATTGGGAAGCAGTTGTGTCTCAAATCGGTGATGGCCTGCCGCTAACTCACGAGATCGGGCTGCGGTTTTCCACCGGAGCCCATCTTAAAGAACCCTTAAGTAACTGCCAAACGCTCGGGCCGATCGAGACATGTGTCACAACCCGGGAAGGTTTGGTTCAGCGCGCCGGGTCCGGCACCACACGGGCCCCGTGCACCGGCCCGCCGGCCACCCGCACGGTGCGGCACACGCCGGCTCCCGACAGCGCGGTGCCCACGTCGACGGCGTCGGACTCCGAAGCGCACAGGAAGGCGCAGGTGGGCCCGGACCCGGACACGATGCCGGCCAGCGCCCCGGCGTCGCGGCCGGCCCGCAGCGTGCGGCGCAGGTCCGACCGCAGGCTCAGCGCGGCGGGCTGCAGGTCATTGCCCAGCAGTGCGGCCAGCTCGTGCGGGTCACCGGACGCCAACGCGGCCAGCACCGGCTCGGCATCCTCCAGCCGGGGCGGCCCACCCCGGTCGGGGGTCTCGCGCAACCGGTCGATCTCGGCGAACACGGCGGGTGTGGACAGTCCCTCGTGGGCGAAGGCCAGCACCCAGTGGAAGGTGCTGCGGGCCAGTACGGTCGCGAGTTCCTCCCCGCGGCCGGTACCCAACGCCGTACCGCCGTGCAGGGCGAAGGGCACATCGCTGCCGAGTTCGGCCGCCAGCGCATGCAGATCGCGCCGGGGCACCCCCAGCTCCCACAGCTGGTTCATGGCCACCAGCACCGCCGCGGCATCTCCGCTGCCGCCGGCCATACCCCCGGCCACCGGGATCGACTTGACGATGGAGATCGCCACATCCGGTGCGCGGCCGACGTGAGCGGCCAGCAGCTCGGCGGCCCGCCACGCCAGGTTGCGCTCGTCGGTCGGTAGCGCCTCGGACCCCTCGCCGGACATCCGCAGCGTGAGCCGCTCGGCGTCGCGCACGGTGACGTCGTCGAACAACGAAACGGCATGGAACACCGTGGTGAGTTCGTGATAGCCGTCGGCACGGCGATCCCCGACCGCCAGGTACAGATTGACCTTGCCGGGGACGCGCACCGTGACCGAACCGGTGGGCACCCACTCGGTTGCGATATCGCCGTCTGATGCAGACACCGCACGACACTACCGCCACGCGCAGAACCGAGCGTTCAGGCGCTGAGATACCCCTCGTCAGATCCCGCCGCCGATGGCCAGACTAATGTTTGCCGGCGCAGTGTGTCAAGGATCACAATGAGATGGCCGGGAATGCCATTGTGCGCGATAACGGTCGTCATTGCTGATCGGCCGCGAAGCGGACCGGGGACCGACAGACTTTGCCAGCGGTCAGCTGCGAGCCGGGTCGACCGCACGCTCGGATTCACGCACGGCGGGCTCCGGCGCGGGGGCCGGCGGCGGCGCCAATTCGCCCGACCGCTGCAACAACCGGACGAAGTCCTTGATGGCCAACGTCTCGCCGCGGCGCGCCGGATCGATGCTCGCCGCCAGCAGGCGCTCGGCCGATTCGTTGCCGGACCCGGCCCACTCGGCGAACGCATTGCGTGACGTCTTGCGGCGCTGCGCGAAACCGATGTCGATCAGCTCGAAGACCTGCTCGCGGAACGCCGCGTCGGTCGGCCACTCGGACTTCTCGTACCGGTCGATGCGGACCAGACCGGAGTAGACCCGCGGGATCGGCCAGAACACCGTCGGCGAGACCATGCCGTAGCGGCGCACCTCGCCGTAGAAACGCACCTTGGCGCTCGGCACCCCGTAATCCTTGCCACCGGGCTCGGCGGCGAGTCGTTCGGCGACCTCGGCCTGCACCATGACCATCACCGTCTTGATGGACGGGAACTCGGCCAGCAGATGCAACAGCGCCGGGACCGCGATGTTGTAGGGCAGGTTGGCGACCAGCGCGGTGGGCAGCTCGTCGATATCGTCGGCCTTGAGCGTCAGGATGTCCTGGTTGAGCACCGTCAACCGGCCGATCTCGCTGTGCGAGTGGTTCGCGATGGTCTTGGGCAGCTGCCGGGCCAGCACCGGGTCGATCTCCACCGCGGTCACCCGGGCGCCACGGTCGAGCAGACCCAGCGTCAGGGAGCCGAGGCCGGGGCCGACCTCGATCACCGAGTCCTGCCGATGGACACCGGATGCGGACACGATGCGCCGCACGGTGTTGGCGTCGTGGACGAAGTTCTGTCCAAACGCCTTCCTCGGCCGGAAGTCGATCTCCCGGGCCAGATGCCGTATCTCGGTTCGCCCGAGCAGTCGGATCGTCATGATGACCCCAATCTGGCGCTACATGTCGGCCAGGCACCCCAACCCTGACGTGCCCTCGTCACTTCAGCAATCGCGATCTGTTCTTCGCGAGTCGCCAAATCTGCCCGCTGAGCATAGCGCAAACCGCCTTGCCGCTCCCAGGTGTTTTGGTCAAATTGGACGCCACCGAAATATCCGTTGCCGGTGTTGATAGCCCAGTTACCACCCGATTCACACCCGGCAAGGGCATCCCAGGTGTGCCCGTTGGTCACCGGCGGAACCTCGGTACCGGGTTTGGTGCCGACCCTCAGCACAGCTTGACGCGCCGGCTGCACGACGACATTGGCTACCGGCAGCCGACCCGTTTCGACCCCGTTCACCTCTGCGATGGCAAACGTCACGTCCTGCAGGCCGGGGGTGCCCGGATCCTCCACGATCCGGCGGCTCTGATTGAGCGTCGGGTCCTCGATGCGGTTGCTGGGCGGGGGCAGCGGCACCTGAGCGGTGACCTTCTCGATGCGGATACGCGTCACGTCGATGCGCATACCGTCGACCACCGGTGCCGACGGGGCCGGGACCACGGTGTCGCGCTGCTGCAGCGGTGCGCCGGCAGCCTCGAGCAGGGCCCCGACGGTGGGGGCGGCCAGCCGGACGGTGCGCAGGGTGCCGCCGTCGTTGAGCTGTACGGTTTTGGCGCTGACCACGGGCAATGACATTCCGGCCAGGGGCAGACGGCTGCCGCGGGAGGCCGCCGCGGGCGCGGTGTCGGTCATCGACAGCTGCGCGAGCGCCTCCTGAACCGTCGCCGCGGTGGTCCACACCTCCGTACTGCCCCGGCCGTCCAGGGAGATCTGCAGGGGGCGGCTGCGACGCAGCACGATCGCATCGGTATCGGCCACGGCGGCGTCGGCGGCCGGGTAGAGATCGTCGCGCTCGCCGACGGTGTAGCCGTTCTCCTCGACAACGTCGATGACCCGCGACTTCATCGTCGCCACCGTGAGCTCGGTGCCGTCGACGGTCAGTGTGACCGTCTTGTGCGAGGTGACCGCGACCGCACCGGCAAACACCAAGGTGAGCAGCAGTGCGCCGACCAACAACCGCAGCGCAGGTGACTGCGACTCATGGAGCTTGTTCAAGACATTCACTGATTTGGATCCCTGACTCGAGAGCGCGGCACACGAGCAGTCAGGACGACCGGCCGCATTCGATAACAGGACGGTAACGAAGTTCGGTTGACCGCGCCAACTCGGCACGACGGCGAATGCCTCACCCGATGCCGTAGGTGCGGAGTGCGTTCGTCGTGGTGATCTCGGCCAGTTCGGCCGCCGGCCGGTCCAGCAGGTCGGCCAGCGCCCGCACGGTGTAGGGCAGACAGTACGACTCGTTGGGCGCACCGCGGAACGGGTGCGGGGTCAGAAACGGTGCATCGGTCTCCACCAGCAGCAGCTCGGCGGGGACGACGGCAGCGGCCTCGCGCAGCGCGTGGGCGTTCCGGAAGCTGACCGTCCCCGACAGGCTGACCATCCATCCGTTGGCCGCGCAGGTGCGGGCCATCGCGGCATCGGAGGAGAAGCAGTGAAAGATGACCGTCTCGGGTGCTCCCTCGGCGGCCAGCACGTCGAGCACCTCGTCGTCGGCGTCCCGGTTGTGGATCATCAGCGGCTTGCCGATCCGCTTGGCCAGGTCGATGTGCCACGCGAAGGCCTCGCGCTGCACCGCGGGGTCGGCGCAGTCCGCCAGCTTGCCCGGCCAGTACATGTCCATACCGGTCTCCCCCACCGCCACCACCCGCGGCCGGGCGGCCAGCACCTCCAGCTCCGCCTTCGCCGCGTCATCGAGCGCGTCGGCGCGGGTGGGATGCAACGCCACCGCGGCGTAGACGCGCGGATCCCAGTCCGCGGCCCGCGCGGCCCAGCGCGCGGCATCCAGGTCGTCGGCGATGGTGACCACGGCCTGCACCCCGACCGCCGCGGCACGGTCCACGATCGCGGTGACATCGGCGGCGGTCTCGGCGCCGCAGGCGTCGAGGTGGGTATGCGCGTCGATCAGTGGCGCGAGGGGCTCCGGCACCGGCGGCGACTCGCGCTTTGCACTCACGGCCCACACTCTAGGGTGAACCTGAAATGAGTACGCCTTACTACATCACCACGGCCATCGACTACCCCAACGGTGCGCCGCATATCGGTCATGCCTACGAGAAGACGGCCACCGACGCGATCGCCCGCTTCAAGCGCCTCGACGGTTTCGATGTCCGCTTCCTCACCGGAACCGACGTGCACGGCCTCAAGATGGCCGAGACCGCCGCCGCCGAGGGCATCCCCACCGCCGATCTCGCGCGCCGCAACTCCGATGTGTTCCAGAGCATGCAGGAGAAGCTGAACATCTCCTTCGACAGGTTCATCCGCACCTCCGACGCCGACCATTACGAGGCGTCCAAGGCGATCTGGCGGGCGATGAACGAATCCGGCGACATCTATCTGGGCACCTACGCCGGCTGGTACTCGATCCGCGACGAGCGGTTCTTCGCCGAGGACGAGACCGAACTGCTGCCCGACGGTTCGCGCATCGCCGCCGAGACCGGCACGCCGGTCACCTGGACCGAGGAGCAGACCTACTTCTTCAAGCTGTCCGCGTACGCCGACCGGCTGCTCGCCCTCTACGCCGAACACCCGGAGTTCATCGGGCCCGATGTCCGGCGCAACGAGGTGGTCAGCTTCGTCTCCGGCGGTCTGCGCGATCTGTCCATCTCCCGCACCACCTTCGACTGGGGCGTGCCGGTCCCCGATCATCCCGATCACGTCATGTACGTGTGGGTCGACGCGCTGACCAACTATCTGACCGGCGTGGGTTTCCCCGACACCGCCGCCGAGTCGTTCCAGCGGTACTGGCCCGCCGATCTGCACGTGATCGGCAAGGACATCATCCGGTTCCACACCGTCTACTGGCCGGCGTTCCTGCTGTCGGCGGGTATCGCGCTGCCGCGCCGGGTGTTCGCGCACGGCTTCATCAACGTCAAGGGCGAGAAGATGAGCAAGTCGGTGGGCAATGTCATCGACCCGATCGCCCTGGTGGATGCCTTCGGTGTGGACCAGGTGCGGTACTTCCTGCTGCGGGAGGTGCCGTTCGGCCAGGACGGCAGTTACAGCGAGGAAGCGATCATCGGCCGGATCAACGCCGACCTGGCCAACGAGCTGGGAAACCTGGCCCAACGTTCGCTGTCGATGGTCGCCAAGAATCTCGACGGTGTCGTGCCGACCCCGGGTGAGTTCAGCGCCGAGGACGCGGCGCTGATCGCCCTCGCCGACGCGCTGCTGCCGCGGGTGCGTGGCCATTTCGACGAGCCCGCCATGCACCTGGGGCTGGAGGCGATCTGGTCGGTGCTCGGTGCCGCCAACCGGTACTTCTCCGCGCAGGAGCCCTGGGTGCTGCGCAAGACCGACGAGCAGCGCTTCGCCACCGTGCTCTACACGACGCTGGAGACCGTGCGGATCGCCGCGCTGTTGATCCAGCCGGTGATGCCGGCCTCGGCCAGCAAGCTGCTCGATCTGCTCGGCCAGCCCGCCGACCAGCGCGACTTCACCGCCATCGCGACCCGGTTGGTCCCCGGCGCGGCGCTGCCGACGCCCGAAGGAGTGTTCCCGCGATACCAGGAACAGTGATCTGAGCCACACTTGCACGCAAGGTGTCACACTCCGCGCGGCACCGGTGTCTTGAGGGCATGACCCCTCACAGACAGGAGAGCACCATGACTCAGAAGACCCGCGTCGTCGTCCTCGGTGGCGGATACGCCGGCGTGCTGGCCGCCAACCACCTGCAGCAGCAGGCGGTGGACGTCACCCTGGTGAACGCGCGCCCGGCGTTCGTCGAACGCATCCGGCTGCACCAGCTCGCCGTCGGCAACGACGACGCCGTGGCCGGCTACGACGACCTCCTGCACGCCGACGTGCGCCTGCTGGTCGACCACGCGCAGCGCATCGATACCGCGACGCGACGCGTGGAAGTGGCCTCCGGAACCGCACTGGACTACGACTACCTGATCTACGCGGTGGGCAGCACCAGCGGCGCCGCGCCCGAATTCGCCTACCGGATCGCCGAATTGGAGGAT
>Ga0075012_10005625_pt1 | contig 11474 bp, 2 predicted proteins | sample All_14_2_FD_71474 | JGI IMG/M metagenome (GOLD analysis project Ga0075012, IMG submission 71474) | Freshwater microbial communities in response to fracking from Pennsylvania, USA - Allegheny Zone_MetaG_DW_15 | ecosystem: Environmental > Aquatic > Deep subsurface > Groundwater > Drilled...
CATCCGGATCATTCCAGCAGCCGTAGTCTCCGCGCCCAATACGATCTCGGATGTCCCAGGCGTATATTTCACCGCATTTGTCAATAAATTCCCGATGATCCGCGCACTCAGCCCGCAATCGCAAAGCACGGACGGACATCCCGCTTCGATCTGCTCAACGACGCGTCGACTGGAGATGGGATCCAATACCTGTTCCCGGGCGAGTTGAAAGATCTTTTCAACCGCAACACACGTTGGCTCCACAACCAATTGCGCATGCTCCATCCGACTCAAATCTACAACGTTCGAAACCATATGGCTTAACGTCTGCGTACTTTGTACCACAGCGCGAAAGCTCGCCTGATCGTCTTCCCCAAAACACTTCGCTCCACACGCTTCAATGGCGCGCAAATGACAGCTCATCGCCATCAGCGAACTGCGCATGTCGTGAACAAGCATATGGACATAGGTATCACGCTGGCGCTCCAACTCCTGCAAATAGATATGTTGCTCCGCCAATTGACGATATGCACGGCTCAAAGCAAGATGATTGCGCACACGCACCAGAACTTCCGCCTCCCGAAACGGCTTCGTGATGTAGTCTACGGCACCCACACTGAACCCTTTGGCAATTTCTTCTGTCGACGTTAATGCGCTGAGAAAAAGAATGGGAATCGAGCGCAGGCGTTCATCCGCCTTAAATCGCCGACAGACCTCATAGCCATCTATGCCCGGCAAACGGATGTCCAACAAGACTAAGTCGGGAATATCCTCTTGCGCCGCCGTGAGCGCATGTGCCCCCGATGTGAAAAATCGTAGCGCATAATCGCTTTGGGCAAAAAATGCCTGAAGTAGATTTAAATTCCCCGGTTCATCATCAATAAACATAATGATCGGAGCTGAACGATGATCGTGCATACCCTCTCCCGCCTCGTGCATCCTGCTCCATAGCCATAGAGACCCACAATGCTAAAATTAAGTTTATATAGTGTTTCAAAAGCGTATGCACATCGCAAGCCTGAAGAGACGTATTCCTGAACATTTCACACTGTTTAACGGTTGTTCGTTTGACATTTATCCATTTCTTTCATACGCTTAAAAAAATGTTATTCGGATTGTGGTTTCCTATAATAAGGAAGGGTTGTATGAGTATCTTTGCGCGTTTTTCCTCTTGGTTTGTGATCGTCATGCTGCTACTTCTAAGCAAACCCTCCCGCGTATATGCGCACATTCGCATCAATGAGGTCTGTTCTGACAATGGCTCCAGTCTGTTGGCTGCAGACGGAACAGCCGCCGATTGGATTGAACTGTACAACGAAACCGCGACTTCAACCAACCTCTCAGGCTGGTTTCTCGCCGACACCCGTACGCAACTCGCCCAATGGAAATTCCCAACCAATACGATCCTGAACGGGAATGGTTATTTGATCGTGTTTGCGGATAGCGCCACCAATGCGCTGATTTCTGGGCAACTCCATGCGAATTTCAACATTTCGAAAAGTGGCGAGACCCTGTTTCTCGTCCATCCCGATGGCACAACGATCGAGGATACCCTTGCGATCCCGCAGCTGATGCAGGATATCACGTATGGCCCCGCTCCGCACCTGACAACCTTGATCAAAGAGGATGCCCCGCTGACCTTCACAGTTCCCAACGCCGCAGGTACAGCGCCAACCAATACGGCATCAGGCGCCCTTGGTTTCGTCGAGACCAAAAGCACCTTCACCGTCAAATATTACGTCATGAAGAGTTCACCAGGCAATATCGATACCGCACAAGCCTGGGTCGCGGATTCCAATAAGTGGAGTACGGCGGCAGCCTACCCGATCGTGACGAACACCCCTGTCCTCAATTATCATGCAACCGGAACACTCGGTATTTTCGACAATGACCTGACCTTCCCCGGACATCCGATCAACACCTCGATCGCTAACTTTGTACTGACTGCCGAAGGTGGCATCTACATCCCAGAACCTGGGCTGTGGACCTTCTCCGTGGCCAGCGACGATGGATTCCGACTCAAAATCTCGGGACAAGGCGTCAACTACTCGTCGGAATTTCCCAATGGCCGCGGACTTGCCCCCACCCATGCCACATTCAATTTTCCCGTTGCCGGCGCTTACACCATCAGCTTGATCATGTTCCAGGGAAGCGGCGGGGCAGGCCTTGAATTCGCCACCGCCAAGGGCGATGAGGACAACTGGAATTCCTCGGTCTTTACCCTGGTTGGTGCAACCAATTCCCCGGTTCAGCACCTTGGCGCCTTTGGCTCGTTTATTACGACCAACATGACGTCAGCCATGAAGAACATTAACGCACGCATCGACACGCAATGGCATTTTGCCGTCAACCAACTGCCGGAAACCAACGATACCGTCACGCTCGCATTACGCTTCAGCGACGGTCTTGTGGCCAAAATCAATGGACAGATCGTGCTCTCTTCAAACGCACCGGCATCGCTCGCATGGAACAGCACATCCACCGCCACGCGTCCTATTAGCGATATTCTGACCTGGGTCGATGTTGCGATCCCACACGAATTGCTCACCACGGGAACAAACACCCTCACCCTCTCCGCGCTTAACAATGCCGCGACCAACGGTGACTTTTTCCTCCAGGCAAAGCTGGAACAGGCAACGGGGATACTCTATCCCTCTTATTTTAAATTGCCAACACCGGAAAAGAAAAATGCGACCGGATGTACAGCCCCTACCCCCGAAATTCTTTTCAGCGCACCACGCGGCTATCAGCAAGAAGCCTTTTCACTGGCACTCTCCTGCCCCAGCTCGACCAATACGATTTATTATACGCTGAATGGCAAAGAACCCACGCGCCTAAACAGTACGCCGTATACGACCCCGATCAACGTTGCCTCCACAACGGTTGTCCGCGCATGTATTATCGATCCGGAAACCGCCTTTCAGACCGTCACAACAGCCAGTTATCTCTTCCTCAATGACATTTTGAAACAAGATGCCAATCCTCCGCCAGGCTTCCCGACGAACAACACCGTGACAGGCAACGGCGTTTATACCAACTATATCCGTTACGGCATGGACTCGGTCATCGTCAATGGTTCGGACGGTACGCGCGTACGTAAAACCTTCACCAATGATATTCCAACGCTCTCGATCGTCACCGACCTCTCCAATCTTTTCGATGAATATACCGGCATTTACCTCTATTCCCGTAATCATGGCAGAGGCTGGGAACGCCCCATTTCGCTGGAACTCATCGACCCTGTCCACGGCAATACGAAGGAATTCCAGATCAATGCCGGCATCCGCATCCGCGGCGCCTATAGCCGCGACCCGCGCTATCCGAAGTATTCCTTCCGCTTCTTTTTTCGCTCTGAGTATGGCGCAGGAAAACTGCATTTCCCGCTTTTCGACGATGAGGGTGCCAGCAGCTTTGATAAGATCGATTTACGCTGTTCGCAAAACCACTCCTGGGCGCAGGAAGCCAGCACCAGCGAATCGTTCATCAATGATGTCTATTCGCGCGACGCGCAACGCGACATGGGTCAACCCTACACGCGTAGCCGTTACTATCATCTCTACATCAACGGGATCTATTGGGGTCTCTACCAGACTCAGGAACGCGCTGATGCCGAATATGCCGCCTCTTACTTTAAAGACACCGATACCACCCATTACGATGCCGTCAAATTGAGCAGCGGCTCGTTGGAGGCCGATGACGGCACCAAGGACAGCTGGATCTCCCTGTGGGACCTTGCCATCAATCAAAATGCAGCGACCACCAACTATGGCAATCCGATTACGTATAACCGCCTGCGCGGCTTGAATCCCGATGGAACGCGCAATCCAGCCTACCCGGTCTATGTGGACACCACCAACCTCATCTGCCGCTACCTCGTCATGCAGGCAACCATGGACACAGACTCCCCGATCGTAGGCGTAAATACAGGTCCCAATAACATGGTGGCCATGTTCAACGCCGTCAATTCGGACGGCTATAAATGGTTCTGTCACGATTGCGAATGGTCGCTGATCAACCGTTCGCCTTATTTTATCCCGAATGGCAACATCGCCCACTTCGGAACCGGTGCCGGTACAACGAGCGGCGTTCCCTGGACCGCGCAAGGATCGTTCAACCCCGCCACATTGCATCAAGCTTTGATGTACAACCCGGATTATCGCAAAACGTTCGCTCAGTTGACGCAAAAGTACTTCTTTAACGATGGCGCACTCTCCACCAATAACGCCGTTATGCGATTTAAAAGCCGCATGACGGAAATTGACGATGCAGTCTGCGCCGAATCCGCACGCTGGGGCAAAGGCAAAGGAACCACTAGCCGGACGCGTCAGGACTGGCTGAATGCCTGCTCCTGGATCATCACGAACTGCCTGGTGCGCCGCAATGATTACGTGATCGATCAGTTCCGTACGCGTGGGTGGTTCTCCAGAATCGATGCCCCGCAAAAGTTCCCCGTCGGAAGCACATTGCCCTATGGCACCGCCGTACAGGTGGTGGCGACCAATGCCTTTTATTATACCCTCAATGGCAGCGACCCGCTCCTGCCCGATGGCTCGCTGAGTATTGCGGCGCGCGCCTGCACCAATCAGGCCGGATTCGTCGCAGCGCAAACCTTCATTGCGCGAGGCGCCCGCTGGCGTTATTTCGACGAGGGCTCCATGCCCACCAACCAAGCCGTTGCGTGGAGTGACCTCACCTATAATGATCGCGCATGGGCGGAAGGTCCGGCCATCCTCGGCTTTGCAGGGGGAACGCCGACCAATGCGATCGCGACGGAAACCCGGCACTATGTCTCGGGTACGAGCGGCCCTATTGTCAACACGACCTACTTCCGTAAAACATTCACGCTGACCTCCATTGATCAGGCGCCCAATCTCTCCGCCTCGCTCCTCTGCGACGACGGCGCTGTCCTCTACATCAATGGCGTGGAGGCTTTGCGCCACAACATGCCGAGCAATGCCGTCAGTTATGCAACGTTAGCCGCTTCCAGTAAGTCGGGAACCAATCAGACCACCTACCTGGCGCACGTGCTGGATCCCTCTCTCCTGCACGCCGGTGAAAATCTCGTGGCTGTTGAAATCCATCAGGTTAATGGGACCAGCAGCGACCTCTATTTTGATCTCTCCCTGCAAACGCAAGGCGCAGCGGCAACGAACGCCAATCTCTATGTCGCGAACTTTACGGCGATTGGCACGCATGCCATCGGAGCCCGCAGTCTCAGTGCAAGCAATTGGAGTGAATACGCCTCCATCGCCTTTACAGGAGCCTCCGCAGAAAACGAAAATCCAGATACCACGCCGGATTATTCCGGCCTCCGCATCTCCAAGCTCATGTATGCGCCGCAGACTCCGAATGATGCCGAAGCCGCAGCAGGTGGCATCCCCGCATCAACGAAGGATGCCCGCGATTACTATGCCTGGATCGAACTCTGCAATACTGGTGATAAAGCGCTCGACCTGACAGGCGTCACGCTGACCAACAACATCAAAGCCGCCAGCAGCACCTTCTCCGGTATTACGCTACAACCGCTCGATCGACTCTTTGTGGTAAAGCATTTTAACTCTTTCCGCGCACGCTATCCGAGCAACACGCAGACAATCGTGACGTGGACCAGCGGCAACATCGCACGCAGTGGAAGCTTGACCGACATCACCAAGCGCTTCACGCTCAAAGATCCTTCCGGCACGATCATTCAGGATTTCGCTTACGATGGCGACTCCTGGCTCGGCGGTACCAACGGAGCGAAAAATACAGGGCGCTGGTGGAATATGGCGGATCTCTATGCCAGTGCCTCAGTCTGGAGCACAGCGACGAACTGGGTCTTAAGCTCGACGAATGAAGCCCCATTGGTAGCCAGCGAAACAAGCGGCGATGTCGAGTCGCCCTACGGCACGGATTACAGCGTCATCCGCGTCACACGCCTGATGTTCGCACCGCGCGATCCTACCGCGGCAGAACAAGTGCTCTTCCCGACCTATACCCGCGACGATTACGCCTGGCTGGAGCTGACCAACACCGGCGACAAGCCTATGAACCTCTCCGGATATGTGATGACCAACGATGTTGTCTGCGTCTTTAAATCGGTTGACCTTCCTCCGGGTGGACGCTATCTGGTCTGTAAAAAGAAAGATGCGTTTGACGCGCGCTATCCGCTCAACACCGCACCGAACGATTCTGACCGCGACCGGAAGAACTGGGACAGCGGAAACCTCTCGCGCAACGGGCTCCATTCGATTGATTTCTATGCTCCGAACGGAGAATTCCTCTACGCCCTGAACTATACGAACACCTGGCTCGGCGGCGCAGCGGATGGCACCGGCCGCTGGCTGGAATTGATCGATCCAGCATGTTCCCTCAGCGCCATGAGCCAAGCCTCCTCCTGGCGTGTCAATGGCCCTACGGTTCAACCGACAAAGCCCACGCAACTCGTGATCTCGGAAATTTATTTCCAACCTCCCGATGGGCGCACCTATGAACAATTCATTGAACTGCTCAACGTCGGTCTTGATCCTCTCGATTTGACCGCCGTTCAGCTCAGTGCCTCAACGATGCAATTCACCTTCCCAGAAGGCACCCTTCTCGCGCAAGGAAAAACGATTGTTGTCGCAGCGCATCGCGATGAATTCGCTGCGCGCTATCAGGATGAAAGCCTTCCCACCTATTATCCGAACATCGTTGTCGCGGGTTCGTGGATCAATGGTTTTCTCACGACCAACGACACGTTAACGCTCACGGCCGCAACGGGTGAACCCATTCTATCACAGACCTATTCTTCTTCATGGGCAACGCGTGCTGCAGGATATGGCAGCTCGCTTGAATTGCGTGCACCTGGACACCTTCCCGAAAAATCGTCAGAGTGTGAAATCGCACTGAATCGCGGTTCCAGCTGGCAGCCCAGCTCCACCTATCGCGGATCGCCAGGACGCATTGAATCCTCCGCAAACCTGCTGCGGATCTCCGAAGTTCTCGCCCACGGCGTAACCGATTATTCCGATTGGATCGAACTGCACAATCCAACCACGGAAACGCGCTCACTCAACCTGTTTTACATCAGCGATACGGTCAGCAATCCGCAGCGCCTGGCGCTTTCGCCCGCCGCGACACTCGCACCTGGCGGGTTCTACACCTTTAGTCCGTTCGAAGGAGGATTCGGCATCAGCGAATACGGGGAGACCATCTTGCTCACCGAATGTAACGGCTCGACAATCCTCCGTTTCCACGACCAGATTGATCTGCCGGCAACGCCACGCGGGGAAGCGTACGGCGAGTATTTTATCTCGACAGGTGACCGCGTCTTTACAGCGCTTTCAATGCCGACCCCGGGGACATCTAATGCGCTGCCCCGTGAACCGGCAGTCGCCATTTCAGAATTCATGCCCAATCCGAAGAATGACCTTGCTGAATACATTGAGCTGCACAATCTGACCTCAACTAATGTGCCGCTCTTTGATCTTACCGCACCCACGAACACGTGGCATCTCTCTGGCGTGACCTATGCCTTCCCGACGAACATCACGTTACTCCCCGATGAAACGATTCTCGTGACATCGACCAATGCCGCCGCGTTCCTCGCACAGTATCGCAGCCGCACCTTCCCGGAATCCGTACGTATCTTCGGGCCCTGGTCTGGCAAGCTGGATAATGACGGAGAAAAAATCGCGCTGCTCAATCCTGGAACCCCGGATCCCGGCATTGTCCCTTATTATCACATGGACTGGGTCAGTTACCGCACCACGGATCCATGGCCGAACCTCGGAACAGGCAATGCCCTCGTAAAGTATCCGCTCTCTGCGTTTAGCAGCGACCCCGCCTTCTGGTCCGAAGTGAAAAACGGCTCGCCGGGGCGTCAGGAGGCGCTGCATCCCGTCATCGCGAATCATGTCGTTATCCAATCGGCGACCAACAGTACCCTCTCCTATGCGGTGAACACCGCGTATGAGCCTTGGATTTCGTCGACTTCGGCAACGCTGCTCTCCGCATTGCCCGAAGGAGCAACCTTCAACGCAGAGTCGCAGACCCTGACTTGGATAGGCACGCGCGCGGGCAACTATACCCTGCGTCTTGCACTGACGGATTCACAAGGGTTCATCTCAACGCAACTCGTGCGCATCGCCATCGCGAGTAACGCTACCGAGACCGTTGTCACGCCCGTATCATCAACGCAGTCAACCACGGCAACGAGCAACAATGTTGCTTACCCCGTGATCGATGCCAGCAACAAACTTGCAGGAATGCTGGGAACGCCCGACACGCCTGCCGTCCACGGCAACACCCCCCTCGTTTGCAACGCAGAAGGACTCTCGTTTGCCGGATATACGCCAGGCGCACTCCTGAAAAATGAAACCGCTATCCGTCGCGCAGGATGGTTCTTCCGCGCCAACGATACCGACACCTTCGCCCCGCTCGCAGCCGCCAGCGGTGATCAATCGCAGATCATCACCAGCAGTTCCACAAACCACCTGCAGATCAATCCGTCAGGAGGAGAGCTGTTGCTGACCTTCTCGACCAATGCGCTTTGTCCCAGCTACGGTACGCGCGTCCCGCTCTCTTCGGGCGAATTGATGACGCTGGAATCGGATGTTGTTCTGGATTTGGCGCAGGATTTCTCCATGCTGCCACTCGCTGTACTCCAAAGTAACTTTGTCAAGATGGCCGTGGTCTGTCTCGATGAAACCTTGTCGGGAACAGGCCGCGTCTATGTTTCGCAAGGTGGCAAACTGGGCCTCCACGATGCGACCTATTCAGACGCAGGGTATATCCCCGCCTATCACTGCACGATGCAAACGGGTGAACGCGTCCCGTTTATCGTGGCAAACGCAACCCGCTATCGCGTGAGTATGCAATTCCGGACGCTGCGTAAAGGAACAACCCCCTTACCCTATCCGGTGACCATCTGCCGATTGCTGGTGGACAATCAACCCTGCTATTTCGAGAAGGGTTTCGCGTTCTCCGATGCGAGCACGGAAGATGATCTCGGCGATAACGACGGCGGTGAATGGCTCCTGGCGACCTGTTTCTTTGGTGCCTGGGACAATCCATGGTTGATTGCGCATGCCGCAGATCACGCCTCGATCAATGCGCTCAGCGCACGTTCGGGGACCAGTCAAAACATGCAGCTTACCCGCATCGCCTTGCAGTCCAGCCAATACACCTCAGAGCAGAACGGTGTCTGGAACATCGCGCGTCCCGATGCGGACAAAGGCATGCTGTGCTATCAGGATGATTTGGGGTGGTGGACCTATACCGATGAATTTCCGCTAAACACCGTTGCCTCGGGTGTCTTCAAAGTCGTGATGACCAATACGGCCTACAGCGTGACGGTCTACACGAATGCCAGCCCCGCTGAAAATCCCTTCACGCTGGAGACCTTTACCGCAACATCATCCACCACCGCAGTCCGGTATGTAACCTATGCCTACCAGCATGGACCTTCGATCGATCAGATCACCGACGAGTCTGTGCGTTCTACCCTCCTCTCCGCGCTCGGGAATAGCACCCCTGCGTTCAACACCTGGCTAAAGGCGCGCAGCGGCTTGATCTCGGGCAACAGCATCACCGCGGCAACGCTGGCGCGTGTCTTAAACGCCTTCCTCTGCAACATTGCCGTCGATGCCTGGGAAGACGATCTACTGCGCTTCGTCTCCACACCGGAAGTCACGCTCCAAAACAATGAAATCGTCTTCAGCGTTTGGGTCAAGCTGGGCACCATTGAGCATAGCGCCAACCGCCTTCTGGTGAACGGAACGGATCAATTCCTTGTCGGCGATTCACTCGGTACTCTCAGTGTAGCGACGTATGACCGTGTTTCGATTTCGGAAACCGCCAACGGCCTTGCACGTATTACGCTCACGTTGCCCACCTCAACAACACTGTTTCTGCGAATTCGGATTCAACCATGATGTCCACTCTCTCTGCAAGACAAATAACTGTTTTCATCTGCGCATGCTTTGCTCTGCGCCTTGGAGCGCTTCAACCCTGCATGATCCGCATTGTCGATCGCGATTCCCAATGGCCCGTCCCCCTCGTGGAGCTACGCACCACACACAACCTGCGTTTCATTTCGGACAATGCAGGCATCATCGCCTGCGATGCGCCGGAGCTTATGGGGCGCGAAACCTGGTTTACGGTAATTGGGCACGGCTACAGCGTGCCCCGCGATGGTTTTGGTTGCGCGGGTGTTCGCCTGACGCCCCAGCCCGGCATCACACAATGCGTCGCAGTCACCCGCACCATACTTGCCCGACGCATAGGACGATTGACCGGCGGAGGCCTCTTCGCAGAGACGCTCCAGTGCGGAGGTTCAGCACCTCTTCCTGAAAACGGCGCCTTCGGCAGCGACAGCGTTTTTGTGGCGCGTTACCACGAAAAGCTCTTCTGGCTCTGGGGTGACACCGCGCTCCCCAACTACCCGCTCGGCCTCTTCCATACGCCAGGCGCAACAACGCCGCTCCAGCCATTGCCCACCGCGCAGCCGCCGCTTGCACTCCCCTTCGACTACTTCCGCGATCCGAAAACGCAGCAGCCATGCAATCTCGCTCACTTTTCCGGAGACGGACCGACCTGGCTCAGCGGATTGGTCGCACTCCCTGATCAAACAGGTAAGCAGCGGCTCTGCGCGGTTTACACCAAAATCAAGCCGCCTCTGGATGCCTACGAAATCGGTCTCTGCTGCTGGGACGATGCGCGCGCACTGTTTACACCGATACGCACACTCTGGCGCGCAACGGATGCACATGAAAAGCCCATTGTTCCGGAAGGCCACGCCATCCGCTGGCGCGCAGCGGATGGAACCCCGCACATCCTGTTCGGCAACCCCTTGCCTCGACTCAGCTGCCCTGAAACATTTGAAGCCTGGAACGAGCCAGCCAGCTGGAAAACCCACACGCCTCAAACAACCCTACGCGTAAAAGGCGACCCCGCGCGTTCCATCAAACTTCACTCTGGCAGCATGGTCTGGCATGCACTTCGCCAGCGTTGGTTAATCGTCTTCATGGAGGCCTTCGGCACCCCATCCACCTTTGGTGAAATCTGGTACGCGGAAGCCAACGATCCCTTTGCTGAATGGACGGACGCGGTCAAAATTCTGACACACGAATCCTATACGTTCTATAATCCCATGGTACACCAATGGCTTGTTCCCGAAAATAAAGACTATATCCTCTTTGAAGGAACCTATACCCATCAATTCCAGAACGGCGCTGTACAAACACCACGCTGGGACTACAATCAAGTCTTGTATCGACTTGACTTTGCAGACCTTGAGCGATATAAACAGAAATAGTGTTGAGTTGATCGAGTGAGTGCGTCACCGACAAATCAGCCGATCACGTTAAAATGAAAGGTGGATGAATATGCCCTCCTTCTCACAAACGCCAGGCGATTTGCAACAGCTCATTTTTGATTCTGTTCCCTACCCCGCATTGGTGGTCGACAACGATGTGCGCATTCAAACCTGCAATACAGCAGCGCTATCACTAACAGGCGCACATGCACGTAAC
>Ga0075012_10005633_pt1 | contig 11462 bp, 3 predicted proteins | sample All_14_2_FD_71474 | JGI IMG/M metagenome (GOLD analysis project Ga0075012, IMG submission 71474) | Freshwater microbial communities in response to fracking from Pennsylvania, USA - Allegheny Zone_MetaG_DW_15 | ecosystem: Environmental > Aquatic > Deep subsurface > Groundwater > Drilled...
GACTTTGAGATCCTCCCGGTCGAGCCCGCACGGTTCGATTTGCCTGCCGACGCTGCGACAACCGTTCAGACGAAGGCGGCGCTCCTCGCGGATGCAATGCGTCTGACGCTGCGCCGTGGTGCGGGTCCTTTTCGCTCCGCAGCGCAACTCGCCTTCGAACCTCGGACCTATCAGCTGGTCCCGTTGCTCATGGCCCTTCGGCTGCCGGTGCCGCGCCTGCTCATCGCGGACGATGTTGGTATCGGCAAGACGATTGAAGCTGGCCTGATCCTACGCGAGCTGATGGATCGGGGCGAAGTGGACGCGTTCTCAGTGCTCTGTCCTCCGCATCTCGTTGAACAGTGGGTCGGGGAGCTGAAGGTGCGTTTCGGGATAGAAGCCGTCGCAGTGACGTCGGGTACTGCCGCTAGGCTGGAGCGCAGCCTGCCACTCGCTCAGACCGTGTTTGATGCTTATCCCTTCACGATCGTCAGTCTCGACTACATTAAAGCAGAGAAGCGCCGGGAGAACTTCGCACGCGCATGCCCGGATTTCGTTATCGTCGATGAGGCGCATGCCTGCATAGGCACGCACAAGGGTCGGCAGCAGCGCTTTGAGCTTCTGGCAGGGTTGGCCCGGAATCCGGATCGTCGGATGATCCTTTTAACCGCGACGCCGCATTCCGGAGATGAAGAAGCCTTCGCGCGCCTTCTCTCCCTGGTCGAGCCATCATTCACCTCGATGAACTTCGAGGACGCTCGCTACCGGGAGCGTTTGGCGCGACACTTCGTGCAGCGGCGCCGGATCGATCTCGTCTCAGGGGATTGGGACGAGGATCGCGCCTTCCCAAACCACGAGACAACGGAATTTCCATATCGTCTTTCTCCGGCCCACCTCGAATTCCAGGAAGCTGCGCTCGACTACTGCCTCGGCATCGTTTCCCGAGTAGGATCCGGTCAGCGTGAGCGACGCTTGGCCTTCTGGGGTACGCTGGCCCTGATGCGTTGTGTCGGCTCTTCGCCGGCTGCAGCTAAGAGCGCGCTGCGGAACCGTATGTCGAGCGAGAGTGACCGCCTCGAGCCACAAATCTTTGACGAGGACAGCGACGACGAGGACGCGGTCGACATCGAGCCAGGTACAGCCTTCGACGTCGATCCGGATCTTCTCGCCTTGGTCAAGCGCGCCGAGGAAATGGTTAGCAAACCCGACCCGAAGCTGATCGCTTTGGTCGATGCTTTGACCCCCCTCATCAAGAAGGGCGCCAATCCCGTCGTCTTCTGTCGCTATCTAGCAACCGCCGAACATGTCCGCGATGGCCTGCGCAAGGCCTTCCCAAAGCTGATCGTCGAAGCCGTAACAGGTGTTCTTACGCCCGACGAACGCCGAGACCGCGTGGCGGACATGGCGTCGGTGGATGAGGAAAAGCAGGTTCAGCGCATCCTCGTCGCCACCGACTGTCTTTCCGAAGGAATCAACCTGCAGCAGCTGTTCGATACGGTCGTCCATTACGACCTGTCATGGAATCCGACCCGACATCAGCAGCGCGAGGGACGGGTCAATCGCTTCGGTCAACCGGCAGAGCTTGTCCGATCGATCATGATGTTTTCGCCGGACAGTGCGATCGATGGCGCCGTGCTCGATGTCATCCTGCGCAAAGCGGCGGAGATCCGCGACGCGACGGGCGTAACCGTTCCGCTTCCGGATGAACGAGGGCCGGTGACGGAAGCGCTAATGGCGTCGATGATGTTGCGCCGCGGCGTGCCCCGCCAGCTTACGCTTGATCTGCGTCTCGGCGACGGCGGCAAGGTCATGGAGGCCCGGTGGCGCGATGCTGCCGAGAACGAAAAAAAATCCCGCGCGCGTTTCGCCCAGAACGCAATGAAGCCGCAGGAGGTCGCCCCTGCATGGGAGAAAGTCCGAACGCTGCTCGGCTCTCCGACGGATGCGAGACTCTTCGTCGAGCGGGCGATGGCGCGCTTTGGGGTCCCCCTCGAAGCCCGGAAGGCGGTGCTCCTAGCCCATGTTGATGCGCTTGACGCCGGCCTGCGCGAACGCTTGAGCGGACGCGGCCTAACAGGATCAGTGCGCTTGGCGATGACCGAGCCGGCACCATCGGGCACGGCGCTGTTGACCAGAACCCATCCTCTGACGTCCACGCTTGCCGAAGCGCTGGTCGAGGCGTCGCTCGATCCCGAGACGCTTTCAGGTCTCGGGATCGGCCGTGTCGGCGCTTGGCCGACAACTGCTGTGGACAAAATAACTTGCCTTGCTCTTCTCCGTGTCCGCTTCAAGCTGACCGTTCATGCCCGCAAGGAAAGGTTGCTGCTAGCCGAGGAGGCGGCCATCGTTGCGCTCCAGGGCGGCCGGATCGTTGCGGTTGGCGAGGCTGCCCAGAGATTGCTGAACACACCAGCGATGGCCGATCTGGCTCCGGTCGCACGCGACAGGTTCATCGCGAAGGCTAGGGAAGGTCTCCCGAACCTGCTCGACGGACCAATCGCCGAGTTTGGTCAGGCGCGCGCGCAAGAACTCATGGGGGACCATGCAAGCCTTCGCGCCGCGTCAGGGTCGGCATCGCGCGTCTCAGTGGAAGTCGTGCTGCCGCCGGACATGATCGGTTTGTTCGTGCTCATGCCGGCTGAGGCCTGAGCCATGGCACGCAAGCTCGTCACCGATGTTTCGGCCTGGCCTTCGCTCACACTCGAAGGCAATCTCATCGCACCGGCGATGGTCGCGAACATCGACCGCGGACAAGCCTCTGAGCAGACGGAAGAAGACTACCGGATCCGCAAAGGGCTGACCATTCGCGAGGAGATCTCGACCGCCTTTCGTGTCGGCCAGTCTCATTTTGACTCCTTCGCAAAGCTGGAGAACCCCTCGGTCGAAGCAACACGCCGTTTCGTGCGCGGTTTCCTTGCGGAAACCTTCGGCTTTGACGATCTCGTCTCGACCGACGGTGTAGTTTCTTTCCTAGCGGGCAGCCGTGTTGCGATCGTGGTCGTGCCGCCTTCCGACGAAAAGCTCGACAGACGTAGTCCGACGCTTTCCGCCGACCGTTCACGGTCTCCGGCTTTCGCGCTCCAGGATTACCTCAACGACAACGGCGATGCGCTCTGGGGTCTTGTCACTAATGGTGTCGTCATCCGCCTCATGCGAGATAACGCCTCGTTAACCCGGCCGGCCTATGTCGAAGCCGACCTTGCCCAGATTTTCACGAACGAGGACGCCACTTCTTTCGCTGTTCTCTGGTCGCTGATTCATCGAACCCGGTTCGGCGTTGCGGACACATCCGCGACCGACTGTGCGCTCGAACGCTGGCGTGAGGCCGGCTCACGCGAAGGCGAGGCTGTCCGCGATCGACTGGCGGCCCAGGTAGAAACAGCGCTTAAAGTGCTCGGCTCCGGCTTCTTGGAAGCCAACCCCGATCTGGCTGCACGGCTGAAGTCCGGTGAGGTCGACTTAACCAAATGGTTCAATGAGCTTCTACGCCTCGTCTATCGCTTGATCTTCCTGATGGTAGCAGAGGATCGGAATCTGCTTCACCCCGAGAATGTGAAATCGATCGTCCGAAAGCTCTATGCTGAGGGTTACAGCCTGACTGCGTTGCGTGCACAATGCGTCCGCGCGATCACTTGGGACAAGCATCACGACCGTTACGAAGGCGTCAAAATCGTCTTCCGGTCGCTTGCCCATGGTCAGGAGGCGCTCGGACTTCCCGCCCTTGGCGGGCTCTTCGGCGCCGACATGCTGCCGCATTTAGAAACCGCTCGCCTGCGCAATCGCGCGTTCATGGAGACACTCTACCGCCTCTCGTGGCTGTCCGACAAAACCGGTATTGTCCCGGTGAACTGGCGCGCGATGGAGACCGAGGAGTTAGGTTCGGTCTACGAATCCTTGCTCGAACTCCAACCGCAACTGGGCGACGACGGTAAGACTCTTTTCTTCGCTTCTGAAGTCTCTGAGCAGCGGGGCAACCAGCGGAAGACGACGGGCTCTTATTACACGCCCGACACCCTGGTGCAGCTTCTGCTCGATAACACTCTCAATCCCGTGCTGGATGAGCGAGAAGCGCAGGCGGCGGATCCTGCCGAGGAGCTATTGGGGTTGACCGTCATCGACCCCGCGTGCGGCTCTGGTCATTTCCTGCTTGCGGCCGCACGGCGCATCGCCACTCGCGTCGCCCGCCATCGCGCCGGTGGGATTCCATCGGCCGCCGACTTCCGCCATGCACTGCGCGAGGTCGCCTGCCGCTGCCTTTACGGCGTTGACCGTAACCCCATGGCGGTGGAGTTGACCAAGGTGGCGCTTTGGATCGAAGCTCTTGAGCCGGGCCGTCCGCTCGCCTTCTTTGATGCGCAGATTCGCTGTGGTGATAGTTTGATCGGCGTCTTTGGCCGATCGATGTTGCGAGCGGGATTGCCTGATGAGGCTTACAAGCCGCTGACCGGCGACGATAAGGAACTCTCCCGCCGCTACGCCCGCCTAAACAGGGAACAGCGGGATCGGGCGAAAGATCATCCGCAATTGTTCCGTACTTGGTCGCCGCCGGAAATTCTGACTGAGCGGGATCACAAGCTGCGGGAGATGGCGCAGGACGATCTAGAGAGCGTCGAGGCAAAAGCACTTGGCTTTGCAGACATGCGTGCATCGCAGGACTGGCAGAGTCTGAAAACCGCCAGCGATCTCTATATCTCGGCCAATTTTTACATGGCGGCTTTCTTTATGCCGAAAGCCGCTATGGGCGCGGACGCCATGCCACTTACCGAACATGTGTGGCAAGCCGCCGGAGGCGAAGCACCTCCCGAACATCTACGGCAAGGCGCAAGACTGACATCTGAGAAAGTAAGCGCCTTCCATTGGTTCATTGAATTCCCCGAAATCATGGAACGCGATGGCGGCTTCGATGTCGTTATCGGCAACCCGCCATGGGAGCGGATCAAGCTCCAGGAACAGGAGTTCTTCGCCGCCCGCTCGCCCGCTATTGCCAGCGCGCTCAACAAGGCGGCGCGGCAGAAGTTGATTGACACCTTGGAAGAAGCTGATCCTGACAGCGCAGATGGCCGCTTGTGGCGGGATTTTGTCTTCGCCAAGCGCGCGGCTGAAGCAGCTAGCGAATTTGCGCGTTCATCCGACCGCTATCCGCTCACCGGGCGGGGCGATGTCAACACCTATGCTCTTTTTGCGGAGTTGTTCTCGCGCCTCGTCAAAACTACCGGGCGTGCGGGCGTAATCGTGCCGACGGGAATTGCGACTGACTCCTTCACATCCGCATTCTTCGGATATCTTGTCTCAACTAGAAAGCTTCAGTCGCTATTCAGTTTTTATGAAATTAGAGGATGGTTTAGAGGGACGGATGACAGAAAATCTTTCTGCATAATTTGCACGGGCGGTACCGCAAGGGCAGCGGAGTTCTGCTTCGACATAAAGGCCATCAATGAAATCGAGTATCCCGAACGCCGTTTCGCGTTAACGGAAGACGAAATTGCGCGCATTAACCCCAATACCAAGACCGCTCCTGTCTTTCGTTCCCGTGCCGATGCAGAGCTGACGGCGAAGCTTTACGCCCGGGCGCCGGTGTTGATCGAGGAACGGCCGCAAGAAGAAGGCGGAGATATCAATCCCTGGGGCATCACGTTCCAAACGATGTTCCACATGTCTGGTGACTCCGGCTTCTTCCGCACATCTTCGCAGCTGGAACTTGAGGGCTGGTTGCGCGAGGGAGCGGATTGGGTCCGGGGGACAGCGGTGGGCGTCGAGCGTCGCGTTCCGCTCTATGAAGCCAAGATGATCCACCATTTCGATCATCGCTGGGCGACTTATGGTGCCGGTGCGCAGGAGGAAGAAGAAGGTGCTCGCGATTGCACCCTCGACGAAAAAGGGACACCGACATTCGAGCCGTCACCGCGTTACTGGGTGCCGGAGGAGGAGGTATGGTTACGCGCTGCCCGTGTACCGACGGCGTTGAAAAGCGCCGTGAGACTTGCACGCAGCGACAGCGGGAAAGGACGCCGCAAGACGGACGCCGATGTGGACGAACCCGCCCGCGCAGCCGCGCTTAAGGCGCTCGTTACCTGGCTTGCCGGGGCCATTTCTGCCCTCAAAGGCCACCAAGCGCGGGAGGCTGACATTTTCCACTTGCTCGGCCGCACACAGGACTGGCGCGGCGCGCTGAAGGTGTCGGCCGAGCGCTTCCTGATGGATCCCAAGACGCTCGTCAGCGGTGGAGAGATGCAGCGCGAGACGCCGCTGATAGAAGCGGATCTTATCCTCATCGCCGAGGGTCCGAAAGAAGCGCTCGCTCTGGCTGAACTATTAATCGACGCTAAGCAACCGAGCTGGCTCATGGGTTGGCGGGACATCGCACTTCGAAGCGTCGAGCGGACGGTAATTGCGAGTGTGTTTCCGAAGGTCGGCACGAATCATAAAATGCCGTTGTTTTACCTAGCCCAACCGCCCCGTCTTGCTGCTGCATTTCTTGCAAATATGACAGCTTTATCATTTGACTACATAGCTCGACAGAAAATCGGAGGGACTTCTCTCACGTATTTTTACTTGAAGCAGTTTCCTGTTCTTCCGCCATCCGCCTACACGATGGATGATCTCAACTTCCTTAGCTCGCGTGTGTTGGAGCTAACCTATACCAGCCACGCCATGAAACCTTGGGCAGAGGATCTGGGGTATTCCGGTCATCCATTCGCGTGGAACGAGGATCGACGCGCCCAGCTCCGTGCCGAGCTAGACGCTTTTTTCGCTAAAAAATACGGTTTCACAGAGGAAGAGCTCCTCTACGTCCTTGATCCAGCTAAGGCTAAAGGGGTGGGCTACCCTTCCGAAACCTTCCGTGTTTTGAAGGATAGGGAGACCCGCCAGTTTGGCGAATACCGCACAGAACGCTTGGTGCTAGAGGCGTGGAAGCGAATGAACGCGGATAAGGCGTCTGACACGCTACCTGCGCCGACTACATTGCAGCCTCTCGAAGACCTGTTTGACGCCGCATGGGCATGGCCGACAAGCATTCAAGGTCGAGACCGCCTCCGCTACGCAGCCCAGTACGTGCTTTCGCAGATAGATTCCGCGAGCGACGGTACACGAGCGCGCTTCGTGATCGCAAGTCTTGCAGAGCCCGCACTGCTCACGCCTCTGCTGGCAACCAGCGATCGCAATCAATGGATCAGACTTGTCGGCTCGGAGGCGCGCCCGGCACAAGGTACGATCCGATTGAGCCCGCCCATCAACGCGGGGTGGCGATCAATGTTCGAGACGCTGATCGCCTCAGGCCAGTTGGAGGAACGCGCCGACGGGGCGTGGACACGAGGTTCGCACTTTAGTTCGGTCGGACTGCAAGCCGCTTCAGCCGATGCTCAGCGCGCGGCCTTCGTAATCCGAGCAACTCGGGATCTCGACGTCAGCAGCCTTACCGCGGCTGTTGCGCAGGAGGACAACGTGATCTGGGCGAGGTTTGGACATGGCGCAGCCTGACCTGTTCGCCCCGACGATGCACCCGCCGATGGCGCCGGAAGGCCGCACTGGGCCCCGGTTTTGGTTTCGTCGGCTGGCCGTCTTCAAGGACCCGCAGACCATCATCCGCGACGTGTCGTTGAAACCCGGCCTCAACATCATCTGGACGCCGGATATGTCGAGCAGTGGCAACCGCGCCTTGGCCCATGGCAGCGGCAAGACAACCTTCTGCCGTTTGCTTCGAGCTTGTCTGGGGGAGCCCGCCTATGCGACCGATCCGCAGCGATCACGGATCATGGCAAGGCTGCCGAACGGCGTGATAGCGGCGGAAGTTCTAATCGATGGCGCATGCTGGGTAATTGTCCGCCCGTTAGGATTTCTGGGCGGGGAGTTCGCCATTCGAGCAGAGTCCATAGAGGAGGCTATCGCGCGCGGTCGTCTCGACGGGGATCAAACATTCATCGACCCTGTCTTAATCGACACCTTTTTCCCGACGATCGCAGGAGTCACGCCGCCTGAGGTCAGCCATGACCAAGTCTGGGATGTCCTTCGTGCTTGGTTGACGCGCGATCAGGAGTGCCGTCTTGCCGACATTCTGGCGTGGCGGTCATCACAGACGCAAACCCGTTCACGCGCACAAGTGCTGGGCGAAACAGCTAAGCTGACCATGGTGCGCCTCGCTTTGCGCGCGCTCGACGCGGAAGAGCGCGCGGCGGCCGGCCGCGAGCGAGACCTCGTGGCTGCTGTCGAGGATGAACGGCGACGCCAAGCTTATCAGCAGCAGCGGTATGCCGATGGTCTGAAAGCCGTGAGGCTAGAATTGGGCGTGGGCGATGAAGTTGGTTTCGACGATACCATCGACCAGAAAGGCTTAGTCTCGTTGGCAGAGAGGGCATTGGCGGACGCCATGCGAACCGATCTGCCGAAGCCGCCCGACGTCAGTTCGATCTTCGGGCGTCTGAACGCACTCAATGAGGAGCGCGGAGTATTCATTGCGAAACAACAGAAGTTCGAAAACGAGACGCGCTTCAAGCGGGACGAAGCCGGGCGTTACCGTTCCGAAGCAACTTTGGGCGAGATCGATATCACTCAGGGACGGATCCGGGTCTGCCCCGTCTGTAGAGTCAGCATAGATGAGGTCAGAGCGAAGGGGTGTGGCATTTCACTCGAAGCATGTGACCTGTCTGCGCTGAAGGTCGCAATTGCTGAGAAGCAGAAGAGGGCCGCCGAGCTGGACGCAGAGGCGAACAGTGCGGAACAGGCGGCCAAGGGCGTCGAAGCCCAGATTCAGCAGCTCGGTCCTCGGCGGCAAGCACTTGAGGCGGAGGCCAAAGCCGCTGACACCGCTAGCCGCACCGCGCAGGTGGCTGCGAAGGAGGTCCAAGACCGCATCTATCGATCGAGGCGAATACTCGATGATGCGCGGTCGCTGCGCGCAGCCGAAGCAGCCGCTAAACCAACACCCCCGGGGACTGCGGCGCTCGAAGCAGTTCGCGCGCAGCTGGAGTCGGGGCGCTCGCGGGCGCGGGCAGCCATCAGGACGCTTGAGGAGAGATACCAAGGGATCATGGCCGCCTGGCTCCCCGACGGAGTGGAAGGCACCATCAAGCTGGATGGCCACGGCTTGAAAGTTGATGCCGAATTCTCGGGACGAGGTGAGGTATCAACCGCCGCCTTGGACTCCCTCAAGATTGTGGCCTTCGACCTTGCCGCTTTGCACATGGCTATTGAGGAGAAAGCCGACCTGCCAGCCTTCCTCATTCACGACAGTCCGCGTGAAGCGGACTTGGATGGGCAGCTCTACGCCCGCCTCTTCAGCCTTGTGCATCAATGGGAGAAAGAGGTGGAAATACCATGCTTCCAGTACATCGTTACGACCACTACCGCTCCCCCGCCCGAGCTGCAGGGCGACAATCATATAAGACTTCGAATGAGCTCGACGCCGGCGGAGATGCGTCTGTTTGGAATGGACATCTGATTCTCAGAGGAGGCGACCGAAACTATGACAATCGAATCGCCTCAATCGTTCGTTGTCCGCGAGGAGTGCCAGAAGGTCGCGTCGCAGAGTGGCTTCCGTCGCGTTCTCGGGGAAGAAGCGGGTTGGGCGGCTTTCGGCTCGACCACCGCTAGGGGCTCAATTTTTGTAGCTGCTACAACACCGTCAGGGCCGTGGTTTCTGGCCCTCGACCATTTTGGCGTCATCCAAGAACTGGATTTACCCGCCGCCGACGTTCCTGGTCCCGGCCACGCTCGTTATTTTTTCGAGGCTCTCGGAGCGCTCTACGTGGTGCTGCGTCGCGTATATGAATTAAGTGTCAGCCTGCCCGATGCACCGCTAAGGGAGTTTGAGCGTTGCGTCGCAGATCTGCCCCGAACAACTGAGGCCGAACGGCTTGTAGTGCAGAGAATCGGCCAGGACATATTTCGGGCGCGCCTGATGGATTACTGGCAGGGACGCTGCCCCCTTACTGGTATCTCCGATGCGGCCCTTCTGCGCGCCTCGCACATCGTCCCATGGGCGGACTGCGAAAGTGATGCCGAGCGGCTTGATGTGCACAACGGACTACTTCTGTCGGCCCTATGGGATGCCGCCTTCGACCGCGCGCTTGTGACCTTTGACGACGAGGGCAAACCAGAACTCTCGCGAACCCTGAGCGAAGCTGCACGGAGCGAATTGCGCTGGTGCTCGCCGATCTCGCTTAACGACGAACATCGGCGGAGGCTGGCCCGTCATCGCGAGCGGTTGCAAGCGTCTGGTTAGCGGGTTGTTTCGAAGAGGGTAGCGCGCGCCGCTCATGGGCGGTGGGGCGGCCGTGACGGTATAGTTCACAGGTCGCCATTAACCTCGGCTATTCAGGCGGGGAATCGGCGGGGTCGATTTGAGTGGGCCTTGCGCGGGCTTTCTTAGCCGGGCTTGGCGATAGATGGCGGAAGGCGCTTCTCAGAGATCAGGCCAAAAAATTCAATGCTTTCAACAGCGGCGTTTTCTGACGGTGTGCATGACGGTATAGAAGTCTAAGGAAATTATTTTCTTGAATAAAATCAATGTGATATGTCGACAGGAAATAATCGAGTGGGAGTGACGGCCCGCGGCCGTCATCCCGAGCCTTTGCGAGGGATCTCTCTTCCCGCTGAAACTTGAGTCTTTCCGCATCAAGTTAACCCACCCCCACACCCACACGACCTCATCCTGAGGAGGCCCGAAGGGCCGTCTCGAAGGATGGGCAACAGACGCGGTGCTCGTGCCCATCCTTCGAGACGCGCCGCTTCGCGGCGCTCCTCAGGATGAGGTGAGTGCTTGAATAGATTCAATTCATTTCCGGCCAGCCTCTTAGGATGAGGTGGCTTTGGCCCACGGATCAATCACCACAAGCCCAGGCGCGAACGCGCCGGCATCCCGCGCCGTCGGCGCGAGCCCTTGCCCGGAAATGAGAACCATTCGCGGCGGATTCGAGGGTGCGGCATCGGCTTCGAATGTTTCGTTTATTTCGGTTATTTCGTTTGAGAGGGTGATTTCTCCGGTTTACCCTGCAAAAGAGAGAGTTACATAATATGCGGGGTAGTCATTGAAATATAATGATTTACCTCGCATATTTTCATATTCCGAATTTGCAGGGTAATCCATGGCGCTCGAAGCGTTCTCCGATGAGCAGGCACGGGTCATCGTCAATCTCGAACAGGCCTATCAGGTCTGGATGGAGACGCTGCGCACGTTGAACGACATCCCCTACAACATGCGGATCAAGGAGGTCTCGGGCCGGGAATATCTCTACGAGGTGACGGACCGGGCCGGCAACATGAGGAGCAAGGGACCGCTCGACCCCGACAAGCAAGCCGAGTTCGAGACCTACAAGACCGAGAAGGCCGGACTGAAGGACCGCCTCGCCCAAAGCAAGAAGACGCTCAAGGAGCAAGCCAGCCTCTACCGCGCGCTGCGCCTGCCCATGCTTCCCGCCGAAGCCGGCAAGATCCTACGCGAGGCCGATCGCATGCGGTTTCTGGGCGAGCAGGCCATGGTCGTCGGC
>Ga0075012_10005634_pt1 | contig 11461 bp, 7 predicted proteins | sample All_14_2_FD_71474 | JGI IMG/M metagenome (GOLD analysis project Ga0075012, IMG submission 71474) | Freshwater microbial communities in response to fracking from Pennsylvania, USA - Allegheny Zone_MetaG_DW_15 | ecosystem: Environmental > Aquatic > Deep subsurface > Groundwater > Drilled...
TCGCAAGCCGCCCTACCGGACGGCGCGCAGCGAGCGAAGGCTCGTGGGAGGGGCCCCTCGGGGCTTCATGCCCCGTGGGGGAGGGTCTGGCGACAGACCCTCAGGAAAGCTGACCCACACCTTCGACGACGACTCGCCACGACGACTCGCGTGGCGAAGACACGGAGACGCACTTGCCGCAGCAACCCGACCGTCCCCGCGACGCCGACCCCGACCCCTCGCGTCGAGAAGGAGATCGCGTGACCCGCATCGCCTACTTCGTCCACGGTCGCGGTCGCGGCCACGCCGTCCGCGCGCGCGTCACGGTGCCGCGGCTCCGCGCCGAAGGGCACGAGGTCCACGTGCTCGCGGGCGGCCAAGCGCTCGAGCTGCTCTCGGACGTCGAGGCGTCGCGCGCGATCACGCCTTGCGTGCCCGGCCGCGGCCTGGCCCGCGTGTGGAGCGAGCGGCTGCGCCACGACCTCGGCGTGCTCCGCGCGCTTCGCCCCGACGTGGTCGTGAGCGACGGCGACGGTCCCTCGATCCACGCGGCGTGGCTGCTCGGTCTACCGCGGCTCGCGGTCGGGCACGGGCTGATCTTTCGGCACGCGACGTTGCCGACCTCGCTCCCTCGCCTCTCGCGGTGGCGCGAGGCGATCAACGCCGCCAGCTCGTCGTGGCCCGCGCAGCGTCGCGTGGTGGTGCACTTCGCGCCCGTCGCGGCGCGCACCGCGGGGACGGTGATCGCGCGCCCGGATCTGCGCGACGACCTCGCGCGCGCTCGCGACGAGGGCTTCGTGCTCGTGTACTTCCGCGACGGAGACGGAGCCCGTTGGTTGCAAGAGCTCGCGCGGCGCGATCGTCCCGTCGTCTGCTTCACCGCCGGCGCGGTGCCGAGCGGGGTCGAACGTCGCGCGCCCGATGCACGCGCCTTCGCCGACGCGCTCGCGCGCTGTCACGCGGTGGTGGGCTCCGCGGGCAATCACCTCCCGGCCGAGTGCGCGATGCTCGGCGTGCCGATGCTCGCGCTCCACCAGGCGGACGACGTGGAGCAGCGGATGAACGCCGCCTTGGTCGCGCACGCGGGCCTCGGGCTCGCCGCGTCGATGGACGCCGACGTCGTGGCTCATCTCGACGCGCTCGACGCGTTCGTCCCCGAGCCCGCGGTCGCGGCGCGGGTGCACGCGATGCCGACCGCGTCGGAGGCGATCGCGCGGGAGGTCGCACGACTCGCATCGAAGGCCGCGACGTCCTCCCTCGATTCGTCGTGCGCGCAGGTCGCGTCGCCGAAGGACGTCGACGCACTTCTCCGAAACGACGCCCGCCGTTCGCGGCCTCGTGCCTCCACGCTCGATGCCTCGTCATCCCCTCGTTCGTCCGGCGCACTCGACGCCGCGGAGTGATCCATGTCGTACCAGCAGAGCTTCTACGTTCGTCGTCAGCGCCAGAAGGAACGCGCCGCGCGGCTCCTGATCGATCACCTGCTCGCGCACGTGCCGCGCATACGTTCGGCGGTCGATCTCGGTTGCGGAGTCGGCATTTGGCTCGCCGAGCTCCAGATGCGCGGCGCGCAGGTGCGGGGCTTCGATGGACCGTGGGTCGACGAGTCTGCGCTCCGCATCCCACGCGAGCACTTCGAACGTCGCGATCTCGCCGCGCCGCTGAAGCTCGACCGACGCTTCGACCTCGCCATCTCGCTCGAGGTCGCCGAACATCTCCCCGCATCGGTGGCGCCGACCTTCGTGGGCAACCTCGTCGCGCTCTCGGACGTCGTCCTCTTCTCGGCCGCGGTGCCGGGGCAGGGGGGCACTCACCACGTCAACGAGCGCTGGCCGAGCTACTGGCGCGAGCTCTTCGCGCAGCAGGGCTACGTGCTCGTCGATCTCTTCCGACCCGCGTTCTGGTGGGAAGGGCGCATCCCATACTGGTATCGCCAGAACACGTTCCTCTACGTGCGACGCGAGCGCCTCGCCGAGCTCCCGGAGCTGCGGAAGACGACGGAGCGCGAGGCGATGCCTCTCGACGTCGTGCACCCCGATCTCTACGCGCAGAAGTCGTGGCTCGGACTTCGTCGCGCGCTCGGGCGCCTGCGCGGCTGAGCGTTCCGAAGGTCTCGTCGGCGCGCACGACGAGCGCGGACGAATCGGGTCGCGACGTCCGACGTGACGACGCCGTCCGTCAGGTCGACACCGAGGACGTCCCGCGCGCTCGACGCGTTGGAGACGACGACGTCCGGTCGGACGCGACCACGGCTCAGCTCACGTGCTCGATCCGCTGGATGCCCTTGCGGCTCACGATCACGCGGATGCGCTTCCAGGGCGGGCTCTCGTCGCCCGCGCGGCGCAGGCGGTACACGATCGCGAGGTTGTAGACGCGCGGCGCGTTGGCGGCGTAGACGTGCGCGTCGTCGGGATCCGCGAAGACGATGCGCTGCTTCGGATCGTCGGTGTGGGCGAGCCAACGACGCAGATCGAGGCGGAAGACCTCCGTCAGCGCGGCGTAGCGTCCGTCGGTCGCACGCATCGCGTCCGCGTCCACGCGGCAGACCTTCTGGTGCCACAGCACCTCCTCGGGTCGTGCGTGCTCTTCGAGCTCGTGCTGCCGCGTGCTGTTGCGCGTCGCGAGGACGCCTTTGGGGATCTCGCTCTTGCTCACGAAGGCCGAGCGCTCCTTCACCGTGCCGAGCACGCGATCGCTGCCGGCGGAGCGGAGCTTCCAGAGGCGATCCGGCAGTCGCTTGGCCACCCAGCTCGCGAACACGTTCTGCAGGGTGGCCTTGATGCGGTCCTTGCCCGCGTACGCGAGGATGACGACCGCGGCCCACATCCAAGGGCTCTGAAACGCCGACGCGTTCGCGTGGGTTCCGTGATAAGCGGCCGCCACGACCGCGAAGCTCATCGCGATGGAGGCGGCGACCGCGTAGAGCACTTGGAGCGTGAAGCGACCCGCCTCACTGACCTCTTTCTCGGCTTGAAGCGCCGAGGCGGTGAAGCGTTTGAGCACGTGACGACGAAACTCGAGGTGCTCGATCTCGCGCTTGCTCACCTTCGCGTGCCCCACGCCTTCGAGGCCGTGATCGCGGCGGTACCGCGCCTCGTGGACCGCGCCCGCCGCGACCAGCGCCGCGAGCTCGGGGTGCTTTCGGCCGAGGTCGAGCGAGAGGCTCGCGAGCAGGGTCTCGGCCACCAGCGAGAGATCCTCGTCGATCCACTGCGCGGCGACCTTCGCGCCCTCGGTCTTCGCGCGCGGCAAGATCTCGCGGGTCGCGTCGAGCAGCTCGCGCACGCGGACCAGCAGCGTGCGCGTGAGCGCCTCGACCGCGTCGTGCTCGTCCGCCGCGCGCACCTCCTCGATGCGGCGCCGCGCGGAGAGCAGGGCGGTGCGGACCTCCGACGCGAACACGCGCAGCTCGCGCACCGCCGTCGCCTCGTCGCGGGTCAGCGCCTCCGCGAGCTTCGGGACTCCGTCGCGCGCGAGCTCGCCGAGCGGGCGGCGCGTCACCGCGAACCGGACCCAGCTCTGGAAGTCTCGGTGGATGTCTTCCTTCGAGTAGCTCTCGCGGCTGAGCCGGAGGCTCTTGGGCACGAAGAAGTACGCCTCCCAGACGTGGTCGGCGTCGCCGGTCGCGCCGGTCGGGTAGTCGACCGCGAGCTCGAGGTGGGTGCGGTCGTGCACGCGCCACTCGGGCGGTCGATCGCCGGGGCTGAGATCGCCGAGGAGCGTCGCCCACTCGCCGGGCGCGGAGAAGCGCCCCGTCGATTCGGCGTCGAGCTCGTCGGTGGCGGCTTGGAGGCGCGGCTTCGCGACGCGCTTCTTGGGCGGATCCGACGTACGCAGGTCTCTCGCCATGCCACCGTGTTTTGCCAACGCCGCTTCCGAGCCCCCGTGGGTCGTCCGTGTCGACCCGTTTCCCGATCCCGTTTCCGAGCGCTTTGCCGGTCGTGTTGCCGGCCGTGTTGCCAACCGTGTTGCCAACCGTGTTGCCAACCGTGTTGCCAACCGTGCTGGCCGCTCGAGTCACGACGCGCTCCGACCGGGTTCCCGAACCGTGGTTTCCCGACCGCGAGACGCTCGACGACCGTCGCCGACCGTTTGTGAAGTCTGTCACCAAACTGACACAAAGAGACAGCTCACGCCAGGAATCTCGCGGGGTTGCGCGTGCGAGGTCAGCGACCATGCTCCGCCGCGATGTACGTGAATCGCGACACGATGAAGGCCCTCGGACAGAGCGCGGCCGCGCACCTGAGCGCTCGCCGAGCGCGCACGTGGACGGGTTTCTCGGCGGCGTGGATGGGGCTGCGGACGATGGTCCGGGTCGGCCGGCGGCTCGACGATCGGCTCTTCCCGGAGTGGCGCGAGCAGCCGGTGCGGGAGCCGGTGTTCATCTTCGCCAACGGCCGGAGCGGCACCACGATGCTGCACCGGCTGCTCTCGTGGGACGACGAGCACTTCGCGTCGTACAAGCTCTATCAATCGATCTTCAGCGCGGTGAGCTGGCAGCGTCTGTTCGAGAAGATCGGGCACACGCCGGTCGTCGGATCGCTCGGTCGCAAGGCGGTGGACGCGATCAACGAGACGTTCTTCTCCGGTTGGGAGGGCATCCACGAGCTCGGCATCGACAAGGAAGAAGAAGACGAAGCGCTCTTCGTGATGGCGCTCGAGTCGCCGACGGTGTCGTTGCTGAACCCGTTCCAGGAGAACTACCAGCGCATGGGCTGGCTCGACGCGGAGCGCCCGGAGCGACGCCGCGCCTTCATGGACGACTACGAGGCGGCGCTGAAGAAGCACCTCTTCGCGGTCGGCGGCGACAAACACTTCCTGAACAAGAACGTCTTCACCGCGCCACGCCTCAAGACGTTCCTCGAGCGTTTCCCCGACGCGCGTTTCGTGTACCTCGTGCGGCATCCGGCGGAGGCGCTGCCGAGCTGGCTCAACATGTTCTACGAGAAGTGGATCACCCACTCACCCGAGCTGCCGCACGACTCCCCCCAGGCCCGCGAGCTCGCGGAGATGTGCTTCGCCTACTACCGCTACGTGCTCGCGGTTCGGAACGAGCTTCCGTCCGAGCGTTTCCACCTCGTGCGCTACGAGGAGCTCGTGAAGGACGCGCGCCCGGTGGTCGAGGGGCTCTACGCGTGGATGGGCTTGCCGATGAGCCCGCCGTACCGCGCGAAGCTGCAGGCGTTCTCGGAGAAGCAGCGCGGCTACCAGAGCGCGCACGAGTACTCGCTCGAGCAGTTCGGTCTGAGCCGCGACTGGGTCTACGAGCAGATCCCCGAGGTCTACGAGGCGTTCGGCTACGAACGCTGACGCACCGATCGCGTTTACGTGGACGTGGTGGACGTGGACGTGGTCGGACGTGAACGGCGTCACGTTCGCGCAGGTGTCACACCGCGGCTCCTCGTTCACGTCGTCGTCGCGCCCACGAACGCTCAGTGCGCGGCGGTCTCGGCGTCGGTCGCGCCGTGGCTGTCCGCCGGTGTCGGCGCGGAGGGCGTGGACGATCCGCCCTCGCGTGCGAGCACACGCTTGAGCTGCCACGCGAGCCACGGCGGCGCGATCACGGTGGTGCCCATCACCATGAGCACGACGGCCATGTAGACGTCGGGCTCGATCAGGGGATGACCGTCGACGCGGATCCCGCGACCGACGTCCGCGAAGATGAGGCCCACCTCGCCGCGCGGGACCATGCCGACGCCGACGGTGAGCTTGTCGACCTTCCCGCGCACGCCGAGGCCCGCGAAGAGCTTGCCGATCACCGCGACCACGATGAGCGCGAGCGCGAGGATCAAGGGCTGCGCGGACACGCCCGAGAGATCCACGAGCATGCCGGTCCGCACGAAGAAGATCGGCGCCATGAACGCGACGATCGGCGCGACGAGCGGCGCGAGGTCGTGCTTGCTGTGCTTTCCGAAAGGTTTGACGTGCACCTCGTCGAGGATGAGGCCCGCCGCGAACGCACCGACGATCGGCGCGAGCCCGGCCGCCGCGCTCACGCCCGCGAGCAAGAGGCAGAGACCGATCGCGACCGCTGCGAGCACACCGCCGCTCCGCAGGTGCGAGGCCATGCGGAAGAGGCCGGGCATCACGAACGCGCCGAGGAAGAGCGCCCCGATCAGGAAGCCTGCTGCGAGGCCGCTGATGATCGCGAGCTGGGTCGCGTCGATCGCGCCGCTCGAGGCGAGGCCCGCCACGACCGCGAGCACGATGAGGCCGAGCACGTCGTCGATGACCGCGGCGCCGAGGATGACGCGCGACTCGTCGCGGCTCATCGCGTTCAGGCCCTGGAGAACGCGCGCCGTGATGCCGACCGAGGTCGCGCAGAGCGTGGCGCCGACGAAGAGGTGGAGCGAGGTCGTGCCGTCGGGGATGAGCAGGTAGGACGCGCCGAAGCCGAGCGCCATCGGCATCACGACGCCGATCACGGCGACGAGGCCGGACTGCGGCGCGACCTTCTTCATCTCCGTGAGCGTCGACTCGAGGCCCACCTCGAACAGCAGGAGCACGACGCCGAAGTTCGCGAGGAACTCGACCGACGGCATCGACGCCGCGGTCGCGAAGGTGTCGACGCCGAGCAGCGTGAGGTTGCCGAGCACGATGCCCGCGCAGAGCTCGCCGAGCACCGCGGGTTGTTTGAGCCGCACCGCGAGCTCGCCGCCGGCCTTCGCGGCGAGGAGGATCGCCGCGAGCGTGAGCCACACCTCGGCACCCGGCCCGTGCGCGTCGTCGCTCGCGTGCGCGGTGATCGGCATCGCGAGCGCGAGGAGCACGAGGAAGCCACGAAGGATGCGCGGGCGGGGTCGGTTCATGGTCGGCCTCGGGCTGCGCCGCGCCGGGATCTCGGATCGCGATCTCTGCGAGATCACGCGAGAAAGTCGCCCGAAACGCGAACCCGGTCGTTCTAGGGCGAGGGACGAGGCGTCGCAAGCAAAAGCGGTCGTGGTCGTCGTGGCTCGATCTCGAGGGGGCGTCGCGGTCTTGCAGTCGAGCTCGCGCTTCGCGACACTGAAGCGCCATTCAGTGGGCCGTGTCGCGGGGCAGCGGGTCGGCCGCCGCGGGCGAAGGAGCAGACGACGATGGAGCGCACGATCTTCCGGGAAGAGCACGAGGGCTTTCGCAAGGCGTTTCGGAAGTTCGTGCAGAAGGAGGTCGTGCCGCACCAGGAGCGTTGGCGACACGAGGGCTGCGTCGATCGCGAGGTGTGGCGGAAGGCGGGCGCGGAGGGGTTCTTGTGTCCGTGGCTCGAAGAGGAGCACGGCGGACCGGGCGGCGACTTCCTTCACAGCGTCGTGGTGATCGAGGAGCTCGCGAAGGTCTACGAGTCGGGCTTCGCGATGACGCTGCACAGCGACGTGATCGTTCCGTACCTGCACGAGTTCGGGAACGCCGCGCAGAAGAAGAAGTGGCTGCCGGGCTGCGCGAGCGGCGAGCTCGTGACCGCGATCGCGATGACGGAGCCGAGCACGGGCTCGGACCTCGCGGCGCTGCGCACGACCGCGCGGCGCGAGGGCGACGAGTACGTGCTCGACGGCGCCAAGACCTTCATCAGCAACGGCACGCTCTGCGACCTCTGCATCGTCGCGGCGAAGACCGGCGGGGAAGATCCGCACCGGAGCATCTCGCTCTTCGTGGTGGAGGCGGACCGACCGGGGTTCGTCAAAGGCAAGAAGCTCGCGAAGATGGGCATGGCTTCGCAAGACACGTCCGAGCTCTTCTTCGAGGATTGTCGGATCCCGGCGTCGAACCTCCTCGGCCAAGAGGGGCTCGGCTTCTTCATGCTGATGCGCAAGCTCGCGCAGGAGCGCCTCGTGGTGGGCGTGGCGGCGCAGGCGGGCGCGGCGCAGGTGGTCGCGGACACCGTGCGCTACTGCAAGGAGCGCGAGGCGTTCGGTCGACCGATCGCGAAGTTCCAGAACACGCAGTTCGAGCTCGTGGACTGCGCGACCGAGGTCGAGGTCGGGCAAGCGTTCCTCGATCGGCTCCTCGTCGATCACGTCGCGGGCAAGCACCTCGTGAAGGAGTGCTCGATGAGCAAGCTCTGGCACAGCGAGATGCTCGGGCGCGTGGTCGACCGCTGCCTGCAGCTCTTCGGTGGCTACGGCTACATGCTCGAGTACCCGGTCACGCGGGCGTACATGGACGCGCGCGTGCAGCGCATCTACGCGGGCACGAGCGAGATCATGAAGGTGATCATCGCCAAGCAGATGGGGCTGTAGGCGCGAGTCGAGACGCGATCTCGTGATCGCGCCTCGACTCGAGAGGCTCAGCCGCCCGCGAGGGCTCGCTTGGCCCGCAGGCTTCGCGCGCGCTCCGCGAACGCGGCCAGACGGCGCGAGCGCGGCAGCGACGCCACCGCGCTCGAGAGCGGGGCGGTGATGCGGCCGAGGTCGAGCGCGTTGGCGACGTCCATCGCGGCGCGCAGGCCGGTCTCCGCCGCGCCCTCCATGTAGCCCTGGAAGTCGAGCGAGGTGTGCTCGCCGCAGAAGTGCAGGCGACCTTCGCGCTCGCCTTCCACGCCGTAGTAGGCCCACTGACCGGGCGCGTAGCAGGCGTAGCTGCCGAGCGCGGTCGGCACCGAGGGCCAGTGCATGCGCAGCACGTTGCCGTTGTACGCGTCTTCGGTGCCGGGGAAGATCTCGTCGAGCAGCGGCAGCACACGCTCGGCGAGGCTCTCCGGCGTGCCTTCGTTCGCCGCCGCGCCCGCGGTGCCGCCGAGGAAGTGCGTGAGGATGCCTTCTTCGCCCGCTTGGCCGCGCGAGGTCTCCCAGAACGTCTGCGCGCCGTTGTCCGCGAAGCCCGCGCCGCCCGCGACCGTCGCGCCCACCGGCTCGGGCGGGTTGCGCCACGGCTTGTAGGTCGTCTGCATCATCAGCTTCGCGTTGGTGCCGTAGCCGAGCGCGTCGACGATCGCGCGTTTGTCGGCCGAGATGGGTACCTCGATCGCGACGTCGCGCAGGATCGTGAAGGGCAGGGTGACGATCACGTGATCGTAGTCTTCCTCGACGGTGCCGCTCGGGCTCTCGGCGACCACGCGGACGGCGGCGCCTTCGCGGATCGCGGTCACGCGGTGGCGAAGCCGCACCCGATCGCCGAGCTCGGCGGCGAGCGCTTCGGCGATCGCGGAGCTGCCCTCGTGGATGTGGTAGCGCTCGTCGGAGACGCCGAAGACCTTGAAGTGCTCGGTGTCGTCGAAGCCGATGAGGTAGACCATGTTGAGCACGGACTGCTCGTTCGTCTCGCGGCCGTACTCGCCGACGTAGGCGACGTCGAGCAGCGTGCGGAGCGTCTCGTCCGCGACGTTCTCGGCGAGCCAGTCGCGCAGCGAGATCGCGTCGAGGCGGGCGTACTCGTCGTCGTCCGTCTCCGCGGCTTCGAACGCGGCCGCGAGCAAGGGCGCGACCGGCTCCCACGCGGTGAGGATCTCTTCTTCGGGGACGATCCGGCCACCGATGTAGAAGGTCTCGGCGCGCACGCCCTCGGGCTCTTGGAGATCGTCGAGCGTCAATCCGAGCTCTTCAGCGAGCGCCTGCATCGTGAGATGGCCGGAGTCGATCAGCTCGCCACCGAGCTCCGCGATCTGGCCGGCGTCGAGCATGCCGCGCGCGGTGAAGGTGCGGCCGCCCGCGCGATCGGACGCCTCGTAGACGTCGACCGGCACGCCGAGCTGGGCGAGGCGATACGCGGCGTGCAGGCCCGCGAGGCCGGCGCCGAGAACGGCGACGCGCGCGTTCGCGGGATTCCCGCCGTCGTCTCCGCACGCGGAGAGCGCGCCGAGCAAGGGCGTCGCGGCGAGCACGCCCGCGCCGCGCAGGACGTCGCGGCGGTGCATGCGGTCGCGCGCGGCGAGCTCGGTGACGGCGCCTTCCCTCGGGGTCTTTGGCAAAGACCCCCTCCACTGGGCCGAGCCCAGCGGAGCCTCCCCCAAAACCCCTTCCGCGTGGGCGCGGAGCGCGAGGTGTGCGTGGTGACGAAGGCGAGCGAAGAGCGTGCTGCGAGCCATGTGGATGATCCCCTCCCGGGATCGGGCGGCGCGGGGCGAGGCCCGATCGGCGGCGGAGCATCGCAGAGCGTGAGCGAGCCGGGAAGATCGCGACGTGGGGATCACGCCACGCGCACTGGCTCACGAGGCGGATCACTCCACGAGCACGCACTGACGCAGGTAGCGCCAGCCGCTCGGAATCGGGGACGAGCTCGCGGTCTCGCCGACCCACTTCTCGCCGCTGCCGGACGAGCTCGTGGTGGTGTCGCGATCGAAGAGCAGGTCGTAGACGCCGGGCACGAGGCGCAGATCGATCCGGTGGTCGTTGGCGTCGCGTCGGTAGCCGCCGGTGACGGTGGTCGTGTAACGAAGGACGCCGACGAGATGACGCGTGCCGGTGTCGCGGGCGACGGCCCACACGCTCGCCGCGCCGTAGCCGTTGGAAGGCACGGTGGTGGGCGCGGTCGCGCCGTCGACCGTGATGTCTCCGAGCCACGTCGTGGTGGGGACGTCGACGGTGAGGCTCGAGGCACCGGCGGGAATCACGACGTTGCTGCGGATGAGGCGCCAGCCGCTCGGGATCGGTGAGGAGCTCGCGGTCTCGCCGACCCATTGTTCGCCGCTGCCGGACGAGCTCGTGGTGCGGTCGCGATCGAAGAGCAGATCGTAGGTACCGGGCACCAAGCGCAGGTCGATCACGTCGTCGTTGGCGTCGCGTCGATAACCGCCGGTGACGGTGGTCGTGTAGCGCAGGACGCCGACGAGGTGACGGATGCCGGTGTCGCGTGCGATGGCCCAAACGCTCGCGGCGCCGTAGCCGTTCGAGGGAACGGTGGTGGGCGCGGTCGCTCCGTCGAGGGTGATGCGGCCCGTGACCTGCGCGGTGGGGATGTCGACGTCGAGGGTCGACGCGCCGGCGGGGATCACGACGTTGCTGCGAATCAGGCGCCAGCCGCTCGGGATCGGCGAGGAGCTCGCGGTCTCGCCGACCCACTTCTCGCCGCTGCCGGACGAGCTGGTGGTGGTGTCGCGATCGAAGAGGAGATCGTAGGTGCCGGGGACGAGGCGCAGGTCGATCACGTCGTCGTTCGCGTCGCGTCGGTAGCCGCCGGCGACGGTGGTCGTGTAGCGAAGGACGCCGACGAGATGACGTGTGCCCGTGTCGTGCGCGACCGCCCACACGCTCGCGGCGCCGTAGGCGTTCGAGGGAACCGTCGTCGGCGCCGTGGCGCCGTCGAGGTTGATGCGGCCGCTGACCTGTGCGGTCGGGATGTCGACGGTGAGGCTCGACGCGCCCGCGGGGATCACGACGTTGCTGCGGATGAGGCGCCAACCGCTCGGGATGGGCGACGAGCTCGCGGTCTCGCCGACCCACTGCTCGCCGCTGCCGGAGGAGCTCGTGGTGCGATCGCGATCGAAGAGCAGATCGTAGGTACCGGGCACCAAGCGCAGGTCGATCACGTCGTCGTTGGCGTCGCGTCGATAACCGCCGGTGACGGTGGT
>Ga0075012_10005635_pt1 | contig 11461 bp, 10 predicted proteins | sample All_14_2_FD_71474 | JGI IMG/M metagenome (GOLD analysis project Ga0075012, IMG submission 71474) | Freshwater microbial communities in response to fracking from Pennsylvania, USA - Allegheny Zone_MetaG_DW_15 | ecosystem: Environmental > Aquatic > Deep subsurface > Groundwater > Drilled...
GGCGATTGATCGGCTGCACCCCGTCCCAAAACAGGCGTACCGCCAGCTCGGTGTCGAAATCAAACCGCCGGGCCGTCCGGATCGCTTCCAGGATGCGCACGGCGGGAGCCAGCGGGTAGAGGCGAAACCCAAATAACGAATCCCGAATCCCTCCCCCCAAGGTTTCCCATTCCGCCAGCCCGTTGCCCACCTTGCGCCCCTGCACCCGTTCCGGAGGCGCTTCCGGACCAAAAACCGGCACGCCCAGAATCATGGCTCCGGGATGTTTTTGCGAGAGCGCCATGAATTCCGTCACGGCCCCGGCCGGATGCTGGCCGTCGGCATCCATCACCACGGCATGATCAAACCCCGCCCGCAGCGCCTCGCGCATGGCCACCAAAGTGGCTCCGCCCTTGCCCTGGTTTTCCGGGAGGGTCAACACACGCACCCCATCGTTGCCGCGGGCCAGTTCCGCCAACTCATTCCCGCTGCCGTCCGTGCTTCCGTCGAGAACGACCCAAACCGGACTCCAGACCTCCAGGACCGCCCGAACCGTCCGGGCCAATTGCGGTCCGCTGTTGTAGCTGGGCAGGATGACCAGGCGCGCCGCATCCGGATGGGAGAGAGAGGGAGTCAAGGGACGGACGGTTGGAAACGAATGGCCGTTCCGCTCTCGCGCAGGTGCCGACGGAAATAGTCCTCCATCCGGGCGGCCAGTTCCGCCGCCGACTCCCCGTCCTCGGCGTGAAAACCCCCTCCCAACCGCAATTCATATCGCAGGGGCAGCGCTGAACCGGAAAAAAACGAAACACCCTTGCCCAAATACCGCGATTCCCGTTCGATAAAAACCGTCTGGATCGGCACCCGGGCCCGGGCCGCAATGAGGGCGAACCCGTTTTTGAATGGGTTCATCGCCCCATCGCGGGTGCGAGTCCCCTCGGGAAAAATCAGAAGATTGTCCCCGCGCTGGATGCAGGCCACACCCTGGCGGACCAAAGCCGGACCGCTGTCATTCGTCACATAACCGGCCAGCCGCGCCGCGCCGCCCACAAAGGGACTGCGCGCCAGATTCGCCCGCATGATGCACACCGTGCGCGGAATCACCGCCAGCAAAAGTACGGCATCCAGCACGCTGGGGTGGTTGGCCGCGATGAGGGTTCCCCGCAATTGGCTCAAACGCTCCACCTCGGAGAAGCGGATTTCAAAAACTCCCAGCCAGGAGGAAAAATCAATCCAGGTGCGGAACAACCACCGAATCAGCCTCTGGCCTTTCTCGGGAGGGATTCGCCCCCCACCCAACGCCAGGAGCAGGGCACACACCGGACTCACCACCAGTCCGGTCACAAAAAACCCTGCCAGAGCGAGCATCTGCCGCACATAATCCCAACACCAACGCGGCAGGGACCGATGGGTTTCCGGACTCGCCGCGAGGGAACAGGAGGTCTCGGCTCTCGCAATGGGCATGACCACAACGTATCGGGATTCCCGGGAATTTCGAGTGTGTTGTTTTCTTGTCTCCCCGCCTTCTTGCAGAGAGACACAGAGGGCCCGGATGAAAAAACGCCTCCTCCTCACCCTTCAGACTCTGGTCAGCATCGGCCTGCTGGTCTGGATTTTTTGGAAACCGGAGTTCCGCGCCCAGGCCTGGCAGGTGATGTCCCAAGCCCAGCCCGGCTGGCTGATGGCCGGGTTTCTGGTCGCCGGGTTCGGCAACCTGCTTGGGGTGGTGCGCTGGAATGTGTTTCTCCACATGCAGGGCATTCGCCTTCCGGCCTGGGACGTGTTTCGCATCTCCTTCGTTGGGCTGTTTTTCAACAATTTCCTGGTCGGTGCGGTGGGCGGGGATGTGGTCAAGGTCGTCTGGCTGGCCGCCCGCGGACACCGAAAATCCCCCGCGCTGCTTTCCGTGCTGATGGACCGCATGAGCGGCCTGCCCCCGCTGATCGTGGCCTCGCTGGTGTTTATCCTCTGGCGGCTCCAGTGGCTGCAACAAAGCCCGGTGGTGGCCGGGGTCACGCATTTTATTTTTGTTTATCTGGCCGTGGTCACCGCCCTGATGGTGCTCTCGTTTTTCCTGGCCTCCACCCGGCTCATACACCGCCTGCCCGAACGGTTTCCCGGCCGGGCCCAGATTCATGAGTTTAATGCGGCTTACCTGGAATTCATCAAAAGCTGGCCCCAGACGCTCTGGGCTTCGTTTTTGTCTTTGATCATTCTGCTCGGCCACTTCCTCACCTTTTATTGCAGCGCCCGGGCATTTTCGCTCCAAATTCCCCTCATGGATTTTTTTGCCATCATGCCCGCCGTGGACATCATTTCCGCCATGCCGGTGAGCCTGGGCGGATTCGGAGTGCGGGAACAACTTTTTGCCACCCTGCTGGGTGATCTGGCCGGGGTTCCGGCCGCCCAGGCTGTCTCCATCTCTCTGGGCGGAGCCCTCCTCGCCATGGTTTGGGGGTTGTTCGGACTGGCCCTGCTGCCTTCCTACCGCCGGGTGGTTCACCGGGAGGTCCGGCCATGACCCCCTCGCCGCTCCGGGCCGCAGCGTCCCGCTATCGCGGCGAGGCCCCGTCTCTGTACTATTACGCCCTTGGCAAAATCTGGCTGGACCCCGCGTATCCCGCCGTGGCCAGCATCCTGCGCGATTCCCCCCGCCCGCTGCTCGACATTGGCTGCGGCATGGGGCTGCTGGCCGCCTACCTTCGGGCCAACGGACACCGCGCCCCCATCACCGGCCTCGATGTGGATGGGGATAAAATCGCCCTGGCGCAAAAGCTTCTCGGAACCGAAGGGGCGGAGTTTTCCCCCGGGGACGCCCGGGACCTCCCTGCCCACCAGGGCGACGTCGTGATGCTCGACGTCCTGCACTATTTCACCGACACCCAGCAACTGGATCTCCTGCGCGCCATTGCCACCCGCGTCGCCCCGGGCGGCACCGCCCTCATCCGGATCGCCCTGCAACAACCCAACCTGCGCTACGCCCTCACCCAGTTGGAGGAATCCTTCATCAAGCTGGTGCGCTGGATCCCCACCACCGGACGCAACTTCCCCACCCGCGACGAAATCCTGGCCGGCTTCCCCCCCAAGGAGTTCGAGGCCACCGTCCGCCCCATGTGGGGCTACACCCCCTTCAACAGCTACCTGTTTGTCTTCCGACGCAAACCCCTGGTGTGATCCCGCCCATGCGTCTGGAAATCCGATGGTCCAAACGATACCTTCTCGGAATCAATCTTGCGGTCGGAGGCCTCGCCGCCGCGTTTGTGCTGGCACCCGAGGGGCTCAATGGGCCCGCCAAAATCTTTGTCCTCGCGCTGACCGCCGCGATTTTTCTGTTCTCCCTCAAAATCCTCCTCAGCAACAAACCCGTCCTCGTTGCCGACGAAACCGGAATTCTCGACACCCGTCTTGGGTCCACCCCCATCGCCTGGAACGAAATCCGGGCCTTCCGCCACGTGCCCCGTGAGGACGTCTCGACCAACGGCCAAAAATCCTCCTCCCTCTTCGAAGCCTGGCGACCCATCCAACTTTGGATCAAACCCGCCCCCAACAAAACGTTTCGCCGCAAAGGCCTGGTGAGACAACACCCCACCCACCTCAATTTCCCGGCCGCACAGCATGTGCTCATCGATTTTTCCGGTCTCGACACGCCGTCGTCCCGGCTGGCCGAATTGATCCGTCAGCGCGCTCCGCACGCCCGGGAAGGAATTTCGGGTGCATCTTTGAATCTGGACTCTAATTCCTTGATCCCCTGAACCGTGGTTATGGTTTCCGCCGCACATCACGCACGAAAACGGAGGAGAGGGAAAAAGGCGCCGTCATAACTGACGAAAGCGAAGGCCGGGAAATTTCCCAGATCCCCAGTCAAACGTCACCAGTTCGATCTGTGCCACAAGGGCAAAGGCCGCCAAATACGCATCGCTCCAGACGCAGCAGCCCGGTGGCTGTGTCGGCTGACCAACAAGAGAAAGAGGACATTGACATCCAGGAGGAACGTCATGGCAGCCGTTCTCCGGTCTGCTCCAGCAGTTCCGCCATGGCTTCATTGCTCAGCACCGGCAAGTCATTCCCTTCGCGAATCCGCACCGGTGCCTCCATCCTGCGGCAGGCGGAAGGGGCGGAAAACGTAGAACTCTGACCCAGCACCAAACGAAGTCCCTCATTCACGATATCCTTCATTTTCCGATTCTCACTTGCCGCCAGAATCTTGGCTTGGCGGTACAACTCATCGGAGATGTCCAGCGTCGTTTTCATGGAGAATGATCACCAGAAGTCTGGGAATCTGTCAAAATGCGGCGGCTCACGAGAAACCGATCAACCTGCTAGAGGGACTCTGCCCGCGGAGCCGGCCTCACCCCCGCGCCTTGGCCTCCCGGCGACGGGCGTGGAGAATAAACTCGGTGTACCCATTGGGCTGCTGGGTTCCCTGAAAAATCAGATCCCGCGCGGCCTGGAACGCGATGCTGCCTGCAAAATCCGGCGCCATCGGCCGGTAGAGCGGATCCCCCGCATTCTGCCCGTCCACCACCGCAGCCATCCGGCGCAGGGTTTCCTCGACCTGATCGGAGATGCACACGCCATGCCGCAGCCAGTTGGCAATGTGCTGACTGGAAATGCGCAGGGTCGCGCGGTCTTCCATCAGAGCCACATTGGAGATGTCGGGAACCTTGGAGCATCCGATGCCCTGATCAATCCAGCGCACCACGTATCCGAGGATGCCCTGAACGTTGTTGTCGAGTTCCTGCCGGATCTCCTCCGGAGAAAATGAGGTCGGACCTGCCAGGGGAATGGTCAAAATGGCATCCAGGCTGGCCCGGGCGCGGGAGGCCAACTCGCGCTGTCGCCCGCGCACATCCACCTTGTGGTAATGCAGGGCGTGCAGCGTGGCCGCGGTGGGTGATGGGACCCAGGCCGTGTTGGCCCCGGACCGGGGATGGCCGATTTTGGTTTCCATCATGTCCGCCATGCGTTCCGGCATGGCCCACATGCCCTTACCAATCTGGGCCCGGCCCGGGAGGCCGCAGGCCAGCCCGACATCGACATTCCAGTCTTCATAGGCCGCAATCCACGGCTGTTGTTTCATGGCATTCTTCCGCACCATGGCCCCGGCCTCCATGCTGGTGTGAATTTCGTCGCCGGTGCGGTCCAGAAATCCCGTGTTGATAAAAATCACCCGGTCCGCGGCCACGCGCAGGCATTCCTTCAGGTTCACCGTGGTGCGGCGTTCCTCATCCATGATGCCGATTTTCACCGTATACCGGGGAAGCCCCAAGGCCTCCTCAATCCGGCTGAACATGTCACAGGCCAACGCCACTTCCTCCGGACCGTGCATTTTGGGTTTCACGATGAAGATGCTGCCGGAGCGGGCGTTGCGCAGCGGCCCGCCGCCCCGCAGGTCATGCAGGGCGATGAGACAGGTCATGACGGCATCCAGCAGGCCCTCGGGGATTTCCCGGCCCTCGCGATCCAGCACGGCATCGGTGAACATGTGGTGTCCCACATTACGGGCCAGCATCAGGCTGCGGCCGGGCAGGATCACCTCCCCGCCCCCGGGAGACGTATAAACCCGGTCCCGGTGCAGGGTTCGGGTCACCTGGGTGCCGTTTTTCGCAAACGTGTCGGTCAGATCGCCCTTCATCAACCCCAGCCAGTTGGCATACACCAAAACCTTGTCCGCCGCATCCACCGCCGCCACCGAATCTTCAAAGTCCTGAATGGTGGTCAGAGCCGACTCCAGAACCACATCCTTCACCCCCGCGACATCGGTCCGGCCGATCGGATGCGCCCGGTCGATCTGTACTTCAATGTGCAGGCCGTGGTTTTTCAGCAAAATGGCCGTCGGCCCACCGGCGTCGCCGCGATAGCCCACGAACCCGGAGGGCTCGGCGAGGGTCGTGACTGAACCGTCCTGAAGTTCCACCGAGAGCTGCTGCTGCCGGACGGAGTAGGCCACCGCATGGCGATGACTCCCGGCCGCCAGGGGGACGGTCTCATCGAGAAAATCCCGCACCAACACAATCACCCGGTCGGCCCGGCGCGGATTGAAGGCCCCCGCGCGCCCACAGCCGTCGTCTTCCCCGATGGCGTCCGTCCCATACAAGGCATCGTACAGACTGCCCCAACGGGCGTTGGCGGCATTCAGCGCATAGCGGGCATTCATCACCGGGACGACCAACTGCGGGCCGGCGATTTCAGCAATCTCCGGACACACCCCGGTCGTGCGGATGGAAAAATCCTCCCCCTCCGGCAGCAGGTATCCGATTTCCGTCAAAAACGCCCGGTAGGCCGCCGCATCAAAAGACTGCCCCGCCCGCGTCCGATGCCAGTCGTCGATTTGCGCCTGCAAAGTCCCGCGCTTCTGCAAAAGTCCCCGCAAACGGGGGGTAAACTCCTCCGCCATCGCCTCCAGGGCCGCCCAGACCGCCTCCGCTTCGATGCCGGTTCCCGGAACCACCTGCTCGCGCACCAAGTCATCCAAAACCGTGGCCACCTGAAGTCCTCCGCGCGAAATGCGTGCTGTCATAGCCCCTCACTGACCCCACCCCACCTCCAAAAAGCAAGAACAATCGGGACCCCGTCATTGCCTTTGCCGGAATGTGCGCTTTACTTGGGAGGTTTTGAAATCCTCCACCCCCAAACGTCTGTTTTTCTGGCTCTCCGGCGCGGGCACCGAAACCCTGGAAAATTGCCCCAACTGGGAACAACGCAAATACGTCGCCTTCGGAGCCACCGTGTTGGTGCCCTGCCTGTTTGCCTTCATCGCCTGCGCCTATGCACTTTCCACCCTGACTTCCAACTACGCGGTGATCTTTCCCGTAGCCGCTGTCTGGGCCTTTATCATTCTGGCCATCGACCGCGCCCTGCTGGCCAGCTACCGTCCCTTTCTTTCCCTTCCCCGCAAACTGGGACAGTTTGTTCTGCGCTTTTGTGTGGCTGTGTTGATGGGCCTGACCATCTCCCACCCCCTGGTGCTCCTTCTCTTCCGGGACACCGTGACCTCCGTGATCGAAGAGGAACGAACGGCCGATGCCCAAACCATCCGCGCCCAGTTTGCCAAGGAACGCGAGGCGGCCGGCCGCCGCATCAGCAGCATCGAAAAAGCCATCACCGAACAGCGCGAACGGTGGGATCAGACGTTCAACGCCGAGTTTCTGGTGCGGGCCGAAACCGCCGAATCGCCGGTTCCGGGGCTCACCAGCGCCCAGCAAAAGGAGTTGGAAAAAGCCGTCACCGAAGCCACAACTCCGGCCCAAACCCGGCTGGCCGCCATCGAAAAAGAATCCGCCGCCCTCACACCGCTCTACACCAAGCTTCAGGCGGACCTTTCCCACTGGCAGACCGAATTCGAACGCGAGGTCAACGGACAGCGCAGCGGCATCATTGGACTCGGACCGCGCGCCCGGTCGATTCAGGACGACCAACTCGCCTGGCGCCGGACGGAGGCCACCCGCCTGGGGGGATTGCTGGACCATCTGACCGCGGAAAAAGCCGCCTTGGAATCCCAGGCCCGCCTGGCGGGAGAAACCGCCACGGCGGAGTTTCAGGCCCGCCTGGCCGACCGCGCCGCACAGCAACAGGCAGAGGACAGCCGCGTGGCCGCCCTGCGGGAGAAGGTCCAGCAGGACCAGGCCGGAGAATTTGTCAGCCAGCAAAACCGCATTCGCGACACCCTGAAGCAGCAGATTGACTTCCGGCTGGCCGAGTTGCAGATCGCCCAGTCCGAGCTGGCCCGCCTCGGCACGGACGAAGCCGCCCAGTTGGACGCCCTCCGGGCCGAACGGCGCCAGGACATCCTCACCCAGACCCTGGCCCTGCATAAATTGTTCCAGGCCGGAGACCAGGGAGGACGCTTTGCCCTCGCAACCTACCTCATTCTCACCCTGCTTTTTATCCTGGTGGACACCATTCCCGTCATGCTGAAATTTTTCTGCAAGGCCGGTCCCTATGACCGCCTGCTGGACCGCGATGAGGTCCGTTTCGACTCCGAACACCAGGCCTTCCTGGCCAGCCACCGCCGCTACATGGACGAACTCGCGGCCGGCAACCTCATTGCCGTGACCCGCAACAAGCCCCTCGAGGACGCCCTGGTGGATGGCGTCGAGCACACCCGGGCCGCCCGGGAGTTTCTTGGCTCGCTCATCGAGATGGAAAAGGCATTCTCCGAAAAATTGCTGCTGGAACAACAGGCCGCCTCCGACTCCGCTCCGGAAAAGCTGGCCGTACTGGAGGCCATGAAAACACGCTTCTACGAAGACATGCACTATCGCATGGAACGGTTCTTCGCCCAGCGTCACGGCATCGCCGTTTAGCTCCCGGACCCGCGGGACACCGCCCCCCAATGAGAGCTTCCTCTCTTTCAATTTAGAATTGTTATTGATTAAGAACCATTCGCGAATATAGTGAATCATCCATGAAACCTCTTCCGCATGAACAAGCCGGCTACGAGGAGACGATCAGCCACAGCGGCCACCGTCTCACTCCCCAGCGTCGCGAAGTTTATGACATCCTTCTGGCGGAACGGGATCATCCCACCGCCACGGACGTCTTTCTGCGGGCCAAGGCCCACATGCCCTCGATCTCCCTGGCCACCGTGTACAACTGCCTGGAAACATTGGTTTCCTGCGGTCTGGCCCGGCAGGTCAACGTCGAGCGCGAAGCCACCCGGTTCTGCGCCAACCTGCAGGAACACGGCCACTTTATCTGCGAACAATGCGGCAAGGTCCACGATGTCCCCCTGGCCTCCGGCAAACGCCTGGAACGGGCCTGGGATCTTCCCGAAGGCCTCACCGTAACGCACAGCGAAATCACCCTGCGCGGCTATTGTTCAGCCTGTGCAAACACTCCGCAATCCCCACTCCGCAATTCCCAATCACCATGAGTCTCTCCATCCAAAACCTCCGCGCCAACATTGGTGACAAGGAAATCCTCAAAGGCCTCAACCTCGAAGTTCCCAAGGGCCAGGTCCATGCCATCATGGGCAAAAACGGTTCCGGCAAAAGCACGTTGGCCAAGGTGATGGCCGGCCACCCCAGCTACGAAGTGACGGGAGGAGACGTCCTGATGGACGGAGAGAGCATCCTCGGACTCGACCCCGATGTCCGCTCCCGCACCGGCCTTTTTCTGGCCTTCCAATATCCCATGGAAATTCCCGGAGTGACCATCGCCAACTTTCTTCGCGCCGCCGTGCAGGCCCGCATGGACGAAGGGGAGGAACTTGATGCCGTGGCCTACTACAAACGCCTGTATGCCAAAATGGACGCGCTCAAAATTGACCGCGCCTTCACCGCCCGCTCGGTGAATGAAGGATTTTCCGGCGGAGAGAAAAAACGTTGCGAGATTTTGCAGATGGCCATGCTGGAACCTTCCTATGCCGTGCTGGATGAAACGGACAGCGGCCTCGACATCGACGCCCTCAAAATCGTGTCCGAAGGGGTCAATGCCCTGCGCAGCCCGGAGCGCGGTTTTCTGGTCATTACCCATTACCAACGCCTGCTCGACTACATCGTGCCCGACGTCGTCCACGTCATGGTGGACGGTCGCATTGTCCTGAGCGGAGAAAAGGATCTCGCCCTCAAACTTGAAGCCCAGGGATATGACTGGGTGGAAAAAGAAACGGCCGCGGCCGCCTGAACACCATGAGCACGGACACCAAACCTGAAATCGGCATCGACCGTTCGGTCGGAGATTTTCGTTACGACGTCAACTACGAGTTCGACGCCGGCACCGGACTGAACGAAAAAACCATCGACTACATCGCCGACGTCAAGGGCGACCCCGACTGGATTCGCCAGTTTCGCCAGGACGCCTATCGCAAGTTCCTCGAGAAACCGATGCCCACCCATTGGGCCAGCCACGATCTCGACAATATCGTTTTTAACAACATCCGCTACTACCTCTCGCAGGGCACGCAACCGAAACGGTCCTGGGACGATGTGCCGGAGGAAATGAAACTCACCTTCGAACGCCTGGGCATCCCCGAGCAGGAACGCAAATTCCTGGCCGGGGTGGAAGCCCAGTTCGACAGCGAGGCGGCGTATTCCAACATCAAGGCCGCCGTGGGCGAACAGGGGGTGATTTTTGTCGGCTCCACCGAGGGACTGCAGAAACACCCGGAGATTTTCCGCAAATGGTTCGGCGAGGTCATTCCCACCGGAGACAACAAGTTCAGCGCCCTCAACAGCGCGGTCTTTTCCGGCGGGTCCTTCATCTATGTACCGCCGGGCGTGAAGGTGAAACACCCGCTGCAGGCCTATTTCCGCATCAATGCGGAAAACTTTGGCCAGTTTGAACGCACTCTGATCATTGCCGACGAGGGCAGCGAGGTCATGTACATGGAAGGCTGCACCGCACCGAAGTTTGAGACCGCCACCCTGCACAGCGCGGTGGTGGAGTTGGTCGCGCTCAAGGGGGCCAAGATTCAATACGTCACCGTGCAGAACTGGAGCCCCAACGTGTTTAACCTCGTGACCAAACGGGGTCTGGCCCACGAGGAGGCCGAAATCAAATGGATCGACTGCAACATCGGATCCCGCCTCACCATGAAATACCCCGGTGTGGTCATGAAGGGACGCAAGGCCCGCGGCGAGGTCATTTCCATCGCCCTGGCCAGCGACGGTCAACATCAGGACACCGGCGCCAAGATGATTCACGCCGCCGATGAGACCACCAGCAACATCGTCTCCAAATCGATCAGTGTCGGCACCGGACGGGCCACCTACCGGGGCCTCGTCCATGTGCCCAAACACCTCAAGGGCTGCAAAAACAACACCGAGTGCGACGCCCTGTTGATCAACTCCCACAGCCGCACCGACACCTATCCCGCCATCTCCGTGCGTGGACAGGGGAATGCCTGCCAGCACGAGGCCAGCGTGAGCCAGATCAGCGAGGAACAAATCTTTTACATGCAACAGCGCGGCATTTCCGAAGGCGCGGCCATGAGCCTGGCCGTGAACGGTTTTGTCAACGACCTCGTGCAGCAGTTCCCGATGGAATACTCGGTCGAACTCAAACGCCTTATTGACCTCGAAATGGAAGGATCCGTCGGATGAGCGAAGCAACCAAAGTCGTCGAAGCGGTCTCCGACCGCTTAAGGGATCAACGCACGCGACCGGAAGTCGCGTCTACCGAAACCGCCACCCAGTGGCCGGAATGGTTCCGCGCCCAGCAGGCTGCCGCGCTGGCCGACTACGAAGCCACCCCCGCGCCCCGGCGCACGGACGAACCCTGGCGGTTTTCCAACCTGGCCGCCCTCGACCTCTCCGCGTTCCAGCCAGCCGGACCCGTCACCAACGAAGGCCGTCTGATCACGGCTTCACACGGTTTGGCGGAATTTTCCGCCAAGCTGGTGTTCGGCAACAACACGTTGTTGCATCAGGATACCGACCGCCTGCCGGAAGGTGTTCTGGTCAAGCCCCTCGAGGCCGCCGCGCGCGAAAACGAAGACCTGTTCCGCCGGTTTTTTATGGCCCAACCCGTCGAATTGGGT
>Ga0075012_10005637_pt1 | contig 11457 bp, 13 predicted proteins | sample All_14_2_FD_71474 | JGI IMG/M metagenome (GOLD analysis project Ga0075012, IMG submission 71474) | Freshwater microbial communities in response to fracking from Pennsylvania, USA - Allegheny Zone_MetaG_DW_15 | ecosystem: Environmental > Aquatic > Deep subsurface > Groundwater > Drilled...
CCCCCCCCCCCGCACCACCTCGACGTCCAGGCCGGTCACCGTGGCCTGTTCACGCTCCATCCGTCCTCCCCTGGGGTTGCCAGCCGCGCAGTTGTTTGTCCGCCGCCGCGCCTCAGGCAGGGCGGAGGACCTGACGCGAGTGTTGTGTTTGAGAGCGTCATCACCGTAGATCATGCGCGAGCCCGGCTCTGCGGAATGCGGATTTCAATGCCGCAGCAGGTCGCCAGCGCTGGTAGCGAGCTGCCCACGCGGAGTGCCGCAGGCATGAGGATCTGCGCCCGCTACACACCCACCGCCGGGATCCAATGGAAGCACGGAGTTCCCCCCCTCGCCCTGCTCGCTGCGACTCAATGCCGCGCTCCGGCACGGACTCAAGCACCCCGCCTATTCAGGCTTCAGCTTCAGGTGCGCGTAGGCCACGGCCGGTTCTTCAAAGACGGACTTCCCGGCCTTTTCGCCGTCGTGCACCCTGTCCATCTCGTCAAAGAGGATCGTGTCATCCGCCTTCACACCAGCAGATACCACGAAGTAATCTCCCAGCTCATGCGTGATGGCGAGCTGCCGCTGGCGCAGCACCTGGTCCTTGTCCGCCACATAGATCCACCGATGGCCGGCGCGCTCAAAGGTGCTCATCCGCGGCACCAGCAGCGCGCCTTTCAGCGTGAGCTGCAGGCGGATGCTCCCCGTCTCGCCCTGGCGCAGCAGATCATTGGGATTGGGAAACACCGCCCGGTAGGGCTGGGTGCCCGGCAGGGTGGCGTCAGCCTCCTTTTTGAGAGGGGCCGCGGTGCCCGGTTGGTCAAACATCCTGCCGTTCACCAGCTTCAGTCGCACGTCCTTCAGGCCCTCCGCCAGCACCGAGGCCGGGTGCTCCTTGAGGTGCGCCTCCGGCACATTGAAATCCGCCCACACCACGCTGTTGTCAGAGAGTCGCGTCAGCACATCGCCCGCGTTTACCTGGCTGCCGTTATGCAGCCGCAGGCCGCCTATGCGGCCGCTGAAAGGGGCCACGATGGAGGTCTGCCCCTGCTGGACCTCCCCCTCGATTCCAGCGCCCTTGGGCACACGCGGCAGGATGTTGAAGAGCACGTCCCCCTTCTTCACGCTCCGGCCTTCGCTGGCGCTCACGAGCTGGAGATAGCCGGGGATCGGCGCGCGGATTTCCGCGCGCTGGCTGGAGCTGATCTGGCACGCATAGGTGTGCGTGATCACCGTGTCCTGCGTCAGCGGCTTGGTCAGCACCAGCGGCGGTGCCTCAGGTCCGCAGCCGCACAGGGTCAGTGCCAGCGTCAGCGCCGCCAGCAGCGCCGGCCACGCGCTTCCCGCCATGCGGGTCGCCCCATTCCCGAAGGTCTCGGCGGCTCCCAAACCTCTTCCCATGGCGGAGTAGTCTCGGTATCTCATGATAGAAAGAAGATACTTGGTCGGATAACTCGAAAGTAAAACAAACAATGCGCAAAAAACAGAGGGAAAAGCGGTGGGAATCGCTCTGATAAGTCTAAGTCAGCGTCTAAGTAGGCTAACTTGCATGAATAAGATAGGCGTGGGGCCTACTTACCCCGCCTTCCAGTCAAATCGGAGGCTGCTTTCTGCGCTGTACCGTACAGACCGCCGCCTTCCGCCGTCCCCGTTCCGCGCTGCCTTCGGCGTTCGGTGCATCCGGCGATCATCCTGCCCGTACATCGCCGCCTATGCCTTTTTCTATCTCGAGGGCCATGGAGATCCGGATCTCATCCACGCCCTGAAAAGCGGCTACATCATTCCGCTGCTCATCCTCTCCCTGGGCCTGCCCGTGCTGCGCGCGCGCGGTGCAGCAGCCCTCAAATGAACTGACCGCCACCCAGCCAGTCGAAAGCCATCCGAATCTCCCTCTCCCAGGCGTCCGCCTCCAAACCCTGCCCGTTCCAGGCGGCGGAGATCTCCAGCTTTTCGTCCACGATCAGCTCACCCTCCTCCGGCCCTTCGAATTCACGCAAATCCTTGTGCAGGGTGAGGAGTTCCCTCCACGGTCTCTGATCGACCTGAATGCTCGCCAGCCGTTTCGTTTTCCGCGAAGCGATGTTCACGCACACCGGAAAGCACACTCTTCCCCAGCGGCGTTCGGCGCCTAAAACGTCAAGCTCATCCGCCAGGCCAGCCTCACGCTGACGCCACCCGGACACCGCCCTTTCGAGCGACCTCGCCACCTCAAAAGCCTGCGGATCGTGACCTTCCCAAGACGTCCTGCGTGTCCCGGTCAGCCGCTCCATTTCCTGGATGCCACGATTGTCCACCAGCCACGAAATCAAAAGGTCCCAGGTTTCCTTCCTGTCCCAGGCGCGCGAGGCTTCCGACCACCAAAAACTCAGTTCATGCGACACGTTCAGCCCGGGCCTCAGTTGATCCATGCCCCCGGGCTGCCGTAAAAACACCGAGTCATGCATGCCCCCGCACAGTTGAATCACACTGATGCGCCGGATGCCTTTGTTGCCCACACACAGGAAATCCGGCTGCAGGCCGGTCTCCGCAAAAAAAGAGGGCGTCCACACCTCCAAAAGCCCGGAATGCGGGCTCAGATGCCCGCGCAAGGATCGATGGATCGACTCAATGCCTGCTCGGATCTGGCCTGACGAATGCAATAACATGGGCTGGTATGAATTCACAGGCTACCCCTTCACCGAGGAGAGCGCAATTCAAGAAAGCGCGCGGAGAAGAGGTCATTCACGCCTGCCTCGAATGTCACCCGGTTGAGCATTTTCTCGCCGTGGCATTGAGCGCAGAACGCCGAAGCCAAAAGTAGCACGGGCAATCCTGCCCGTCAGCGGCGCGTTCGACACCGGCAATCCTGCCCGTGCTGCTGCCCGGCTCGTTTCCACAGACCTCCATTCTCCGGCGTCCATGGCCGCAGCATGGCGCTCATTTTCAGCGATAACAACTCTCAACCGCCCGCCATTGATCACTGGCATGTCATTCGCCCCCGCCTAGACTCCGCCGCATGAACTCCCCCTCGTCACTCCTGGCCTCCCTCCTGCTGCTCGCGACCTCCGTTCACCTCAGGGCCGAGGAAGTCGGATGGTATGAAATGCTATCGCGCATCCAGACCTCCTCCGCCAAAGGGCTGATCTATCCGGCGGATGGAAAGCAGTCCCTCCTCCTGGGCAGCGATCTGAACTGGGGCGACCCCCAAAAGGCCGGAGACAGCGCCCACTGGCTGCGCACCCTCAATGAGCAGGTGCTCGCAGACCTCGGCGGCAAAGCCCAGCAAGACACCGGCGGCTCCGTGCTGCTGGCAGATCAAACCGCCGTGCAGCTTCACGACCTGATGACGCACCCGGTTAAAAAAGGAGATTACACCGGCTTCGATTTCCTCACCCATGCCACCACCGGTCTGCTCACGCTCTCGCGGGGCGGCTTCGGCGGCCAGTTGATGAGCAAGACCCTCCACGTGGAAGATGATGTCCCTTCGCAAAAACTCGGCGAGCTCATGTTCTTTCTCTGCGACCGCCTGCAGGGCAATTATTGGTCGCTCTCGCCCATGGTCAGCAAGGACAAGGAGGGGCGGCCGCTCAAAGAAAAGCTCCGGACCGTCCTCCCCGTCATCACCCAGGTGTCGCCCACGCCGCCGCAGCCGGAATACAAGGTCAAGGTGCAGAAACAAGACTGACACGACACACTTTCGCTTTCGTCTCCCGACATGCCATCGCCAGCCCACACCCCGCGCGCACCACGCTTCAGCCGCACACCCGTTGCACCGTCATGCGGCACATGCTCAGGCCTGATCATTCGCCTGCGCCGCTTCATCCGCAGCACCAGTCTCGCCTCCCTGGCGCTGCTCAGCGCAGCCCTCACCGCGCCCGCAGCCACTCCGGCCATGCGCCTCATCCCGGCAGATGATACCAGCATCGGCTACTCCGGCTATGTGCACATGGAGTTCGTCAAGGCCACTGAGTTGAAGTTCGAGTCGCCGCCAGAGACGCGCACCCACACGCTCGCGCGTTTCGACCGCATTCTCGACATCCCCGGCAAAGGCTACCGCTGGGACAATCCCGGCGCCCGCATCCGCTTCCGCACCGATGCCGCCCATGTGACGGCGCTGCTCTTCTTCAATGAGCGCCACACCTCCGCCAGCGCACGCAACAGCCACGGCATCTACCTCATCGACGGCGCCACCCAGCCCGCGTGGACCTTCCGCACCAAGCAGGCGCAGGCCAAGCGCATGCTCGAACGGGTGGAGGTGCTCTTTCCCGCCGCCGCCCCCGGCTTCCACGATTACGAGATCGTCCTGCCCTACGGCGACTCCGTCGATTTCCAGGGCCTGGAGGTCAATGCCGCCGCCCGCATGCAGCCCCCGCCCGCGCCACCCGCCGTGCGCTACGTGGCCTATGGCGACTCCGTCACCCACGGCTTCACCGCAAGCGCCATCGACAAAACCTACCCGTATCTGGTAGCTCAAAGCAGGGGATGGCAGCTCATCAATCTCGGCCTCGGCGGCCGCGCCTCCAATGTCTCCGATGCCCACGTCCTCAAGACCCTCAAGGCCGACGTCATCACCGTGCTCATGGGCGTGAACGACTGGCAGGGCGGGGGACCCGTGGAGCGCTACCGCAGCAACATGAACGGCTTCTTCGAGGCCCTCCGCGCCGCGCAGCCCGCCGTGCCCATCTACTTCATCACCTCCCTGTGGGTGCCGCCCGCGTGGAGCCCCAAGTCCGCCACCACCGATCTCGAAGCCTACCGCCAGGCCGCCCGAGAGATCGTCACCTCCCGCAAAGACCCGAATTTGCACCTCATCGAAGGCCCCGCCCTCATCGATCACGACCCCAAGTTGTTCGACAAAGTCGCCGTGCATCCGAATGACCAAGGATTCGCGCAGATGGCAGAGCGGCTGGCAAAGCAGATGCAACAGGTGGTGAAGTGAAAGTGCAGGGCAGGTGGAAAGACATTGATCTAAGACCCGTGCCGAGGAAAGTTTCATTGAAACATTCATGACATCTCAAACCATCGTCTGGATTATCCTCGGCTCCGTCATGGTGCCCCTCTGCGCCACACTGGTCATGGTCTATGTGCGGCGCTGGCGCCTTGCGCGCAGCTTGCCGCAGAGTCGTTCCCCCATTTCAGAGAGGCTTCTGCGTCCTGCCGGCGAATCCCTCCGGCTCAAAATAGGTGTTCTTGAGGAGAAATTTTCGGAACAATTCTCCTTCGCCATCGTCTTTCCGGGCGGCATGCTGGCCGCCGTGCTGCTCACCGCCACAGATGGCAGGTTGTCCGGCGGCCTTGCGTTCGCCGCATTCACCCTCTCCACCATGCTGCTGTTTTTTCTGCTCCGGCGTGTCTTCAAGACGCAAACGGAGCTGGATCGCCACAAGCTGGGCTTTCACGGCGAGCGCGCTGTCGCCGAGGAATTGAACCAGCTCATGCTTTCCGGCTGCCGCGTCTTTCATGACGTGCCCATGGATCCCTACGGCAATATCGACCACGTCATCGTCTCCCCAGCCGGAGTCTTCGCGGTGGAAACCAAAACCCGCAGCAAACACTCCGCCCCCAAAGGCAAACCTGACCATGTCGCCGAATTCGACGGCAAGGCCGTGAAATTTCCCACCTGGCAGGATACGGAGATGGTGGATCAGGCTGCGAGGCAGGGCAAACAACTGAGCACTCTGCTGACCCGTGCCGTTGCCGAGCCCGTGGCCGTGCAGGCGGTTCTTGCGCTGCCCGGCTGGTTCGTCAAAAGCAGCGTCCCACCCGGCAAGGTCCTCGTGCTGAATCCGAAACAGATCAAAAAAATGACTGAATGTGCAGGCCCCGCCAAACTCCCGCAGGAAATGATTCAGCGCATCTCCCACCAGTTGGAGCGAGAATGCCGGACGGTGGATTTGTGATCCGCCCGGCGGCGCGCCGCGAAGCTCAGCGGCTGAATGGAGCAGAGTTTACTCAAGCCCGCACCACTTTGGCTGGCGGGGTGTCACAGCATGGGCTGTCCGTTGAATATCCAATGATATCCATTTGATAGCCATTCATCGGAGCCCGTTCCATTGCTCCCATTCCGCTCTCGATGGCAAGACAAGAGGTCTGCGGCCATTCTCAGCGCTCAGCTCGATGCCCCGGCACTTCAGACACACCGCCAGCGTGGGTGCCGGTCGCGACTGGCGGTTACACCGCCACTCAATCCCCCCAGGAGAGGGATCATCCTGATCCCTCCACGCTCCGCCTCATCCCCAGCCCCCAAACCGAGACCAAGAGGCTCTCGCTCCTGCCACCACTCCCGCCCGACACCAAATTTTCAGTACCCAGATTTCAGCAAACCAACTACACTCCACACCACCCCGCGTCCGCGATCTCGCGCACCGACTCACCTCGCGTCCCAGCTTCTCCCACCGCGACCATGCAGCCCGCCTCCATCCGTTCCACGCACGCCACGCCGCCCCGCACGCGCGGCCCCCGCGCGGCCCATGCACCTCTGCTGCTGCTGGTCCTCGCCTGCCTCCTCATCCACGTCCCGCGTCTCCGCGCCGAGCCGCTCTCCTTTCCCACCCTCACCACCCGCAAAGGCGTCACCTACACTGATGTCAAAGTCTCCCGCTTTGACGCTCTCGAAGTCCGCTTCACCCACGCCGGCGGCATCTCCACCGTCCTGCTGGCCGATCTCCCCGCCGATCTCCAGACCCTCTTCGGCTACGACCCCAAAAACGAAGTCCAGGTGCTCAAAGACAAGCAGAACCAGCGCGCCCAGGCCATCATCACCGAGGCCGATCAAAAAGCCAAAGCCGCCGCCATCCGCCAGGAAAAAGAGGCCGATGCCGCCGAGCTCCAGCGCATCCGCAGCGAGTCCCGCCGCTGCTACATCAGCGGCGTGCAGCGCACCGCAGACGCCCTCCTCATCGAAGTCCTCCCCGTCCAGCGCCTCCCCGTCAAAATCCCCTCCCGCAGCGGCCGGACCGAGCGCGTCAAGCTCACCCCGCAGGGCAAGCCCGAGCTTTCCGAGCAGCCCGTGTACGGCCAGCCCTTCGAGCTCGGCCCCACCCTCCGCATCCTCCCCGAAAACGTCCCGCTCAGCTCCGGGAAGATCATCGACATCTACGTCATCACCACCGAAGTCGGCCCCGAAGCCATCTGCGCCCCCAGCCCCGAAGCCGCCCTGGACTACCGCAAAAAACTCGCCGCCTACAAAGCCGCCGGGAATACCCCGCCGCCAAGGACGGAGGCGGGGCCAGCGCCTGAGCCAGAGCCTGCGCCCGGTGGGGCGAATCCGTGAGGCAGAGGTCGCAAAGTTGCCCGGTTGCGCCGCGACAGGTGCCGGGAAAGTTGCCTTGTTGCTGTGCAGCAAGGTCCGTCAAAGCATTCATTCGACGAGGGCAAAATTGCCCCGCAGGCATCAATTCGATCTGATCGAACAGTTCGTAACCAAGGAACCACCACTGTCGGCGAAGATCGTGCCAAATCCGAGCACGAATACCACTTCGACACCCAGCCCCACCCCGTCGACACCGCCTTCGAACAAGCCGCCACCCAGCTCAAAAAGCTGCCCCGGTAATTGAGGCGCAGATCACCGAAATCTTGTGCGTGCCTGTGCATAGAACTGGCGTTTGCCTGTCTATGTATGATGCGTGTCCCGAGGTGAAATGCCTTGCATTTGACGTGCACTCAACCTCAATGCTCATTTTGGCATCTGAAGGGAGTTGAGCGTTGCGAAATTGCTGGTCGAGCGTATCAAAACTATTCGCAGCCTGAATGAAACTCGAGGAGTTCCAAAACATTACGCCGCTAGGCAACATCCCTTCGATTCTTCAACATGGGATCCTTTTGCATGCCCAGGCATCGAAATTGCCGCATCTGTCGGTAGCGCTTCAAGAGGTGCAGGATAAGCGGGACATAAAGAGGATACCCGGCGGGCTGACCTTGCATGAGTATGCCAACGTGTATTTTCATGCTCGGAATCCGATGATGTCCCGGCGGCGAAACGAGGCTGGCAAGATTTGCGTGCTGAGGATTTCGACAGAAATACTACAAATTCCTGGGGCTGTCATCACGGATCAGAATGCTGTGAGCAAGTACGTGAAATTCTCTGCTCCCAATTATCTGAGATTGATGGATTTGGACTATGTCTTTGCCCGGAATTGGAAGCATCCAGATAACCAAATTGATGAGTGGCGTCACAGCAGTGCCAAATGCGCCGAAGCTCTCATTCCATACAAAATTCCACCTCGGTTTTTATTGGGTGCCTATGTTGTAAATGATTTGGTCGGAGCAGAGCTGGTGGGCCTCGGATTTGGCCTTCCCATTGAGATTAATGCAGATTTATTCTTCCACTGATTCATGAACTCCGCTGTACCAACAATTAAGGCTCTGATTGGCGATATGTTTGCCAGTAAGATGCAGACCATCGTGAACACGGTGAACTGCGTTGGCATTATGGGTAAGGGGATCGCCCTGCTCTTCAAAAAGGAATATCCTGCCATGTTTGAGGACTATGCCAAGCGCTGCTCACGCGGAGACGTAAAGTTAGGCGAGCCCTACCATTATATGGATTCATCGGGAGGATCGATTGTGAATTTTCCAACCAAAGGGCACTGGCGTTCATCGACCCGACTTGATGACGTGGAGGCAGGACTGGACTACTTTGTGAAGCATTTTCGAGCCTGGGGGATCACGTCGGTGGCTTTCCCGCCACTCGGCTGTGGTAATGGTGGGCTTGAATGGTCCACTGTGGGACCCCTGATGTATTCAAAGCTCAGAGGTATCGGAATACCTGTGGAGCTCTATGCCCCATACGCGACGCCTGCGAATCAGTTGAGCACTGAGTTTCTCGGAGCCGACCAGCAAATGGAATTTGAGGTGAAGGGGCGTCGCCGTGAGAAGCTCCGACCGGAATGGGCGGCGCTAGTTGAGGTGCTTTACGAACTGGAACAGCAGCCTTACGCAAATCCAGTTGGACGTGTTATCTTTCAGAAGATCTGCTACGTTCTGACCAAGCAGGGCGTGGATACGGGATTTCAATTCGAGCGGAATAGCTACGGTCCCTTTGCCGATGAAGTAAAAGAGGCCATCAGCGTATTGGCAAACAACAATTGGTTAATGGAGCAGCAGCTAGGTCGGATGACCGCCCTGAGGGTGGGGCCTGAATATGCCAAGGCGCGTGTGAAGCTTGCAGAAGAAATTAAGCCGTTCCGTCGCAAAATTGAAAAAACAGTGGACCTTTTCAGCCGCATCAAGAATACGGATCAGGCCGAGGAGGTCGCTACTGTGATTTATGCGGTTCAGAACTTAAAGCAGCAACGAAATCCGGATCAAGTTAGTGAGTCTGATCTTTTTCATTACATTCTCGATTGGAAGAAGCTTTGGAAGAAAGACGAGGCAAAGCAGGAGAGTCTGATAGAAGCCATTAGAAATCTGGAAATGCTCGGATGGGTCAAACTACAATTCAGCGAGTCTTTGGCTGTGATGGCATGATTTTAGACCTCTTCTCGTGGAAACTGCCATGAACCCACCCCAAGCCGCCTGCAACTACGCCGTGCTCCGCTTCCTGCCCTATCCGGAGACGGGGGAGTTTGTGAACGTGGGTGTGGTGGTGAACTGCCTGCAGCCATGCTTCTTTGATTTCCTCATGGAGCAAGAGATGACCGCCCGCATGAAGGCTCTTTTTCCCAATCAGAACGAACAAACATTCGCCGCCGCAGCCACTGCCATGGAGCAGGAGATGCGGCGAGTGAAGGCCATGATTCGCGATCCCAAGACCTGCCAGTTCGCTTTTAATGAGGCCGTGCGCCCCCGGGAATCCACCCTGCGTTTCGGCGAGGTGAGAACCCTCCTCACCACCGACACGGAGAACCTCACTCAGGAACTCTTCAAGCGCTACGTCCGCATGGAGGCACGCCCGCAAAGCGCGCCGCAGTTGGTCGCGGCTTGATCGCCATGAAAGCGACTCTCCCCATCCTCCTCTCTCTAGCCCTCCCCCTGGCCGCCGCAGAAGAGGCTGCCTCACCACCCACGCCCGCGCCACTTGCCTCCCCCAGCGGCAAGCTCCACCTTCGGCTGGGCGATCCCGCCCCGATGCCCGGTGCCATCACGCTGGACGCGTCAGCCGCGGAAAGGCCAGGGGAGCAGGACGCAGAAGCCACCCAGACCCTCGTGCTCGAAGAAAAGGGCCGGCCCCCCTTCGTCATTTCCGCCCCGGCGGGCCGCTGCACGCCGCACTGGAGCGACGATGAATCGCACCTCGCGCTCGCCATCCAGACAGACCGGGCCAATTTCTCCCTTCTCATCCTGCGCCTAGCAGACCGGAAATCCATCACCTGCGACTTCGCCCCGGTGGAGCAGGCCTGGAAGAAGCGCCTCGACAACGCCGGGCTCACCGACAAAGAAAGGCTCGCCGCCGCCATCGGCCCCTCGCAGTTGAGCAGCGTCCGCTGCACCCCGCAGCAATGCACCGGCACCGTCATCACCGGCACCTCCCGGTTCACCGGCGCGTTCTCATTCGCCATCGATCTCGCCCGGCAGGACTGGACCACCACCGGCACCCGCGTCCAGCCCCGGCTCACCGACACCGAACTGAAACGGAGGGAGTGAATCCGTTGTCACGCCTTTCCTGCTTCCGTCATTCCGCTTCAAATCACAGCCTGCCCACGACGCCCTGCAACGCCAGAAAGGAAAGCGTTAGGTTCATGAAAACCGGCATGTTCACGGATACATGAACATGCCCCATTTCGTGAACACATGCGGTGCCATGGGGGCATTCAATGGATTCGGGCACGCTTGCCTTGCCGTAGGATGGGCGTGGCGACAGCCCGCCCGTCTATGAGCGCATGGCAACGTCCATCACACGCTCGCCACCCAGAGTCGGGTGGTCTGGCGCTGCGGCCTCTGGATGAAAAGAACTTTCAGTCGCAGGCAGCCGCGTCATCCGTGGTCAAACACTCTGGAACAACCCGCGTTGGCAGCCAGCCATTGGAACTTGCCAAAGCAGAACTCAACCACGCGCGCCGCCCCATCCCGCCGTCGCCGCCACAGAGGCGAAATCAAGCTCCCTCCACCCTCCCGGCTCATCCCGCCGCCACCCCGCGCAATATAAACCTTTTACTCATCGGCGTTTCACCGGCGCTCGGTTATTCTGGCAGCGAAATCCACCGCGGCTCGCCGCAGAAACGTCATCCACCCCGCACCCATCACGACCATGACCTCCCCAGTGCCGACCTTCCATTTCGATGAAAGCACGCCCAGCGCCGCCCGTCGCGTCACGCACCCGGAAGACACCGTCTGCGCCATCATCTACGCTTCCGTGATCCTCCTCCTCACCACCCGGGTGCTCCTGCAGCTCCTTTAATACCCCAATCAGTTGAAACCGGGTCTATTTCTCAGGGATTCAAAGCTATCGCGGAGCGATACCAGCTTGTAGCGAGGGGTTGAGCGAAGCGACACCCCTCGAAATAAAAACCCCACGTTCAGCCATGGAGGGGCGCATCACGGAGTGATGCCAGCACGCCT
>Ga0075012_10005638_pt1 | contig 11453 bp, 13 predicted proteins | sample All_14_2_FD_71474 | JGI IMG/M metagenome (GOLD analysis project Ga0075012, IMG submission 71474) | Freshwater microbial communities in response to fracking from Pennsylvania, USA - Allegheny Zone_MetaG_DW_15 | ecosystem: Environmental > Aquatic > Deep subsurface > Groundwater > Drilled...
GATGACGTCGCCCTCGCCGACCGAACCGTCCTGGACGGCGTGGAAGGCGTCCTCCTCGCTGTCGAACACGCAGGCGGGGCCTTCGAACCGATCGACGGCGTGACCCGCCAGCTTGATGATCGCACCCTCGGGGGCCAGGTCGCCATGGATCACGGCATAGGAGCCCCGCGCCATGACCGGAGCCGCGATGGTTGTCACGACCTGCTGGCCCGGTGCTTCCTCGGCGTCGGCGGCCTCGGCGAACAGGCTGCGACCCGAGACGGTCGGAGCATTGGTGATCTTGCCCGCCTCGGCCAGCCGCTGGGCCACCAGGCGGGTACCGCCCGCGGCGTACAGATGTGAGGCCAGGAACCGGCCGCCCGGCTTCAGGTCGCAGATGACGGGGGCTTCGATACAGGCCTGGTGGCAGTCTTCGATGCCGAAATCGACGCCGGCTTCCGCCGCGATCGCGGTCAGATGCATGACGGCATTGGTCGATCCGCCCGAAGCCGAACAGGCGATGGCCGCGTTCTTCAGGCTGGCGCGCGTGATGTATTTGCGGGCCGTGTCGCCGGCGAAGACCCGCTCGACGATCAGGCGGCCGCAACGCTCGCCCTCGGCAGCCTTGGCCGGATCGACGGCGGGGACGTCGTTGGCCCCCATCGGCGACAGGCCCATCATCGACAGGGCCATGGCCATGGTGTTGGCCGTAAACTGGCCGCCGCACGCTCCGGCACCGGGGCAGGCCGCGCTTTCGACCATCTTCAGCTGGGCATCGTCGATCGTGCCCGCGCCGTGCGCCCCGATGGCCTCGAACACCTCTTGGATCGAGATTTCGGCGGTGCCGATCCGGCCAGGCAGGATGGTGCCGCCGTAATAGACCAGGCCGGGAATATCCATCCGGGCCAGGGCCATGGCGGCGGCCGGAATGGTCTTGTCACAGCCGACGATGCAGATGACGCCGTCCAGCTGATGCCCCTGGACCGCCAGTTCGATGGAGTCGGCGACGACCTCGCGGCTGATCAGCGAGGCCTTCATGCCCGGGGTGCCCATCGAGATACCGTCGGTGACGACGATGGTGTTGAAGTCGATCGGAAAACCGCCGGCCGCGATGATGCCCGCACGGACATCCTTGGCCAGCCGGTCCAGGTGCATATTGCAGGGGGTGACGCTGGACCAGGTGTTGACCACCGCGATCATCGGCTTTTCGAAGTCGGCGTCGTCCATGCCCGCCGCGCGCAGATAGCTGCGGGCGGCAGCCCGGCTGGCACCGCCTGTGACGACGCGGCTGCGCTGGCGGGGATCGTTCGCGCCGGGTTCTGCAGGGGCGGTGGGGTCGGGCGTCGTCATCATGGTCTCGAAGGGGATCGGTGTCGGAAGGAATGGAGGCGCAAGAAAAAACCCCGCTCGGGCTGAGCGGGGTTGGGCTGCGATCCTGATTTTCGGTTTCAGGTCGTCTGCAGCACCCCCGCCCGGCCCAGCAGGCCGAGGAGTACGATTACGAGAAGGAGGAGGCCAAAGCCCTGCATCGCCACGATTTCCGAGGCGGTTTGGCCGCTCAGGACCTGGGTCCGGGCGGTGGTACGAGCGACAGATGTGCGGGCTGGCTGGGTCACGGTTCAGATATCCTTCGCCGCCTTAAGACCAGAATCGGCGACGCGAAGCAACAGGGCAGTGGAAGATTATTGCCCCAGAAGGCTCGAAACCGCGCTGTGAGGCATAAAAGCACCGCAGGCGCGATGGGCCATGGGTCAGGGCAAAGTGACCGTCGCCGCTACGCCGAAGTGATCAGACGGCCAGATTCCCCGCGTAGCCCGATCGGCAAAAATTTGCGCGGAAACGACCGAGAAGCGACGTGTGTCCACCAGGATATGATCGATCTGCTCCGAACGATGCCCCATGGCGGCGTTGAGTGTGGTCGCATTCGCCAGTTCGGGATAGGCGGCTGGCAGGGCGGATACGACGCCGTCTGGCCTGAGTGCCGCCAGCTCCGGAGCGCTGATGGGGGCGTTAAAATCGCCCAGGATGATCCGTGGCCTTCCGTCTGTCGGAAGCCAAGCCAGCAGGTCCGCCACCTGACGCTGTCGGATCGCACCCCCTTCGGGCGTGTGATGCAGGTGGGTCGCGACGACATCAACGGCCTGTCCCTGCAGATCGACCCGGACCCGGAGCGCGGTGCGATAGTCGTCGAGCGGAGCCAGCGCCTTCCAGTCCTGGCGCAGGATCGGCAGACGAGTCAGGACGGCGTTGCCATACCGGCGAGGTTGATCCGCCGCATCGACCGAAGAGAAAGTCCAGTCGTATCCCAGGGCCTGGGCGATCGTTCCCGCCTGGTTGGGCAGGCGCTCGCCGTCCTGAAGGACTTCCTGCAAACCGATCACGTCGGCATCGATCTGCCGCAACGCCTCGATGATCAGGGGCAGGCGCGCAGGCCAATTCTCACGGTCATGCCATATATTCAGGGTGGCCACCGTCAGACGTCGCGGTCCGACAGCGGACGTTGTGGCGCATCCGGCGAAGGGCAGGGCGGCGAGGGCGGCCAGAAAGGTCCGACGATGGCTCAACATGAAATCCCCCTGCGCTTGATTTCCGATTACCAGCTGACGATCGTGAGATTCGGGATATCGGAAAAATCCCTGGTGTTGGAGGTGATCAAGGTCGCGGACCAAGCCAGGGCCTGGGCTGCAATCATTCGGTCAAGCAGCTTTCGACGAGAATAGCCTACGGCGGCAGCGATTAGGAAATATGACGATAGCGAGTCGTCGTCAAAAGGCAGGACCTGCGTGGCAGCGAGGATCACCTCAAGCTGCTGACGTTTCAACGCGGCTGTCACCGGATCGCGGAACACGCCATTTTCAAGCTCCACCCGACTGACGACCGACATACCCAGGGTGCCCGAAAGTTCGGCAACGCGGCGTCTGATGCCCGGCGCATTGTCGCGGATATCTATCAGGATGTTGGTGTCGAGAAGATAGTTCACCCTCACATACCAGGTCGTTCGGGGATTTCCTCATCGTCGCGCACCTCGATGTAGGGTGGGCTGGGCAAGGCATCCAAGGCCGCGATCATCGCCTGTATGGAGGGCCGTCTAGGACGCATGGTCACGACGTCTCCGTTTCGTTCGACGATCAGGTCCGTGCCTGGGGGATAGGCCACATCCTTGGACAGGCGAACGGCGATGCTGTTGCCGGATTTGAAAGCGCGGCCGGATCCTTCGGGCATATCGACCTCGTGGAACAATATACGAGGATATACGTCAATTCCGGCCGATCCTCAACGCGACGACCACCTTACAAAAACTTCATGCCGCCGTGAGCATCCGCAGACGCTTTCCGTTGCCTCTTGTTCTCAGACGGCCGCAGCAGCACGCTTCGGACCAGGGTTTCAAAGGGGACTAAAATGGAAGACTTCATTCCGCTGTTCGGGATCTTCGCGGTGTTCGGCACGATCACGGCGATCGTCTTCGGGCCGACGTACCTGAAATCGCGAGAGCGTCGCGATATGCAGGCCACAGTGCGCGCGGCCATCGACAAGGGGCAGGCCCTGCCGCCCGAGGTGATCGAGGCCATGAGCAAGGACGTGACCAAGAACCTGCCGTCGCGCACACGCGACATCCGCCGGGGCATCATCTGGATGGCGATCGGCATCGGCATCGCCGCCTTTAGCCTGATCAACAGGATGCAATGGACCCAGAATAGCGATGACGGGGCGATGCTCAGCGGGGGCCTGCTTGGCATCGCCGCGATCCCGATCACGATCGGCCTGGCCTTTGTCGTCCTGAGTTTCTTCAACAAGAACAAGGACTGAGCGCGATCTGACAGGGGGAACGCGTCATGCCTCAAGACCTGAAGGATCGACACGACGTCGAGCTGGCCGCCCAGGCGGCGGCTGGCGGCCGGCGGGAGTTCGGCGAGCTGGTCCGGCGTCACGGATCGGCCGTCCGGGCCCTGTTGCGCCGGATGGGGGCCGAGGGTTCCGTCGCCGACGACATCGCTCAGGATGCCTTCATTCAGGCCTATCAGCGCTGTGCCGAGTTTCGCGGCGAGGGCACCTTCCTGGCCTGGGTCAAGCGGATCGCGGCGCGGCTTTATATCAAGCGGCGTGCAAAAGAGGCGCGCTATGTCGACGAGGCCGCGGCGGTCGATGAGGCCGGTCCGTCCGTGGACCACGCCGCCCGCGTCGATCTGGATGAGGCGCTGAAGACCCTGAGCGAGGTCGAGCGCCTTTGCGTCTCGCTGTGTCACGGGGCGGGACTGGCCCACCCAGAGATCGCGACCGCCCTAAATCTGCCGCTTGGAACGGTGAAGTCTCATGTCAAACGTGGTCTGGATAAACTCCGTGCTCGGCTCCAGCCGGAATCAGCAGGGACTGTGGGGAGGTCCGCTCATGTCGGTTGATGAATTCGACCCCTTCATCGAGCGACAGTTCGCCCGCACCCCCGTGATGGCCGATGCCGAACTGTTCGCCGCGAACCTGGACGCCCGGCTGGTGTCGGGTGGCCGGGTCAGGGCCCTGGCCCTGGCCCTGGCCGGTCTGATCGGCGGCGTGGTGGCGGTTCGCGAGACGATGAACGTCAATCTGAACCTGTCGGACAGTGAGGCTCCCGTTGCTGGGGTGGCCCTGGGCCGGGGTATCGAATCCGTGGCCGCCAATGCCCATGGCCTGGTCCAGGCGGGACTGGATCAGTTTGGATTGTCGGGAATGGCGTTTGGGTCTCTGGGCTCGATGCAGCTATTCTGGATCGCGGCCGGTGCCCTGGCCGCCCTGGCCGCGGCCGGGGTGATGAAGCTGTCCCAGGAGGTTTGAGTGTCGAGTCAGAAGCAGGATCCGGTCAAACGCATCGCCGCCCCCGACATCCTGGCCCGCAAGGGCAAGGAGCCGATCGTCTGCCTGACCGCCTATGACGCCCCGACCGCCGAAATCCTGGACGCGCACTGCGACCTGCTTCTGGTTGGGGACAGCGTGGGCATGGTGGTTCACGGCCTGCCCAACACGGTCGGCGTGACCCTGGAGATGATGATCCTGCACGGCCAGGCGGTCATGCGCGGCGCGCGGCGCGCGATGGTCGTGATCGATATGCCCTTCGGGAGCTATGAGGGGGGCAAGGAGCAGGCCTATGCCAACTGTGCACGGGTGATGAAGGAAACCGGCGCACAAGGGGTCAAGCTGGAAAGCGGCCCGACCGTGCCTGAAACCATCGCCTATCTGGTTCAACGGGGCATTCCGGTGATGGGCCATGTCGGCCTGCGTCCCCAGGCGGTGCTGACCGAAGGCTCGTTCAAGGCCAAGGGCCGGACCGACGACGAGCGTCTGCGGGTCATGACCGAGGCCGAGTCGACCGCGGACGCAGGGGCATTCGCCGTCGTGATCGAAGGCGTGGCCGAGGGTCTGGCGCGCGAGATCACGGAGACGATCGACAAGCCGACGATCGGCATAGGGGCGTCGGCGGCGTGCGACGGGCAGATACTGGTGGTCCCCGATATGCTGGGCCTGTTCGACTGGACCCCGAAATTCGTGCGTCGCTATGCCGATCTGCGCGGCGAGATCGACCGGGCGGTCGGGGCCTATGCCCTGGATGTGCGGTCCCGCCGTTTTCCTGCCGAAGTCGAGACCTACTTCTCCAAAAAGCCGGTCGTCCCCTGACGTCAATGCGTCGTTGCGGCGTTGCGGGGGCGGTGCCGACCCTCTAGGGTCCGCGCGGTTTGCTGAATAGCAGTTTTGGGGCGACGTTTCCGTGGTTGATGTCTTCGAGCAGGTCGAGGAGGAGCTTCGCTCCGATCGATACAAGCGCCTGGCCCGCACCTGGCTGCCCGTGGTCGGCGGCGTACTGTTGCTGGCGCTGATCGCTGCCCTGGCCTGGTGGGGCTATGACAGCTGGCAGTCGCGCCAGGCCGATCAGGCCTCGGCCGCCTATGACCGCGGCATCGAGGCGCTTCAGGGCAACAACCCGGCGGGGGCAGAGGCCGCCTTTGCGGACGCCGAGAAGAAGGGCAATCGCGCCTATCGGTCCATGGCCCTGCAGCACCGGGCTGCCCTGGCTTTGGGCGAAGGGCGAATCCCGCAGGCTATCGAACTGTTCGATGAAGCCGCAAAGGTCGGTGGCGATCCGCTTCTAGCCGATCCCGCCGCCCTGAAAGCCGCCTGGCTGGCCATGGACAGTGGTGCCGATCTCGCCGCCATCGAAGCGCGCCTGACCCCGCTGACAGAAGAAGGCCGTCCCCTGCGCGCCTTCGCTCAGGAAGCCCTGGCCCTGGCCCGCCTTCAGTTCGGCAAGACCGCAGAGGCCCGCGAGGTCCTGGTTCTGTTGCAACTAGGCCAGGATGTGCCCGACGATGTGCGTGAGCGCGCCACGGCCGCCATCGCCATGATCGACAACGGCACCGCCGGCAATCTCGCCGCCATCGTGCGGAACCAGGCCAGCGCCCCGGCAACAAACCCCGCCAATCCCCTGACCGCCGGACTGGCCGCCCCGCCGGTGGCCCAGTGATCGCTGCCCCCGTGAACGTTTCCCCCAGGATGACCGCGATGAACCGTGCTCTGAAGATCAGCCTGGCCTGCGCGCTCGTAGTCGGGGTTTCGGCCTGCGGCACAGTGCGTCGGGCCCTGCCGTTCGGCCTGGGGGGCGCTGAACAGCCGGCGTCCACGGCGACCGAGGGGACACGCATCTCGGTTCTGCAGTTCGACCAGCAACTAGTCCCTTCGGCGGCCCTGGCCGGCCGGGATTTCTTCCTGCCGGGTCCCGTGGCCGTGACGTCCTGGTCCTCGGCGGGTGGCAGTCCTGAAAATCTGAACGAGCACGTCATCGCCGCGCCCGAGTTCAGCGTCGGATGGCGCAGAGGGGTCGGGTCCGGTTCGGCCCGTGACCGCCAGGTCATGTCGCCGGTCGTCGCCGATAATGGCCGAGTCTTCGTCATGGACGGAGAATCGACCGTCACTGCCGTCGATGCCCGCACCGGCGCCGTGGCCTGGAAGGCCAATGTCAAGCCCGAGGGCCGCGAGCGCGGTGGCTTCGGCGGCGGCGTGGCCGTGGGCGGGGGCAAGGTCTTCGTCGCCTCCGGCTATCGCACCATGACGGCGCTGGATCAGGCGACCGGCGCGGTAATCTGGCAGTCGGCGGTGGATGCCCCCCTTCACGGCGCGCCGACGGTGGCTGGGTCGCGGGTCTATGTGATCGACGTCGACAACCTGCTGATCGCCTTCAACGTCAATACGGGCCAGCAGGACTGGGCCTTCCGCGGTATCGTGGAGCCCGCCCGCATCCTGCGCGCATCCAGCCCGGCCGTGACCGGCGATACGGTCATCGCCCCCTTCTCGTCCGGTGAAGTGACCGCCGTGCGCGCTGCTACCGGACAACCGGTCTGGCAGGAGGTGCTGTCGCGTACCAGCCGCACCAGCGCCCTGTCCGAAATCCGCGACATCGCCGGACGCCCGGTGGTCAGTCGTGGCGTGGTCTATGCCGTCAGCCATTCCGGTGTCCTCTCTGCCATGGACGTCCGGTCCGGAAACGCGAAATGGCAGCTGCCTATCGCCGGAGTGAACGCACCCCTGCCGGTCGGTGATGTGGTCTATGTCGTGTCCAAGGACGGTGAACTGACCGTGGTCAACCGCGAGACGGGCCAGGTCTATTGGACCCGGGACCTGAACGAGGGCCGCGTGCGTCAGGAAGGTGGATTCCTCGGCTTCTTCGATCGCACCGTGCGGCCGGAATGGTCCGGGCCGATCCTGGCCTCCAACCGGCTGGTGCTGGTCAATTCGGACGGGGAGGCGGTGGCCTTCGATCCCAAGACCGGCGTGCAGACAGCCTCGATCCGGCTGGGTGCCGCCGCCTATATCGCCCCGGCGGCCTATGACGGTATGCTGTATGTCCTGACCGATAATGGGGATCTCGTCAGCATTCGCTGACGGCCCGCTCAAACTCAGCTAGAAGGCCGACATGGCATTGAAGGTCGCCATCGTCGGCCGCCCCAACGTGGGCAAGTCGACCCTGTTCAACAGGCTGGTCGGAAAGCGCTTGGCGCTGGTCGACGATCGCCCGGGCGTGACGCGCGACCGTCGCTATGCTGACGGCAACATCGGCGACATGGACCTGACGTTGATCGATACGGCCGGCTACGAGGACATCGACGACGACAGCCTGGAATCGCGGATGCGCGAACAGACCGAGGCTGCGTTGGAAGACGGCGACCTGATCCTGTTCATGATGGATGCGCGCGAGGGCGTGACCTCGCTGGATCGCATCTTCGCCGATCGCCTGCGCCGCCAGCACAAGCCGGTCATCCTGCTGGCCAACAAGTCCGAGAGCCGCGAGAGCGGCGGCGGCATCGGCGAGGCCTATTCCCTGGGCTTCGGTGAGCCGGTCGCCATTTCGGCCGAGCACGGCGAGGGCATGGCCGACCTGTACGCCGCCGTGGTCGCCGCCAGCGCCGACATCTTCATCGAAGAGGTCGATGAGCCCGACAAGCCGATCCGGATCGCCATCATCGGCCGCCCCAACGCCGGCAAGTCGACCCTGATCAACCGGCTGATCGGCGAGGACCGCATGCTGACCGGCCCCGAGGCCGGAATCACCCGCGACTCCATCTCTGTCGACTGGGAATACGAAGGCCAGAACATCCGCCTGGTCGACACGGCCGGCATGCGCCGCAAGGCCCGGGTGCAGGAGAAGCTGGAGAAGCTGTCCGTCGCCGACACCATCCGCGCCATCACCTTCGCCGAGGTCGTCGTGCTGGTCATGGACAAGGACGACGCCTTCGACACCCAGGACCTGCAGCTGGCCGATCTGGTCGAGCGCGAGGGCCGGGCCCTGGTCTATGTCGCGGCGAAATGGGATCTCGAGGAGAGCCCGCAGGCCAAGCTGGCCAAACTGACCCAGATGGCCGAGGACAAGCTGCCCCAGCTGAAGGGCTCGCCTTTCGTGGCCCTGTCGTCGCATAGCGGGCGCGGCGTCGAGCGTCTAATGCCCGCCGTGCTGCAGGCGCATGCGACCTGGTCGGTCAAGGTCAAGACCAAGGACCTCAACACCTGGCTGGCCCTGGCGACCCAGAGACATCCGCCCCCCGCCGTCGACGGCAAGCGGATCAAGCCCAAATACATGGCCCAGACCAAGGCCCGGCCGCCGACCTTCGTGCTGATGGCCAGCCGCGCCGAGTCGATGCCGGAACAGTACAAGCGCTATCTGATCAATGCCCTGCGCGAGAGTTTCGACCTGCCGGGCACGCCGATCCGGCTGACGGTCAAGTCGGGGTCCGAAAACCCCTATGCAGAGGGCGGCTCCAAGTCCGGCCCGGAACGTTACAAGGGCGATGCCAAGACCGCGCCCCGCAAGGTCATCAAGAAGGCCGAAAAGGCCGAGATGCTGTCCAACCTGCCCGGCAAGGCGCTGGAGCAGAAGAAGACCCGCACCGCCAAGCCCCGCATCATCAGCGGCGTGAAGGCCAGCTCCTCCAAGAAGGCCGGATCCTCCGTGGCCATCCAGAAGGGGGCCCGCGGCGGTGCCCGCCAGGTCTCCCGCTCCGGCCGGATCCGCACCGGCCAGAAGCACGCGCCGAAGAAGTAGAGGTCAAGGATCTAGGCGGGCGGCGTCAGATCAGCGCCGACACTTGCGGGCCGGCTTGCCAGTCCTTGAAGCTGACGGATGCCGGCGGTTCGCGGTGCGGACCGGCCAGATCGACGATCAGCGGCCCGATCTCGGACGGGTGGGGCAGGTCCATCGGGTCTTCTCCGGGGAAGGCCTGGGCACGCAGCTGGGTCCGCATACGGCCGGGATCAAGGATGGCGACACGGATGGAGGTGGATTCGATCTCGTCGGCCCAGCACCGCATCAGGTTTTCGGCCCCCGCCTTGGTTGCGGCATAGGCCCCCCAGAAGGCGCGCGGACTCTGGGCCAGGCTGGTGGTCAGGTGGATGACGCGCGCGGCATCCGAGGCGCGCAGCAGCGGCTCCAGCGAACGGATCAGGCGATAGACGCCGGTGAAGTTGATCTTTTCCACCTTGGCAAAGCCGCGCGGGTCGGCGTGGGCCACCGGCGTCAGGCCCGCCGCCCCCATGGTGGCCGCCGCCTGGACCCAGATGTCCAGCTTTCCGAACCGCTGGAACAGGGCCCCGCCCAGCCGGTCGATCGCCCCGCCATCGACCAGGTCGAACGGGATCAGGGTGGCGTGCTTGCCGGTGGCGGCAAAGATGGCGTCGTCCAGTTCCTCCAGCCCGCCCTGGGTCCGGGCGGCCGCGACGACATGAGCACCGGCCTTGGCCAGTGCCAGAGCGCTCTCATAGCCGATGCCGCGCGAGGCCCCCACGACAAGAGCGATACGGTCGGTGAGGGCAAGGGCGTCGGACATGGGGTCTGGTAGCGCGCCCGGCCGGTGCGTCAAGCGCCTGCGGCCGTCAGGCCGGTTGCCACAGACCGAAGCTGACGCCCTGGTCGTCGCAGACGACGGCGCTGAGGCCTGATGCGCTTTCGGCAGGGATCGCGGCCTGGCCGCCCAGTTCGACGACGCGGTCGCACATGGCCCTGATGTCTGTGACCTTGAAATACAGATGAGCAAAGGTTTTGCCCTCGCCCTGGCGGATTCCGAAGTCTGGGCCGGCGTGGCCGTCCAGAGCGACGTGGGCATAGCCGGGATGTGATGAGCCCTCATCGAACGTCCATCCGAACAGGGTGGCGTAAAAGACGCGGGCCTTGGCCACATCCGGCGTATCGAGGGTGAAATATCCGAGACGGTTGGTCATGAGGACTAAGCGCTGACCAGAAGGGATAGTTGCCGCTGGGTGACGTCGCGGCCGCCCTCCTCGATCTCGCGATCCAGCAGGCGGGTCGGATAGTCGCCGGTGAAATAGTGGTCGGTGAACTGCGGATGGGCGTTGTCGCGCGGGCCCACGCCCATGGCACCATACAGGCCGTCGATGGACAGGAAGCCCAGGCTGTCCACCTCCAGGGTTTCGCGCATCTGTTCCATGGTGTGGGTCGCCGCCATCAGCTGCGATCGCTCGGGCATATCGATACCGTAGAAGTCGGGATAGAGGATCTGCGGGCTGGCCGAACGCAGGTGCACCTCAGTCGCCCCGGCGGCGCGCACGGCCCGCACCAGCTTGACCGAGGTGGTGCCGCGCACGATGGAATCGTCGATCAGCACCACGCGCTTGCCCTGCAGCACGGCCTTGTTGGGGCTGTGCTTCATTCGAACGCCCTTCTGTCGGGCCCCCTGGCTGGGCTGGATGAAGGTGCGGCCCAGATAGTGGCTGCGGATGATACCCATCTCATAGGGAATGCCGCTTTCCTGAGCATAGCCCAGGGCGGCCGGGACACCGGAGTCGGGAACCGGCACGACCACATCCGCCTCGACCGCGTGCTCGCGGGCCAGGCCCCGGCCCATGGCCTTGCGGACCTCATAGACCGAGCGGCCGTTCACGATGCTGTCGGGGCGCGAGAAGTAAACGTATTCGAACAGGCAGGGCCGCGCCGCGCGGGCCGGGAA
>Ga0075012_10005639_pt1 | contig 11452 bp, 10 predicted proteins | sample All_14_2_FD_71474 | JGI IMG/M metagenome (GOLD analysis project Ga0075012, IMG submission 71474) | Freshwater microbial communities in response to fracking from Pennsylvania, USA - Allegheny Zone_MetaG_DW_15 | ecosystem: Environmental > Aquatic > Deep subsurface > Groundwater > Drilled...
ACGCCCGACGTCGGGCGTCGCCCCTTGCAACCCTCGCGACCGTGCGTCAGAGTTTCGCAAGTTCGGGGGGCTTTCAGTGACAAACATTCCTGCATCTTCGCTCCGGGGCCAGTCCCGTTGGCGCGTCCTGCTGCCGACCATGATGGTCGCCGCTCTCGCCGCCGGATCGGGCGCAGCCGCGCCGACGGGGCCGCCTCCGGCCAAAAGCGAGGGCCGGTCGCAATCGCTCGACCTCATCGCCCTCGAGAACCGGGTCCGGTCGACCCTGGACAAGGCGACGCCGCGCGGGAAGATCAACTGCGATCTGGCGCGCAAGGATCTGGCGCCGGCCTATCGCAATCCTGACTTCAATAACCTGAGTGTGGATACGCGCAGCAAGGCCCTGCAGCTGGGGATCATCTGCTCGACCGACATCGGCGGCGAGGAGACCCTGGATCTGGCGCGGCGGCTGGACCTGATCGCGCCGGACGCCCTGGCCCGGGCCGTCGCCAGCTATCCGATCATGGCCGCCGTTGTCGGCGAGGATGACAAGGCCGCGGCGCAACGGATGATCGTGGTCATCGACGGCCTGCCGGTCCTGGTCCAGGACTGGCGGGCCGCGTGGGTCTGGCCGATGGTGCGCGCCGTCGAGGATGACGAGACGCTCAGCCTGGCCCTGCTCTCGCGACTGATCACCGTCGACTGGCAGGACAAGACGGCAAAGGCATCCGCTTCGGGGTGGCGCCTGAAACTCGCCACCCGGCACGCCGAGATGAAGAACTATAGTGCAGTGCGCGACACCGTGGAGCCGCTGGATGATCTCGAAACCCTGCTGGCCGTGGCGGTGGACCGCCGGTTCGAGCCGGTGTGGGCGGAAATGCAGGAGGCCGAGCGGTTTGACTGGCTGGCCCTCATCCGCTCCGAGCTCGCCTTGCACAGACGTGAGATGGAGGCCGCCCCGAAGAGCCTGAGCGCCATCGTGCTCGTCGCGGACGACCTTCGCGCCCTCGGTCGATATGAGGAGGCCATCGGCCTGTTGCAGGGGGCTCGCGCTCGCCTGGGCGAGACCGGGGCCTTTGAGGACCGGGATCGCTACGCCAATTGGCTGCTCAACAATCTCGCCTATGCGCTGAACGAAGCCGGTCGGCCCGCTGAGGCCGACGTCGTGTGGAAAGAGGCGGTCGCCGAGGGCGCCGCACAGGGCGACAAGATCAGCCAGTACGTCAATTACGCCGGCTTTCTGAACCGAAACGGCCGCTCCGCCGAGGCGGTAGCCCTGCTGGAGTCGGCCGACCGCGAAACCGCCTCGCCGATCGGCAAGGCCTTTCAGGAGTCGGGCCTGATCTGCGCCCTCGCCAGAACCGATCCCGTCAGAGCCAACCGCATGATGGACGCGCTGCTGGCCCATTGGGAGGACCACCCGCCGGCGGTCAGCGGGGCCTTGATCTGCATGGATCGGCTGGACGCCGCCGCAGACATAATGGTCCGCCGACTGGCCTCGACAAAGTACCGTAGTGAAGCCCTGAGAGCGGCGGTGATCACCCTGCCCGACGCCACCGACACCGATTGGGACAGGACACTGGCTGTGCGCCGGGAAGCGGTCCTCGCTCGGCCCGAAGTCGCCAGGGCGCTGGACGCCGCCGGCAGGCGCTTAACCCTGCCGATCCACCGCGTTTACTGGGGCAACGAGTAGCCGCCCGGGACTATTTTCGCTCGGCCGCGAACTCGGTGCAGCCCGGGGCGCCGGTCAGGGTGCCCGTCAGCACGTCCGGACCGCCCGGGTTGGCCGAGTTGTAGGCGCCGCCCTTGAGGTCGACCATGGCGTAGTCGGTCGGCTGTTCCAGCCAGCGGACGCCGCGCAGGGTGAACTGGCCCTTGGGCGTGATATTGCCCTCGACCACATAGCGGCCGCGCGGCACGCCCGGATTATCGCTCCGGGGCCCGAAGGCGAAGGTGCCGGCGACCCGGCCGTCGGCGTCGCCGTCGAGAGTCAGGGTCAGGGCCGTCTTGCCCTGGCCGCAGACATAGGCCCCCTCCCAGACGCCATCGATCTTTTCCGCCGCAAGCGCGGGCAGCGGGGCCAGAAGGGCGAGGGTCGTGGCGACGGCGGCGAGGTTGCGCATGATGATCTCCGGAGTTTGGATGAGGGTCGCAGAGGGCCGCCGGACCGTCATGCTCTCAAAAGGGGGCGCCTGCTCCCCCCTCGGGGGAGCTGTCAGCCGCGTAGCGGTTGACTGAGGGGGTCTACAACGAACGGGCGGTGTTCTCGCTGCTGAACCGCCGGTGGAGGACCCCCTCCACCATCGCTACGCGATGGTCCCCCTCCCCCGAGGGGGGAGGAGTGATGCACCAAAACTGCTCCCCTCTCGGGGGAGCTGTCAGCCGCGCAGCGGGTGACTGAGGGGGTCTACAACGAACCTCGGCCGTGTTCGCTGCTGAACCGCCGGTGGAGGACCCCCTCCACCATCGCGTTGCGATGGTCCCCCTCCCCCGAGGGGGGAGGAGTGTTCCTGCCAGCGGCTGTCAGCAGACCCCCTAGCCCCGCGCCCGTGCGCAACCTACCTTTGGGCCATGTCGAGCAAGACCAATCTCTCCGGCGTCCAGGACGTCTCCGCGGCGTTTGTCCATGACCTGGCCAACCCGAACGCCCCGGCCCTGTGGACGCCCCACCGGCCGGCGCGGCCGGAGAAGTCTGAAGGCGGTCGGCGGTTCAATCTGGTCGCCGACTATGAGCCCGCCGGCGACCAGCCGACGGCGATCCGCGATCTCGTGGCCGGGATCAAGGACCGCGAGCATGACCAGGTGCTGCTGGGCGTCACCGGCAGCGGCAAGACCTTCACCATGGCCAGCATCATCGCCGAGACCCAGCGGCCGGCCCTGATCCTCGCCCCCAACAAGACCCTGGCGGCCCAGCTCTACAGCGAGTTCAAGTCCTTCTTCCCCGACAACGCCGTCGAGTATTTCGTCAGCTACTACGACTACTACCAGCCGGAAGCCTACGTCGCCCGCACCGACACCTATATCGAGAAGGACAGCAGCCGGAACGAGCAGATCGACCGCATGCGCCACAGCGCCACCCGCGCCATCCTCGAGCGGGATGACGTGATCGTCGTGGCCTCGGTCTCCTGCATCTACGGCATCGGCTCGGTCGAGACCTATACGGCCATGACCTTCAGCCTGACGGTCGGCGACCGCATCGACGAGAAGCAGCTGATGGGCGATCTGGTCGCCCAGCAGTACAAGCGCAACGAGGCCGCCTTCGAGCGCGGGACCTTCCGCCGTCGCGGCGACACCATCGAGATCTTCCCGGCCCACTATGAGGACCGCGCCTGGCGCATCGGCCTGTTCGGCGACGAGATCGAGACCATCTCCGAGTTCGATCCCCTGACCGGCAGGAAGACCGCCGAGCTGGAAACGGTGAAGATCTATGCCAACAGCCACTATGTGACCCCGCGCCCGACCCTTCGCCAGGCGGTCAACCACATCAAGACCGAGCTGAAACAGCGCCTCGACTGGATGGTGGCCAACGGCAAGCTGCTGGAGGCCCAGCGCCTCGAACAGCGGACCACCTTCGACATCGAGATGATCGAGGCCACCGGCAGCTGCGCCGGCATCGAGAACTACAGCCGCTATCTGACCGGGCGTCGCCCCGGCGAGCCGCCGCCGACCTTCTTTGAATACATCCCCGACAACGCCCTGCTGTTCACCGACGAGAGCCACCAGACGGTTCCGCAGATCGGGGCCATGTACAAGGGCGACTACAGCCGCAAATGGAACCTGGCGGAGTATGGCTTCCGCCTGCCCAGCTGCCTCGACAACCGCCCCCTGAAGTTCGAGGAATGGGAGGCGATGCGGCCGCAGACGGTCCACGTCTCGGCCACCCCCGGCCCGTGGGAGATGGAAAAGGCCGGCGGCGTCTTCGCCGAACAGGTGATCCGCCCCACCGGCCTGATCGACCCGCCGGTCGAGGTGCGCCCGGTGACGAAGGACAACGCCAGCCAGGTCGACGACGTCATCGCCGAGGCCCGGGAGACGGCGGCGCGCGGCTATCGCACCCTGGTCACCGTCCTGACCAAGAAGATGGCCGAGGACCTGACCGAATACATGCATGAGCAAGGCCTGCGCGTCCGCTACATGCACAGCGACGTCGACACCCTGGAGCGGATCGAGATCATCCGCGACCTGCGGCTGGGCGCCTTCGACATCCTGATCGGCATCAACCTGCTGCGCGAGGGCCTCGACATTCCCGAGTGCGGGCTGGTGGCCATTCTCGACGCCGACAAGGAGGGCTTCCTGCGCTCGGAAACCTCGCTGATCCAGACCATCGGCCGCGCCGCGCGCAACCTCGACGGCAAGGTCATCCTCTATGCCGACACCATCACCGGCTCGATGGAGCGGGCCATGGGCGAGACGAAGCGCCGCCGCGAGAAGCAGGAGGCCTGGAACGTCGCCAACGGCATCACCCCCGAAAGCGTCAAGAGCCGCATCAAGGACATCCTCGCCAGCCCCTACGAACGCGACCGCCCTACCGTCGACGCCGGCATGGCCGAAGACGCGCGGCCCTTCCTCGGCAACAACTTCCAGACCACGCTACGGGATCTGGAAGCGAAGATGCGCGAGGCGGCAGGCAACCTGGAGTTCGAGACGGCGGCCCGGCTGCGCGACGAGATCAAGCGGTTGAAGATGCTGGATCTGGAGTTTGCCAATGAGGCGCTGACGGGGGCGGATGAGGTGGTGGACGCGAGCGTGCCCAAGGCGCTGCGGAAGCAGGCTCGGGTGGAGGCGGCGGAGCGGTGGCGGAAGGGGGGGTAGGTAGGGAGGCTATCCCTCTGCTTTTGCGCTCGCTCCAGGACTAGCTAATTGTCGAGCGTCTTCCGTCTGCTGATCTAAATCTGCAATCCAAGCATCCGTCTCCTCCATAACAATCCTATTGATGCTGATAACGAAGGATTGAAGCTTGGCGCTCTCGTCGATCTGGCTCTCGGCGATGCTGACCTCAAAAAGCGTTATTTCCGCTTCAATCAGCAACGCCGTTCTGATCGACCGAATCCAAGATTTCGAAAAACCAAACAGACGGTCAGTTAGAAATAACCCGCCCCCCACAAGCAGCCCCACGTAGCCGAGCTTAGTCAGATCAGCTCCCCATAATCCCCCCAGCAACGGAGCGACCCCGCTTACCACTACCAAAATCGTAGCCGGGACCCGACAAATCCAGCTCTTAATCTGCTTTTCTTGCTTCTTTCTCCGGTACCAGTTTGCTTGCTTTAGACCCCAACGAATGGCGGCAGAAGGGGAATTCATGCGCAGCGCACTCTCCGAGTTCTCAGGCATGTCAAAACTCGGCATCTCTTTGGCTAAGTGCGTATGGATCGAAAATCTCCAAGCCAGACATTTCTTCATACGCCGCGTAAAATTCGTCCAAATGCGAAAGTGTAATTCCAACCTTCTCTTTTACGGACTTAACTACAGATTCTATACTTCTTTTCTGACCACTAAGCGGGAGGTAGCCCGTGACTGTGTCTGACATGGCCTTCATGTAGACCAAGCACTCGAGATGATCTGCCACCGATATTTGGTCTATAAACTTTAGGAAGAATTTCTGCAAAGATGTCTCTGGAACTACAACAGCCAATCCGCCAGCCAACAGCAAGCCGATACCTTCGCAACCCTCTGCAGAGACGCCCCTGACCGGGACCGCCAAAGTCCTGCCCGAAGCTCCTGCCACTCTGAAACCATCCCTAATACTGCGCCAACGGCGATACTCCGTCATATCCCTTCTAAAAAGAGACCCGCCCAGGTCATCCTCCCTGAGCCATTCTGTAGGGGCCGCCTTAAGGCCCCACTTCAATCTCAGCGTTCTCTCACTTTTCCGAACTGCTATGCCCGAAATAACAAAATGCTCTGCGGCGGCCTCAATTCTTCCAGCATTCAGATTCGTGACCACGATCTCATTGTCGATGTATAGGTCCCCATCTTGGACAATAGGTATCAACTCCCGTGTCGACACCTCCTTGCGAGACTCCCGGACCAACATTTCTATTGATCGCACCATCTGAGAGTCGATGGTCGTAAAAGTGCCAGCCGTAACCAAGTCGGTTAGAGATGCTGACCGTCGACCATTCTTATCTTCTATCAAGAACCACTCAAGCTGTGCTTTCGCCTGTTCCAGCGCCACCCTATTCACAGGACTATATCTGTAGCCCATGAGAGCAGAACTCAGATAGGGCAGCTGCTCCACGGACCATGTCAGAGTATATTTCTCGCTGTCGCGCAGCCGAGCGATCTCTTCCGAGATAATCTCCACATACATCGTATATATATCGACTTCTAGCTGAGCCTTCTCCGGCGTGCGCTCTAGCCCGGACCTAGCGACGTTGGTGCGGGGTGCCGCCTTGCCAGTTGCGTTCGCAATAGCAATAAAGCTTTGCCCATTGAAGCCTGGCGTGGAAAAGTCCACGGCAATACCCCCAATGCTTGTAGATATCGGTGAGACTAAGGACCCTCTCTGCTCAGCAGTTCCTGACGGCGCATAAACAAATTGCCAGTCTCGATACATAGAGTCATATCTCAAAGCTACCGCCAACTGGAGACCATTGCGCTCTCGGTAGATCGCTTTGGCACCCTGCTGTTGATACGCGCTGAGGGCGTCACTTTTTAGGAAACGCTCAACTGCCTCTTGAGGATTATCGTAACCGATCTGCACCGGCGCCTCATTATCGACAGATGCAAATACTTTACAGTTCGGAAACATGATCCATTTGGCTAGCGTCGCACTCAAATCGACATCCAACGCACTAGGCCGAAGTTTTAGTGTAATGGATGTTCCATGTGGATATATCTCAGGGACATTTTCTTTCTCGTGCAAACGAACAAGATACTTTCCATGCACTGAGCGAAGCGAAATTTGGATTGCATGTTCTTCATCCGGAGAGCAGGTAAGAATTTCTACTTCGTCCGCCACCATAAAGGCGGAAAGCACCCCAATACCAAACCGACTAATTGCCGAAAAATCGGGAAATTTCTCTTTGAACTTGACGTCTTGATACCGAGAGGAACCAACCTTTAGGAGGTGGTCAACTATAACGGCCTTAGACATCCCTGTTCCATTGTCCGTTATTGACAGCGCCCGAACCGCAGTGTCCCACTTGATATCAATTCTGCCAGCCTTCCGCGGATCGACCTTTGAGATGCTGGACTGCAGCCGCACGGCGTCGATCGAGTTCTGCGCTAACTCCCTCAGGACAACTGCACTGTCATTGTAAAGAGTGTGTCCGGTTAGCAAATCCAGAATACGATGCTGATCGATTTCGAAACCGAATTGCTCAGCAAGAAATCCTTCTGCCTCGATATTGGATTCGTCGATGTTACGCCAAGGAAATTTGTATTTTATGACTGTCTTTTTGTTTGACTTAAGGATCAAGTCATAAGACATTCTAATCTGAGACAGCGCATATCTGAGGTATGTCGTAAGCCCAAAAAAGCCTCGATCATCCTTAAACGACGCAAAGATCTCAATGGTGGAAGTTGCGGCTGCGGGATCCACGTCACCGTCTTGATTTGTGCCCGGCTTAGCTTTAACCCGGGTTACAGCGTTTTGTTTTGCCCACTCAGCTTGACTAACTGGATCGGTAGGGTTTAGAATTCTATAAGTAATCGTCGGCGCACGGCTTTGCGTGATGTTTAGAAGATCGGCTGTCCTAAGAATCACAGCCACATAACGTAGGTTTGCTGTTTCGCGTTCGCTGTTTCCATATGGCTGCGCGAGTCTGTACTTAGTTTCGTCATCAAGATCGTCATGCAGATGACTCTCACAAATAACCCCCAGGTCACGCCGAACCTTTTCGGGGAGACGGGTGAAAATTTCGCCTAGTATATCAACCAGATTTTCGTCGAACCCGAGAGATTTGTTTGGCTTTCCCTCGATCCATGATTTCACCCGCGCTCCGTGGTGGGCCCTGACGAATTCCTGGTACAGGAATTTATCTCGCTCTTCCTCACTAAGCTGCTGAAGTTTGGCGGAGTAATCCTTGCCCGAGTCCCCTACGTATAGGTTTTCTCTTGCATACGCGATGTAATCGGTCTTTGCGCGTCGACTGTACTCCGCATCAGTTACAATTAGACCTACATCGTGCAAATATATAGATAGCACTATTAGTATAGCTTCAGCATCTGTGATAACTTTTAGGCCGTCGTCTGTTATTACCCACGAGGCGATTTTCAACATATCTTCCACGTGTCTATAATCGTGGATGGTATACTCTTTGAAAATCGTGGAGGAATTGAATAGGCTGGTCATCTCCCTGACAACTCGCCGGACATCCTTCAAGTTTACGGGAAACGCCGGGAGGCTTGTGGCCTCGGCGGCTTTTTCTTCGAGAACCATTTTTATCGTCTCCCCCTGAGAATTTGATGCACCTTAACGGCGCTTCCGTGGCCGCTGCAACTAACTATTGCGCAGTAGGGATTGCTGTTGCGCCTGTTGCCTAGAGGTTCGCCATTGAATGGGAAGCTAGGGGCTATTTAGGCACTTGCACGGATGCACCGCGTCCGCCCCCCGCCCCCACAAACCGCTCTGGCCGGACCGCCGCTATCAGCGGGCCGGGGTCCTGTGACGGGTCCAGCCATGTTCCCCAGTCCTGTGGTTCGAGGATCACCGGGGCGCGGCTGTGGTAGTCGGTCAGCCAGCCGTCGGACGGGCCGGTGAGGATGGTGAAGCTGGGGATTTCGGTGACAGTGCACTCTATTGAGAGCGCCCTGTCGCCGCGACCCAACTGCCAGGCGCAAGATTCGACCCTCCCCCTGATCTGGCTTAGGGTGCGGACAGGATTGGGGAACGCCATGCATATCCGAGCGGCGCTTAGCGCCTTGGCAATTGCGGCCTTGGCGGCCTGCGCCAGCAGCGGCCCGCAACCCATTGGCGGCGGCAAATTCATCGCTTCGGCCCGCGTGCCCCTCAACGGCCAGACCGGCGCCAAGACCAAGGCGCTAGAAACCGCCAACAAACACTGCGCGTCACTCGGCAAGGAAGCGCAGGTCGAGGACGTCAAGGCGAGCGAGTGCGCCCTGCACGGCGGATGCGGCGAGGCGGAAGTCGTCTACCGTTGCGTCGACAGGGGCTCGGCCGCGAACTAACCTTGCTCCCAATCCACATCCGTGGATCCATCCCCCCATGCCCACCTACACCGTCCGCTGCCGCGTCGACGCGTACGTCGACTACCTCGCCGAGGTCGAAGCCGACTCCCCTGAGGAAGCCGCCGAACTGGCGAACGACGACCACGCCGCCTGTGACTGGCGCCCCGACGGCCAGCAGGAGTTCGACGCCCGCCTCTACCTGACCCTGGGCGCCGCCGGCGACGAGATCGACGGCACTGAGGTCGGCGACCTTTGAGCGACGATCCGCCCTGGGCCAGCCTCGGCTTCGAGGAGCCCGCCGCCGTCTTCCTGGGGGCGACCGAGAACGCCCGTGTCTGGTCCGAAGGCTGGGCCCGCCGCCACCTGTTCTGCCCAAGCTGCGGCGCGGCGCCCGTCGAGGCGCCGGCCTACCGCGTTTGTGCTATCCTGAGCGGATGAATCGGGAGCATCTTCGTGCCCTGCAATGCCAAGAACCATCGTCAGGATTGTGACTGCGGATTTGGTGGACCTCGGCCCGGAACGTCGCCGGAGACACCGATGTTTCGGATCGCAGGCAAACTTTCAAGGCGAAAATTCAGGAGCCCCTTGAGGTCTCGAACCTCCTGCCCTCATTGCGGCCGCCCCGTTTTCTTCATTCGCGGCAAGAACGACGGTTCATTCTATATGGACTCACTGGATTCGGGTTGGTCAGCAAAGCACCTCTGTGACGGTCTTAGAAAGACCTCCAGATACCGCGTGGCAGCCTCAAGATGGCGGCGCGAAGGTTGGATACCGCTCGCAATCGTTTCGACCCACGTCGTTGAAAGCCGACAAATCTTGTCCGTCGTGGCGTTGGACAAGGAACTCGATTTCGAAATCTCGCCAATGGGGACAAGGGAAATCAATCCGGAGTGGCCATTGTTCTTCCGGGTCATAGACGAGCTAAGTGGCCGGATCGAAATCGACTATCTAAGCGATGTCGATGGCGAACTCGAAGGAGCTAGAGCCGAAGCCGAACGGGTCAACCGCAATTGATCTGCGGCCGATCCGGCGCGGTCCAGCGGAACATCGTCGCCGGACGTTAGATCGTGTCGGTTGCTTCTGTGTGGAGGTCATGGGGACTGAATTCTTGCACTCCCTCGTCAAACCGCTTCGCACCCGCCATGGCGGTCGGCGGTCGCCATCCCTGTCCGCCGGTGCGACCCCTCATCCGGCGCTGCGCGCCACCTTCTCCCGCAGGGGGAGAAGGGAGGGGGTGGCGGCGGTGCTGAAGGGCGCCGGAACGGGCGATGGCGTTCGAGGCCGGCGCCGCCCTCATCCGGCGCTTCGCGCCACCTTCTCCCGGCGAGCGGGAGAAGGGCGATGTCGCTCCTTCCCGACGGCGGCGGCATTGACGGCGGTCCGGGATCGGGGGAGCGTCGGGGGTCTGCAACCTTGAGGTCCTCGTGATCCGGCTTGTTTCATCCGCGCTGCTCGCCCTGCTGTTCGCCGAGCCGGAGGTCCCCGAGGCGATCGATCTGAGCCAGGTCCGCTGGATGCAGTGCCGGGCGGAGGCGACGGTGGAGGGTCTGCCGCGAACCTACTGGGCGCAGGCCATCGGGCTGACGCCGGACGAGCCGCCGATGGAAGAGGGCTGGGCGGCGCATCTGGCCGAGACCTACGGATTGAAGGCGAGCGACCTGAGCCGGTCCGAGTGCCGCCGGTTTCCGACCTTCGAGGAGGCGGAGGCCTGGTCGCACCGGGAGCCGGGAGAGTCCCCGGTGCAGACTGACTACCCGCCGATTCCGGACCTGATCCCCGTTGTGCGTGCGGTGGGCGACTAGGCGGCCTGGGCCTCCCCAAGGGCCAATTGCAGGGCCGGCGCTGCCCTCATCCGGCGCTTCGCGCCACCTTCTCCCGGCGCGCGGGAGAAGGAACTTTCGCCTCCCCCGTCACCTATGCCCCCGGCGCGCGTTACGCCTGTTCACGGCAACAGGAGACCGCCATGTCAGACCTCTCGCAGATCAAGAAGGACGCCGATGTCATCGGGGCGGACGGGGTCCATGTGGGGACCGTCGATCATGTCGATGGCGACCGGATCAAGCTGACCAAAAAGGACTCCATCGACCACAAGCATCATTGGGTCTCGGCCGGGCTGATTTCCGGCGTCCATGACGGGGTGGTGCGGCTGTCGGCCAACGCCGATGTGGCCGTGACCCTGGAAGACGACAAGTAGGAACCGACCCTACCCCTTCTCGAACCGCTCCGGCCGGACCGCGGCCATCAGCGGGCCGGGGTCCTGTGACGGGTCCAGCCATGTTCCCCAGTCCTGTGGTTCGAGGATCACCGGGGCGCGGCTGTGGTAGTCGGTCAGCCAGCCGTC
>Ga0075012_10005640_pt1 | contig 11452 bp, 8 predicted proteins | sample All_14_2_FD_71474 | JGI IMG/M metagenome (GOLD analysis project Ga0075012, IMG submission 71474) | Freshwater microbial communities in response to fracking from Pennsylvania, USA - Allegheny Zone_MetaG_DW_15 | ecosystem: Environmental > Aquatic > Deep subsurface > Groundwater > Drilled...
GCAGCGAGAACTGCACGGCCACCCTTGGTGCGCGAACGGACCAGGAAGCCATGGGTGCGCTTGCGGCGCACGACCGACGGTTGATACGTGCGTTTCATGTCGTAATTCCTTGAGTGAGCGGAGAAAAACGCGTGATTACACCCTGTTTGACCGGGTCATGTCAAGCTGAATTATTTGTTGAAGCTGTGGATAACCTGTTCGCGGAGGGGTAGAATTGCGCCTTGGTCGGCGGCCATCAAGCCGCCGATTTCATTGGAATTTCGTTTTTAAATCATAGAACTAATAAATCCGCCAGCAATGCTATCGACTGTGCGGAATGGAGTTGTTTCTTCAATGACCGGTTTTTGGGAATCCTGTTTGCAGCGCTTCGAACAGGAACTGCCCGCGCAACAGTTCAATACCTGGATCAAGCCATTGCGCCTGGAAGGCGAAACAACGGCGCTTGAAGACGGACTTCGCCTGATTGCCCCGAACGGTTTCATCCTGAAATGGGTTCGTGACCGCTACCTGTCGCGGATCGAGGATTACGGCAATACCTTCTTTGCCGCACCGGTCAGCATTGCGCTGGTCATCGGCAGCGGCAAGCCGGCCGCAGCACGCAGCGACACCGGCCGTGCCGAAGTCGAGGCGCCGCGAGTGGAAAGCCGGCCGGCACCGGCCGCGGAAAAGCCGCGGGCAAAAACGGCATCGGTGTACGAAAAGTCCCGCCTGTTCTCGAATTTCACCTTCGACAACCTCGTCGTCGGGAAGGCCAACGACCTGGCCCGGGCCGCCGCACTGCAAGTCGGCAGCAATCCCGGCGGTGCCTACAACCCGCTGTTCATCTACGGCGGCGCTGGCCTCGGCAAGACCCACCTGATCCACGCCATCGGCAATCACATCGTCAAGGACAACCCGGACAAGATCATCCGCTATGTTCATGCCGAGGATTACTACTCCGACGTCGTCCGCGCCTATCAGCAGAAGTCCTTCGACACCTTCAAGCGCACCTATCGTTCACTCGACGTGCTGCTGCTCGACGATGTCCAGTTCTTCAACGGCAAGAACCGCTCGCAGGAAGAGTTCTTCTTCCTGTTCAACGCGCTGATCGAAGCGCGCAAGCAGATCATCATCACCTGCGACACCTATCCGAAGGACATCAACGGTCTCGACGACCGGCTGGTGACCCGCTTCGACTGGGGTCTGACGGTGCAGATCGAACCGCCCGAGCTGGAAATGCGCGTCGCCATCCTGCAGAAGAAGGCCGAAGCCGAAGGCATCCGCCTTGACGACGAAGTCGCCTTCTTCATTGCCAAGCATCTGCGCTCCAACGTCCGCGAACTCGAAGGCGCGCTGAAGAAGGTGCTGGCCTATTCGTCTTTCCACGGTCGCATCATTGCGCTGGACCTGGCCAAGGAAGCGCTCAAGGACATCATCGGTTCGGTGCGCAACGTCGGTATCGACAATATCCAGAAGACCGTCGCTGACTATTACAAGATCAAGGTTGCCGAGTTCTTCTCGAAGAAGCGCACGCGGGCGATTGCCCGGCCGCGCCAGGTGGCCATGTGGCTGTGCCGCGAAGTGACTTCGCACAGCTTCCCGGAAATCGGCGATGCTTTCGGCGGGCGCGATCACACGACGGTGATTCATGCGGTCAAGACCATCGATGCACTGCGGGCCAAGGACAGCGAACTGAACCATGATCTGCATGTGCTGCTGCAGGTATTGAAGGGGTAATGGCTGTAGACAAGTCTGTGTATAAGTTGTTGGTCAATTGTGGGTATGCCGTGCTTTTCCGCTTTGTGGGAAAATTACCCAGTTTTCATCCACAGCCAGTTCAGAGACTTTCAGGGATGTGAAAATCTGCTTCAAGTTGTTGAAATAAAAACTAAATATTTTGTTATCCACAGAACTGTTCCCGATATAGTCTATTAAGGAATTTAATTTATGGTTCTTATTAAAAGCCAAAGAGACACGCTTCTGGCCCCGTTGCAGTCTGTGTCGGGAATCGTCGAGCGTCGCCATACACTGCCCATCCTGTCCAACGTCCTGCTGGAAAAGAAGGGCGACCAGCTGACCTTGCTGGCCACCGATATCGAAATCCAGATCACCACCAGCACCACCGGTGCCGGCGGTGAAGGTGACGGTGCCGTCACCGTTGGTGCGCGCAAGCTGCAGGAAATCCTGCGCTCGCTGCCGGACAGCACCGAAATCACGCTGAGCCTTGAAGACAAGCGCCTGCAGGTCAAGGGCGGCAAGAGCCGGTTCAACCTGCAGACCCTGCCGGCCGACGACTTTCCACGGATGACGCTGAGCGAAGGCGACACCAAGCAGTTCTCGATCACCCAGCGCGATTTCCGCCAGCTGATCGCCAAGACCCAGTACGGCATGGCTGCACAGGACGTGCGCTACTACCTGAACGGCCTGCTGCTGCTGGTCGATGGCAAGGAACTGCGTGCCGTCGCTACCGACGGCCATCGCCTGGCCTATGCCAGCGTCGCCATCGAAACCGAACTGCCGCGCCAGGAAATGATCCTGCCGCGCAAGACCGTGCTCGAACTGAACCGCCTGCTGGTCGATAACGACGAGCCGCTGAACATCACGCTGGCCTCAAACCAGGTGCGTTTCGCCTTCGGTTCGATCGTGCTGGTGTCGAAGCTGATCGACGGCAAGTTCCCGGATTACGAACGCGTCATTCCGCCGACGCTGAAGAATCACATGACTGTCGGCCGCCAGATGCTGATGCAGGCCATGCAGCGCGCCGCCATTCTGACCAACGAGAAATTCCGCGGTGTCCGCGTCGTTCTCGGCGAAAACAGCCTGCGCCTGATCGCCGCCAATGCCGAACAGGAAGAAGCCCAGGAAGAAATCGAGGTACAGTACACGGGTGACGCCATCGATGTCGGCTTCAACGTGGGTTATCTGCTCGACGTGCTCAACAACGTGCACTCCGACGAAATCCAGTGGAGCTTCAACGACGCCAATTCAAGTGCATTGATCACCGTACCGGGCAACGACCGCTTCAAGTACGTCGTCATGCCGATGCGCATTTGATCAGCCCGCATTTCTCCGGCTGTTTCTGAAAAGCAGTAAAAGGCCCGTCCGCACGGATGGGCCCGTTTCACGTGGAACCAAGAACAATGAGTGAAGAGAACGTCCCGCAAGGCACTGTCGCACCGGCATACGGTGAAGCCAGCATCCAGATCCTCGAAGGCCTGGAGGCCGTGCGCAAGCGCCCGGGCATGTACATCGGCGACACCTCCGATGGTACCGGCCTGCATCACCTGGTCTTCGAAGTCGTCGACAACTCAATCGACGAAGCGCTGGCCGGGCATTGCAACGACATCATCGTCACCATCCACACCGACAACTCGATCTCCGTCATCGACAACGGCCGCGGCATCCCGACCGGCGTCAAGATGGACGACAAGCACGAACCGAAGCGTTCCGCTGCCGAAATCGCGCTGACCGAACTGCACGCCGGCGGCAAGTTCAACCAGAACTCGTACAAGGTGTCCGGCGGTTTGCACGGCGTGGGCGTGTCCTGCGTCAATGCGCTGTCCAAGTTCCTGCGTCTGACCATCCGCCGCGATGGCAAGAAGCACTACATGGAATTTTGCCGTGGCGTGCCGGTCGACCGCAGCATTGAGGTGCGCGACGGTTTCGAAGTCTCGCCGCTGAAAGTTCTTGGCGACACCGAAAAGCGCGGCACCGAAGTGCATTTCCTCGCCGACGATGAAATCTTTGGCCACGTCGAATTCCACTACGAAATCCTCGCCAAGCGCCTGCGTGAGCTGTCCTTCCTGAACAACGGCGTCAGCATCAAGCTGATCGACCAGCGTTCCGGCAAGGAAGAGTTGTTCGCCTTTGCCGGTGGCGTGCAGAGCTTCGTCGAATACATCAACCGCACCAAGTCGGTCCTGCATCCGAACATTTTCTACTCGGCCGGCGAAGCCAAGGTCGGGCAGGGCGCGGCCGATACCGGTATCACCATCGGTGTCGAAGTCGCCATGCAGTGGAACGATTCCTACCAGGAACAGGTGCTCTGCTTCACCAACAACATTCCGCAGTCCGACGGTGGCACTCACCTGACCGGCCTGCGTGCCGCGATGACCCGCGTCATCAACAAGTACATTGACGAAAACGAAATCGCCAAGAAGGCCAAGGTCGATATCGCCGGTGACGACATGCGCGAAGGCCTGGCCTGCGTGCTGTCGGTGAAGATGCCGGACCCGAAGTTCGCGTCGCAGACCAAGATGAAGCTGGTTTCCAGCGAAGCCCGTGGCGCCGTTGAAGAAGTCGTCGCCCAGAAACTCGCCGATTTCCTGCTGGAGCGCCCGGTCGACGCCAAGATGATCTGCGGCAAGATCGTCGAAGCCTCACGCGCCCGCGAAGCCGCCCGCCGTGCCCGCGAAATGACGCGGCGCAAGGGCGTGCTCGACGGTGTCGGCCTGCCCGGCAAACTCGCCGACTGCCAGGAAAAAGACCCGGCGCTGTGCGAAATCTACATCGTCGAGGGTGACTCCGCAGGCGGCTCCGCCAAGCAGGGCCGCGACCGCAAGTTCCAGGCAATCCTGCCGCTGCGCGGCAAGGTGCTCAACGTCGAGAAGGCCCGCTTCGACAAGCTGATCTCGTCGGAGCAGATCGTCACGCTGATCACCGCGCTCGGCACCGGCATCGGCAAGGACGACTTCAACGTCGAAAAGCTGCGTTACCACCGCATCATCATCATGACTGACGCGGACGTCGACGGCGCCCACATCCGCACGCTGCTGCTGACGCTGCTTTACCGCCAGATGCCCGAACTGATCGACCGCGGCTACGTCTACATCGCCCAGCCGCCGCTGTACAAGGTCAAGCACGGCAAGACCGAGCGCTACCTCAAGGACGACCAGGAATACCACCAGTTCCTGCTCAACATGGCGCTCGATGAAGCCGTGCTGACGCCGACCGCCGGCGCACCGATCACCGGCCCGGCGCTGGAAGGCCTGGCCCGCTCGTGGCTGGCTACCGAAGCGATCATCGAACGCCTGGCCCACCTGGTCAATCCGGAAGTCCTGCAGGCCATCGTCCGCCACAATATTGCGGTCGACCTGTCCAGCGAGGAAAAAACCCGCGCCAGCGCCGAACTGATCGCCGCCCACATCCCGCCGAGCACCCGCATGGTGCCCAAGTTTGACGACATCCAGGAACGCTGGATCCTGCGCGTCGAACGCATGCACCACGGCAACCTCAAGGTCGGCCTGATCGACGAAGACCTGCTGCTCTCCGGCGACTTCATGCAACTCAAGCGCACCGCCGAAACCCTCGCCGACCTGTTCGGTAACGGCGGCGTCATGGCCCGCGGCGAAAAGAAGCAAGTCTCCGCCAACTTCGGCGAAGCCATGAAGTGGCTGCTCAACGAAGTCGAACGCGGCATCGCCAAGCAGCGCTACAAAGGCCTCGGCGAAATGAACCCGGAACAGCTGTGGGAAACCACCATGGACCCCAAAGTCCGCCGCCTGCTGCGCGTACAGATCGACGACGCGATTGCCGCTGACGAGATCTTTACGACGTTGATGGGTGAATTGGTTGAACCGCGTCGGGCGTTCATCGAGACGAATGCGCTTAATGCGCGGATTGATATCTGATGGGCTGTAGGATCCCACGATTGTCTAGATTTTTCCTAAAAGTCTAGATTTCGTGGGAATCGAAGTGCAATGAAAGCCATCTTATTAAGGTGGCTTTTTTGCCGTTTATTGATCTCATCATCGTTACCCGAAGTCGAGGTGGGTTGGTGATTTCTCGAAAGACCAGCATCAAGCACGACTGGATGGTTTCCTGATGCTTTACTAGCAAGCGGAATGTGTTATCAGGCTGTTGTAATTCATTGATTATGAATTAGTTATTTTTCCCTCCGCAACACGCCCTTAGTCGGATATACAATCTACGCATTTAGGACGTTGCCATCGTTCCTACTCCATCAAAGATCTGCTGCAATAAGGACTCGAAACCTTGGAACTGGCGTTTGCTGAGCGCGAACTCCGAGCTTTGTGCTTGAATGAGTTTAGTGCCGTGCAGGAACTCGGTACTCGGGTTGCCGAGAAATTGAAACGGCGCTTAGCGGATCTTGCTGCAGCACCTACGGCTTCCGATTTGTTTGGATTGCCGGGGAACCCTCGTCCGCATCCGGATTGTCCAACTCAAATTGTGGTGAATTTGATTGATGGCTGGCAAATGTACTTTGAGTCAGGGCACCTAAAGATGCGTGTATTCGATACTGGTGAGATTGATTGGGCGCAAACCAAACGTGTCAAGATTCTAAGGTTGGAGAACAGCAATGATTGAGACAACCAATTTTCTACCGGAGTGGGCGTCACCTCCCGGCGCAACAATCAGTGACTTTCTCGAGGACCAGGGAAGATCGATTGACGATCTTGCGCGCGAACTTGGTTGTCCTAGTTCCTATACAAATCGATTGCTGGAAGGATCGATTCCAATTACGCAGGAGATTGCGAGTAGCCTCTCTCAGGTATTGGGGGCAACTTCTGATTTCTGGCTCGCCAGAGAGCGACAATTTCGTGAATCTCTTTCGAGGCAATCCGTTAGCGAAAAGTGGGTTAAGGAAATACCTGTCGCTGATATGACCCGTTATGGATGGCTACGCCAAGCTCACGATACAAGGGACAAGATAAATGCCTGCCTAGAATATTTCGATGTTCCAACCGTGACAGAATGGTACGAGAGATATGAAGGGGCTACTCGGTTAGCAGCGTTTCGGACGTCGACAGCATTTACTTCAGCAGAAGGGGCTGTGTTGGCTTGGCTAAGAAAGGGCGAAATTGATGCTGCGAATATCGAGTGTGAGGAATGGGATCGGAAGCGCTTTAGTGAGGCTTTGCCTTACATAAGGGCGTTAACACGTACAAAGGATCCCTCTAAGTTTATTCCGCAATTAGAAAGCATATGCGCCGAATGCGGAGTGGCCGTGGTGATTGCGAAAGCACCTGCAGGATGTCGTGCTAGCGGTGCAACTCGATTCATTGCACCTAACAAAGCACTAGTGATGCTCAGTTTTAGGTATCTCTCTGATGATCATTTCTGGTTCACGTTTTTCCATGAAGCAGGTCATTTGATTTTGCACGATACCAGTGCGTTGTTTCTCGAAGGAAGCGATTTTTGTTCAGGGAATGAAGAAGAGGAAGCAAATAGCTTCTCTTCAAACACATTAGTCCCTATGGAACATCAATCTGCTATGCGAGCCTTGCCTGTAGATGGTAGAGCGGTAATGCGGTTTGCTCGGGAGATCGGAATTTCGCCAGGTATTGTCGTAGGACAATTGCAGCATCTTGGAATTTTATCGGCTAGACAGCTAAACAACTTAAAGGTCCGGTACTCTTGGAGTTAGTATTCGGTGAATGTGAATACGAGAAAGAGGGGATTCGTCAGCAATAGACTTCGCCGGCACAGTGGCCAATCCATTCTTGTATCGATTCCTTAACCTTGCTTGTAACTCCAAAGCTGCTTTGAATATTGTGACTATAACCAAGCACAGATATTTCTCTGCCTAGTCCAATGCCTGAAATTTGACAAATTTTCCCGGTATAGGCGTATCCACGGACCCCGTCGCCTTGTCGCCTTGGCAATGTCCATTCTGGAATTACCTCGCGGACAAAGGAGCAGCCTGTAACGGTTTGAAGATGTTCAATTACGGACTGCCCATTGACGATTAGGACTTCCACCGCGGATTCCCTGAGCAGCAAGCCGAGTGCGTCACCTGAGTTCTTTATCAGAGCGGATCGCTGGCTAGTACTCAATTCAACCCACTTGCAGTGAGTGGCATAGGGTACCAAATCAAGGTGGCAGGCATCTGCGAAAATCCCATAATAGGACGCGTTAGCTCCCACAATTAGTTTGTTTAAGGCCTGAAACCAACCATCGTAGGGATTTCCAGCAAAGTAGTGATTACAGGAATCTTGGATCTTCTTAAGGTGCTCGAGCTTTGCGTCGGACCAACGCGTTAACCCCAGAGAACTGAGAGAGTGGAAGCGCCGATGGTGCCCATTCAGTTCAGTTCCCGAGACGTCGACAAATTCGCGGTTGCTTGGGTTGAGACCAAGGGTGGCTACTCTAGCTTGATATAGGTTACCAAACGACAGAATCGGTGCGGCCCAAGGGATAACCTTTAGCTCGCGGAGATGAGGGCCATCTAGGCGCTGCACCAATACTTCGAGTATTTCCAATGTGCCCATGCTTTCTCTCTCACTAGCTTTGGTTAGCAGAATAGCTGTAACTGTTCTGGCGCTTTGCGACTCTGCACATGTAGTTCGTCTTTCATCCTGCGAGCACAGCCAATAATTTGTTTCCGACTACCTAATAACGCGCCAAGCTCAATTGCTAGCTCTCGAACCTGCACCGTAACATCATAGTGTGGGTACGAGGCGGATTGCTGGAACCATTTCCTCCGCAGCCCAAGCATATGGGCAAACTGATGTAGTTCCTCTATCGAGTCCGCTACGAGGTGGCACCATAGCTGTCCCCTCCAAGCAATTCGAACATTATCGACATAAACAGCCACGGTAAACTTTCACAAATTGCAAAATTTGCATAATATTATGCAAAATGGCCGAAAAATTCAAGTCCGAAGAGACTATCTATCATCTCGCTAATGCGCTTAAATCACGCAGAAAAGCCCTTGGCATGACGCTTAAGGAAGCTGAAAGTTGCGTGCGGATTAACTGCGGGCAGCTTTCTCGATTTGAGAAGGGTGATTTCAAGACAAACTCTGAAAATTTGCAAAAATATAGAGTGTTTTTGCAAATAGTTGATATTGAACCTTCTCCGCTAGAGGGTGCCCTTGGTGCCCGCTTAGAGTTGTTTGCCGCCCAGTCTCCAAGACACCGTAAGGCAGCAGAAGAGCTATTGAGTGCTCTTGAGTGCCTTAGCTAGTACTCGGGATTTGAGTCTTGTTCTTGAGTAGAAGTCCTGCCATGTGAGCAGAAATGCAGATGCTTTTGGTCTGCCTTTCATCCTGGGCATTGATTCCGATTTACCGCAACAGGTGCATGTTTTCGAGATGATGCTCACCGAGACATCCTAGCGGAACGCCTCGATGACTTGTTGAAGATTGCGCCTAAGGCTGTGATTTGCTCAATCAGTAGCTAGATTGAGCCCTAGTATTAGTTAGCCTCGAAATAAAACGTACCTTGATGGGTGTTTTTGCCAATTGCACAGTGCATCTTCAACTACCTGCATATCTACGCCTAGACTATCTCCTAGGGCGATTAATCGACTCTCAAGTTCATGCGTGCTTAGCTCGGTTGCCATGCTTCCTTGTAGCATGAGCCTTGCCCCTCGAATGGGGCCTGTGGCTCCTTGTAAATAGGTATGCGGGGGAGTGATCGGAGCCAAGCCTGTTTTTGCTAGCATCGTGAGATAGTCAAATCGGGCTAGTCGTCCGAACGACCTTACCTCAGTCATTGAGCGGTATAGGTAATCAAATGCCCCCTTGTTGTTACCGGAACAAGCATTGAGCGCATTGGTTATTAATCCTTGGTGATTCCCATGCTTGGTTACCCAAATAACATAGCTCTCAACTGCAGCGCCTGTTCCATTTGGTTTGTCTGCACTCAAGCTTGTGTAGGGCCGATGTCCACCGAAGCCGCGGTCAGTCCCCCGGCTAATATGGGCCTCATTTGTCCGAAGCCAATTGCGAAAATTGGTAGGGTTTATCGATACTTGATTCCAAGACCAATATGGTTGTGCTCCTAGTTTTCCGTACACTTCCTGCACATAACGCCATTTAGATTTTATATGCACGCCGAAGTGCGTTGCTAAAAAGACGAGCCAGCATGCCTCATCAAAGTTTCCTGAGCTTTTATGGAGCAAGGCAGCCCGTATTGGGTCAAATAAATCACTATGCGGATCTGCCCGCTGAATACTGATAGGCCTAGATTCGATTGATTTAACATAGTTGACTCGCCGGACACTATCGATCAGTTGTTTAATAAATACTAAGCGATCTAGTGCTGCACCAATACCTGGTAATGGATAGTGTAGTTGCTGAAAAGCAGCTAGATTTGCTTGATATTTATTGATTTCCTGCAGATTATGTCTTTGTGTTGCCATTTTTCTGCCTTTTATGCGGATATTCTGGTGTCAATAAAGGTATTATAGAATTTACTTACCAATTTGTTTTTCAACTGATCACATTCCTTATAATCTTTTTCTTTGATTTTCCTCCAGATAGTAAGAATTAAGCAGATATCTCTCCAATATTCATGAATGTCAATATTAGTGAGGTCGGCTTTTGAATTAGCCCGGAGTTGCCGCTCAATATCCTGAACGATCTCTAATACAGGCCACGGGTTGCCTATTGGCATGGGGTCCATGGAGATATCATTCTGCCAGCCTTCATTCAGATATTTTTCAGCGCTCGAATGATGTATTTTATACAGATGTAAACTTCCAACGAAATGCTTATAAATACCGATCTCTACGCCAAGGCTTCGGGCAACAATCTCTTGGATCATGGTAAACGCAAAAACATCGTGAGGAAGACCCAAATATGCATCGTTTGACCTCATGTTAACCAAGAGATGGAGACGCTGATTACGCAAGAGGAATTGCAATGTACAGGTACAAGGGACGGATCGATATTGAAGATCTAATGCCGAAAATATTTGAACCACAGCTTTACGTGATGTAGGGTTAGATTTCAGCTTATCAATAATATTTTCTAGCTGATTTATCCCAAATCGACTAAATAGGCGATCACCATACCCACTATGTACTACATCATTATCAGCCTCTTTTTTATAAACATTAGGTATATAGTAATCAATAAAATCTAGGGTGTTTGTTCCTGACATATACCAGAAAAATTCGCCCAATGCGCTGAATAGCTTCCCCTTACTTTCGCTTCTACTCAGTCGAGCCCTTGGATTCGTTAATACCAAGGATGCTCCAACAATTTCTGTGAAATCACCTAGCTCATCTGATCGCGTAGCAGTAATAAAATCCTGATCTTTCAATAATTCACACAGAATTTCTTGCATAAGATCATCCAGCGTGTTTGCAATATAGTTTGTTTTTTCTATCATGATTATCTGACCAAGCTCAGAAAAAGTATGAACCGAGACTGATTGGATTTGAAAAATAATTTTTATGTATTAAGCTTGCTTGGCCTAGGATGGCGATGAAGTTTTTTTCTGTTTGGCGCATATTGCTGAATTCAAACTCATTCATTTCCAACGAGTAGGTTTCAATGCTAAAGTCATTGTAAGCTTACCTTGGCATCACGGCCTACTCAGGGCGATCAAAGGGTGGCAACAGATGTAAGTTATCTAGGTTCTACCCGCTGGGTAGCGCTTGATCAACCTAGGGAAACTCTGCATAAGTAACCATCATGCAGCGCAATTTGAGAAAATGACGGCATTGTCATTGAGTTGATGAGACAGATGAAACCGATGAAGCAACTGAGCCTGGCCGAGAC
>Ga0075012_10005641_pt1 | contig 11450 bp, 12 predicted proteins | sample All_14_2_FD_71474 | JGI IMG/M metagenome (GOLD analysis project Ga0075012, IMG submission 71474) | Freshwater microbial communities in response to fracking from Pennsylvania, USA - Allegheny Zone_MetaG_DW_15 | ecosystem: Environmental > Aquatic > Deep subsurface > Groundwater > Drilled...
CACTCATATTGCTGGGTACTACTGGTACGCAGGCACAGGTTATGGGCTTTCGTGAGCCTTTGGTGCATATGTCGGTAAAAGCAGGTGGTGGTTTGTCTGTACTCGCATCGGCACCTGTGAAAAGTGCTGTGGGCCCATTGGCCGGACTTACTATCAGCAGGAATCTGGGTCGCGCCGGAGTAAGGTTGGAGCTACTGGGAAGTATGTTTTCCTATACTACCAAATTTCCTGCATCATACTATTCTTTATACAGTCCGGGTATGGACACCGTGTCTAAGGGCGAATTTCAGGCTATTTATGGTAGTGCCCCCCTGCTGGTAGAGTATCAGTTCAGAGAAAAGATTCAGCTATTGTTTGGGCCACAGGTAAGCTATCTGGTTACTCTTACCGATAAGAACAATGCATTTACCAAAATATATGGTGAGGATAAATTTCTGAAGAAGATAGATGTATCGGTTGTAGCCGGAGCGGAGTATACAATTACAAAGAAGCTGAAGGCCGGAGCCCGTTTGGTGATAGGTGTTACTGATGTAAATAACAGTATTTACTATCTGGTGCCCAGGTCCTGGACTACCTTTGGTGCTCAGATAGCATTATCTTATAAAATCTTATAAGTATTGATTACAGAAAAATCGTTTTTAACTTTATATTTGTCGAAACTTTTTGTCATGAAACGCATATTCACAACTATCACTATGCTTGTATTGCTTTTTGCAGCGATGGGGGCACATGCGCAGAAATCAAAAAGTAAAATGTCTATTCCTAAAAGCAGGGAGAAAGATCGTCACAGAAGAAGCGCGACGAACAACCACTACGTTACAGCAGCAATAAAAGGTGGCGCTAATCTCCAGTATATGGGGGGCAATGACGACAGGTGGGATAACTGGATAAAGCCAGGCTATTGCGTAGGTATGTTTGTGAACTATGAAAAGCGCATGTTTGGCTTTCAGGGTGAAGGTATGGTGAAGACCTGCCGCTATTATATAAAGAACACTGCTTATATTCACCTGCGTACTGTAAGTGTAGACTTCCCGATGCTGGTAAGTTTCCGTCCTTTGGGTCATGTACCAATATTCGACAGGGTGAAGCTGGTAGCTGGCCCACAGTTTTCATTTATTGTTTCTGCCAGAAGGGGAAATCATGTAGATGTGAAAAATGACTTTACCAATGCAGATGTTGCTGCAGCTTTGGGTCTGGAAGTAGATTTACCATTGAATCTTCATGTAGGTATCAGAGGGCTGAAAGGGCTTGCTAATGTAAATAATACCCGTCCTTCGTTTGAATGGTTTAATTCGTCTATTCAGGCTACGATAGGTTTCCGTTTCCTGCAATAACAATATAATACTTTATATTCTCTTTAATAAAATGCCTGCTTATGCAGGCATTTTTCATTTATCAATATTATCATTATCTTACCTGCTGTACAAGGTAATTACACTTGCTCTATTATTTTGATGTCTTTTTTTAATGGTAAATATGAGCGGATACTCAATGTAGCCGTTTATCTTACATTGATAGTGATGGTTATATGGGGGGCGGTATCTGTATTTACAGAGATCCGCCCGTTCTGGGTAGATGAGTGGCGTATCATTTATAACCTAAAGTTTAAAACAGCAGATGAGATATGGGGAGAGCTGGCATTTATGCAGCAGTTTCCCCGTTTGTATCTCTACCTTATCAGACAGTATACAGCACAGCATCATTACTCATATACTTCTCTGCGGCTTATTCCCTGGTTGGTAGGTACGTTTTGTATAATATGCTCATGGTTACTTTCAGTAAGGCTATACCGCAAGCCATTGCACAGGTTTCTGTTTATACTCATGCTGGTGTCCTGTGGCACATTTACGCAGTACTATACTGAAGTGAAGCAATATACCATGGAGTTATTGCTGAGTGTTTTTGCCATTTATCAGACAATATTTCTGCTCAGGCAGAGTGAAAAACAATCACACATTGTTTTCTGGCTCTTGTTTTGTCTGGCAACAGTAGTATGTCCTTTTTTTAGCTATACCTACCCTATTGTCATTGCTCCTGCATTCCCGGTACTCCTCCTGCAAAATATCCTTAACTGGAAGCGCGGTAAAGCAGAATGTGTAACGATATCCCGGCTTATATACCAGTGGGTTCCTCTTTTTCTATGCACTTTCAGCATTACACTGTTTTATATGCTGGATGCATCCCGTCTGTCGGCCGATAACCATATGCAGGAATACTGGATGCACCTTATGGTAACGCATGTTGCCGACCTGCTATACGTTCCTGTACATATTTTTCATTTTATGGCACAGCCGGGTTCCGGTTTTGTATTCTGGTGGCTATTTGGTATTTGTGGCTGTACGGCTACTATAGCTGCAGTGAAAAGGCTCGTTCCGGTACTTCGTGATAAACGTCCTGCCGAATCAGATATGACTGATATATATGCATTGCTGCTGGTAGTACTGGTAGTAGTGTTAAATATAGCAGGTGCATTACCTTTAGGAGAACCCCGGCTCAATGCATTTGCAGTGCCGGCAATTTCTGTATTACTCATTTCATTCATGCAGCAGATACAGGCACAGCCAAAGACTGCTGCATTAGCTACCGGTATAAATTACCTTATGATTGCAGGGCTGGCGGGAAATATATTTACTACGATACAGGCATCTGTTACCGGTGATAAGTATGAACGGCGCATGGCAATATATAAGGCTACAGGAAAGGCTATAGCTCTGGCAAAAAGTAAGAACCTGCCAATACTGGTAACTGCTGAAGTAGCATGGCCATATGATAAAACACGTAATTATCCCTTTGACGGGGACATACCGGGAGACTGGGTACTGATGACCTGGCCAGAGTATCCGGCATCCGGGGGGATGGTTGTATATGCCATACCGGATACGGCATCAATAGCCCATTATCTGAAGCAATTACCGGAATCTGCTACGGCTGTTATAGCCGGTAACGGCCTGTCTTACAGGGAGTATACTACTATACCCTACTGACAGATACAATTTGTGATATCTTTTAACATACTTAGTCTAATTTTGCAGCGCATTTTTGCATTATTATGCCATTTATCTCACGTATTTCTGTTTGCTTGATTGCTGCTATGGTGCTGCTGCTGTGCAGTGTTCATGCTCAGGGTACGGACGATGCTTTCCGTCAGGAGCAACTATCTTCTGAGCGGGTAAGCCGGGCAGTAAAGCAATATGAAGATACTCTCAGGAGAAAGTTTCACGATAAGAATCTGAAATGGCCCCCTTCCGATATTTACCTGCGGGCATTTAAGTTGCCTAATGAAATGGAAGTATGGGCACGGGATAAGTATACAGAACCGTACAGGCATGTATATACTTATCGTATTTGTGCAATATCGGGTAAGCTGGGACCTAAGCGCAAACAAGGAGACCGTCAGGTGCCGGAAGGTTTTTATTTTATTGACGACTTTAACCCAAGAAGTGAGTTTTACCTTTCTCTGCTGCTGAATTACCCAAATTATTGTGATCTGACGCAGGGCGAAAGGAATCCTGGTGGCGATATTTATATTCATGGTGGCTGCCTTACTATAGGTTGCCTGCCTATGGAGGATGATGGAATACGCGAAATATATGCGTTATGCCTTAGTACAAGGCTGAACGGAGAAGAAAGCATTCCTGTACATATATACCCTACCCGTATGAGCAAGGCCGGGATGGCATATCTTTTTCGTGAGTCGGGAGGTGATGCCAGCCACTACCGCTTCTGGAATACGTTACGTCACGGCTACGAGTATTTTGAAACACATCACAAGCTATTGCCCGTTATGTACAGCGACGATGGTACCTATGTAAACTGATAAATTAATACCTGGAAAAACCAAAAGATGAAAGCACATAATATCCTGAACAAATTTTTGTCATTTTCAATAATACTACCTCTGTTAACCATTCTGTTTTCTTCCTGTGAGAAGGAAGTACATATAAACCTGCAGAGTGTGCCACCCAGTATAGTAGTACAGGGAAGTATAGAAACTGACCAGCCTCCATTTGTGGTATTGACCACATCTATGGGTTTCTTTTCAAAAATAGACCTGGGAACATTGCAGAGTACATTTGTGCATGATGCCGTGGTTACTGTATCTGATGGTACAAAAACAGTGGCACTGAAAGAATATACTGTAGACAGCAGCAGTTTTAAGTTTAGCTTTTACTCAATAGATATTACTTCCCTTACAGATACAATGTTTGGCAGGAATGGTAAATTTTATACGCTTACTGTAGAAAAAGACGGACAAACTTATACTGCCCGTACAAAAATTCCAGAACCCAAAGGTATAGATACCATGTGGTTTGATGTGCCCCAGTTTGCATCAGATAATACACCCGATAGTGCACGGCAGCTGTTTGTTAACTATACCGATGCCGATACTGCAGGTAACTATGTTCGTTGTTTTACCTCCAGAAACGGCGACCCTTTTTACTATTCTGCCAACTTCAGTGATGAGGTAATAAACGGTAAAACTATCAACAACATAGGGCTGGCTGCCGGATACCGTGAAGATGGTACCGATCGTAACACGGATTCCCTGATATATTTCTTCCCCGGAGAAACCGTTACCCTGAAATGGAGTGCAGTGGATAAGTCTGTATATAATTTCTGGAATACCCTGGACTTTGCCAAAGGTGCTGTAGGCAATCCTTTTGCATCACCAATCAATCCTGAATCAAATATCTCGAACGGAGGCCTGGGTGTATGGGCTGGTTACGGTACCATATACTATACTGCTGTCGTACCACGCTGATGGAAATCATAGGTATATTGATGGAAAATATGCATCTTTAACAACCGATTTTAAACGGAGTGCTGCATGGGTACTCCCAATGAATAACAGATATATGAACGAAACAGAAAAAGTACATTGCCTAATAATAGGCTCAGGACCGGCAGGATATACCGCAGCTATATATGCATCGCGTGCCAACCTTAAGCCGGTACTTTATCAGGGAATGCAGCCCGGAGGACAGCTGACAATTACTACAGAAGTAGAAAACTATCCTGGTTATGCCAATGGTGTAATGGGGCCGCAGATGATGGTGGATTTTGAGCAGCAGGCACAGCGTATGGGGGCAGACATAAGATGGGGTATGGCTACTAAAGTAGATTTCTCGTCCCGTCCTCTGAAGGTAGAAATAGATGAAGAAAAGTGGATAGAAGCAGATTCTGTTATCATAGCTACAGGTGCATCAGCAAAGTGGCTTGGGCTGGAATCAGAGCAGCGTCTTAATGGTCATGGTGTGTCGGCATGTGCCGTATGTGATGGCTTTTTCTTTAAAGGTCAGGAAGTAGCTATAGTAGGTGCAGGCGATACTGCATGTGAAGAAGCGTTGTATCTCTCAAAATTGTGTAGCACAGTACACATGCTGGTGCGCCGCGATGAAATGAGAGCCAGTAAGGTGATGCAGGCCCGTGTACTGAAAACGCCGAACATAAAAGTGTACTGGAACTCTGAAACAGTAGAAGTACTGGGCGAGAATAAAGTAAGCGGTCTGAAAATACGCAACACGCAAACCGGAGCTGAGCAGGAAATACCACTGAGTGCATTCTTTGTGGCAATTGGCCATCAGCCCAATTCTGCTTTGTTTAATGGCATACTGGATATGGACGATCAGGGTTACCTGATTACACAGCCCGACTCTTCACGTACTAATGTAGAAGGTGTGTTTGCATGCGGCGATGTGCAGGATAAAATATACCGTCAGGCGGTAACGGCTGCCGGCTCAGGCTGTATGGCTGCACTGGATGCAGAACGCTATCTGGGAGCGCTGGAAGCAGAATAACAAAACAGGAAGTGAAAACTGCGCTGCCGGCAACTGAATACAGACTTGCGACAGCGCAGTTTTTACATTTAATAACATACCGGATACCAATGAAATTCTATAAATATCAGGGAACAGGTAATGATTTTATCCTGCTGGATAACAGGGAGGGAATATATCATCTTTCCACCGATAGAATAGAGCAATTGTGCAACAGGCGCATGGGCATAGGTGCTGATGGGCTTATGCTGCTGGAACATACGGACGGTTATGATTTCAGAATGGTATATTATAATGCAGATGGTCGTGAAAGTACCATGTGTGGCAATGGTGGCCGTTGTATAGTGGCCTTTGCTCACATGCTGGGAATAGTGGGTAACAAAGCCAGATTTCTGGCTGTAGATGGCCCGCACGATGCACGCATAAACAGCGATGGTACGATATCGCTGCATATGAAAGATGTAGCGGGGATATCAAGGAGTGAAGGCTGCGTAATTATGGATACCGGCTCTCCGCACTATATAAAATGGGTAGCAGATGTGGCCGCTGTAAATGTATTTGCCGAAGGGCGTAGTATACGCACCAGCTATAGTGATGCCGGTATCAATGTAAACTTTGCACAGGTAGCTGAAAACAGGCTGATAGTGCGTACCTATGAGCGTGGTGTAGAAGATGAAACACTTAGCTGTGGTACGGGAGTTACTGCAGTAGCAATAGCGGCATCCGGCGGGCAGACCGGCTCTTTTTCGTATTTTATAGAAACACCGGGCGGACAGCTGAAAGTAACCTATACAAAGGAAACTGCCGATACTGCACACGATGTGGTACTTACAGGCCCGGCAGTATTTGTTTATGAAGGAAGCATAGATGAGCGTTGATCATATTATTATTGGCCAGGGACTGTGTGGTACACTTTTATCTTATGAGTTGATTGCGGCAGGCCGCACTGTTGTAGTAATAGACAATCGCGAACCATCTGCAGCAGGCCGTACGGCAGGAGGGCTCATTAATCCGGTAACGGGTAAACGCCTGGTACGCTCCTGGATGGCCGATGAGCTGATACCTTATGCATCTCAGATGTATCAGTCAATGGGGCATATGCTGAATGCCGATATACTTACCGGGGCCGATATCATTGACTTTTTTCCAACAAATGAAGCTCAGGCAATTTTTGCAGACAGGGCAGCTACAGAAAACTCAGGCATTTATCTGGATAGTGATACTGCTAAATGGACGGATTGCTTCCGTTTTTATAACGGAGCCGGCATAATATCGCCGGCATATCTGCTCAACATTCAGTTATTGATGGACTTGTGGCGTCAGGTACTGACAGAGAAAGGTGCGTATCTGTATGCTCACTATCAAGAATCGTTACTGGAGTGCTATGATGCAGGTGTTGTATATAATGGGATAAGCGCCCGTAGTATCATTTATTGTGACGGTGTAATGTCTTCATTCAGTCGGTATTGGGAGCGCCTGCCATGGTCGTATGACAAAGGCGAGGTTTTGATAGCAGAGATTGATGGCCTCCCCAGGAGCCATATATTCAGGCGTGGCATCAACATACTGCCCTGGAAAGACAATCTTTTCTGGATTGGAGCTTCGCACGACTGGAAAGCAACAAGCAATGGCCCCACCACTGTGTTTAAAGAACATACAATATCTGTTTTGGACAAATGGCTAAAACTACCGTACCGCATAACAGACCATATGGCAGCTATGAGACCGGCAAATTTCGATAGAAAGCCATTTGTAGGATTTCATCCGGTACATTCGCAGATAGGCATACTGAACGGTATGGGCGGTAAAGGATGTTCTACTGCTCCCTGGTTTGCAAGCCAGTTATGCCGGCACATAACGGATGGCACTCCGCTGCTGGCAGAGGCCAGTGTAGCACGTTATACGGGAGTGCTCACCGCAGGATAAGTCTACCCTACTCCATTTACATAATTTTCTATTGGCAGCCTGCGGGCTATAGAACGTGCCAGTGTCATCTCGTCGGCATACTCCAGTTCACCGCCAAATGCGATACCCCTTGCAATGGTAGTAAGTGAAACGCCGGAGCCTGATAGCTGTCGGGCTATGTAGTAAACAGTAGTATCTCCTTCTATATTGGGGCTTAGTGCCATTACTACTTCTTTTACATCGGCCTGCCTTACGCGCTGCACAAGCGATGCTATCTGAAGCTGTTCCGGCCCTACGCCATCCAGTGGAGACAGTATGCCTCCCAGTACATGGTATAGTCCGCTATACTGCTGTGTACTTTCTATAGCTATTACATCTCTTATATTCTCTACCACACATATCTGACTGCGATTTCTTCCGGGATTGCTGCACACCTCACATATTTCTGTGTCTGATATATTGTGGCATTGACTGCAAAAGCGAATCTCCCGTCTCATTTTTGAAACAGCATCTGCAAATCCATCTACCTCTGCCTCATTCAGCTTCAGCAGATGCAGCACCATGCGCAAAGCTGTTTTTCTACCTATACCGGGTAGTTTTGAGAACTCATTTACTGCGTTTTCTATAAGTTTTGATGAGAATACCATTCCGCCGCTAAAGATTTACCAGATACGGCTGTAAAATTACCTGATTTAATCGACACCCATTGTACGTAAACCTCTGTATCTGTTGCACTTTCAATATTTACCTTAAGATATTTTTGTTTTTCCGGTATCATCTCCATCACATTTTATTCGTTACTTTGCTATGTAGCATATGAGACCTTTTTTTGCAGCATTCTTTCTCTTAATTTTCTCCTTTCAGATGTTTCCTGTAAGGGCCTGGGGCCGTTTATTGGCAAAGGCTCAGCTGACAGAAGAGGTAAAGCAATGCTGTGATGATGATGGCTCATGTGGCGATGATGACTGCCGTCCTAAAGACGGAAAAGACGGCACCGATGATGCAGAAACATTCCTGAGCGACCTTTTCTTAACCTCACTCAGCGATATAACTACATCAGTACATATTACCTCTCAGGTCATTGTAATACCGTGGCTCAGTGAGGAGCTCATTCATCTGTACAAAAAGGACATTCACTGTCCCCCTCCCAACTGCTGATAATACGTTAACAGATTTACTGTATACATCGGAACAGTATGTTCCGTTTCATATCGTGTTTTCCCCTCTATTATTCCTGAATAGTTAACTCTTGCTGTATTCATTGCAGCATACATCCCATTCTACATATGCAATTTAATAACAACATTTCAGGTGTTAATAAGAAAGACTTTCTGGCAGGTATTATTGTATTTCTTATTGCACTTCCCCTCTGCCTGGGCATAGCACAGGCGTCACACGCTCCGCTTTTTTCAGGTATTGTAGCGGGTGTAGTAGGTGGCATAGTAGTAGGTAGTCTTAGTGGTTCACATCTTAGCGTTTCCGGTCCGGCAGCCGGACTCACAGCTATTGTCATGGCCGCACTCGCCACTTTGCCATCATTTAATATTTTCCTTTGTTCTGTACTTATAGCAGGTGCCCTTCAGCTTTTACTGGGCTTTGTAAGAGCCGGAGGCATCGCTAATTATATTCCTTCGTCGGTAATAGAAGGTATGCTGGCCGGTATAGGTCTTACTATTATTATAAAGCAAATACCTGATGCGATAGGTTATGCAAAAAACTCTGCAGCAGTAATGGTAGATGCCGATGATGGATTTGTAGTAAAAACCATTTCCACTGCCATGCATCACATTCAGGAAGGTGCACTCATTATTTCACTTGTAGGTCTCGGTTTACTTATTCTATGGACCACCCGCCCTATGAAAAAGTTACAGCTTATACCGGCAGGTCTTATGGTTGTTTTGGTAGGTACATTGCTCAATGGTCTATTCATAAGTAGTGTGCCTGTGCTGGCATTAGACAGTGCCCATCTTGTTAAGTTACCGGTTGCTGCCTCTCTTTCTGAGTTTTTTGGACATTTTACCATACCCGACTTCAGTGGTTTTGGCATGTACAAAGTATGGGAGACCGGTGCGGTGATAGCAGTTGTGGCATCAATAGAAACACTACTGTGCATAGAGGCTACCGATAAGCTGGACCCAATGAAACGTTACACATCTACTGATCGTGAGCTAAAGGCACAGGGTGTGGGTAATATGGTAAGCGCTTTGCTGGGCGGGTTGCCCATAACCTCTGTTATCGTTCGCTCCTCTGCCAATGTGAATGCAGGTGCGCGCAGTAAGGCATCTGCCATTGTCCATGGTATTCTGCTACTGGTATGTGTGGCTACTATCCCTGCCATTCTTAATCTCATTCCTAAAGCTGCGCTCGCAGCCATACTGCTTTTCACAGGTTATAAATTATGCAAGCCATCATTTTTTATACATATGTGGAAAGGCGGTTCCTCTCAGTTCATTCCATTTATTGCTACAACAATAGGTGTAGTAGGTCTGGATCTGCTTAAGGGTGTAGGAATAGGGCTTGTTATTAGCATAGTGTTCCTGCTGAGGCACAATGCACGCATATCATACTTTATGAAAAAGACGCCTGCATCTGACAAAGATGTAACGATAGAGCTGGCGCAGGAAGTGTCATTTCTTAATAAAGCAAGTATTAAAGACACCCTTGCAAAAATACAGCCGGGTAGTAAAGTAACTATAGATGCTACACAATCTGAATACATTGATTTTGATGTACTGGATATCATCAATGAATTCAGCAATGTACAGGCACCCGAAAAAGATATAGAGATGACACTGATAGGAATTAGAAACTCCTATACCGGAAAGAGTGCCGCTGTAGAATCGAGCCCCAAGACAAATAACACAAGACATACGATTAATACAAAAGAGGCAAAAGCCTGATAAATAAAACAAAATGCAAACCTCATATAAGAAATTACTGGAAAATAATAAAAGCTGGGTGAAAACTAAGTTGGAACAAAACCCGGATTTTTTTAAAATTCTTGCTCAGGGTCAGACCCCGGAATATTTGTGGATAGGCTGCTCTGACAGCCGTGTACCTGCCAATGAAGTAACAGGTACTAACCCCGGAGAAATGTTTGTACACCGGAATATTGCCAATCTGGTGGTGCATAACGACCTGAACATGCTAAGTGTGCTGGCATATGCCGTAGATGTACTGAAGGTAAAACACGTCATTGTATGTGGCCACTATGGCTGTGGTGGTGTGCATGCCGCTATGAGCAACAAGCAATACGGTCTTATAGATAACTGGCTGCGTAATATCAAAGATGTGTATCGCACGCATTCAGCAGAGCTGGATGCTATTGTGGATGAAAGCTCAAGGTTCAGGAGATTTGTGGAACTGAACGTAATGGAGCAGGTAAAAGACCTCGGCAAAACTACCATTGTGCAGAATGCATGGGCTCGTGGCCAGAATCTGCATATTCATGGTTGGGTATACGATATAGCTGATGGTATCTTACATGATCTGGGCGCTACCTTTCGTTCCGCCGGAGATTTGCACCGTGTATATCAGTTTGAAAACCTGCCTGCCTGATAAAAACATAAAATACATTTATAAGTAAGAAGCGTATTCTGTGAAACCGGATACGCTTCTTACTTATAGATACATAGCCTTCTCTTCTTACCTGGTTACAGCAGATTTATTAGTGTAATGCAAGGTTATTCCTTAGAGTACAATATCAAAAAATCCTCCCTGCATATGCAGGGAGGATTTTTTGATATTGTACTCTAAGGAATAACCTTG
>Ga0075012_10005643_pt1 | contig 11449 bp, 9 predicted proteins | sample All_14_2_FD_71474 | JGI IMG/M metagenome (GOLD analysis project Ga0075012, IMG submission 71474) | Freshwater microbial communities in response to fracking from Pennsylvania, USA - Allegheny Zone_MetaG_DW_15 | ecosystem: Environmental > Aquatic > Deep subsurface > Groundwater > Drilled...
GTCACGACACGGCATTTCTGCGCGACGAGGATGAGGTCCTGGTTGCTCATCAGTTTCGAGACGGCGGCGGCCATTTCCGGGGTGATGCCGGGCGCGAGGAGCGCCAGCGTGGCGGAGTCGGTCTCGTAGCGCAGGAGCCAGTCGCGGAACTGGCCGACGCTGAAACTGGCGACAGGGGCGAAGGCGTGGCGGTCGTACTGGTCGAGGATCAGTCGCGTGACGTCGTCGGTTTCATAAGGGATCAGCGGCTCTTCGAGAAAACGCGTGAGCGGCACGTCCGCAAGTTCGCACTGGGCCCGGACGCGCGCGGCGGCGTTAGGCGCGGCGAGGCCGACAAGAAGGTCTCCGGACCGCAGGGGTGAGGCCCAGGCCATGAGCTGGCGGAGTGAGTTCATTTTTCGTCCGGTTCGTTCGTGTGTGGATGCGGGTGCCTCGCAGGTGTTTGGCAGCGCGGCGCAACGTGTGTGCACGCTACTTGATGGGGTGTATCAGGTTCGGGAGCCAGAGGGCGATGTCCGGAAATATCATGATCAGGATCAGGCAGGCGAGCATGAGAAGCACAAAGGGGACAATCGAGAGGTAGATGTCGCGGATGGTGAAGTCGGGCGGCGACATCGCGCGCATCAGGAAGAGGTTGTAGCCGAAGGGCGGGGTCAGGTAGGCGATCTGGCAGGTGATGGTGTAGAGGACGCCGAACCAGACGGGGTTGAAGCCGAGCTTGATCAGGAGCGGGACGTAGAGCGGGGCGACGATGACGAGCATAGCGGTGTCGTCCAGAAAGATGCCCATGACGATGAAAGAGATCTGCATGAGCAGGAGGACGCCCCAGCGGGAGATGCCGAGATCGGTGAACAGGTTCTCGATGGCGCGGACCGCCCCCAAGCCGTCGAAGACACCGGCAAACGCGAGGGCCGCCATCATCACCCACATGAACATCGCGGAGGCGTTGAGGGTTTGGACAAGGGTGTTGCGGATGACCTGCCGGGTGACGCGGCGTTTGGCACAGGCGACGAGAAAGGCGCAGAGGGCGCCGATGGCGGAGCTTTCGGCGAGAGAGGCGATCCCGGAGAAAAAGGATCCGATGACGATCAGCATCAGGGCGAGCGGAATGATGCCGGCCCCCAGGACTTGCATCTTCTCGCGCCGGGTGAACTGGCGCTCGGCGGCCGGCAGGGCAGGGCCGAGAGCCGGGTTGAGCCAGCAGCGGATGGCGATGTAAGCGATGAAGACGACGCTCATCATCAGTCCAGGGACAATGCCGGCAAGCCAGAGCCGTTCGATGTTTTCGCGGGCGATCATGCCGTAGAGCACGAGCACGACCGAGGGCGGGATGAGGATTCCGAGCGAGGACGCCGCCTGGATCACGCCGGAGATCATGCGCTTGTCGTAGCCGCGCTTTGCCAGTTCCGGAAGGGCGACGCTGCAGCCGATCGCCATGCCGGCGACCGAGAGGCCGTTCATGGCGGAGATGAGCACCATCAGCACGACGGTGCCGATGGCGAGGCCTCCGCGCAGCCCGCCCATCCAGACGTGAAGGGCGCGGTAGAGGTCGTTCGCGATACCGGCCTCGGAGATCATGTAGCCCATAAAGATGAACATGGGCAGAGAGAGCATCGGATACCAGTTGAAGAGTTTGACGGCCGCATTGAAGCTCATGTCGCCGCCGCCACCGTGGCCCCATAACAACAGGCCACAGAAGGAGCCCACAAAGCCGATCACGCCGAAGACGCGCTGTCCGGAGAGCATCAGCAGGATCATCGATGAAAACATCAGAAGGATAATCAGTGTGGGTGGCATGGGAGGGATAGAGTTAGGGGTTGTGAGACCGGCGTTAAGAGGGTGAGCTTAAGTAGGCTCGAAGGCTGTGGCCGTGGCGGGGATGCCATCGGGATCCGTTTTCTCAAAGGTGATCGCATGGAGCTCTTTGCCGCAGGCGCGGAAGAGGTCCTTGACGAGCTCGGAGATCGCCTGCAGGAGCATCATCGCCATGCCGGAGGTCATGATGATCTTGATCGGGGCCATGTAGGGGGCCCAGACCGTGTGGTTGCGCTGGCCGTGGGCGAGGGCGGCGGAAGAGCTTTCCCACCCGCCGAAGACGAGCATCCCGAGATAAAAGATCAGACAGATGCTGGTGATGGAGTCCGCGACCGACCGTTTGCGCTTGCCCCAGCGTTCATACAGGAAGTCCATGCGCACATGCGCCCCTTGCTGCATGGAGAAAGCGGCTCCGACGAGGTAGTAGGCGGCCATGGTGAACTGGGCCATCTCCATGACCCAGATGGAGGGCTTGTTGAGCGAGTTGCTGAAAACGGACCACAGCAGAATCCCCATCATGACGACCAGCAGGTACATCGCGACGTGTCCGATCGCGTGGTTGATTTTGTCGACGGTCTGTGTGAAGCGCTGCGAAGCGATAACAAGGGTTTTGTACATGACGCGGACCTCGCTGTTGAGGGTCCCGGGATGATCGAATGAGCCGACTCATTCGATCACCTCGGTTCTCTCGCCGGAATTAGTACCGATACGGTTTTCCCGCTTTCGCCATGAGGGCGTTGTAGTCGCGGAAAATCTGCACGACCTGCTTGGCGCGTTCGCCGGTGGTGGCAACTTCGTCCCAGAACTTGACGGCCTCGTCCTCGACCTGCTTCCACTCGGTGTCGGGAATCGAGCACAGTTGAAGCTTGTCGCCCTTTACGCGCTTCTCGGCCTCTCCGCCCCAGTACCAGTGCTGGCGGTAGTAGTGCGAGCTGTCCATGCAAACCTTGAACAGCGTCTGCAGGTGCTCAGGCACCGCCTGCCATGCCTTGGTGTTGGTGAAGAAATGGCCGATCCACGCGCCGCAGATGTTGTTCGTGAGGAAGTACTTTGTGGCGTCCGCCCAGCCTACCGTGTAGTCTTCCGTGATGCCCGACCAGCAGACGGCGTCGAGCTGTCCGGTGCGCAGGGCCATGACGACATCCTCATATGGGAGCGTGACGGCCGTGACGCCGAAACGTTGCAGGAACTTGCCGGCCGTGGGGAACGTGTAGACCTTCAGCCCCTTGAGGTCGGCGAGCGAGTTGATCGGTTTCTTCGTCGCGAAATGGCAGGGGTCCCATGCGCCCGCGCTGAGCCAGGTGACCTCGCCTTTGCTGGCCTCTTTGTACGACTCGCTCCAGATCTTGTCCAGGCCAAACTGGTGGAACAGGGCCGGAACATCCAAGCTGTAGCGCGTCGCGAAGGGGAAGTATCCGCCGAAGACCTTGACGTCGGCGGGCGCCTGCATCGAGTCGTCGTCGGACTGCACGCAGTCGATCGTGCCTTTCTGCAGGGCGAGGTACAGCTCGCTTGTGGGGATGAGCTGGTCGGCATAGAACAAGTCGATTTTCATCTCGCCGTTGGCAGCCTTGTTGAAGGCCTCGATCGCGGGCTTGATGACGTGCTCGCCGAGGGCCGCGCCGGCATACGTCTGAAGGCGCCACTTGATGGTGGTCTTCGGCTTGGTGACGACGTTGGGAGCGCCAGCCGCGGCGGGACCTTCCGCTTTGCCGCAACCGGAGAGCGCGACGGAGGCGACAACCGATGCCGTACCTCCCACGCCGACTTTCCGGAGAAAGTCGCGTTTGGTGAGGGGGGTTGAGACGGGTGCAGGTGTCGGGGTCGAATGGTGTGTTTTCATGTCTGTTGTCCGTGTTCGGTGTTCAATGCTGATGCGTGCGGCGGGGGTTCGCCGTTGACAGGGATGTGCTTCGCATCGCCTGTGCCAAAGGGTGTAAATGTTGAAAAACGCCCGTTTTCAGGCTGTTCTTCGGACGATTCGCGGGGGTCGCGCCGTTGGCGTTGCGAGGAGGTGGAAATATATTTCCGGGCACGACACGCCGAGTGTGACATAAATGTGGTTCGGTGATAAAGGCAGGAACGAGGCCGGCGCAAAGGACTTTCAGGGAAAGCGCTTGCCCGCCGACCATACCATACGGTATAGTATGGTCAAGATGAAGAGTGCGATTTCACGCGTCTCAGCTCCGCATATGCCGCCGCGCCTTGCACAGAGCGCGTTTGAGCTGTTTGCCGACAACGGGTTTTCCAACGTCAACCTCGACCAGATCGCCGGTCGCGCCGGAGTGACCAAGGGCAGCCTCTACTGGCACTATAAGAACAAGAAGGCGCTGATTCTCGCCGCCTGCCGGCACTACTACCGGCAGTGGCGGCAGGACGTGGAGGTCGCGATCGCGCCATCCTCAGATCCGCAGGAGCGCTTGGAGCGCGCGCTCACCTTCAGTGTCGACTCCTGCGTCATCGACCAGCGGAACAGGCTGTTCACCACCGGCATCTTCATGTTGATGCAGGAGGACGGTGAGGTGAGGGAGAGCTGGTCGAACTTCTATGGAGAGGTCCGTGAGTTTTACGTCGGCCTCGTCGAGGCTGCGCAACGGTCCGGGCAGCACGCGGCGAGGGACGCGCGCAGGGATGTGGACCTGATGCTGGAGGCGATGGAAGGGCTCAAGCTTCGCGCGGGCTTCGAGCCGCACATCTCCCGCTCGAGCGAGCGTAAGGCGATCGTGGAGGGGCTGCTCGGGATTTTTCGGCATGTCGAGCCGACGTGCGCCCGAAGTCAGCCGGCCCGGTGTCAGCGTGCGGCACGGGCTGAACATCCGCGCGCCCCGGAAAACAAACGGGAATGCGCTGCAAAGGAAAAGCCATGAAGAAGCTTCGTCTGCCCGTGTGCCTCGTGTGTCTTCTCGCCGGCACGGCGTGTGCGGACCTGCGCTTTGTCGAGGCCGGTGCCGAATACCGCTTCGATACCGGCGCGTTACGCGGCGTCCTGCGTTCAGGCGGGCGCTCGCGCGGTATCGGCCCGGTAACGGATTCGGCCACCGGCGTGACGCTTGCCAACGGCTCGCTGAGCCTGCTCGGCCCATACCGGTTGCTCGATGCGGAGAACCGCTATCTGCCGGACGCCCGCGAGTGGCCGAGCTCGGCGCGCCTCCTGCCGGACGGTGCCGTCGAGGTGCACTGGGCGGCCGACGCGCAGCATCCCTTCGATCTGAAGGTTCTCTATCGGTGGGCGGCCACCAATGCGCTCGACGCCGTTACGACAGTCGAGGCGCGCCAGCCGTTGCGTCGCTTCGAGGTCTTCATGGCCTCCTATTTCCAAGGGTTCCCGGCTGTCTACGGCTTTGCCGACACTGGGTTTGTCGAGGTCACGAAGAGCATGGGCGACTGGCTTTCGTTTCCGCGCGATGCGGCCGCGGAGGCGCTCATCGCCGACGGCCGCTGGCTCAGGCCGCCGCACCCGGTGACCTTCAAGCCCGTGGCGCGCTACAAAGGCGCGCTGGGCGTCAGGCGGGACCTCGCTAGCGGCTTGGTCGGGCTGGTCATGGCCCCGGCAGAGGAGTGCTTCGCGGTGCTGATGCCCTACGGGGAGGACGGCCACCGCTCGCTGTACCTCTCGCTCTTCGGACGCGACTTCAAGACGGGCGAGACCGCCACCGCACGGGCGCGACTGGTGATCGGGCGGCATCTTTCGGATCGGCAGATCCAGGAGTGTTATCAGGCTTATGTGACGGAGGTCCATGCGAGGTAGGCACAGGTAATCCGCCCGTCCCTGTCTGCGACGAGCGGTTTTCAGAAGGGGAGGACAGGTGATGAGCAGTTCAATGACGCGAAGGCGCTTTTTGTCGGTGGCGGCCTCTTCGTTGGCCATGCCGGCGCTCGTTCCGGCGCGCGCCCTCGGCCGCGACGGTGCGGTCGCGCCCAGCAACCGGATCGGCGTCGGGGTCATCGGCTTGGGGGATCGCGGTAACTACCACCTCTCGGCGCTGTCGGCCTTCAAAGAGGCGCAGGTCCTTGCGATGTGCGACGTGCGCGGGGCGCAGGCGGAGAAAGTCTGCCGCGGGTTCCATGAGAAATCCGGAAGCAAGGACTGCGTCGCCACGCAAGATTTCCGCGACATCCTGGCGCGCCCGGACATCGATGCGGTCACTGTCGCAGCGCCGGAGAACTGGCATGCGGTCATGTCCATCGAGGCCATGAAGGCGGGCAAGGATGTCTACTGCGAGAAGGCGCTGTCGCTGACGGTCGCCGAGGGACGCGCGGTCTGCGACGCGACGCGCCGCACAGGGCGCGTGTTGCAGGCAGGCACTCAGCAGCGCTCAGACAGCCGCTTCCGTTTCGCCTGCGAGCTGGCCCGCAACGGCTATCTTGGCGCGTTGCACACGGTGACGGCCGCCGTGCCGAGCGGAAAGCGCCTGTTGAAAATCCCCCTCGCGCCGGTCCCGGCTGACGTGAACTACGACCTGTGGCTGGGGCCTGCGCCCTACAAGCCTTACCGGGAAAACCTGTGCGCTTACAACTGGTACTTCCTGACCGACTACTGCGCCGGCTGGATCCAGAGCTGGGGGGTGCACCATCTGGACAGCGCGCTGTGGGGAGCCCCTCAGCTCATGGCCTCGACGCTGGAGGTCGAGGGCACGGCCGAGTTTCTGCCGGAAGGCGATGCCGACGTGTCGTTCGGCTGGAAAGTGAACATGACGACGCCCGAGGGGTTAAGGCTCCGGTTTTTCGACGACGCGAGCTCGCCGGTGGGTCACGGCGTGCGCTTCGAAGGCGACAAGGGCTGGGTCCACGTCACGCGCGGCGACATCAGGGCCGAGCCGGCGCGGCTGCTCGACGTCACCCTCCGGCCGGATGACGAGCGCCTCTATCTCTCGAACAACCACATGGAGAACTTTCTCCAGTGCATCCGGTCGCGCCGCGATCCGGTCGCGCCCGTCGAGGCGTGCCATGCGGCCACGTCGATCTCGCTGGTGGCGGACATCGCGTCGCGCACGGGCCGCAGGCTGGTGTGGGACTGGGGCAAGGAGCGGTTCGCCAACGACGATCTGGCCAACCGGACGTTGCAGCGGACGCTGCGCAAACCCTGGCACGTATAAGGAGTTCTAACATGAGCCATCCGGTGAAGCCCTTGACTCTTTCGATAGTGCTGTTCGCCTTTGCGGCGGCCTCAGCTCCCCTGCCCGTGGAGATTGGTGAAGCCGTGCGGCAGGTGCGGACCAGCGACGGCGTTCAGCCGCGGCAGCCGCTCTACCTGTTGGAGCAATTCGTCCCCAAGGCGGCAGGTGACGTGGAGCAGCGGCAACAGTTGGCCAAGCTGTTGATCGATGCCGCAACGGCGCTCGATACGACACCGGCCGTGCGGACCGTGCTCTGCCAGCACCTCGCCAAAGTCGCGGGAGAGGCGGAGAAGGAGCGTCTCCGCGCGTTGCGCGCTGACCCGGCTTGGGCGGCGGATGCGCTGATCGCTTTGAACGAGGAGGCGGTCCGGCCCGGCCAAACGCCATCCGAAGCCGCCTGCCTCGCCCAAGCCTCGGACGCCAAGCCGGCCACGCGGATTGCCGGTCTGTCGTCGCTCGCGCATGACTACCCGGCCAAGGCGCGGACAGTTTGCGTCCAGGCCCTGCGCGACGCCGACCCTGCGGTGGGCGCGACGGCGGTCCAGCTGCTCGGGCGGCTGGACGGCGCGGCCCTGGTCCGCGAGCTGTCGGCGCTCGCCGGGCCGCGCTTGGCGTTGGCGCTGGACGTGTTGGCGGAGCGCCGGGTGACGGAGGCGCGGGAAGCGGCTACCCGGCTCGCGTCCGCCGCCGACCCCGAAGTCAGGCAGGCCGCGCTGAACGCTCTCGGCGCGGTTGGCGACGCGTCCAGCGTGCCTCTGTTGGCCGAGGCGGGTGCTGCCGAGGCTCTTGCCCGGCTCCGCGCGCCGGGAACCGATGAGGCGGTCATGAAGGGCCTCGCATCGGGGCTGCCCAAAGCGCGGGTCGTGCTGATGAACGCCGCCGTCGCTCGGAGGCTGGCGGGGCTGACGCCGGAGCTTCTGCGTGCGGCCCGCGAGGCTGACCCGACCGTGCGCGCCGCCGCACTGAAAGTGCTGGGCCGGAGCGGCGACGTGGCGGCCTATCCGCTTGTGGTGGCGCTTTTGGGCGGCGACGACACCGAGTCGGTCGAGGGCGCCGTGAAAGGCATGGGGCGCCGCATGGAGAGCCGGACGTCGCGTCTCGCGCCCTTGCTGGCGCGTCTGCAAGGCGGCCAGGTGCCGGCTCCGACTCAGGCGGCGGTGTTGCGGACGTTGGCCCCGCTGGGAGGGGAAGACGCCTTGGTCCCGGTCCGCGAACGCCTCGCCTCGACGGATGCGGCGTTGCGCGATGCGGCCGTGCGGGCCTTGGTCGAGTGGCCCGACGCGGCGGCGGTGCCGGAACTGAGGAAAATCGCGGAAGATCCGGAGTCAGGCGTGGCCCACCGCACCTTGGCCAAGCGTGCGCTGGATCGGCTTTCCGCCGCGTGGACGCGCTACTCCGCGCTCGCGTATCTCGATTGCGGCGCGACTTCGGAAGCCGTCGGCAGAGAGGGACTCCGCTTGCGCGTGGCGCGTGGAAAGCCGTGGACCTACGTGGAGCGGCCGGAAGGGACCGTCGCGTTCGATACGGACGCGGTGGTCGTCGAGGCGACGGGCTTGAAGGCGGGGCAAGTCTACACGCTTGGCTTCACCTGGTGGGATTACGATGCCAACGGGCGCGCGCAGTCCGTGTGGGTCGGCGAGCAGCTGGTCGTCGCGAAGACCGTTCTGCCGGTCTGGAAAGGAAAGCAAGAGCCGGCCGCGACCGTGAACGTCTTGGTCCCGGACGGTGAGGTCAAGAACGGTAGGGTCGAGATCCGCTTCCGCCGTGAGGCGGCCTGCAACGCGGTCGTGGGCGAGGTGTGGCTGAGCGGCGCGGACGGCGGCGCGCTGCGCCCCGCGGCGCCAACGCAGACGGCCGGCACAATGACGTCCCCCCGTGTGATGGCGAATGCGGGCGCGCCGAAACGCGTGCTGATCGTGACGGGGCTCGAGTATCCGGGACATCCCTGGCCGCAGACCGCGCCGGCCCTCGCGGGGCTGTTGTCTCAAGACAAGCGGCTTGAGGTGAGCCTTACGGAAGACCCTCGGACGCTGGCGCAAAAGACCCTCGACGCCTACGATGTGATCGTGCTGAACTATCAGAACCACGGCGCGCCTGCGCCCGAGGGCGCGCTCGCTAATCTCGCGCGCGCGGTCGAGGGGGGCAAGGGACTCGTGCTGTTCCATTTCGCGTGCGGCGCATTCATCGACTGGACGACCCGGACCGTGGCGCCCGCGTTCGGCGCAGTCGCTGGCCGGACGTGGAACCCGAAGCTTCGGGGGCATGACCCGCGCGGGACCTTCCGCGTGAAGATCGCAGGCGGCGGCCACCCGATCACGGTTGGACTCGGCGATTTCGACACGGACGACGAGCTCTACACCTGCCTCGACGGCTCCTCTCCGATTCAGGTGCTGGCCACGGCAACCTCGAAGGTGGACCAGAAGGAGTACCCGATGGCGTTTGTGCTGACGCCCGGCAAAGGGCGCACGTTTCACTGCGTGCTGGGCCACGACGTGAAAGCGTTGAACGAGGCGGCCGGCGCGCTCTACCGCCGCGGCACGGTTTGGGCCGCGGGCTTGGAACAGGAGAAACAGCCATGAAGATAGGATTTCACACGGACGCGTTCAACACGAGTTTCAGAAACTTCGAGGCCTGCCTGGCGTGGGCGCAAAAAAACGACGTGCACTACATCGAGTGCGGCCTGATCGACGGCGTGAGCTGGATCCACGGGCTGGGTTACCAGCCGCACGTGGCGCTCTACGAGGACCCCCTGATGCTGAAAAACAAGATGGCGACCTATGGGGTGCGCTTCTCGCAGGTGGACGCCGCGTTTCCGCTGTCCGGTAAGGACGGGCCTCTCTACGGCGTGCCCTACGTGCTCAAGACGCTGCCGTGGGCAAAGCACGCAGGAGCTCCGTGCATCGCCACGACCGACGGGCTTCACCGGCCTGAGGGGCTTTCCGACGGCGAGGCGCTGGACCTGATGAAGCGTTCATACGAGCAGATCCTTGAGGTCGCCTCCGCTTATCAGATCCACATCAATATCGAGGTTCACGGGTACTTCACCACCAAGCCCGAGTTGCTGGAGAAGATGCTGGCCTTCTGCGACTCGCCCTATTTCGGGCTCAACCTGGACACCGGCAACAGTTTCATCGCCGGCCAGGACCCGGTCGAGTTCGCGAAGCGGTTCATCCGTAAGATTCGCCATGTGCACGTGAAGGACGTGTCCGAGTCGCTCGCGGCGCTGGTGCGCGGCAATGCGACCGGCATCGCGCTGAGCCACTGCGCGATCGGTGACGGCGTGAACGCCGACAACATCAAGAAGGTGATCGCGCTGTTGCGCGATGCGGGATACGCCGGAACGCTCAGCATGGAATGCGAGGGCGCGGGCGGTCCCCTGATCGAGCGGTCGCTGGGCTGGCTGCGCGCGACGCTGGGGGAACTTGGCGTTCCGGAGGAGAAGTAGAAGGGCTGCAGGGCAGGGCGCTGTGCCCGCCTATTGGAGTGGAGGAGGCACCATGAACGTAGGCGTAAATATGCTGCTTTGGGCGACGCGCGTCTCGAAGGAGCACCGTGTCGCCCTCAAGGCCATTCAGGCGGCAGGGGCGGACGGCGTGGAAATTCCGGTCATGGAGGGAAAGGCGGACGACTATCGCGAGCTCGGAAGACTGCTCGACGATCTCGGTCTGAAGCGGACCGCCTCCATGGCCTTTGTGAGCCCGGAGGTCAATCCGGTGAGCGACGACGCGCTTTGCCGAGAGGCCGCGGTGGATCAGATGAGATGGCAGATCGAGTGTGCGCATGCGCTCGGCGCGCCGGTGATCTGCGGGCCGATGTTCCAGACGATCGGCGTCTTCAGCGGGAACGGCCCGACCGAGGTTGAACTCGGGCGGGCGGCCGGGGTGTTGCGTCGTGTGGCGGACGAGGCGCTGCAGGCGGGGGTGACGCTCGCGGTCGAACCGCTGAACCGGTTCGAATGCTATCTGCTTAACACGCTGGCGGACGGTGCCGCGTTCACCGACCGCGTGGGGCACCCGAGCGTCGGCATCCTCTTCGACACCTTTCACGCCAACATCGAGGAGAAGGACCCTGTCGGTGCGATCCGGCGGCACGGGCGGGTGATCCGGCACTTCCACTGCAGCGCCAACGACCGCGGGGTTCCCGGGCAGGACCATGTGGACTGGCTGGGCTCCTTCCAGGCGCTGCACGCGATCGGCTACGACGGGTGGCTGGTGATCGAGGCGTTCGGGAGGGCGCTGCCCGGCCTGGCCGCTGCCACAAAGATATGGCGCGATCTTTTCGCTGAGGCGCAAGACGTTGCGAGTCAGGGGATTCCTTTCGTGAGGGCGACATGGCGACAGGCCGGCGGATAGGGCGGCGCGCGGCGCCGTCGATGAAAATGCGCCGTTGACACGGCATCCGGCTTTGTGTAAAGTGACACAACTTTTTTTGAACGGCGGGTTAGCTCAGTTGGTAGAGCGTCGGAATCATAATCCGCAGGTCGGGGGATCGTGACCCTCACCCGCCACCATCTTAAA
>Ga0075012_10005644_pt1 | contig 11449 bp, 10 predicted proteins | sample All_14_2_FD_71474 | JGI IMG/M metagenome (GOLD analysis project Ga0075012, IMG submission 71474) | Freshwater microbial communities in response to fracking from Pennsylvania, USA - Allegheny Zone_MetaG_DW_15 | ecosystem: Environmental > Aquatic > Deep subsurface > Groundwater > Drilled...
GTCAAATCCAGTGGACTTGATCAGCGCCCTGGCCTTGCCAGTGCCGTCGCTGGTGATCAGCCAGCTCCTGGGAGTGCCATACGACGAAGCCCCGCGGTTTCAAGAGCACGCCAATGCGGGCCTGGACCGCTACGCCACCGCCCACAGCGCCCGCGACGGCGCCATCGGAATGTTGAAATCCCTTGCCCATCTGGTGGAATCGAAGATGAACGCTCCAGCGGAGGATGCGCTCTCCGACCTCGCCGAACGCGTCCAGGCGGGTGACCTCACGATTCGCCAAGCAGCCCAGGCCGCGAACGGCCTCCTCATCGCCGGCCATGAAACCACGGCCAACATGATCGGCCTCGGTGTGCTGGCCCTGATGGAGCATCCCGACCAGCTGGCAGTTCTGCGGGACACCGACGACCCCAAGGTCGTTGCGAATGTCATGGAAGAGCTGCTGCGTTATCTGAGCATCATCCACAACGGCCAGCGCCGCGTGGCGGCCGAGGACATCTCCATTGCGGGCGAGGTGATCCGCCAGGGCGAGGGCATCATCATCGATCTCGTTCCGGCGAACTGGGACGCTGCGGTTTTCGAGGATCCCGATCGGTTAGAAGTGCAACGGTCCAATGCCGGCCAGAATGTCGCATTCGGATACGGCAGGCATTCATGTGTGGGTCAGTCCCTGGGCCGCACCGAGCTGCAGATCGTCTTTCGCACGTTGTTCCGGCGCATCCCGACGCTGCGCCTGGCGACACCGATCGACCACCTCGAATTCAAGAACGACCGACTCGCCTATGGTGTGTACGAACTTCCGGTGACGTGGTGATAGCCGAGCTACCGGGATCTCCACGGCCTCCCTGCCGTCGGGCACGGGTCAGTCATAACGGTGATAGGTGGCCGACATCGATTTCTCCGGGTCCAGCCGACTCAGAATCGCTTCTGTGATATCGGAAAGCTGATGCACCTGATCCGGAGTCAGGGCGTCGATGACGTTCTGCCGAACATTGGCCACATGACCCGGCGCGGCCTCACGAACCTTGCGCCAACCTGCAGTCGTCAACCGGGCGTCGGTGGCGCGGGCATCCCCCGGACAGGGCACACGCTCCACCAGCCCACGGTCCTCCAGCCGCTTCACCACATGGGATAACCGAGGCGGAGTGGAGTTGGTCTGTGCGGCAAGCGCACTCATGCGCAGAGTCCGTTTGGGAGCCTCCGACAACATCGCGAGAACGAAGTATTCGAAATGCATCAGTCCGGCGTCGCGGCGCAACTGAGCGTCGAGCACACCGGGCAGCAATTCCAGCACCGACGCCAACCGCACCCAGGCAGCCTGCTCAGCTCGAGCCAATCCCATACCGCCATCCTTCCACAGCCGGTTGGAGCCACAAGGAACGAAATGACTCAGAACAAGGAGAGCTGGCCGCCGTCCTGTACGAATTCGCGCAGCGCTTGCAGACGATCGTCAGAGGAGACACCGGGGAGCGGTCCGGGATGTTCACCGAGCCTCATGACCTCGTTGACTCCCGTTTCATAGGGCCGCCAAGGTAACCCACTCCGGTTGGCCGGGTCGCCTGTAGCCATGAAAGACAGCCATGCACCTTGCATCAGCTCACTGAGTTGTCGATCCGCGTCGGTGAACTTCCGGTCGGGTGCGGTAAGACTGCCAAGGGAATACGGAACGTCGCTGGTGTGAAACGCCTTGTACGTCGATGACTCGGGGATGGGATAAGGGTGGTCGAACAGATAGAGGAATGTGGGCTGAGTTGTCTGCTGGCTCCGCGCTGACGCCCACAGCAGGAGGCTGGCCATATACCGGTCGCGGGCCAAGGTGCTTTGGGACTCGCCAGCTGTGACGTTGTCCGCGTGGGGATACAAGCTCAGAATTCGGCCAGCCGAGGTTCCGTACCGTTTGCGCACCCCTGCCTCAAACGAGGATGGGGTGGTCGCATCACCGGACGGCAGAACCTCATCAGCCGCGTAACCGGTGAGCAGAGGGACATCGGCGCCCGAGCTCACGGTGGGGTCAGCAGCAGAGGTGGGCAGCACGTGGCCGTCCGCCACAGGCACGTACTGCGGCATCTCGGTGCCTTCAGTCAAGTCGATATCAGTGGTGGTCGCAGTGATCAATTCTTCGGCGGGTACCAGGCGAAGCGCATCGATGCCGGTTGCGCGAACCCGGTCGGCCAGATCGACTCCGCCTTGTTCAGCCGTGGCCAACGGCGGAACGGGGATTCCCATCCCTGAACCGCTTTGCGCGATGGCACGTTGGAACAGACCGGCGGCCAATGGCGAGACCAGAAGATCATTTACTGCTGCAGCGCCGGCCGATTGCCCGGCAATCGTCACATTGTTGGGATCACCCCCGAACTGAGCGGCGTTGTCGTGCACCCACTTCAGGGCAGTGATCATGTCGAGCAACCCGTAGTTGCCCGACACATTGTCGGGTGATTCGCGGCTCAGGTCAGGGTGCGCAAGGAAACCGAAAGCTCCCAGCCGATAGTTCACCGTGATGACGACTGCACCCTTGTCGGCCAGCGTTGCACCGTTGTAGATCGGGACTGCTCCAGAGCCGCTGTTGAAAGCTCCGCCATGGAGCCAGACCAATACCGGACGGTCGGACGCAGCCTGCGGCGTCCACACGTTGAGATACAGACAGTCCTCACTGAATGGCGCTTCGGCGAGAAACTCCGAGGTATAGGGGCCAAACGGTTCCGGAGAGCTCTGGACGCAGCTCGGCCCGTATTCACCAGCCGCACGCACTCCGTCCCACCTCGCAGCCGGTTGCGGCGGGCGCCACCTCAACGCGTCGACCGGCGGTGCCGCGTAGGGAACACCGAGAAAGGCCCGGACTCCTCTGTCCACAGTGCCGCTGATCTCACCTGCGGTGGTATTCACAACCTGCCCTGGCGGACTCGGCTCCGCAGAGGACGGCGCTGCACAACCGCACAGCGCCAGAACCGCCGCAAGAACTATCCCGAAACTAGGTCGCATCAGACATCACCTTTGAATTTGGTTGAAAACAACACAGACTGGATTTCAGGCCGTGCGATTCCAGGCAACTACTTCAGCGGTGGTGGTCGACTCGGCGATGTTGAGCAACGCGTAGTTGATGGCCGCGTGGTGCCATTCGTCATTGATGCTCGATGTTGCGTCGGTCACGAGATGAGGTCGGTACCCGAAGTCAGCGGCGTCACGCACGGTGTGTTCGACCGCCATGTTCGTCCAGACACCCGCCACTATGACGTCGGTGATGGCGAGGCTACGCAGCATCGCGTCCAGCCCGTTGCCGTTGAAACAGCTCATTCGGGAGCGTAGGAGGACGGGTTCGTTGCTGGCCTCTTCGAGCCCATCCAGTGCCGCAGCACCCCACGTTCCCACCTGCAGCGAGTCGGGTCCGATCATGCGGAAAATCGGCGCGTTATGACCACCGAAGTCACGCCCGGGGTAGGAGACGATGCGGTTGTGGATCACGGGAACGTCATTGCTTCGCGCCCAGCTGAGAAGTTCCCCGACGTGGCGGACGAGAGCCTGGGACTCCGCGTGAACAGCTGCGCCTGTCGCAGCGTAGGCGCCGTCCGGGTGGACGTTGTCGTTCTGGAGATCGACGAGGACGAGCGCTGAAGACGAGTGATCAACATCGGGATTCGACATGGTTTCCTTTTTTCTGTGGATATTTACGCGGCCGAGGCGCGGCTCGCCGTACTCAAGAGCTGACCTCTCGTTGAACCGGAGCCCGGACCCTCTGATCACAATTTGCTTGTAACTACAACTAACATACGCTATCGTCATCGTTGTACCTACAACCAATCGGACCGCCAACGCCGCGGGCACCGTGCGCACCAGGAGCTCAGCCGATGACCGTCTCGCCAGTCCGCCTCAACCACGCGGTGTTGTTTGTCGCCGATGTCGACCGCTCAGTGCGCTTCTACACCGAACTGTTCGGCATGGAGATCGTTTCCTACGAGGCCGCCCTCGGTGCTGCTTTCCTACGCCTGCCACGATCAGGAAATCACCACGACCTCGGACTGTTCGGTATCAGTGGAGCCGTCGCACAGTCGCGCCGATCGGTGGGCCTGTATCACCTGGCATGGCAGCTCGACACCGTCGACGAGTTGGCCGAGTTCCGCCAGGTCCTGCTTGATTCCGGCGCCTACACCGGCGAATCGAGCCACGGCGCGACCAAAAGCGTCTACGGCGCCGACCCAGACGGCAACCAGTTCGAAATCATGTGGATGCTCCCGCGCGACGAGTGGGGCAAGTACGAAAGTGCCGCCGTCGTCGAACGATTGGATCTTGCTGACGAATTGAACACCTGGTCGGGCACCCGCACGGCCGGCGAATTAGTTCACGAAACTCCTCGGGCAGCGCCGCTCGACGATCACCCCGCCTGAGCTCTCACGAAGGAGAACCATTCCATGACCACCAACCTCGACACCCGGCTGAACGCCAACGCACCCGCCGTCCTGGGTGTCTTCCGCGTGATCGTCGGCCTGCTGTTCCTCTGCCACGCCTCCGCGCATCTGTTCGGTTGGCCATCAGGTCCCGCCGCCGGTGTTGGACAGTGGCCCTACTTCTACGCCGGCGTCATCGAGCTTGTCACCGGAGTGCTGGTCACCCTCGGATTGTTCACGCGCATCGCGGCTTTCGTCGCCTCTGGCACAATGGCCTTCGCCTTCTTCTACGCGCATCTGCCCAACGGGGTCATCCCGATGACAAACGGCGGCGAGCCCGCAGTGCTGTACTGCTTCGCCTTCTTGCTACTCATCTTCACCGGCGGCGGCGCGTTCGCGCTGGACGCCCGCTTCAACAGCAGGTCGCAGCCCGCACAACGATCTGCGGTGTGAGGGCTACCCATCTGCATATCCGCCCAAGGAGCGGGCCCGGGAACACCCCGGGCCCGCTCCTTCGGGTGTCACATGTAGCGGCCACCGGTCACCTCGGCCACCGTTCCCGTCATGTAGGACGACAGGTCTGAAGCGTAGAACAGTGCCACCGAGGCGATCTCGTCCGGCTCGCCGGCGCGCTGCATGGGCACTTCGGCGAGCTTCTGCTCCCACACATGGGCCGGCATCGCTTCGGTCATGGCGGTGCGAATCAACCCCGGCTGGATCACGTTGACCCGAACCCCCAGGTGCGCCACCTCTTTGGCGGCCGCCTTGGACAGCCCGACGATGCCCGCCTTGGCTGCCGAGTAGTTGGTCTGCCCGACGAAACCGACTTTGCCCGAGATCGACGACATGTTGATGATCGAGCCGCCACCGGATTCGCGCATGATCGCCGCAGCTTGGCGGGTGCCGTTCCAGCAGCCACGCAGATGGACGGTGATGACATCGTCGAACTGCTGCTCACTCATCTTGCGCATGGTGGCATCGCGGGTGATCCCGGCGTTGTTCACCATGATGTCCACCGACCCGAAGGCCGCAGTCGCAGCGTCGAGCAGAGCCGCGACGTCGGCGGCAGCTGAGACGTCACAGCCGATGCCGATGGCGTCGACAGCCAATGTTGCGGCGGCCTCTTTGGCCTTGGATTCGTCGAGGTCGCCGATGACAATTCGAGCGCCGTTTGCTGCGAATCGACGGGCGATCGCCAAACCGATACCTTGGGCGCCGCCGGTGATGACGGCAGTTCTGTCAGTGAGCATTTCGGGTCCCTTCATCAGCGCGGCAACGGCTGGTACTGGTCGGCTTGGTGGGCAACGCCGGATGCGAGGGCGTCATCGGCTGCAGTCGGGTCCATACCGGACTCGATGAGCAGTTCGTGGGTGTGTTGACCGAGTGCCGGCACATCACCCATGGGCGCTTCCACGTCGCCGAAGGTGGCCGGCGGCAACAGCGCTTCGGTCTGGGCATGCTCAGTGTTGATGGTGCGCCAGCGGTCACGCTGACGCAGTTGTGGGTGATCGAGCACCTGGTCGAGATATTTCACCTGCGCCGCAGGGACGCCCGCCGCGGCGAGGCTGGTGTCGAGTTCGGCAGCGGTCCATCGTCTGGTGAACGAGGCGACCACCGCATCACACTCACCTCGGTTGCGGACCCGCGCGATGTTGGTGGCGAAACGGGGGTCATCGGCGAGTCCCGGTTCCTTGAAGACATCGGTGACCAGTGCGCGCCAGCCTGGATCGTTCTGCACGCCGATGAGGACTTCACCGTCACTGGCCGGGTAGGCATCGTACGGAGCAATCGAGCTGTGACTCAATCCCATTCGTGGCGGCTGGGTGCCGGTGTGCATCTGCGTGTAGAGGGCATGGCCCATCCACTCGACGGTGGCGTCGAGCATGGCGACGTCGATGGTGGCCCCTTCGCCGGTGCGACAGCGCCTCAGCAACGCCGCCAACACCGCCTGCGCGGCGTACATGCCCGCGGCGATGTCAGAGGTCGGTATCCCGGTTTTGACGGCCTCATCTGGAGTTCCCGTGATGGAAACCAGTCCCGCCTCGGCTTGGATGAGCATGTCGTAGGCCTTGCGTTGCTCCAGCGGTCCGCCCCGGCCGAATCCCGACATGTTGACGACGATCAATTCGCCTCGGGTGGAACGCAGTTCGTCAGCTCCAAAGCCGAGGCGTTCAGCGGCGCCCGGTGCAAGGTTTTGCAGGAAGACGTCGGCGCGGTCGATGAGCTGTCGGACGACGTCCCGGCCCTGCTCGCTCTTGAGGTCGACGGCCAGTGATTCCTTGCCGCGGTTGAGCCAGACGAAATGCGCTCCGGTGCCATGGACTACATGGTCGTAACCACGGGCGAGGTCACCGCCGTCGATGCGTTCCACCTTGATCACCCGGGCGCCGAGGTCGGCGAGGCTACGGGTGGCAAGAGGGGCGGCCACCGCTTGTTCGATCGCGACGATCGTCATCCCCTCGAGAGGTTGAGTCATGACGCGCTCCGCTGCGCCTGCCGGATCAAGCCCCCTCCGATGATCAGACGTTGGATCTCGCTGGTGCCCTCGTACAGGCGCATCAACCGGACGTCCCGATAGATCCGCTCGACGGCCACCTCACGCATGTAACCCGCGCCACCATGAATTTGAACACCTAAATCAGCTGCCTTGCCTGCCATTTCAGTACAGAACAACTTGGCCGCCGATGGTGCGATGCGGCGGTCCTCGCCAGTCACGTAGAGCCGCGCAGCCTCGCGCACCAGCGCTCGGCCCGCCAAGACGCCGGTCTGCTGGTCGGCGATCATTGCTTGGACGAGTTGGAAGTTGCCGATCGGGGTGCCACCCTGGGTCGCGGTTGCGGCGTAGGCGACCGATTCGTCGAGCGCGCGCTGCGCGCTGCCCACCGCGAGGGCCGCCATGTGGATCCGGCCACGCGCCAAGGACGTCATCGCCGCCCGGTAACCGATGTCGCCGCTACCACCGACCAGCGCCTCTGACCCCACGCGAACCTCCGAGAACGTGACATCAGCCGTGCGCGAGCCTTCTTGACCCATCTTGGCGTCCTTGCTGCCCACGCTGATGCCGTCGGTATCGGCAGGCACGAGGAACACCGCGATCCCTGTGCTCGCCTCGGTCGCCGGCGCGGTCCGGGCGAACACCACGAACAAGCCCGCTTCGGTGGCGTTGGTGATGAATTGCTTGTTGCCGTTGATGATCCAGCTGTCACCGTCGGGTGTCGCGGCGGTCTTCAGGCCCGCGGGATTGGATCCGGCCCCGGGTTCGGTCAACGCGAAGGCGGCGACCACCTCACCTGAGGCGATACCGGGCAACCACCTGGCCTTCTGTTCATCGGTGCCGAACCCGACCAAAACCTGCCCGGCGATGCCGTTGTTGGTGCCGAACATCGAGCGCAGGGACAGTGACGTATAGCCGAGTTCCATGGCCACCTCGACGTCCTGCACCAGGTCGAGCCCCAGGCCTCCCCATTCCTGCGGAATCGCATAGCCGAACAGTCCCATCTCGGCCGTTTGAGACCGCAGGTCCTGCGGTATTGCGTCGGTGGCCATGATCTCCAGTTCACGGGGCATGACCCTGGTTCGCACGAAGGCGGAAATCTGCTTGAGAACGTCGCTGAAGACGTCCTCGGGGACATCCTGGTTACCGGTGTACATGTGATTACTATGGCCCCGACATTACTGTCAGTCCAATACCTAATCAGTCCCTCTGCATTGCCAATCGTGCAATAATCACGCCGTTGTCAGACAAGTCGTTGTCAGACAAGTCGTCAGAGAAGTGGGGCGCGGACATGGACATCGAACAGCTGAGGTCTTTCCTGGCCGTCGCCCAGGAACTGCACTTCGGTCGCGCTGCGGAGAAACTGCACGTCGCGCAGCCGCCGTTGAGTCGGACCATCAAACAGCTCGAACGAGAACTCGGCAGCACGCTGTTCGATCGGAACACCCGTTCAGTCCGCTTGACCGCGTCAGGCCAAGCGCTGGTGGACCCGGCCAAGGAAGTTCTGGAGGCGTTACGGCGGGCGCGGGCAGCCGTCGCCTCCGCCGACCACGGCGAAATCGGCACGGTGCGCATCGCTTTTGCCGGCGTATCTACTCACAGCCTGGTAGCCCGACTGGCGCGGGCCGTCCGGTCGCAGCGACCTGGCATCACCCTCGAGTTGTCCAGTCAGAACTTTGCGCAGCCGGCGATGAAGCGGCTGTTGGCCAATGAGACCGACATCGCTCTGGGCCGCTGGGATGTCATTCCCGCTCACGTCAAAGCCACAATCGTCATGCGTGACTCGCTGGTGGTGGCGGTGCCCGACACCCATGTGCTGGCCGGCGCCCACAAACTGTCGCTCTCTCAGCTTGCCGCAGACGCCTTCGTATCGCTGCCGCTACACGTCGGGTCAGTGCTGCCAGACCGATTGCAGCGGTTGGCACAAGCCGCCGGGTTCGTCGCAGATGTCGCACAGATCGCTCCGGATACCCAGACCGCACTAGCACTGGTCGGCGCCCAGGTCGGCTGCCACCTGACGTTGGCCTCGGTAGCCGGCAACGTGGCTGACCCGCATGTGGTGTTCATCCCACTCGATGAATCGGTACCGGTCAGCAGTGATGTGCATCTGCGGGCGGCGTGGCGGCGCGATGACTCGAGTCCTGCACTGCGCGCCGTCATCGATGAGCTGTTGACCCTCGACACGGAGCTCTAGAGCGAGTTCTCGCCGGAATCCAAACCCAGCTGGCGCAGTTTGCGATACAGCGTCGTCCTGCCCATTCCCAACAGTTCCGCGGCCTCTGACTTGTTGCCCGACGCCGCGTTGAGCGCCTTGATTATCGCGTCTCGTTCGGCGGACTCGAGCAGAGTCATTCGACGGCGCGGTGGCGCTTGCTGCAGATGTCGCGGTAGGTGCTTGCGCTCGATCACAGAAGAAGGGACCTGCGCCACTATCGCGGTCAGGGTCTGGACCAGCTCGGTGAGATTTTCTGGCCAGTCCCATTGCACAAAGGACTGCAACGCCGCAGGTGACATGGTGTGCCTGCCGCTGGGGTCCACCCGGTCGAGTACCTGTTTGACCAGCCCGGGTATGCGTTCCGGGGTAGCCGACAACGCCTCTGTTCTGGCCGCATAACCGATCTTGTCCAGTACGGCGAGCACTGGCGCGCAGCACTGATTGCGGTCCACGGTGACCAGCAGTGCACTCGCACGATTCCCGGCCCCGGCGGCCGACTGATGGCTGCCGATGAGGGCAGCCAGTGCTTCCGCCTCAGCAGCTCGAATCTGCTCGGCGCGCCGAAGCACTACATCTGTTCCCCCGCCGAGCAGCCTTTGCGCCAGGTCCCAGTCCGTTTGTTGTCCTGCGTCGACGACGACGTGATCAACATCGTTTCCCCGCGCGGTTCCGCCGCGAAGATGCTCTGCCATGGTGGCCCGGCCCGAGCCTGTCGGACCCTCCACCACCACCACTGCTGCCGTCGTCGCCGGTTCAGTCACCAATGACGCTCGGACACTGAGCTTCAAAGCGGGTTCGGGCGGCCGACGGCTCACCCGTTCGAGGTCTGCGAAGTGCAGGACAAAGTGCGCCCGGTGCCCTTCGAGCACGCGGCGAGCGATCACTTCGACTGTCGAGCCATCGGGCTGCAGACTGAACGTGCCCGAGGACGCCCAGTCATGGCTGTTCAGCAGCTCCCACAACATGACGTGTGAGGTGACGTCGATATACGGCAGCCCAGGAGTATTCGCCAGGATTGATTCGCTGTCCATCACCACAGTGGGCCGCTGCGAGTTGGTATAGCGGGTGAACGACATCGCCAGCGCCAGATCTTGCGGCCGGGCAGTGGTGCGCAGTCGCTCTTCGATCTGCTGGCCGATCTCACGGGTGAGCGAGAGCATCAGCGGGTTCGCCGACTCGATCGCCCCGCCCAGCGAGATCGCCCCGATGACCGAACCCGCCGGAGTGCAGACCGGTGCGGCCGCGCATGCCAAGGTTGCCAGCGCATCGTTGTAGTGCTGGCTGCCGGAAATGAAGAGTGCCCGCTTCTCCACCATCGAGGTGCCCAAGCCGTTGGTACCGACCGAATCTTCCGAGTAGTCGAAACCTTCCGCAGCATGAACACTGTCCAGACGCTGCCGCGCACTGCTGTCGCTGGCGCGGCGGGCCACGATCGCACCCGCCCTGTCGCTGAGGAACAAGGTTGTCCCGGTGTCGGCCAGATGCGCCTGCCAGCGGTCGAGCACGGGATCGGCGGCTCGACGCAGGATCGAGTCGGTGTCGATCTCTTTGAAGCGCTGACAGGGCTTTGCATCATCGGCACTGCTGCTGATCGACCGCCGCCAGCTCCGAACGATGAGATCCGGAACCACGCCCTCGGTTCGCACATCGCCCAGCAGGCCGACACGCATCAGCTCATCGCGCGCCTGCCGCACCTCATCCGACATGTCACCACTCCTCGCCAAGACCTGCACTTTCAGCGTGCGCCTCTACCGCCTCAAACTCCAATACACAATCAGCGCGCGATTCTTGCATCTCCGGTATCAATCGCGGTAGGTCGCCATGACCTGCGGTGTTCCAAATCGGAACACCCATGGCACTGGTGTCGGCACACACCATGGTGCCAGGAAAGTGAACTGCACCACACCGGTGCTGACGAACAAGGAGCACTCATGGCTGCACCCGGCACAGAGACCGTCCGCCGAATCGACGCACTCGTGGTCGGCGCCGGATTCGGCGGCATCTACATGCTGCACAAGCTGCGCAACGACCTGGGCTTCGACGCCGTGGCGATCGACAAGGCAGGCGGAGTGGGCGGCACCTGGTACTGGAACAAGTACCCGGGCGCGCTGTCGGACTCCGAGGGCTTCGTCTACCAGTACTCCTTCGACCGCGACCTCTACGCCGAGACCCCGTGGAAAACGAAGTACGTGCGACAGCCCGAGATTCTCCAGTACCTCAATGACGTCGTGGACCGCTATGACCTGCGTGACCACATCGCCCTGGAGACCGCGATGACCGACGCCTCGTTCGACGAGGTCACCGGCATCTGGACGGTGCACACCGACCGCGGCCTCACCTTCGAAGCCCGCTTCCTCGTCAACG
>Ga0075012_10005647_pt1 | contig 11444 bp, 7 predicted proteins | sample All_14_2_FD_71474 | JGI IMG/M metagenome (GOLD analysis project Ga0075012, IMG submission 71474) | Freshwater microbial communities in response to fracking from Pennsylvania, USA - Allegheny Zone_MetaG_DW_15 | ecosystem: Environmental > Aquatic > Deep subsurface > Groundwater > Drilled...
GGGCCCGCGCATCCGCTAGTCCGCGTCAAGAGAGGCCCCGGCATATGACGTACCCGGCTGACAACACCCTTGCGTACATGGACCAGGGGTCCTACCTCGGTCTACGGGCGCTGCGGCGCGGACCCGTGATCCAGTACGTGTGGATCTACGAGCGCGGCGTCGATATGGACGGGCTGCGGCGCTTCCACCGGAACCTGGCCGATGGTCTGCTGGGCAGACTCGTCGAACGCTCGGTGATCCCGTTCGGCCGCCATCACTGGGTGTCCTCGGGCGAGCCGGGCGGCATCGAGATCTCCGCCGCCGAACGGCGACGCGACGAGGTGTGGGATTTCGTCAACGAGCGGGCCGAGGTGCCGGTGGATCCGGAACACGGCCCGCCGTGGCATATCGGCGTTCAGCCGCTCGTCGAGGGCGGCGCGGTCGTCACCCTGGTGGTGTCCCACACCGTCGCCGATGCTGGTGCGTTGATCGAATCCATCACCCATGCCGTGAACGGAACCGGACGCGATCTCGGCTATCCGCCCGGGCGGGCACGCACCCGCGCGCAGGCGCTTCGCGCGGATCTGGCCACCACCGTGCGCGCGGTCCGCGACGTGCCGGCCGCGGTGCTCGGTGCGGCACGGATCGCGCGCGAGCAGTCCGCGGAACTGTCCGAGTCGGCCAAGGCCGCCGCGCCCGTCGCGGCGGTGCGCTACCCCCAGCGGGCGGTGCACCTGCCCACCATCGCGGTGCGCGTCGACCAGAGTGAGTGGGAGGCCCGCGCCAAGGCGCTCGGTGGGTCCAGCAATGTGCTGCTGGCCGGCATCGCCGCCCGGATCGGCGCCATCACCGGCCGGGTCGACGCGCACGGCAAGGCCATGCTGTCGCTGCCGGTCAGCGAACGCGTCGCCGGGGACACCCGCGGTAACGCGCTCAACACCATCACGGTCATGGCGGACGGGCAGCGCGCGCCCGGCGATCTCAGCGAGATCAGGGCCGGTATCAAGGCGGCGCTGGGCGAACTCGCCGAGAACCGCGAGCGGGTGCTGGCCCCGCTGCCACTGGTGCCCTACTCGCCGAAGTTCCTGTTGCGCCGTCTGGAGAAGCTGGTTCTCAAAGTCGGTAAACCCATCGGCTCGTCCAACAGCGGCGCGCTGCCCGAAGAGGTCAACCGCCCGGACGGGACGCCGGCGGACTTCTTCGTCGCGGGCTCACCCGAGCCCGGTCTCACCGCGGGTGACCTGGAGCGGATGGGCGGCCGGATGCTGGTGGCGGCGGGCACCGTCGGGGGTGCGGTGTGCATCTCGGTGGCCTCCTGGGAGCCGGGGGCGCCGAATACCAAAGAGGCCCTTATGCAGTCGGTCAAAGAGGCCTTCTATGATTTCGATCTGACCGCGGTGATGGAGTAGCGCACCCAGGCACGCGCAATGCGGTCCCGCGCTACCTGTGATGGGATCGGACGCTATGGGAATCAAAGTGGCGCTGGAGCACCGCACCACCTACACCTTCGACAGGTTGGTGGATGTGCATCCGCACGTGGTGCGGTTGCGCCCGGCCCCGCACTCGCGCACCCCCATCGAGGCGTACTCGTTGCAGGTCGAGCCGGCCGATCATTTCGTCAACTGGCAGCAGGACGCCTTCGGCAACTTCGTGGCGCGGCTGGTCTTCCCCAACCGCGCCCGCAGCCTGAGCATCACCGTCGGGCTGATCGCCGATATGAAGGTGATCAACCCGTTCGACTTCTTCATCGAGGAATGGGCCGAGACGTTCCCCTTCGCGTACCCGAAGGATCTGCTCGCCGATCTGGAACCCTTCCTGCGGCCGGTCGACGAGGACGGTCCGGGATCGGGGCCCGGTGAGCTCACCAAGTCCTGGGTGCAGAACTTCACGGTCGTGCCGGGCACCCGCACCATCGACTTCCTGGTCAAGCTGAACACCGCGGTCCGGGCGGACGTCGGCTACAGCGTCCGGATGGAACCCGGGGTGCAGACCCCGGATCACACGCTGCGCACCGGGATCGGGTCGTGCCGAGACTCGGCCTGGTTGCTGGTGTCCATCCTGCGCCAGCTGGGCCTGGCGGCCCGCTTCGTCTCCGGCTACCTGGTGCAGTTGACTTCCGACGTCGAGGCCCTCGACGGTCCGTCGGGGCCGGCCGCCGATTTCACCGATCTGCACGCGTGGACCGAAGTCTTCATTCCCGGCGCCGGCTGGATCGGCCTGGATCCGACGTCGGCGCTGTTCGCCGGGGAGGGTCACATCCCGCTGTCGGCCACCCCGCACCCGGCTTCCGCGGCGCCCATCACCGGAGCGGTCGGGCCCTGCGAATCGACGCTGGATTTCAGCAATATCGTCACCCGCATCCACGAGGACCCCCGGGTCACGCTGCCCTACACCCCCGAGGCGTGGGCGGCCATCAACGCACTCGGCGCGCAGATCGACGAGCGGATGGTCGCCGGCGACGTGCGGCTGACCGTCGGCGGGGAGCCCACCTTCGTCTCGATCGACAACCAGACCGACCCGGAATGGCTCACCGCCGCCGACGGCCCGCACAAGCGGGAACGGGCCTCGGTGCTGGCCGAGCGGCTGCGCAGGGTGTGGGCGCCGGGCGGTCTGGTCCAGCGCAGCCAGGGTAAGTGGTATCCGGGAGAACCGTTGCCGCGCTGGCAGATCGGCCTGTTCTGGCGCACCGATGGTGAGCCGCTGTGGAACGACCCGGCGCTGCTGGCGGACCCGTGGGCGCAGACCAAGCCCACCCAGACCTCCTCCGATGCCGGTGCCAAACTGCTGGGATTGATCGCCGACGGGTTGGGGCTGCCCGCCGCCCAGGTCCGGCCCGCCTACGAGGATCCGCTGGAGCGCCTCGCCGCCGCGGTGCGCCGGCCCGCCGGCGACCCGGTCGATGCCCAGGACGACCTGGCCGAGGATGACGCCGCGCGGCGCGCGCGGCTGCTCGCCCGGCTCGACGAATCGACCGATGAGCCCGCGGCATTCGTCCTCCCGGTGCACCGCCGAGATGACGACTCCGGCTGGGCCAGCGCGGATTGGCAGCTGCGCCGCGGGCGAATCGTGTTGCTGGCCGGGGATTCCCCGGCGGGGCTGCGCCTTCCGCTGAACTCCATCAGCTGGCGTGCGCCCAGGAGGGACTTCGATGCGGACCCGACCGCGCGCCGTGCCACCTTGCGCACCGCCGAGATCGCCGAACCGCCGGCGCCGGTCGAGGAGGCCGACGAGGCACCGACCACCGCACTGGTCGCGCAGGTGCGCGACGGCATCCTGCACGTGTTCCTGCCGCCCACCACCGACCTGGAACACTTCATCGACCTGATCTCCCGCGTCGAGCAGGCCGCGGCGGCCATCGCCGTGCCGGTCGTCGTCGAGGGCTACGGGCCTCCGCGGGACGGGCGGATCACCTCGATGAGCGTCACCCCGGACCCCGGCGTCATCGAGGTCAACGTGGCGCCGACCGGCAGCTTCGCCGAGCAGCGGGCGCAACTGGAGACGCTCTACGAAGAAGCCCGCCAGGCCCGGCTGTCCACCGAGGCGTTCGACGTGGACGGCACCCACGGCGGCACCGGCGGTGGGAACCACATCACCCTCGGCGGGGTCACACCGGCCGACTCGCCCATGCTGCGCCGTCCGGATCTGCTGGTGTCGATGCTGACCTACTGGCAGCGCCACCCCGCGTTGTCCTATCTGTTCTCCGGCCGCTTCATCGGCACCACCTCGCAGGCCCCGCGGGTGGACGAGGGACGCTCGGAATCGTTGTACGAACTGGAGATCGCGTTCGCCGAGATCGCCCGGCTGGCCGAGGCGGGTGAGGGCGCAGCCTGGGTCACCGATCGCGCCCTGCGCCACCTGCTCACCGACATCACCGGCAACACCCACCGCGCCGAGTTCTGCATCGACAAGCTTTACAGTCCGGACAGTCCGACCGGCAGGCTCGGCCTGCTGGAGCTTCGCGGGTTCGAGATGCCGCCGCACTACCAGATGGCGATGGTGCAGTCGTTGCTGGTGCGTTCGCTGATCTCGTGGTTCTGGGAAGAGCCGCTCAAGGCCCCGCTGATCCGGCACGGCGAGAACCTGCACGGCCGTTATCTGTTGCCGCACTTCCTGATCCAGGACATCGCCGATGTCGCGGCGGATCTGCGGGCGCACGGGGTGAACTTCGAGACCAGCTGGCTGGACCCGTTCACCGAGTTCCGCTTCCCGCGGATCGGCACCGCGGTGTTCGACGGTGTCGAGATCGAGCTGCGCGGCGCCATCGAACCTTGGAACGTGCTCGGCGAGGAGTCCTCCGGGGCCGGCACCGCCCGGTATGTCGACTCGTCGGTGGAACGCATCCAGGTGCGGCTGGTGGGGGCCGACCGGCACCGCTACATCGTCACCGCGAACGGGCACCCGATACCGCTGCTGGCCACCGACAAGAACGACGTCCAGGTCGGCGGCGTACGGTACCGGGCCTGGCAGCCGCCCAGTGCGCTGCACCCGACCATCACCGTCGACGGCCCGCTGCGCTTCGAACTCGTCGACACCATGACCGCGACATCGCGCGGCGGATGCACCTACCATGTCGCCCATCCGGGCGGGCGGGCCTATGACACGCCACCGGTCAACGCGGTGGAGGCCGAATCCCGGCGTGGACGCCGGTTCGAGGCGACCGGATTCACCCCCGGCCGGGTGGACATGTCGGATCTGCGGGAGAAGCAGGCGCGCCAGTCGACCGACACCGGCGCGCCCGGCATTCTGGACCTGCGCCGGGTGCGTACCGTGCTGCGTTGATGGTTCTACGCACGCACGGCTCAGCGGAGCCCGATCCCGGGCTGCCCGGCGCGCCGACGCGCGCCGTCGATGTGCTCGCCGGGTACCGCGCCCGGCGCGCCCAACAGGCGCTGTTCGATGTCCGCGGCACCCGGGGCACCGGCTACGACGAGTTCATCGACCCGGCCGGCGCCGTCCGCCCGGCCTGGCAGGAACTGGCCGACGGCGTCGGCGAGCGCGGCTTCGACGGCCTGGACCGGTTGCGGGCCACGGTGCGCAATCTCGTCGACGACGACGGCATCACCTTCGTGCACGTGGATCACGATGCGCTCACCGATGACGCGGTGGCCGAGCCGTGGCGCCTCGACGGACTGCCGCTGCTGATCTCCACCGCCGACTGGGACATCCTGGAAGCCGGCCTGGTGCAGCGCTCGCGCCTGCTCGACGCGGTGCTGACCGATCTCTACAGCGAGCGCAAGTCGATCACCAGTGGGGTGTTGCCCGCCCAGTTGTTGTTCGCCCATCCGGCCTATGTGCGTGCCGCGCACGGCATCGAGGTGCCCGGCCGCCATCAGCTGTTCCTGCACGGCTGCGATGTCAGCCGCGCCGCCGACGGCGACTTCCGGGTGAACGCCGACTGGACGCAGGCGCCGTCGGGTGCCGGCTACGCGCTGGCCGGCCGACGTGTCACCGCGCACGCCGCGCCCGACCTGTACGAACGGATCGCCCCGCGTCCGGCGTCCCCGTGGGCGCAGGCGCTGCGGCTGGCGCTCATCGATGCCGCCCCCGAGGCCGCCGAGGAACCGATGGTGGTGGTGCTCAGCCCCGGCACCCAGTCCGAGACGGCGTTCGACCAGGCTTACCTGGCCAACGTGCTGGGCTTTCCGCTGGTGGAGAGCGCCGATCTGGTGGTCCGTGACGGCACGTTGTGGATGCGTTCGCTGGGCACCCTGAAGCGCGTCGACGTGGTGTTGCGGCGAGTCGACGCCGCCTATGTCGACCCGCTGGACCTGCGGGCCGATTCGCGCCTGGGCGTCGTCGGGCTCGTCGAGGTGCTGCGCCGCGGTGCGGTCACCGTGGTCAACACCCTGGGCAGCGGGATCCTGGAAAGTGCAGGGCTGCTGCACTTCCTGCCGAAGCTGTCGGAGATGCTCGTCGGGGAGACCCCGATGCTGGCGTCCCCGCAGACCTACTGGGGCGGTGTGGACGTGGAGCGTTCGCACCTGCTGGCGAACCTGGCGACCCTGCTGATCAAGTCCACCACCGGCGCCAAGACCATCGTCGGTCCGACGCTGACGGCGGCCGCGCGCACCGAACTGGCCGCCCGCATCACCGCCGAACCGTGGCGTTGGCTCGGGCAGGAGCTACCGCAATTCTCCTCGGCGCCCACCGATTACTACCCCGGCGGAGTCTCGGCAGCCGAGGTCGGGATGCGGCTGTTCACGGTTGCCCAGCGCAGCGGCTACGCGCCGATGATCGGCGGTCTGGGGTTCCTGCCCGCGCCGGGAAACGCCGCCTACACCCTGGATACCGTTGCCGCCAAGGATGTCTGGGTGCGCACCCCGGACCGGGCCAAGGCCGTGCCCACCCCGTCGGTGGACCTGCCGGTCATGACGCCCAGCCCCACCCGGGCCGTGAGTTCGCCACGGGTGCTGTCGGATCTGTTCTGGCTGGGCCGATACGCCGAACGCGCCGAACAAATGGCCCGGCTGCTCACCGTCACCCGGGAGCGCTACCACGAATACCGGTACCGCCAGGACATGGAGGAGAGCCAGTGTGTGCCGGTGCTGCTCGGTGCCATCGGCTCGATCACCGGAACCGACACCGGCGCAGGCGATGACGACCACGAGGCGATCGCCGTCGCGCCCAGCACGCTCTGGTCGCTGACCGCCGACCGGCGCCGACCCGGCTCGTTGGCGCAATCGGTGGAACGGCTCGGGCTGGCGGCCAGGGGAGTGCGTGACCAGATGTCCAACGACACCTGGATGGTGCTGGCCGCCGTCGAGCGCGCCGTCGTACACCGCGGCGACGGGAAATGGAACAGCGCCGTCGCCCCGCCCGAGTCGCAGACGGTCGGGGATGCCTACCTGCTGACCGCGCAGTCCCAGACGCTGGCCGGGATGCTGGCACTGTCGGGTATGGCTGCCGAGTCGATGGTGCAGGACATCGGCTGGACGATGATGGACATCGGCAAGCGGATCGAGCGCGGCCTCGGACTGACCGCTCTGCTGCGGGCGACGCTGACCACCGTGCGCCGGCCGGGCGCCGAACAGGCGGTCGCCGAATCCATGCTGGTGGCCTGCGAATCATCGGTGATCTACCGGCGCCGCACCCTGGGCAAGGTGAGCGTGACGGCGATCGCGGATCTGGTGCTCTTCGACGAGGAGAACCCCAGATCGCTGGTCTTCCAGCTGGAGCGGCTACGCGCGAACCTCAAACGGCTGCCGTCCTCGTCGGGCACCTCACGCCCGGAGCGGTGGGCCGACGAGATCGCCGCCACCCTGCGCCGGGTCGACCTGGCCGACCTGGAGACCGTCGGCTCCGACGGCCGCCGGACCGAGCTGCTGGACCTGCTCAACCGTCTGCACGCCGACCTGCGTGAGCTGTCCAACCTGATCACCACCGCGCACCTGTCGCTGCCGACCGGGATCCAGCCGCTGTGGGGTCCCGATGAGCGCAGGATGCTGCCGTGAGCCACGCCGGAACCCGAACCTACGAGGTCACCCACCGCACCACCTACCGGTACTCCGACGATGTGACCAGTTCCTACGGCCGGGGTTTCCTGACCCCACGCGAGACCGGTACCCAGCGCTGCCGCTCACATGAACTGGTGATCAGCCCGGACACCCCGGACAGCACCACCAGTCGTGACGTGTTCGGCAATCTGAGCTCCTACTTCCACGTCACCGAGCGGCACCGAACGCTCGTCGTCACCAGCCACTCGATCGTCGAGGTGGACCCGCCGGCACCGGAGCTCTACGGCGGCGGGTCCGCGCGTGCTCCGTGGGAGATCTCCCGGCCGGTCGGCCAGGACGGGGCGCTGGCCACCGAGTTCACCCTGGACCTGGCGTCGGCGGAGATCACCGAGGAGGTGCGCGCCTACGCCGCACCGAGTTTCACCCCGCAGCGGCCGCTGATCGAGGTGCTGCGCGACCTGAACGCGCGCATCTTCCGTGACTTCACCTACCGGTCCGGGTCGACCACGGTGTCCACCCGGGTGTCGGAGGTGCTGGCCGCCCGGGAGGGCGTCTGCCAGGACTTCGCCCGGCTGGCCATCGCCTGTCTGCGCGCCAACGGGCTGGCCGCCAGCTACGTTTCGGGGTACCTGGCCACCGATCCGCCGCCGGGGCGTGAGCGGATGGTCGGGGTGGACGCCACCCACGCCTGGGCCTCGGTGTGGACGCGGGAGAACCAGTGGCTGGGCCTGGACCCGACGAACGACCAGATGGTCGACGAACGGTATATCGTCGTCGGCTTCGGCCGGGACTACGCCGACGTCCCACCGTTGCGCGGGATCATCTACACCGATTCGGAGAGTAGCGTTATCGATGTCTCCGTCGACGTCGCGCCGTATGTGACCGGCACGCCGTCGGACATGGTTTAGGCGCCAGCCGCACGGGGCACGTTCAAGCGGTCGGGGTTCTGGCCGCGTCATCGGCGTCACAGGGAAGAGAAGAACATGCGGGATTTCAACTGCCCGAATTGCGGGCAGCGGTTGGCGTTCGAGAATTCGAAATGCCTGTCGTGCGGCTCCCGGCTCGGTTTCTCGCTCGACGATATGGCGTTGCTGGTGATCGCGTCCGAGGAAGAGAGCGAGCACGCCGGCGCGGTGGACGAGAAGCAGTACCGTTTGTGCGCGAATCTTCATCTGGCCGAATGCAACTGGCTGGTCGAGAAGGGGCCGGTGGTCAAGCTGTGCGCATCCTGCGCGCTGACCCGGACCCGGCCGCACGATGCCGACGCGGGGGCGCTGGCGAAGTTCGCCGCCGCCGAGAAGGCCAAGCGCCGGGTGATCGCCGAACTGCACGAACTCAAGCTGCCGATCGTCGGCCGCGATGAGGACCCGCAGTTCGGGCTCGCCTTCGACCTGCTGAGCAGCGTGCAGGAAAAGGTGTTCACCGGGCACGCCGACGGGGTGATCACCCTCGATCTCGCCGAGGGCGACGATGTGCACCGCGAACAGCTGCGCGTCGCGATGGAGGAGCCCTACCGCACCCTGCTCGGGCACTTCCGCCACGAACTCGGGCACTACTACTTCTACCGGCTGGTCAGCCCGTCGCCGGAGTATCTGGCCGGTTTCAACGACCTGTTCGGCGATCCGGACCTGGACTATCAGGCCGCGCTGGACCGGCATTACAGCGAGGGCGCCCCGCAGGGCTGGCAGAGCGACTACGTCTCGTCGTATGCGACCATGCACCCCGCCGAGGACTGGGCCGAGACCTTCGCCCACTACCTGCACATCCGCGACACCCTGGACACCGCGGCGGCCTTCAGCCTCGCCCCGGCGGGCGCCACCTTCGACCGAAGGGCATTGGGGCCCAGCGGTTTCGACACCATCATCGAGATGTGGCTGCCGCTGTCATGGGCGCTGAACATGGTCAACCGGTCGATGGGCCGCGACGACCTCTACCCGTTCGTGCTGCCGGCGGCCGTGCTGGAGAAGATGCGGTTCATCCACACGGTCATCGACGAGATCACCTCCTCGCCGGCCAAGCTCGCCGCCGTCGGCGGCTGAGCAGGCTCACCGCGTCGGCCGGTGGCCGTCGGCACGCAAGAAAGCCGCTCCACGTGGCGACAACCGGTACCCGGTGCCCAGACTGATGGTCAGGCCCAGACCTTTGAGCTGACGGACCCTGCGTTTGAAGCGCGGCACGTCGATGCCCACCCGTTCCGCCAGATCCGGTGCCCGGATGGCCTCGTTGTCGCCGATGAGCCGCAGATAGTTGCGGGTCCACGGTTCGGTGGCGGCGTCCCAGCGGTCCAGCCGTTCACCGATGCCCGCGATGTCGTCAGCCGCGAGGGCGTCCTCGGCGGCCAGCTCGGGTCGTTCGTCGGGTGCCAGGTAGGACACCCGGATCAGATACGTGTGGGCGGCGGGTCGACGGTCGAGTTCGGCCTGGGCCGCGGCGGCGTCGGCATAGCCGGCGGCGCGTGCCTGCGCCGCGGTGACGCGGTAGTCACCGGCGCGCTCGGTGACCGCATCGATGCGGATCGTGCCCGCGACCGTGCGCTGGGTGCCACCCGCCTTCGCCCGCGGCCTGTCCCAGCGGCGTAACACCAGGGTGACCGTGCCCGCGGCGATCCCCTCCGCGGTGAGACGGTTCAGCAACACATCTCGATGCTATGACGCGGGCATGTCGCAACGGTGTTTCCGGCACCGCCGTTCCTAGGATCGCCCGCGTGAGTGATCGATACGGCTTCGATGTCCTGGCCCGCAATCCACACACCCCGTCGCGGGTCCGCTCCGTCGAGCACCCGGCCGAGCGGGGTCTGGTGGTGGAGGATCCGTCCAGCGGCTTCGTCGGCGCGGTGGTGCGCATCGAGAACGGCCGGGTCGAACTGGAGGACCGCAATCGCCGGGTGCGGTCGTTCCCGCTGGGGCCCGGCTTCCTGGTCGAGGGCAAGCCGGTCATCCTGGTCAAGCCGAAGGTGACCGCCGCGCCCGCCCGCACCGCGTCGGGGTCGGTGGCGGTGTCCGGTGCCAAGGCCAGGGTCGCACTCGCCAGCCGCATCTACGTGGAGGGCCGCCACGACGCCGAGCTGGTCGAGCAGGTGTGGGGCGCTGACCTGCGCATCGAGGGCGTCGTCGTGGAATACCTGGGCGGTGTCGATGATCTTGCGGCAATCGTGGCCGAGTTCAGGCCCGGCCCGGGGCGGCGCCTCGGCGTCTTGGTCGACCATCTGGTGGCCGGGTCGAAGGAGTCGCGGATCGCCGCCGAGGCGACGCGGGTGGCGGGCGGGCACGCGCTGGTGGTCGGGCATCCCTATATCGACATCTGGCAGGCCGTCAAACCCGCCCGGCTGGGCTTGCCACAGTGGCCGGTGATCCCGCGCGGTATCGAGTGGAAGCACGGCATCTGCGACGCGCTGGGCTGGCCGCACGCCACCCAGGCCGATATCGCCGGCGCCTGGCAGCGGATCCGGGGGCGGGTGCGGGACTGGAACGACCTGGAACCGGCGTTGATCGGGCGGGTCGAGGAGCTCATCGACTTCGTCACGGCCTAGCGTTGAGGCGTGGCCGACAGCTTGTTCGACATGCCGGGCGATGCGCCCGCCGCTGCCGATATGCCGACGGGCGCCAGCCCGCTGGCCGTCCGGATGCGCCCGGCCACCCTCGACGACGTCGTCGGCCAGCAGCATCTGCTCAAACCCGGTTCCCCGCTGCGCCGTCTGGTGGAAGGTTCCGGTGCGGCCAGCGTCATTCTGTACGGGCCGCCGGGCACCGGTAAGACCACGCTGGCCTCGCTGATATCCGGCGCCACCGGACGCCGGTTCGAGGCGTTGTCGGCGCTGTCCGCCGGGGTCAAGGAAGTCCGTGCGGTCATCGAGACGGCCCGGCACGCGGCCATCCGCGGCCAGCAGACCGTGTTGTTCATCGACGAGGTGCACCGGTTCTCCAAGACTCAGCAGGACGCGCTGCTGGCCGCCGTGGAGAACCGGGTGGTGCTGCTGGTCGCCGCGACCACCGAGAACCCGTCGTTCTCGGT
>Ga0075012_10005648_pt1 | contig 11441 bp, 7 predicted proteins | sample All_14_2_FD_71474 | JGI IMG/M metagenome (GOLD analysis project Ga0075012, IMG submission 71474) | Freshwater microbial communities in response to fracking from Pennsylvania, USA - Allegheny Zone_MetaG_DW_15 | ecosystem: Environmental > Aquatic > Deep subsurface > Groundwater > Drilled...
CGCCGTCTGGACGAGGTGCGCCGCGACCGCGACGTCGCCGCCGAGGCCTATTTCGAACAGGTGGCGCCGCAGTGGGACCGCATCCGGTCTTTGTATGTCTGCGAGTCGGCGGTCGAGGCCGCCATCGAGCGCGCGGCCGGGCCGGGGCCGTTCGAGCGGCTGGTCGATCTGGGCACGGGATCGGGGCGGATGCTGACCCTGCTGGGCGGGCGGGCGCGCATGGCAGTGGGCCTGGACCTGTCGCAGAACATGCTGAACATCGCCCGCGCCAAGGTGGCCCAGGCGGGCGTCGGCAGGGTCGAGTTGCGTCACGGCGACATCTTTGCCACCCGCCTGCCCTCGCAGAGCGCCGATCTGGTGCTGGTGCATCAGGTCCTGCACTATCTGGCGGACCCGGCCACGGCGATCAATGAGGCCGGGCGGCTGGTCATGCCGGGCGGCAAGCTGCTGATCGTCGACTTTGCCCGTCACGACCTTGAGGAACTGCGCGACGAGCACCAGCACAGGCGGCTGGGCTTTACCGATGCCGAGATCAACGGCTGGCTGACCGACGCCGGTTTGCGGGCCAGCGCCCCCATCGCCCTGCCCCCCGACAAGGACGGCCTGACCGTGCTGATCTGGACCGCCGTGCGCCCGGCCGATGCGAAGCGGAGTGTCGCCTGATGACGTCGCTGGCTGAGGCCCGGGCCCTGTTGCTGTCGCCGCTGGGGCCGGTGGCGCGGGCGGGTTCGAACCGCAATGCGGTCAATGTCTCGTTCGAATTCTTCCCGCCCAAGTCCGACGAGGCCGAGGCCACCCTGTGGAAGGCCATCCGTCGGCTGGAGCCGCTGAACCCCGGCTTTGTCTCGGTCACCTATGGCGCGGGCGGATCGACCCGCGAGCGGACCCACCGCACGGTGCAGCGCATCCTGGGTGAGACGGGGCTGGCCCCCGCCGCCCACCTGACCTGTGTCGAGGCCTCGCGCGACGAGGTCGATGACGTCATCGCCGACTACAAGGCCGCCGGGGTTCGCCACATCGTGGCGCTGCGCGGGGATCCCCCCGGCGGCAACGGGATCGGCGGGGTCTATCAGCCGCGCGCCGACGGCTATGCCAATGCGACCGAACTGACCGCCGCCATCGCCCGGCACGGCGGCATGGAAATCTCGGTCGGCGTCTATCCGGAAAAACACCCCGAGAGCCCCTCGATCGAGCACGACATCGATGTGCTGAAGGCCAAGATCGACGCTGGCGCGACGCGCGCCGTCAGCCAGTTCTTCTTCGACATCGACGCCTTTCTGCGGTTCCGGGACCGGGTGCGGGCGGCGGGCATCACCCTGCCCCTGACGCCCGGGATCATGCCGGTGTCCAACTTCAACGGGCTGAAGCGGATGAGCGCGGCCTGTGGCGCCTCCGTGCCCGACTGGCTGGCCGCCCATTTCGACGGGCTGGACGACGACCCCGAGACCCGCCGCCTGCTGGCCGCCTCGGTCGCCGCCGAAATGTGCGCCCGGCTGCAGGAAGAGGGCTTTACGGACTTCCACTTCTACACCCTGAACCGCGCCGACCTGGTCTATGCCATCTGCCGGGTGCTGGGCGTGCGCGAGGCCGTGTCGTGACCCGTCCTTTTGGATCCTCACCCGCCCCTTCGCGGGGGAGGGGGACCACGCGCAGCGTGGTGGAGGGGGCGACCTCAAGCGCGGCGTCCGGAACTCGCCCCCTCCACCGCTTCGCGGTCCCCCTCCCCCGTTTCGCTTCGCTCACAGGGGAGGATCATCAATGAGCCGGGCCGAACGCATCGCCGCCCTGCACCGGGTCGCGAAAGAGCGCATCCTCGTGCTCGACGGGGCCTGGGGGGTGATGATCCAGGGCGCTGACCTGTCCGAGGCGGACTTTCGCGGCAAGCGTTTCGCCGCCCATGATGTCCAGATGAAGGGCAACAACGACATCCTGTGCCTGACCCGGCCCGACGTCATCGCCGATCTGCATGACCAGTATTTTGCGGCGGGTGCGGACATCAGCGAGACCAACACCTTCTCGGCCACGACCATCGCCCAGGAAGACTACCGCCTCGACGAACAGTCGGTGTGGGACATCAATCTGGAAGGGGCGAAACTGGCCCGCGCCGCCGCCGACCGGTGGACGGCGAAGGAGCCGCACAAGCCGCGCTTCGCCGCGGGTTCGATCGGCCCGCTGAACAAGATGCTGTCGATGTCGTCGGACGTGAACGACCCCGGCGCGCGGCTGGTGACCTTCGACCAGGTCTATGACGCCTATCGCCATCAGGTGAAGGCGCTGAACGAAGGGGGCGTGCACCTCTATCTGATCGAGACCATCACCGACACGCTGAACTGCAAGGCGGCGATCAAGGCCATCAAGGACCTTGAGGACGAGGGCATGGAGGCCCTGCCGATCTGGATTTCGGGCACCATCACCGACCGCTCGGGCCGGACCCTGTCGGGCCAAACGGCGGAGGCCTTCTGGAACAGCGTACGGCACGCAAAGCCTTTCGCCGTTGGCTTCAACTGCGCCCTCGGGGCCGATCTGATGCGGCCGTTCATCGCCGAGCTGTCGCGCGTCGCCGACACCCTGGTCGCGGCCTATCCCAACGCCGGCCTGCCCAACGCCATGGGCCAATACGACGAGGAGCCGCACCAGACGGCCCACTTCATCGAGGAATGGGCGGCCTCGGGCCTGGTCAACATCGTCGGCGGCTGCTGCGGCACCACGCCGGAGCACATCCGGCACACGGCGGAGGCCGTCTCGAAACTGCCGCCGCGGGAGATCCCCGAACGGCCGGTGGCGATGCGGTTGAGCGGCCTGGAACCTTTCGAGTTGGTGGCGTGATGACAGACAAGATCGCCGAGCTGTTCAAGGACCCCGAACACGCCCGTACCTACGCCGACCGGCCCCGCAAGATCATTCCCGGCTTCGATGGCCTGCACCGCATTATGGCGCAGTTGCTCGGTGAGGGGTCGCCCGCGCGGACCCTGGTCGTCGGTGGCGGCGGCGGCCTGGAACTGAAGACCCTGATCGACGCCTTCCCCGAGGCCCGCTTCTGCGCCGTCGATCCGTCCGTCGAGATGATCAACCAGGGCAGGGCATACCTCGGTGACCCCGCCTCGGTGGACTGGGTCGAAGGCTATGTCTTCGACGCGCCGGAGGGGCCTTTCGACGCCGCGACCTGCCTGCTGACATTGCATTTTGTGCCCGACGACGGCGCGAAGCTGGAGACACTGAAAGCCATCCGCAACCGGTTGAAGCCCGGCGCACCCTTTGTCATCGCCCACCTGAGCATCGACAAGAATGATCCGGCCTCGGAACGGCGCTTCGACCGCTATCTGACGTTCGGCAGGGACAGCGACATGGACCCGAAGGTGCTGAAAGACGCGCACGAGAAAGTGCGCGACCATCTCAACTGCGTCGGCCCGGAACGTGACGAGGCGCTGCTCCGGGAAGCGGGTTTCCGCGACATCGAGCTGGTATTCAGAGGCCTCTACTGGTGTGGCTGGGTGGCCTACGCATGAGGCCCACCTTCGTCAATGTCGGCGAGCGGACCAACGTCACCGGCTCGGCCAAGTTCAAGAAGCTGATCATCGACGGCGACTATGCCGCCGCCCTGTCGGTGGCGCGCCAACAGGTCGAGGCGGGCGCCTCGGTCATCGACATCAACATGGACGAGGGCCTGCTCGACTCGAAGCAGGCCATGGTCACCTTCCTCAACCTGATCGCGGCCGAGCCCGACATCGCCCGCGTGCCGGTGATGATCGACAGCTCCAAATGGGAGGTGATCGAGGCGGGCCTGAAATGCGTCCAGGGCAAGCCCATCGTCAATTCGATCTCGATGAAGGAAGGCGAGGACGCCTTCCGCGCCCAGGCCGTCAAATGCCTGCGCTACGGCGCCGCCGTGGTGGTCATGGCCTTCGACGAGGTCGGCCAGGCCGACACCGCCGCGCGCAAGATCGAGATCTGCACCCGCGCCTATCGCATCCTCGTCGACGAGGTCGGCTTCCCGCCCGAGGACATCATCTTCGACCCCAACATCTTCGCCGTGGCGACGGGGATCGAGGAGCACGACAACTACGCCGTCGACTTCATTGAGGCGACGAAGGTCATCAAGGCCACCCTGCCCTACGCGCGCGTCTCGGGGGGGGTGTCGAACGTCTCGTTCAGCTTCCGCGGCAATGAGCCGGTGCGGCGGGCGATCCACAGCGTCTTCCTGTACCACGCCATTCAGGCCGGCATGGACATGGGCATCGTCAACGCCGGCGACCTGCCCGTCTATGACACGCTCGACCCGACCCTGCGCGAGGCGGTCGAGGATGTGATCCTGAACCGGCCGCAGCGGACCAATGTCTCCAATACCGAGCGGCTGGTCGACATCGCCCCCAACTACAAGGGCGACAAGGGCGTGGCCCGGGTCGTCGATCTGAAATGGCGCGACCAGCCCGTCGGCAAGCGGATCGAACACGCCCTGGTCAATGGCATCACCGACTATATCGACGCCGACACCGAGGAGGCGCGGCTGTCGGTCGAGCGGCCGCTGCACGTCATCGAAGGCCCGCTGATGGACGGGATGAACGTGGTCGGCGACCTGTTCGGCTCGGGCAAGATGTTCCTGCCCCAGGTGGTGAAATCGGCCCGGGTGATGAAGCAGGCCGTGGCCTGGCTGGAGCCATACATGGAGGCCGAAAAGGCGGGCAAGCCGCGCGAACAGGCGGGCCGAATCCTGATGGCCACGGTCAAGGGCGACGTCCACGACATCGGCAAGAACATCGTCGGCGTCGTGCTGCAGTGTAACAATTACGAGGTCATCGACCTGGGCGTCATGGTCCCGGCCGACCGGATCCTGGACGCCGCCGTCGAGCACAAGGTCGACATTGTCGGCCTGTCGGGCCTGATCACGCCGTCATTGGACGAGATGGTCTTCGTGGCGCGCGAGATGGAGCGGCGCGGCTTCGACATTCCCCTGCTGATCGGTGGAGCGACGACCAGCCGGACCCATACGGCGGTCAAGATCGAGCCCGGCTATCGCAGCGGCTCGACCACCTATGTCATCGACGCCAGCCGCGCCGTAGGCGTGGTCTCGGGCCTGTTGTCGAAGACCGAGCGGGCGAAGTACGAGGCCCTGACGCGCGAGGAATACGTCCGCATCCGCGAGCAGTATGCGCGCGGTCAAGAGGTCAAGGCGCGGGCGGCCCTGACCGCCGCGCGCCAGAACCGGTTCAAGCCCGATCCGGCCACGCCCCTGCCCTGCGCGCCGTCCTTCCTCGGCGTGCGCGCCTTCGACAGCTGGGATCTGGGCGACCTGGCCGACCACATCGACTGGACGCCCTTCTTCGCCAGCTGGGAGCTGATCGGCCGCTATCCGCTGATCCTCGAGGACGAGATCGTCGGCCAGGCGGCCAAGGACCTGTTCGCCGACGCCCAGGCGATGCTGAATCGGATCGTCGACGAGAAATGGTTCACCGCCCGCGGCGTGGTCGGCTTCTGGCCCGCCAACGCCGTCGGCGACGACATCGCCGTCTACGCCGACGAGAGCCGCACCGACGAGCTGGCCCGGTTCCACACCCTGCGCCAGCAGATCAAGAAGTCGAACGGCAAGCCCAATCTGGCGCTGTCGGACTTCGTGGCGGACACCGGCCATGACTATATCGGCGCCTTTGCCGTGACGGCCGGTCATGGGGAGCTGGAGATCGCCAAGCGGTTCAGGGACGCGGGCGATGATTATTCGGCGATCCTTGCGACCGCGCTTGCCGACCGTCTGGCCGAGGCCTTTGCCGAGGCGCTGCATCGCAAGGTGCGGACCGAGCTGTGGGGCTATGCGCCCGATGAGGCGCTGGACGTCGACGCCCTGATCGCCGAGCAATATCAGGGTATTCGCCCTGCCCCCGGCTATCCGGCCCAGCCCGATCACACCGAAAAGGCGACGTTGTTCCGTATACTGAACGCTGAGGAAAATGCGGGCATGGCACTGACCGAGAGCTATGCCATGACGCCCCCGGCCTCGGTCTCGGGCCTCTATTTCGGGCACCCGGGCAGCCACTATTTCGGCGTCGGCAAGATCGACCGCGATCAGGTCGAGGATTACGCGCGCAGGAAGGGTTGGGATGTGGCCACGGCCGAACGCTGGCTGGCCCCGATCCTCAACTACCAGCCGGACCGGGCGCCCCGAAGCGACGCCACTTGAGGCCTATTCGGTCGCAGCAGCAGGGGGTTCAAGCCCGACATCCGCCAGGGTCGCGGGCGGAGTGGTGATGTTTTCGCGGATGCGGCGGGCAGCGTGCTCGCACCGGCCGGGCAGGCCGAAGAACAGGCCGAAGGTCTGATCGCGCGCATCCAGATCCTGCTCCATCATGCGGGACCAGCGGGTGCGCACACCGGCAGCGGCGGTTTCGGCGAGTTCCAGCATCTCAGGGCTCTGGCGCGGGCCGGCGACCTCGAGTGCGCGGCTGAATTTGCGCTCTTCGGCGCGGCCCAGCTCGATCAGTTCCAGATCCAGTTCGTCGTCGGTGCCGAGGCTTTCGCCGAGGGCGACGTGGCCGCTGACCATGGCCTCGCACCAGGCGACCAGCGGATAGTCGGCGGTCGGCGCGCCAGGTGGCAGCGGGTTGGAATAGGCCACCGCCTCCCACATGCGCTCGGTGTTCTGCGAGGCCATGCCGGCTTCGGTGCCGCCGGTGCGGATGACCGCGTCCTGGGCTGCGGCCGTGCCGGCCAGACCCATGGCCAGGGCGGTTCCGAGAAGAAGCGTACGAACAGTCATTCCAGTCCTGACGTTTGAGGGCATCGGCCCTTGATGTGTGGACCAGCGTCACGGTTCAACCGGGCATTTTGACGGCGGTTCCCGGCCCGGCCCAAAGAAAAGGGCGGCGAACCCGAAGGTCCGCCGCCCCGATCTTGTGTCTGACGTACCGTTTAGAAGCGGTAGGCTAGGCTCAGACGCACCGAACGCGGCGCCTGATAGGCCGTCGGACGCCCGTAGTTCGGGTTCAGCGACGAAGGCAGGTTCGGATCGACGCCGATGAAGCCAGCGGCGGCGATGTCACCCAGGGTGCCGAACTCGTTGTAGTCGGTCTCCGACGCCGAGTTGAACACGTTGAAGATATCGGCACGCAGCACCAGGGAGTCACCCGGGATGCTGAAGACCTCCGACAGGTTGTAGGCGAAGGTCATGTCGACGTTCTTCAGCCAGTCACTCTCGAACTGCGACCCACGAGGCGAGGGTTCCAGAGTGCCGTTCCCGTCCAGATCGCAGAACCAGGACGAGTTAGCGTACTGATAGGCGAAGTCGTCGGTGGCATGTTCGCCCATGCAGCCGAACTTACGGGGCGACTGGATGATCAGGTTGGCCCCGATGTTCAGTGCCGGCGTGACCTGCCAGTTGCCGAATACCTTGAAGCTATGGGCCCGGTGGTTCGGGAGATAGCCATAGGCGTTGTCGGTCAGGCCCGGCTGGTCGAAGTCCTGCGACAGACCGGGGTCGGTCTGGCCGTTGTCGGACTTCAGCGCGCCTTCGTAGTTGCCTTCGTTTTCAGACCAGACGTAGCTGAACCGGGCGCCCCAGATACCGTCGAAGGATTTCTCCATCGAGATTTCCACGGCCTTGTAGGTCCGCTCGGGCTCGGGATAACCCAGTTGCTCCGCCGTGAACGTCAGACGACGGTCTTCGGTGACCAGGCCGCCCGTGGCTGCCGACAGATCGTCGCCAGACAGGGTGACGACCATGTCCTCACCCGGGTTGGTCAGGACGTACTGGTGGAAGCCGTACCACACCGAATAGCACTGGGTGTAGGTCAGGTCCGTCGCCACGTTCTCGCAGTAGTCCAGAACGGCGGCGTCGATGGCCACGTCGTCGATCGCCGTGCCCAGCTCACGATAGGTGCCGGAGACGCCGAGGGTCCAGCCATCCCAGAGCTGCTGCTGGTAGCCCAGGATGAACTCGTCCACGTACATCGGATCGATTTCTTCATCGACCGTCGTGTTGGTGGCTTTCAGCGAACCGTCACCGAAGGTGCCGACGCCCGCCAGCGTTCCCAGAATGGGCTCATCGGTCGTGTCGTGGATACCGTCGGCGTTCAGATCGTTCGGTCCACCGGTCAGGTCCAGGTTCCAGGTATCCGAGATGAAGAACTCGGCACCGGCCAGACGCTGGTTGGTGTTGACGGCCACCGGCAGGAAGTAGCGGCCATACGAACCGAACAGTTTGGACGTGCGGTCGCCCGTGACGTCGTAGGTGAAGCCCAGGCGCGGAGCCCACTGGTTCTGAAGGTCGATGAAGGCAACCCCGGCGAGGTTTTCGTTCTCGAAGCCTTCGTTCCGGATGCCCAGGTTCAGGGTCAGTTGATCCGTAACCTGCCAGGAGTCCTGCAGGTAGAAGGCGTTCTGGGTCGACTTCCAGCCACCGTCGTTATCATAGGCCCGGATACGGACACGACGCGGCGAGCCTTCGAGGTCGGGACGGCCGACGGGGAAGTTGGTGTCGGAGAAGTGGTTCTGGTAGCGATACCAGATACCGCCGGTCACATCGCCGGTGCAGGCAATCGTAGCCGAGAACCCGCCGGGACGGCAGTAGTTGTAGCCCGAGCCCGAATAATCCAGCTCCTGGTAGGATTCCAGGGTCTCGTTATCCAGCCCGAAGCGGAAGTGGTGCGAGCCGAGGAAATCGACATAGATGTCAACGTCGGCACGGAGAACCGTCCGCTCGTCCTGGTTGAGCGAGGGTTGTCCGAGGCCCCAGCACCCACGACGCGGATCCGAGGTCGCGGTGGACGTGATCAGCGCACAGTCGTCGCCGGGCGACGAACCCTGCTCGTTGTACTCATTCACGCCATAGGCGATCGAGGTCGTCAGCCAGTCGGTCCAGACACCGGTGTAGCGGGCGATCCAGTTCTCACCACCGAACTCGAACGTCGACGGCGTGAACTCACCCACATACTGGCCATCGGCATCGACGTAGATGTTGCTGGTTTCCTGGGTCTGTTCATCCGAGAAGTAGGTGAACTCCAGACGGTGATCGTCGTTGACCAGGAAATCGACCTTGGCGCCGTAGAAGGGATCGTCCGACGTCACGCGCGTGCCGTTGGCACCCACACCAAAGTCCGGATCGTCGGTCGGCGAACCGATGTTGACGAACTCACGGTCGCGGAAGTTGACCAGACCGAAGATGAACAGACGATCCTGGATGATCGGACCGCCGAAATCGAGAATGATGTCGGAGGACTCGCCTTCGTCGAAGCGGTTCTGCGCGGCATAGGTGTCCGGCGAGTCGGAGGAGAGGCTGTCCGGCTCCCAATACGCCGTGATGCCGAATTCCCACTCATTGCCGCCCGACTTGGTCGTGCCGTTCAGCACGCCGCCGGTGCCGCGACCAAACTCGGCCGAATAGCCGCCGGTCTTGGTTTCCAGCGTCTGGTAGAACTCGAACGGAACCTGCGACGAGCCCGTGAAGTCACGGAATTTCGTGATGTTCAGCCCGTTGATGAAGTAGGTGTTTTCACCAGCCGAGGCACCACCGATGGTCGGGATGCCGCCGAAGGCGCCATCCGAGGCGGTCACGCCCGGAGCCAGCAGGGCCACCGCGCCGGCGTTACGCGCAATCGGCACGTTCTGCGACAGCTCTTCGACGTTGACGGTCAGACCGGTGGTCGTGGCGTCGAACTCGGAAACGGCGGTGCGCACGCCGACGACGACGATGTCGTCCACGGTCGAGGCGCCCGAGGCGCTACCGACGGTGAACACGACCGAGGTCGTGCCGCCCGAGCCGACCGAGATGGTGTCGGACAGCAAGGCATAGCCCGGCGCCGTGATGGTCGCCGTGTAGCGGCCTTGCGGAAGGGCGATGGCGCGGAACGAACCGGAAGCGTCGGTCGTATAGGTGCGGGTGAAGCCTTGCGACACCGACTGAAGCGTCACGGTGGCGCCGGCGACCGGCGTCTGCGACTGCGTTTCAACGGTACCGGAAACGGCGCCCTGCACCAGGTCCTGGGCCATGGCGGTGCTGGGAGCCAGCAGGCCGACGGCCGGAGCCGCCACAAGCGCCATGAGGGCGGTTCCGCCGATCATGGTCGAGTGCAGCAGACGTTGGCGAATGGTCTGGGTTTTCAAACTGTGGTCCTCCTGTGGCCGAGACGAAGATCCAGTAGGTCCCCCGCGCCTCGACAACCATTATCCGTGCACCCCAATGCACACAGACTGAGGCCAACCCTAAACCCGCATCTTCGGGAGCGCACGATAATTACAGGCCGGTAACCCAATCGTCGCCACATTGTCGCAATCAGGCCACAGTCATAATACGTCTCTGTACTGCAAGGATTTTCCTGCGGGTATTCGTCCCTCGCGGGAGGATGGAACCGGCTGCACCCGCTGTCGGGGAATCGACGTTCCGGCAAACTGGCTGTCGCATGTCAGGAGGGGGCGGTGATTTCTGGCCCGGGCGAATCCGGTCTGAGTCGCCTATCTGACGATGGCGACGCGCGAGGCGTACGGCACAGGCTCGGGCGTACAGGACGCCACCACCAGCTGGCTCGCCATGATACACAGGACGGCCATCGCCACCGGCAAGAGCCGATTTGAAACATCCAGAGCCAGGGTTCGGGCCATGACGCGCACTCCACGAAGGGTTTACGAGGTCTTAACGCAAGGCTTGGGCCAGTTCTGGGGCCAGCCCGCGTGAGCCCCCCGCCCATTCCCTTCGTCCGCGATTTCACGCCGCTGTATGGTCAGGCCGAGCGCCTGACGCCGCGCATCCGGCGGGTGCTGGCCAACAACCCCGGACCCTTCACCTTCGCCGGGACGGGCACATTTCTCGTCGGTGAGGGAGACTCGGTCGCTGTCATCGATCCCGGTCCGGCCGACGACGCCCATCTGTCTGCCTTGCTGGATGCTGTCGCGGCCGAGACCGTCAGCCATGTGCTGGTCACCCACGGCCATGCGGACCACCTGCCGCTGGCGCGCCCGTTCGCCGAGGCCGTGGGCGCGCCGGTGCTGGCGCACCCGGCCCTGTCGCCGGATCAGGATGTGGTCGACGGTGATCGCATCACCGGCGACGGCTGGACGTTGGAGGTCATGGCGACGCCCGGCCACGCACCCGAGCACCTGAGCTTCGCCCTGCGCGAGGAGAACGCCCTGTTCAGCGGCGATCATGTGATGGGGTGGTCGACCAGTGTGGTCTCGCCGCCCGAGGGCGACATGGACGCCTATCTCGACAGCCTGGACCGGGTCATGGACGCAGGGTTCGACACCCTGTGGCCGACGCATGGTGGCCCGGTGACCGACCCCCTGCCCTTCCTGCAAGCGCTGAAGGCCCACCGGCTGGGCCGGGACGACCAGGTGCTGGAGGTGTTGGCGAGGGGGCCGTCCTCGGCGCGGGAGATGGTGCCGACCCTGTACTCCGGCGTGGACCAGCGCCTGTGGCCGGCGGCGGCCCAGTCGCTGCTGGCGCATCTGATCCGGCTGGAGCG